>Ga0101944_10001168_pt1 | contig 59393 bp, 51 predicted proteins | sample DewCreD2012metaG_FD_75245 | JGI IMG/M metagenome (GOLD analysis project Ga0101944, IMG submission 75245) | Hot spring sediment bacterial and archeal communities from British Columbia, Canada, to study Microbial Dark Matter (Phase II) - Dewar... ...
TTCCTGTCAGCATGAAGGCCAGCGCCAGTCCGGGCAGCACGGCGTGGGAGATGGCGTCTCCCAGCAGGCTCATCCTGCGGAGCACAAGGAACGTCCCCAGCAGCGCGCCTGTCACATTGACCAGCGCCATGGTGGCGATGATCCAGAAGACGATGGCGTCCATACCGAAAACGGTATCCATCAGCGGCCCTCCCCGGCAGCGCCTTCCAGCGGATGGACAGATGCGGGAACCCGGTCTTCCGGCCAGCGGCCTTTCTGTTTCAGCCTGTCTTCCAGCTGGTGCAGCATCTCGGGCGGGAGAATGTGCTCCAGCTCGTCCGCGTCACGGTCCACGTGGTCGGCGGCGATGGACGCCTGCTCCACCAGATACAGTTCCCAGAGCCGGTGCGCCCGCACCACGTCCAGGGCTCGTTGGAGGCCAAGTTCCGTCAGCGTCCACCTGCCGTCCGTCGTCCGGCGGACCTCGCCGCGCGTTTCGGCCCGCCGCAGGAGCTTCAACGCATCAGCAACGCTCCAGCTGCGCTTGCCGGCCACATCCTCCGCGGTAACGGCAGTGTCAGGTGATTCCTCCACCAGCTCATACAGAGACCGCAGCAGATTCTGCCGGGCCACGCGCTCCTGCATGTGGAGTCTCCGGAGAACTCCCGCAGCGATCCCCCGGCGCGGAGCCGCGAACATCGAGAACAGACAGACTGCTGCCGCAGCCAGCACGATGACCGGCCCGGTGGGCATTCCTTCCCGGATGGAGCTGACGTATGTGCCGGCGACCGCGCTTCCCAGCCCGATGGCTCCAGAGAGAGGGAGGAGAGCGGCAAGCCGGTAAGACCAGAAGCGCGCCGCCACGCCCGGGATGATCAGCATGGCTGCCATCAGCACCACCCCGACCGCCGGCAGCCCGATCACCGTCGCGGCCACCAGCAGGGTCATCATCAGAATATCCAGCGCGTGGACAGGCCAGCGCTGCACCGCGGCGAAGCCGGGATCGAAGCTGAGAAGCAGAAACTCCTTCTGGAACAGCCATACCAGCAGCAGGATGTTCGCAGACGTCACCGCGATCAGCAGCAGGTCCTGGCTTACCAGCCCCGCCGTCTTGCCCAGCAGGAATCCCTCCAGACCGGCGTGTGCGCCGCTCGGGTCGCGCTGTACGGCGGATGTCAGGACGATCCCCAGCCCAAAAAAGACGCTCAGCACCAGCCCGATGGCGGCATCCTGGCGCGTGCGCGTGCTCTGCCGCAGCCAGGAGATGACCATCGCTCCCAGCACGCCGGACACCAGCGCTCCCAGCAGAAGCAGGAAGAAGTTGCGCTCCCGCGCGATCAGATAGGCCAGCGCGATTCCGGGCAGCGCCGCGTGCGCCACTGCGTCCCCAATCAGCGACCGCCGGCGCAGTACCGCGTAGCTTCCGATGACGGCGGAGGACACGCCCAGCAGACCGGAACCCGCCAGTACCATTACGGTGTTGTAAGGGAGTCCCGCCGAGGCGCAGGCAGTCTGCACCCAGCCCAGCAGGCGTTCGGCTCCAACAAGGGCGAACAGGGCCGCCTGAACCGCCGCCAGAGCCAGAACCGCAAGCCACGGAGCAGGGCCGGACATACCCTTAGACGCTCCTTCTCTGCACAGCGTCCGCTGCCTGCTCCAGCAGCGGCAGGCGGCCGCCATAGGTATTCCGCAGGTTCTCCTCTGTGAAGACCTCCTCGATGGGCCCGTGCGCCACGACGCGCATATTCAGCAGTACCACGTGGTCGAAGTATTCCCGGACCGTCTGCAGACTGTGGTGCACCACCACGACGGTCCTGCCGTGGCTGCGCAGCTCCTGAAGGATAGCGAGGATTGCCTGCTCCGTGGCGGCGTCCACGCCCGCGAAGGGCTCGTCCATGAAGTAAAGCCGGGCCTCCTGCGCAAGAGCCCTTGCAAGGAACACCCTCTGCTGCTGACCGCCCGAAAGCTGGCTGATCTGGCGTCCCGCGAAGTCCTGGAGCGCCACCTTGCGCAGGCAGTCCATCGCCGCGTCGTGATCCTCACGCCCGGGCCGCCGGAACCATCCCAGCCTGCCGTACCGCCCCATCATCACCACGTCCAGGACGCTTACGGGGAAGTCCCAGTCCACGGACTCGCGTTGAGGCACATAGCCGATCAGCGAGAGTTGTTTTTCGATGGGCTTGCCATACACCTCGACCCTGCCGCTTGCCCGGGGCACCAGGCCGAGCGCCGCCTTGATGAGCGTGCTTTTGCCCGCCCCGTTGGGGCCGATGATGGCGATCAGCCGTCCCTCCGGCAGCTGCAGGTCAATATCCCAGAGCACGGGGCGCCTCTGGTAGGCCACTGTCATGTCGTGGATCTCCAGCGGCGGCGCACCCACCGCCACCGCGTCCTGCGCTAAGCCCTTCTCCTGCGTTGCCGTCATGTTCAGCCTCTTGCTTCTGCTATTTCAGAGACCGGACGATGGTGTCCACGTTGTGCCGCACCATCCCGGTGTATGTTCCCTGCGGTGTGCCCTCGGCGCCCATGGCATCCCCGAACAACTCTCCCCCGATGCGCACCTCATGCCCCAGCGCCCGGCACCCTTCGATGAGCGCCTGCACGTTCTTTGGGGAGATGGTGGACTCCACGAATACAGCCTTGACGCCCCGGCTGGCCAGGAATCGCGCCAGCTCATTGATATCACGCACGCTTGCCTCGCTCTCCGTGCTCAGCCCCTGGATGCCGCGCACCTCGATATCGTAGGCTTCTCCGAAGTACCGGAAAGCATCGTGCGCTGTCACCAGCACCCGGCGTGGACGGGGGATGGTTGCGATCTGCTCCTTGCTGTAGCGGTGCAGTTCCTCCAGCTCACCCAGATACCGGCGCGCTTTCTCCTCGTAGACCTGTGCGTTAGAGGGGTCGGTCTCCTTCAGCGTGTCTGCTATGGTACGCACCACCATCTGCCACAGCGACACGTCGAACCAGATATGCGGGTCCAGGGCTCCTTCGGGGGTCCTGCGCAGCCGCTCGGCGGGCAGGCTTTCTCCCAGCGCCACCACCGGCTTTCGCTCACCCAGCCGGGCTAGCACCTCACCCATCCGCCCTTCCAGATGCAGCCCGTTGTAGAAGACGATATCCGCGTGGGCCAGCAGGCGGATGTCCCGTTCGGTGGCCTTGTAAAGGTGCGGATCAACGCCGGGGCCCATCAGAGCGCGCACATTGGCGAGCGGTCCGGCCACGTTGCGCGCTGCGTCCGCGATCATCCCCGTCGTGCAGACGATTCGCAGCCGCCCGTCGTCTTTCTGCTCGGCGTCCCTGCCGGCGCATCCAGCCAGCAGAGCCGCGCAGAGCAACAGGGCTGCCCTGCTCGTCAGGAGTCTCACTGCCATCCTCCGCCCTTCAATCGAACCTCACACTGTACCCGATGCCAGCGAAAGCAGATGGACCTCTTCCGTCCAGCCCTCGCCCGGCGTACAGATCCCACTGCGTCGTCGCATTTGATGATAGGCTGACGCCCCAGGTCATGACAGGCTCCCACGAGCTTCCTTCGGGAAAATCCGCATACAGCTCGCCGTACCATGCGGCACCGGACCGCAGATCTCCTCCCACGGAGAGCCACAGGATCCCGTTCCAGCTCCGGCCGCCGTCGCGGTAGAGCCGCGAGGCCCCCGCGTTGATCAGCAGAGAAAGGTCTCCCAGGCTCCTCTCCGCTGCCAGCCAGGCGCCATAATCGCTGCGTCCCTGTGACTCCCGGGCCGACCCGGAAGGCAGAGTGGCGAACACCGTCAGCGCCCGGGGTGTCTCCGCGCCTTCGCCGCTCAACCGCAGCTTGCTCCCGATGCTGATGTCCCCGGACTGCGCGCCGCCTCCGGCGTGCCACGCCCAGCCCGGCGCTTCGATCCTGAGCTCCGCCCGGTCCGAAAGTCCGTGCCTCACCAGCAGGTTCGGCGCAAGCCACGAATGCCCTTCTCCGTGCCGTTCCCGGCAGTATTCCCAGAATGTCTCGATCTGGGTGCTGCCCTTCGGCAGCACCGCCGCACTGTCCGGCCGGTCCGTCACGATGGCTTCCTGCGCCGATGCTGATGCTGCCGCGAACCCGAGCATCGCCACCATTACTCTGATCCCGGTCATTCTTTCTCCCCGCCGTTTCCGGCTTCCGCGAAGATGAGTTCCGCCTCCGCCGGCGTAAGAGCTACCGCGCCGGCGGGCGTCTGCATTGTTATCGGCCCGTCCGCCTCACCTTGCAAGACCCGCACCTGCACGCCCGGGCCTATGCCTGCCTGTTCCAGACGCCGAAGCAGTGCGGGACAGGAATCGTCAACGTGCTGCACAACAGCGGATTCGCCGTCCGCGCAGGACGTCAGCGGCTTACCGCGGGGGCTCCGGACAGAACCGTCCCGGGAAGGGATGGGATGCCCGTGAGGGTCGAATACCGGATCTCCCAGCATCGCTGCCATCCTCTCCTCCAGCCGTTCTGAGATGTGATGCTCCAGGCGCTCCGCCTCCTCGTGTACCTCGTCCCAGGAGAACCCCATCGTCCTGCAGAGCCAGGTCTCGATCAGGCGGTGATGGCGCAGCATCTGGAGGGCCGCCGAGCTGCCGGACTCGGTCAGGATGAACCCGTGATACGGCCGGAGCGACACCAGCCCGCGCTCGGACAGGTGACGCACCATCTTCGATGCGGCTGCAGGGCTGGTACCGACTGCCGCCGCGAGCTTCTGCGTGGTGGCGCGAGCCCCGCTCTCCTGCAGGCGGTAGATCGCCTTCAGATAGTCCTGCACGGACGTGCTCAGGCTGTGGTGCTGATCGGTCATCGTCGTGGCGGGATTTTAACCCCGGTTAAAGTTTGCCCGGATCTGTCTGATGTTAACCACGGTTAAAAATTTCTCGCAACCATTGTTCCGGAAACAGACCCCGCGGCGTCATTCCTGCTGCAGGGAAGACCTCCCTGATGTGTTGAACTAATTTCGGGAGGAGCTTCTCTGCCGGAGAGAAGCGGGAGGAGCCAGCCGCACGTGACCGCCATCCAGGATGCCACATTCCTGATTTGTCCGGACTCGTTCAAAGAGTCCCTGACCGCCTCTGAGGCCGCCGCCGCCATCCGGGACGGGTTGTCCCATGCCTGCAGGGCCTTCCGCTTCCATCTGGTGCCCATCTCAGACGGCGGGGAAGGTTTCGTGGAAGCCATGCTTTCGGGCGGGGGGCGCCATCTGGAGGTATTCGTCACCGGTCCTCTCGGGAGTCCCGTGTCAGCCTCATACGGCATCCTGCCGGACGGCAGGACGGCGGTCATCGAGATGGCCGCCGCGGCAGGGCTGGGGTTTGTGCCTCCGGAGGCGCGACGCCCCCTGGAGGCCACCACCCGCGGGGTGGGGGAGTTGATGCTCGATGCTCTCTCCCGGGGAGCGCGCCAGCTGCTGATCGGCATCGGTGGCAGCGCAACCACGGATGGGGGCGCAGGGATGGCGCAGGCGCTCGGGGTGCGCCTTCTGGACGCGCAGGGAGATGAGATTCCACCGGGGGGAGGCGGGCTTCTGAAACTGGAGCGGATCGAGACGTCAGGTCTGGATCCCCGCATCAGGCAGGTCTCCATCCGCGTCGCGTGCGACGTGAAGAACCCTCTCCTGGGGGAGCGCGGAGCGGCGGCCGTGTATGCTCCTCAGAAGGGAGCGACACCGGAGCAGGTGGCGTTGTTGGAACAGGGGCTGGCGCGGCTGGCGGAGGTCGCGAGGCGGGATCTTGGAACTGATCCCTCAGATGTCCCCGGTGCTGGCGCTGCCGGGGGGCTGGGATGGGGTCTGATGGCGTTCTGCGGGGCGGAGCTTGTTCCCGGGTTTCAGCTGGTGGCGGATGCGCTGGGGCTTGAGAAGCGGGCTGCGGAGGCGGACTGGATCGTGACGGGCGAGGGACGCACGGATGCCACCTCGCTGCAAGGAAAGGTGGTGGGCGGAGTGCTGGAGATCGTCCGCCGGACAGGAAAACCCTGCGTGGTCCTGTGCGGATCCGTGGGACCGGATTCTGCGCCACTTTACGAAGCGGGGGCCACCGCAGTGCTGTCCATAGTCCAGGGGCCTGCTTCGCTGCCTGAGGCGCTGAAAGACGCCGGGCGGCTTCTGGAGGATGCGGCCTATAATCTCGGCAGGCTGATCGCCGCCAGCCGGCCGGAGCAGGAGGAGCAATGAACATCGGGGTCACAGGAGCGACAGGCTTTGTGGGGAGTCATCTGTGCCGCCTGCTGGTCGAACGCGGGCACAGGGTGACCGCGCTCGTGCGTCCCGGATCACCCCGTGCGCGCCTGTCCGGCGGAGAGATCAGCTTCGCGGAGGGAGATATCACCCGTCCGGAAACGCTTCCGGCGGCCTTCCAGGGTTGCGATGTGGTGGTCAACCTGGTGGGCATTATCCGCGAGACGCGCGATCAGACCTTCGAGCGCATCCACGCTGAAGGCGCGGCTGCCGTCGCTCTTGCCGCCAGAGAGGCAGGTGCCCGCCGTCTTGTCCATATGAGTGCCGCCGGCACACGGCCCCACGCTCCCAGCGCCTATCACCGCACCAAGTGGCTGGGTGAGGAGGCTGTCCGCGCGAGCGGTCTGGAATGGGTGATCCTGCGGCCCTCGCTCATCTTCGGGATCGGGGATGGATTCACCACGACGATGATGGATCTGGTGCGCCGCGCGCCGGTCATTCCCATCATCGGGGCAGGGACCAGTCTGATGCAGCCCATCGCTGTGGAGGATGTCTGCGCCGCCTTTGCTTCCAGCGCGGAGGAGGATCGCCACTGCGGTCAGACCTATGAGCTGGGCGGCCCGGAGCAGATCACATACGAGCAGATCGTCAGGATGGTGGCGCGCGAGCTGGGAGTGCGGCGGCCCTTTGTGCATCTGCCGGTGTGGGTGATGATGCCGCTGGCAGGCGTCCTCTCGCGCATAAGCTCCCGCTTTCCGCTGACTCCGGACCAGATCAGAATGCTTCAGGAAGATAACGTCGCTGAACCCAATCACGCGCATAAAGTATTCGGTCTGGAGCTGATGCGGTTTGAGGACGGGTTGAAGAAGATCGTTGCGTCAGCGGCCGGAGGCGGCTCAGCATGAGCCTGGCGGATGCCCTGCAGAGGTTTGTCCGGGAGCATCGGGAAGACCCGGCGCTCCGGGTGGTGCGCGGGACGCCGCAGTCCGATGAGATGACCGAGCTTGCACCCGCCACACCGGCCACGCACCAGGCCCGCGTGGTGGAAGGGGCTGCGCTGGAGCAGAAGCCTGTCCCCGCGCTGGCCGGCTCGGGCTTCACCCATTTTCTGGACGGCATCCAGCGTTCGAGGGTGGCGCTTATCTGGCACGGGGTGCCGGTTATATGGGGATACGCCGCCGCGTGTGTGCGGGAGAGAGGGGCGGACCGGCTGATGCGCCTGGCACCGGGGATGTGCGAGTCCCGCGAAGCGCTCATCTTCCCGTTTGCCTTCGCGCCGCCGGAGGAGCTCCAGCGCTGGGGGCTCGCGTGCGTGGATTCATCGCCGATGGCGCGCGTGCCGGAGGACGCGGACAACCCGGCATATATCCGCCAGTATTCGCTGGAGATGCTCGGGGATCTCCGGCGGCGGCTGGAAAGGACCCTCCTGAAGCGGTGGCTGGAGTCGTCCGGGGAGCGGCAATGGCTTCTGGTGGACGGCGAGCTTCCGGATTCGGAGCAGGAGGGCGGTCTTCGCCGGGTGGTGGGCCTCATCAAGAGCCATCAGACACGTTACTTCGCCGGGGAGGAGCAACGCAGGTTGCTGGAGCTGCCTGAGGGACAGCGGACCACCGTCTTTCAACCGCACCGCCACGGGTACAGGCCGGTGTACTCGTGGTATCTGCGTCTGCGCGACAGCGCCGGACAGGACCAGACCTTCGGATTGGTGCGCGTGGAGGCCCGCGCCGACGAGGAGACCCTCCGGATGGCCGGGGAGATCTCCGGCTGGCTGCTGGCGGAGCGCACGCCGCTCAGTCTGCCGGATGCCCGCTGGGACCGCATGATCTATCCGGTGCGCGATTGCGAGCAGTATCTGCGCTCCATCGCCCCTACGGCGGTCGAAATGGATGCAAGGCTTCAGGTTTAGGGTGTGAGGAGGAGACCATGATTTCTGAACAGGAGGCAGGCTCTACAGGCGCGCCGTCCCGGCCGCGACTGGCTCAGGTGGGGCGCGTGGTGGCCACCGAGCCTAAACCCAACACCGCATACGAGTTCCATTTCTGGACAGCTCCCGGCTCGCCGGTGGGCATCGGTACTCTGGTGGTGGTCCTGGCCGAGAATGTGGAGGTCTACGGCGTAGTCGTGGAAGGCTGGTCCTACACCGATGTGGCCAGCGCCATGCATGACTATATCGGGCTGGACGGAGACCCGGCGATGGAAGCGATGACCCGCCGTCCGGAGATCCGCTGCTATACCGCGGCTGTGCTTCGCAGGGAGCCCGAGGAGCCGGTGCAGCCCGTTCCCGGCGGTCCGGTGTATCTGGCGGATGATCTCTGCGTGCGCCGGGCGCTCCGGATGGACGCCTACGCGGACCGGACGGGAGTGGCTGTGGGTGCTTATCAGAACGGGGAGCTGCTTGCGCCGGTTTATCTGGATGCGGACTTTCTGCTGGGGCCTGAGGCAGCGCACGTCACCCTGACGGGTGTGTCCGGGCTGGCCACCAAGACCAGCACCATCGAGTTCCTCCTCCAGAGCATCTTCGCCGCCCGGGATGACGTGGCGTGTGTGTGCTTCAACGTCAAGGGACACGACATGCTGTTCCTGGACTTCCCGGCGGATGCGGAGCCGGGCTCGCCGCTGGAGGAGCGCTACCGAGACCTGGGAATCACCCCCCTGACCGAGGCCGACCGCGCTCTGTACAACGTGCTGGGAGTCCCCTGCCGCGCATTCGAGAATGTTGAGTACTATGCGCCCTTCCGGGAAGACGGCTTCAACTTGAACACCCTGCGCACCAACCCGGAGGTGATGGGCAACGTGCATCCTCTGGCCTGGGGGCTGCAGGACATTATGGAGTTCGCCGAGGTGGTGTTGAGCCGCGACGACGTGGACGCCAAGGCGGACGCGCTGATCCAGTACATCAATCAGAAGGTCATTGGGGCAAAGGACGGCTACAACATCGGCGACGGCAAAGCGGCCTTGTATGTGCGCACCTTCGCCGACCTGGAGGAATGGTTCCGCCGCGTCTTCGATTACATGGAGGCCGGTGACAACGGCAGGGGGATGGAGCAGTACCGGAGCCACCACTACCAGACCCTCCGGAAGGTGCACAACCGTTTGACGAACCTCATCACCCGTTACAGGGGGTTGCTCACCCCGCGCGAGGAGCGTCACGACCTGCCGTGGGGAGACTTCAAACCGCGCACCATCTACGTGGTGGACATCGCCAGCATGGATCAGCAGGGGCAGGATCTGGTGGTCACGCGGGTGGTGTCCAAGCTCCGCGAGCATCTGGAGCGGAAAGCTCTCGGGGTGGACCGTTGCATCGTGGTGGTGGACGAGTTGAACAAGTATGCGCCCAGCGACGGGCCGGAGACGAATCTGAAGCGGACTCTGCTGGACATCTCGGAGCGCGGGCGCTACATCGGGCTTGTGCTGTTCAGCGCACAGCAGTTCCGCAGCCAGGTGCACAAGCGCGTGGTGGGCAACTGCGGCACGTCCATCTACGGCCGAATGGACATGGACGAGCTTGCCACGCCGGGCTATCAGGTTCTGACGCGGGCGGAGCGGGAGAAGCTGGCCACGCTCTCCAAGGGGCAACTGATGGTGCGCCATCCCCATTTCAGCCAGGCCATTTTCGTGAAGTTCCCGAGGCCGAACGTCCTGCGAGGCTCGGACGGGGTGCGGTTGTTCCCGCCTGCGGAGCCCGTGGAGCTGGAAGAGGCCATCTTCCGTGAGTTCAGTCGGATGGATGCCACCGTTCAGCGCAACCAGGTGCGGGAGGCGCTGGCGGATGCGGATCGCGATGCCGCTCTGGAGGCGTTCAACAAAGTGCGGTTGAGAGGGTCATCGGAGCCGGTTTCGGATTTTCAGAAGTTCATCCGGAAGAAGGCGAAGCTGGATGAGCCGGATCCAGTTCCGCGCGCTTTTGGAGCGCCGCCTCCCGTGAGTGGCGATGACCCGTTTGCGGATTGACTTCACACCACCGTTCCGGACGGAGACACTAATTTGAGGATCGCCCATATCGCCGATGTGCATCTGGGATACCGGGCTTATTCGCGCGTCACATCGCGGGGATTGAACCAGCGGGAGGCAGACGTCTTCCGCGCGTTCCGCTCCGTGCTGGACCGTGTGGCGGAGCTGGACCCGGATCTGATCATCATCGCCGGGGATCTGTTCCATACGGTGCGCCCCAGCAACTTCGCCATTCACCAGACGTTCCGCCTTCTGAGCGATCTGCGGGGCCGCACCGCCGTGCCGGTGGTGATCATTGGCGGCAATCATGATACGCCAAAGTCGCGGGACACCGGCTGCATTCTGGATCTGTACACGGTGATAGAGGGGATGTATGTCCGGCATCACGGCTTCGAGGGCATCGCCCTTCCCGGTCTGGACGCGGCGGTGTACTGTCTTCCCTATTTCGCGCTGGAGGAGCGCAGGCAGCACGTCATCAGACCGGATTCCGGCCGCTCGGTCAATGTTCTGGCCGTCCACGGGACCGTGGAAGGGGTCATCCGGCAGAGCTACGATTCGGACCAGGTTGCGCCGGGCGAGCTGAACCTGGAGGCATGGGATTACGTTGCGCTGGGGCACTACCATATCCACACCCAGCTTGCGGACAACGCGTTTTACTCGGGAGCCATCGAATACACCAGCTCCAACATCTGGGAAGAGGCCCACGAGCATCCCAAGGGATTCATCGTCTTCGACACAGAGACACGCACAGCCAGCTTTCACGAGACTCCCACGGTGCGCCGGGTGATGGACCTGCCTCCCGTCCGGGCCGGGGCGCTGGGCGCCGCGGAGCTGATGGAGAAGGTGGAGGAGCGTCTGGCGCCATTTGCGGATGACCTGCCGGAGCTGATCATCCGCCTGCCGGTGGAGGGCTTCCCGCGTGAGCTTCAGCGGGATCTGGACTGGAAGCGTCTTCGTGAACTGAAACTGACGGCGCTGCATCTGGACATTGTGTTCCGCCCGGCCCGGCGCGAGGATCGTCCCGGAGAATCCACGGAGCGGGGAGAGGCGCGTCCCATCGAGGTGGAGTGGAGGGAGTTCGCGGGGAGCCTGGAAGATCTTCCGGCCGGCGTGGATAGAGATCGTCTGGTGGATCTCGGCCTGCATTATCTGGAACAGGCCGCTGAGGAGCAGCAGGAGGTGCCGGTATGAGGCTGATATCACTCCGCTTGCTCAACTTCCGGCAGTACCGGCAGGCCGAGATCCGGTTCCAGGACGGCATCACGGCCATCGTTGGGCGAAATGGCGCAGGCAAGACCACGCTTCTGGAAGCCATCGCCTGGACACTCTATGGCCAGAAGGCCATCCAGAGGATGGACCGGGGAAAGGCGGAGACCATCAAGAGCCGGGGGGCCGGAGCCAGAGACCACACGGAGTGTGAGCTGGCTTTCGAACTGGGCGGCCAGCGCCTCACGGTGGTCCGCCGGATGAACGACGCGGCGCTGCTGGTCGAGGGCCGCCCCCAGGATACGGGCACGGAGAATGTCACCCGCTCGGTCACCCGGCTGCTGGGAATGGATCCGCAGGCGTTTTTCACCAGCTTCTTCACCGGACAGAAGGATCTTGCGTTCCTGCGGGACGTCTCCAGCCGCAAACGGGAAGAGTATGTCGGACGTCTGCTGGGCTATGAGCGCCTGACCCGCGCGCGGGAGCTGGCCAATCAGGAAAAGCTGGCCGTGGGGCGCGAGATGGATGCCCTGTCGCGCGGCGCGGGAGATCTGGAGGAGGCGAAACAGCGCCGGAAGGAAGCCGAAGAGCGGTTGCAGGCAGCCCTGGAGGAGCAGAAGTCGGCCAGGGAGCTGGTTGAACGGGCGCACGAGGCGGCGCGGCAGGTGGAGCCGGAGAAGAAGCAGTCCGAAGAGGCGGATCGCCGGCACCGGGAGCTGCAGAAGGAGGTGGACATCCTGAACAGCCGCCTGCAGACCGCGCGCGAGCGGACTGAGCGCCTGCGGGAGGAACTGGGCAAAGCCGCATCGGCCCGGAGCGAACTGGAGAAGCTGCGGCCGCTGGTGGAAGAGTACGAGCAACTCCGTGCCCGAAACGAGGAGCTGAACGAGCTTGAGAAGGCCGATGCCGAGCGCAGATCTCTGGAGCGGGAAGCCCAGTCGCTGCGGGCGGATATCGAGGAAGTGCGCGCGAAGCTGGCGGATCTGTCGGCTCGCTCCGGCCGGTTGACCGCTTTGCGGGAACGCATCGCATCGTTGCGGCAGGATATCGAAACACTGCAGTCCGCGCTGGAGCACCAGCGCGAGGAGCGCCTGCGGCAGGCTGCGGAGCTTCGCGCGGCGAGGGATTCCGCCAGACAGCGCGCGGCGGAGCTGGAAGAGCATCTGGAGCAGCTTCTGAAGGCTGGCCCGGACGGAGTCTGCCCCACCTGCGAGCGCCCTCTGGGGGAAGAGTTCGAGCGCGTGACATCGCGGATGCGCTCCGAGCAGCAGGAAGCGCTGCGTGTCGCGGGTGAGCTGGAGCAGAAGCTTGCCGGGCTGGAGGGTGGAGCTGACCCTCAGGAGACGGCAAAACTCGCAGGGCTTCAGAAGGAGCTTGAGAAGCTTTCGCGCGAGGAATACGAGGCGCAGGCCGCGGCGGCCGAGGAGAGTGGCCAGCGGCAGAGGCTGCAGAAGCTCCGGCAACGTCTGGAGGAGATCGAAAAGCGCCGGGAGCAGCTGCCGTCCGGCTTCGACCCGCAGGAGCGGGAAAGGGTGCGCGCCCGCGGATCAGAGCTCCGGCCCTTGCGGGACAAAGCACTTTCCCTCAGGGCCGAAGCGGAGCGCGTCGGCCAGCTGGAGAAAGATCTTCGACAGGAGGAGGCCGGACAGAAGGATCTCTCGAACCTGCTGGAATCCCGGCGCAGAGATCTTGAGGAGCTGGACTTCTCCCCGGAAAAGCACGCTGCGGTCATCAGCCGGTGGGAGAAGGTATCGGCGGACCTTCAATCCGCGCGCGAGCGCTTGGCGCGCGCTGATGGAGACGTGTCGGGCGCGCAGACCGTTCTGGAGAACGCACGGCGCGAGGAGGCCGCCTGCCGCGAGCGCCAGAAGCTGCTGGAGGAGAAGCGCTCTCAGCATCGCCACCTGGAGATCTTGTCTCAGAAGTTCGATGAGCTCCGCAGCCGCCTGAACAGCCAGATCCGTCCCGGCCTTTCGGAGCGGGCCAGCCAGCTCATCACTGCCCTGACGGACGGAAGGTATTCACAGGTGGATCTGGACGAGGAATACACTCCCCGCCTGTTCGACGATGGGGAATTCAAACCGGTCATCTCGGGCGGGGAGGAAGACATTCTTCACCTGTCCCTCCGGCTGGCCATCTCCCAGATGATCGCCGAGCGCGCCGGGCTGGACATGGGTCTGCTGGTGCTGGACGAGGTATTCGGGTCGCTGGACGAGTCCCGTCGCGACAGTGTCCTTTCCCTGCTGCAGAACCTGAAAGGGGCGTTTCCACAGATCCTGCTGATCACGCATATCGAGACCATTCACGACATGGTGGACCGGTGCATCTGGGTGGAGTATGATGCAGCCAGACAGACCAGCGTGGTGCGCGAGTCTCTGGAAATGCCTTTTGAAGGGTTGCCCGTCGAGACGCAGCCTGCGCTGGCGCTGGAGTAGCGATGGGCAGGGAGGTTCGGCGGATATGAGCGTTCAGATGGATCGCATCGCTTGCTTCAGGGAGGCGCTGGCTGCTTTCAGAGGACCGTTCGACCGGTGGCTGGAACGGTATCTGGACGGCCGGGCGCGGCTCTGCCGTGATTGCTCGCCGGACCTTGAGGACCTCGCCGCCGTCTTGAAAGACTTCAGCCTCCGCCCGGGAAAGCGGCTGCGGCCGTTCCTGGTGGTGTGGGGCAGCCGGGCGGTGAGCGATCTGCCGGAGGAGCAGATCCTGCCTGTCGCCGCTGCCGCCGAGATGCTCCACGTCTTTGCGCTGGCCCACGACGACGTCATGGACTGCTCGGACACCCGCCGCGGCCTTCCAACGGTCCACCGTATGTTCGAGGCCATTCACGGGGAACGCTCGCTGCGAGGCTCCGCCGCCCAGTTCGGGCTGTCCGGAGCTATCCTGCTGGGAGATTATGCTCTGGCGCTCTCCGATGCGCTGATAGACTCCAGCCCCCTCCCCGGCGAGCGAAGACAGGCTCTCCGCGGAGTGTGGGACCGGATGCGGGAGGAGGTCATCCTGGGACAGTTTATGGATGTGGCCGCGTCGTGCTCTTCCGTCCCCGCGCCGGAGGAGACCATCCACCGCATCCTCAGCCTGAAGTCCGGTAAGTATACCCTGGAACGGCCGCTTCATCTGGGGGTGGCCGCGGCGGGAGGCGGCGCTGATCTCTACGGGCTTTTCTCTCGCTACGGCGAGCCTCTCGGTCGGGCATTCCAGATCCAGGACGATATTCTGGGGATGTTCGGCTCCCCGGATGTGACGGGCAAGCCGGCAGACTCCGACATCCGGGAGGGCAAATCCACCCTGCTCATCTCGCGCGCGTTCGAGCGGGCATCTGCCTCCGAACGGGAGGCCATCCTGGCTGCGTGGGGGAGCTCAGACGCGCCGGCGGATGCCGTCCAGCGCGTGCGGGAGATCGTCCGCGGCACCGGCGCTCTGGAGGAAGCGCGTGCGGCGGCCCGCCGGGCGGCGGATGAGGCTGTAGCAGCTCTGGACGAAGCGCCTCTGCCCGCCGACGTCCGGGAGGTGCTTCTCGGCCTCGCGGAATTCGTGCTGGACCGCGACGCCTGACACCCTGGGACCACGCTGTCGCTTCCCGGAACAGGAGACTGAAAATGAGGGCCCGCCTTCCACTTAGGGAAGGCGGGCCCCTGTCTTGTCCGGCTCCCGGATCCGGGGATCCGGGAATCGCCCGTCACACTACGGGTTCACCAGAACTATGTCCTCGTCGCTGCGGGCGTCCAGCCTCCGGATGACCTTGCTGCCCACCTGCTCTAGGCGGACGATTCCAGTCACCTTGTAGTAGCTGCCCGTGGTGAACGGGGTCGCCAGCACGGACTTGACCTTGATGCCCGGGACCTTATTCGGGACGAACGCAGTCGGCGTATCGTTCTCCACGCCGGAGCCGTCGTCCAGGTAGAAGGTCGTCGTGGCGAAGTCAATGCCGGTCACCTTGCCCCAGACCGTCGCGAGCAGTCCATCGTTGGGCAGACCCGCGCCGCCGGTCGGCTTGCTGCCGCCCGCCGTCTTGTTGGTCACGCCCAGCGGGGTGGGTGTGAACGAGGCGCCGGTCACCACGGAGGTGGCGTTCACCACCCGCTCGGGACCCTCGGTGCCCATCGTTCCGACCACCGTCACCAGGGTGTTCAGCGGCGGAGCGGAGCCGCTCCACTTCACGCGGACGCCCGCAGACTGGTCCTGCTCCTGGACGAAGAATCCGTCAGGATTCATAGACTCGTCCAGACTCAGCTTGGTGACGACCACGTTCTCCAGAGTCACCGACGCATTGTTGGGCCTGGACTTGGCCAGACCGATCTTCATCGGCGCCTGGACGATGGTGCCGTTGGAGATGCCCACGTCGCTCCAGACGTTGTTCGCGCTGCGCGCCTGGACATACCAGAAGTAGGTCACCCCGTTCTCCAGCGAGAGGGCGGTGCGGGTGACGCTGGTGCTGGTGGTGTTGGTCCAGGGCACGATGTACTCACCCTGGTCCTCAGCCGTCACGCCGATGGCGTAGCGGTAAGCCACGCCGGTGGCTGTCCAGCTGGCGGACAGCTGGGTGGCGCTGGAGGACGAGGCCGGAGCCGTAACCACCGGGGTCGCCGGCTTGGCGGGGCTTCCCGCCGTCGGCACGAAGCGCGCGACGCTCTTAGTCGTGAACTCGTTCACGCCGTCCGGCGGCGAGTAGACGCGCAGGCGCTCGGTGACGTTGTTGACCTCAAGGAGGTTGCCCGCAGCGTCAAACGCCACACCGCGCGGAGCGCCGGAGCCAACCGATACGGCAGCCACCCCTCGCAGGTTGGCTGTGCCGGTGTTGGCGATCACCGTCCAGCTATTGCCTCCGTTCAGGGTTCTGAGCGTGAGGCCACCATCGCCTACCACCCAGCCGACCTGCGTGTCCCGGAAGAACACGGCGTTCAGGTTCACGGTGGTGCCGGAGTTCAGCTGCACCCAGGTGGTCCCGCCGTCCGTCGTGCGGAGGATTGTGCCGTTGTTGCCCACAGCCCAGGCAGAGGTGGCCGTCACGGCAGATATGCCGTTCAGCTTCACCGTTGTGCCGGAGTTCTGGGCCACCCACTCCGTGCCGCCATTGGTGGTCTTCAGGATGGTGCCGTTGTCACCGACCACATAACCCGTGGTCGTTCCGGCACCCGTCGCGAAGACCAGCATGCTGATGGCGTTCAGGTTGGCGGTGGTCCCGGATGTCTGAATCTCCCACTGGGTGGGAGTGGTGGTATTGCTGGCGTCCAAACGTCGGATGATGGTTCCGCCATCGCCGACGACATAGAGGTCATACGCCGGACCCGCGAAGCTGGAGATGCGGCGGCTGATTGCATTCAGCTTCACGGATACCGGGGAGCTTTCCGTTACCCAGGAACCGGCCGTATTGCTCAGGATGGTGCCGTTGTTGCCGACAGCCCAGCCGTGAACCACCGGCGGTGCTGAGCTGTTCCAGATGGCCGTCACCCCGTTCAGATTCTCCGTGGTTCCGGACTCAACCGCAGTCCAACTGGTCCGGTTGTTCAGCTGGAAGATCTTCCCGCTGTTACCGACAGCCCACCCGTTCAGGCCCGTCGTTGAGCTGTTGGAGATGCTGATGGCATTCAGGGCAACTCCGGCCTCAGGAGCCGTCTGGGCGGAGAACGAAGCTCCGATATTCGTCGAGTAGTACAGCGCGCTGTTCAGACCGGCGAGCCAGACCAGAGCGCCCCCTCCGACGGGAGTCAGCGTCGAGATCTGCGGGATGCCGTTTGCGTCCAGATTGAACACGTTTATCACCCCGAGTTCCACGCTGGGCGCGGCGATCCGCCGTCTCTGCGTGTCAAGGGCGAACGGCGCGCGGATTCCACGCAGAGGATCAGGCGATCCCCAGGCCGACAGAGAGGCCCACAGGACGCCGGTGCCATTTGGGGCGACCTTGAACAGGGAAGCCTGGTCCGTTCCGTTCGATCTGTACTGCGAGACGAAGATGCTCCCGTCAGTATCACGCTGGAGGTGAGCCACGAAGTTGATGACCCGGTTCGGGTTGCCGTCCTGCCAGTAGATAGTGGGCGGGCCGGTATGCTCATTGTCCAGCGGACCGATATCGTATGTCCAGATGCTTCCCTGGGTCACGCCGGTCGTATCACCGGCCACTCGCAGGTCTTCGTCAATGGTGAACAGCTTCCGATTCAGGCCTTTCCCCAGAACCAGAACGTGGGAGATGCTGCCGTGCTGGGCTTCCGGGGCGAAGGCGTTGGGGCTATTCACGACGCGCGACGGGCTCAGAATGGGCTTCCACGTGCCGCTCAGGTCGGGAGGCGCCACCCAGACGCCGCCATTAACATCCGACCAGTCTGAGACGTAGACCTTGTCTTCGGGCCCGATGGTCAGACTGAAGGGGCTGGGAGGACCAGTGGTCGTGCTGAAGAGCGTCTGCCAGGAAACTCCCCCGAGTGTCGGCCCACCGATCTGAGTGGCATCCGGCCAAAGCGTGTAAACGCCCTTGGGCGTTGATCTTCCGCTTGCAGTCGTGCCATCCCGGCCGACGTAGACGTAAGTCCATCCGAAATAAGGGCTATTCGGATTAGTATTGACGACCACCTGTTTCGGCCACTCGAAATGGACCTCAGGAATGGCGTCATCAGAGATCTGCGTCCACGCCCCGTAGCCGCTTCCCCGCGTGTAGACCTTGAAGTAGTACTCCACGTTGGTGGGGACCAGCGCGTTGGCGTTGTTCCTCAGGTCCCAGGTCCAGGTGTTCAGACCCTTCGGCAGGGGGCCGAGACTGACGCTGCGGACAAGGGCGTCGTTGTCCGCTCTGTGGATGTCAATCCGCACCTCCTGATCAGCGGCCTCGTTCAGGCGGAACGAAAGCTGCACCGACGGATTCGGCTGGGTAGCGTCAACCGCCGGAGCGCTGAACTTGAGGTCGGTTGCATAGACGTTGGCCGACGCCGGAGCCGCAAACATCGCCGCCAGCAGAGCGCAGGCGGCCAACGCGGCACCGAGTGGCCCCGCCCGGTGCGAGAACCATCCTCTCATGATTCCCTCTCTCCTTTTCGGTAGAAGGTCAAGTGACGTAGCGACAGGGGCGCGCAGGCCCTTCCGCAGCCTCCGCAGACCCCTTTCCGGAACAGATTTCCGGGTCCATCCCGGCAGAATTGACAGTGCCGGATGCCCCGAGTTTTCCATTTGTAACAGGCCGGGGGGCTTCCTGTCAATCCGTACAAATACCAGCATGCATCCCGGCACAATTACCGGCCCGTACCTTGTTCCACACCCACAACGTCCTGCAACCACTTTTTCATCTGTGCCGTCTCCCTGCGGATGTTGTCCGGAGTGTGCTATCCTCCTGCCCGGAAGGAAGAATGAGATTCCTGCGATTCCTGGTCACCGCGTTCCCGGTATGGGTCACCATCGCCAGCCTCCTTGCGCTCTGGAGACCCGGCCTGTTCACCTGGTTCACCGGTCCGCTCATCACCTACGGACTGGGTGTCATCATGCTGGGGATGGGCATTACGCTGACCACGGACGATTTCCGCCGGGTGTTCCTGATGCCCCGTCTGGTGGTGCTGGGAGTGGCGCTCCAGTATTCCGTGATGCCCTTTCTGGGATACACGCTGGCGGCTCTCTTCCAGCTTCCCACGCCGTTCGCAGTGGGGCTCATTCTGGTCTCCTGCTGCCCGGGAGGCACGGCCTCCAACGTGGTCACTTTCCTTGCCGGAGCCGATGTCGGTCTCAGCGTCACCATGACCGCCTGCTCCACATTGCTCGCCGCCGTTATGACCCCTACACTCACCGCACTGCTCGCGGGAACGCGCGTGGATGTGGATGCGATGGGGCTTTTCCGCTCCACGGTGCAGGTGGTCATCGTGCCGGTGGTGGCCGGAGTGCTGCTCAACCGTTTTGCGCCCCGCCTCAGCCGCGCCGTGCAACCCGTCGCGCCGGTGGTGGCCGTGGCGGTCATCGTGCTGATCGTCGCATCCATCATCGGGGCGGGCCGCTCGCTCATCCTCTCCGCTGGCGCTCGGCTGATCGGCGCGGTCTTCGCGCTGCATGCCTGCGGGTTCCTGCTGGGTTATGTCCTCAGCGCCCTGCTGGGCGCGCGTCTGCAGGCGCGCCGCACCATCTCCATCGAAGTGGGAATGCAGAACAGCGGACTTGGCGTCGTGCTGGCGCGCCAGAATTTCACCAACCCGGCCACCGCCATCCCCAGCGCCATCTCCAGCCTGTTCCACTCCGTCATAGGCAGCGCTCTGGCGGGCTGGTGGCGCCTGCGCGGAGGGAAGTAGCTTCCTTGACTCCTCGCAAAAGGTCTGCCGAAGCCCCTCCCGCGTACCACCAGATCTTCAAAATTCCGAGATAATCTGCGTCTTCCTCTTGATAAGGGCGTGGTATACTGATGCCAATCGGGATAGAGCGGTGTTGCATGCTGCCCCCGCTCCCGGGCCGTAGCGCCGCTTTCTCCCCACTCTGAGAGAAAGGATACTGGTGAGAATGCTTGCAAGAGCCTGCGCTCTAACACTTTTGCTTGCCTGCGTCCCGGTAGCCTCATCGGCGATTGTCGTGAACGGAGACTTTGAAGGTGGGTGGTACGATGCCGTGTTTCCCAGCAACGGCTGCGTGGGGAACGGTTGGGTCTACTATCTGGGCGAGCAGCCTCCGGACTGTGGAGCCGGGAAGGCTGGTGATGTGTTCTTCCGGCGCCGCCCGGAAGGGTCTTGCGTTCCAGATCCGCAACGCAACAACTATCAGCGGATTTTCGTGGACCAGTGGCAGACAGGCCGTTCACAGGGAGGGATTTATCAGGTTATCCCCGTGACCCCCGGTAAGGAATACCTGCTGGAGTTCCAGGCGAAATTCTACACCCAGAGCCTGCTGGATAACCTCAGTGCCCGCTATGGCATTGATCTCACTGGAGGCACGGACTACCGCGCAGGGACGGTGCAGTGGGATCCGGGCGGCGGCGTTCCGCCGGTGAATACCTGGAGCAACTACCAGGTCCGCTTTACCGCCACGGGCTCTTCGGTGACGGTGTTCTTCCACATCCTCCTTCCCTGCCTGGGGAGCGGCTATCTGGATGTAGATGAGGTTCGCCTGATAGAGGATCCTTTGCCTCCCATCCGGATTATCGAGGGTCCAAGGGCGGTGCGGCAGTCGGATACCAGCTATGTCATCCGCTGGAGGACGGATGTCCCGGCCACGTCGCGCGTCGAATATTCAAAGGATGCTCCTTCCGGAGAGGACGGGCCGGTTTATAACCTCTCCGCTCAGAAGGCAGCTTTTAGCACGGAGCATGAGGTGGTCCTCTCCGGCCTGTCGGTGGCGACTACCTATCACTACCGGGTGTTGAACAGTGCTCCGGGCCGTCAGGCGGTGACCTCGCTGGACCGTGAGCTTATCGTGCCAACCCCGCCCCTTCAGACTCTTCAGAATCCGAGCTTCGAGGATCGGGATCAGTTCAATCGTCCCACACTGTTCCCCTGGCAAAAGTGGGACGAACCTCCGCTTTATCCCCTGAACGGGCTGGTCGGACCGTATCCCGCAACGGGCGGATGGGCTTTCAGCGGGGAACTGGCCAACTTCAAGGCCACCGATGGCAGCTATTTCTTTGGGTTCGAGTCTGTCTACATCCGGAAAGGTGGAGGAATCTATCAGCGGGTCAGAACCTCGCCAGGAGAGGCGTACAAAGTGAGGTTCGACTTTGCAACCTGCAACTTCGATCCTCACGACTCCACCCCGCCGCTCGGCCGGGCGCGCTATGAGCATACGCAGGCTTGGGTGGGGCTCGATCCCACCGGCAACACCGATCCCTTCGCGGATACGGTGCGTTGGAAGCAGGTGTGGACTCAGGACTACTCTATTTATCCAAGCCGGGTGGTGCCTCAGTCAGCCACCTCTGAGACCGACGCGATTGTCGCCGAAGGCGACTCCATGACCGTCTTCGTCCGGTTCCTGAATATGTGGCCGTGGCGCAACAGTGTGGGGATGGTTGACAACCTGCGCTGGATCGGGCCGCCGGCCGTCCCTCCCGATGTTACTTCTGTCGGACGCCTCAAGCAGATGCCACAGTTCTCGTTCGCGGAGCTCACGCAGAGTGCTGTGGTCACCCTTGTGCCCTGGGATGCCCCTGGCGTCTTTTACATCCAGGATCCAGATGGCACGGCGGGCATTCGTGTTGAGGCAAATGATTCATCCGGGTTGAGCGCCGGCCCGGCTGTGGCCCGCCCCTGCGGCAACCCGCCCTGTGGCTGGAGCACCAGCGCGGGGACTCTGGTGCGTGTGAAAGGCACTCTCACCACCACCGCCGCGGGGGAACCCGTTCTCCGCAATGCGGTATTTACCGCTCACGGAGCCGGCCAGACGGTGATCCGGCATCTCGGATTGCGCCATATTGGAGGGACTCACTATCAGGGAGCCCCTTCCATGCGTCTGTCCACCTCCGGCCTGTTGGTTCAGGTGACCGGCCGCGTGACGGCGGTGGATTATATGGAGGGGTTCTTCCTGCTGGACGATGGCTCCGGGATTCCGGGCCCGGATCCCGGCGGCCCGAAGGGCGTCCGTGTGCGCACAACCTTCCTGCCGGCGCAGGGGCAGTTCGTCACCCTGGTCGGCGTGCTGTCAACCGAAGATGCCGGAGGAGTCGCGATTCCTGTCATCCGCGCGCGTGACGATCTGTCCGAGCTTGCAGTGATCGAGTGAAGGTAGTTGAACGTGCCGTAAGGAAACAGACAACGGGGGCGGCGCAAGCCGCCCCCTTCTGCACTTTTTGCCAGCGTTACGGGTCAGGCTATGAGGGTGTCCCCTTCCAGCAGGACGCATCCGGCGCCCAGTTTCTGAACCGGTGTGCCTTCGACGTCAATCTCGATGACCGTGGCGATGGGGTCTGGCGGGGCATCCGGCAAGCCAAAGATTACCAATCGGCTCTCCGTCTGGCGCCATCCCAGTTCCCATCCGTTCATCAGCCGGATGCCCGTCACGCGGTTCCGCAGACCACCGATGGCAAGCTGCTGTCCCGGCCAGTGGAACACGTGATAGTAGAGCCGGCTGCCCTTCGCCGTGAATGCCCCGGTGAACATCCAGTGCTGCTGGAAGCGGTCGGAGGCATCATAGATGGCGGGGCCGTACTTCTCAAGCCAGCGTCCGGTTGCCATCAATGTGTCTATGCACGGTTGTGGAACACTGCCGTCCGGGGCGGGACCGATGTTCAGGAGCAGGTTGCCGCCCCCTGCCGCCACCTGACGCAGCATCGCCACCACCTGCTTAGGGGTCTTGTAGTCGGTGTCCGCCGGAGCGTATCCCCAGCTGCTGTTGAAGGTCATGCACGACTCCCACATCCGTCCTTCCTCCTCGGGCCGGATGTGCTGCTCGGGAGTCCCGAAGTCCTCCGGCAGCAGCGAGCGGTTGTTGATGATGATATCCGGCTGGAGCTGGCGCACCATCGCGTTCATCTTCGCGGACTCCCAGCCCTCCACGTCCAGCGGCCAGGCGACGTCGTACCACATAATGTCCACCTTGCCGTAGTTGGTGCAGAGCTCCCGGACCTGCCCGTGGATGTAATCCACAAAGCGCCGCCGGGCGGCTTCATCCGTCTTACAACGGGCTCCGTCGGGGTGGTGCCAGTCCATGAGGGAGTAGTAGAACCCCACCCGCAGCCCCTCGGCGCGAGCGGCTTCCACATACTCGGCCACCAGATCGCGTCCGGGGCCACGCTTCGCGGCGTTGTAGTCGGTCAGCTTGCTGTCGAAGAGGCAGAATCCCTCGTGGTGCTTCGTGGTCATCACCATGTAGCGCATCCCGGCCTGCTTCGCGAGCCGGGCCCACTCGCGCTGGCACCCCGGCCGGGGTTTCCACATATCAGCCAGTGGCTCGTACTCCTCCAGTGGGATCCTCTCCCGGTTCATCACCCACTCGTGGCGTCCCAGCTGAGAGTACAGTCCCCAGTGGATGAACATTCCGAAGCGTGCCTTGCGGAACCACTCCAGCCTGCGCGCGCGGTCCTGCTCCTCGGGGGTCAGGGTCTGTTCGTCAGCCATCTTGCTCCTTCTCCTGCGAAAGGTCGTATTGTGGGACGTTTCACCATATCGCAACTCCCATCCTCCCTTTCCGGGTCTTTTTGAAGATCAAAGAGTCTTTCTGGAATGACGGGTGAGTCGCAGTGGCCATGCCAGAGCGCGCTTCGTCTGGCCGGGTGGAGAAAAATACCCCGTACTTTGGTACCTGCATGCCGGTTTCCTATTGCAAGCGGATTGCAGGTGTGGTAAAAGCAGGATGCCGGTTACGCCACGCGGTGGCAACTAGCCAGCAAGGCGGCCGGCGACTCTTCCGGGTCCTGATCCAGCGTTCAAGCAAGGAATCCGTGTCGGGCAATAGATGCCACTGAGTGGCATAAACTCCTGCGGCGCTGATTCACCCCATCGTAGCGCAGAAAACAGGTTCCGGATGAGATATGTGTGCCACTGAGTGGCAGAAAGGGCAATCTCGGCAAGATGATACTAATCCGTACACACGCTAATTCCCGGCGGCCCGCCGCCGGAAGGGCCATCACGGCCCGATGCGGCTTCACATTGGTGGAGCTCCTCGTCGTCATCGCCATCGTGGCCATTCTGGCGTCTATCCTGATGCCCGTCTTCGGACAGGCCCACCAGACCGCGATGCGCACCCGTTGCGCCTCCAACCTGCGCAACATCCACAACGCCGTGCTGATGTACGCTCAGGACTGGCGCGAGTGCATGCCTCCAGAGATCAAGCTGGAGGCCGCAACGCCTTCCTACGGCACCCACACCATCTTGATGCCGTATGCGAAGGCGCTGGAGATCTTCCACTGTCCGGCGGATACGGGCGATGCCCGCAGCGGGGTCCCGGTCTGGCAGAGGTTCGGAATCAGCTACAAGGTGGAGGGCCGCTGTTTCTCCAACCCCTGGGACGAGAAGTTGCAGATGCCCATCATCCGCAAGCTGTCCCATTTGGATATGGGGATTGACACCAAGAAATTGCTGGAAGGTAAGGAGGACAAGGAGCCTCAGTTCCTTGCGCAGCTCCAGTTGATGCGCGATCTCTTCTTCCCCTGGGAGAACGGTAAGGAGATGAAGAAGGAGGGGCTTGTGGTTCGCGCCTGGCATCGGGCCGGAGCCAACGTCGTTTTCCTGGACGGGCACGTTGCCTTCGTGAAGAGTAAGGCAGAATGGGATGCGATACGTGGCAAGTCGGGTGGAGGAGATTGACGGCAATGGGAAAGGTGCATCGTCTGCTGCGTGCGTGGCACAAGTGGGTCGGCGTCATTGCCGCACTCGCTCTCATCAGCTTCGCAGTGACCGGCATCCTGCTGAACAACAAGGAGACGTTCGGGCTGAAGCCGGCTCCCACGAAGCCGCCGGCTCCGGATAACGGCGGTGCCGCCGCAGCGCCTCCTATGACCACCGGTGTCCGGCTGGCCAGCCTGCCTGTGCCTCCGGAGCGGGCGCTTGCCATCGCGCGTCAAAAGTTCGGAGACGTTCCGCTGGAGAAGCTGGAACTGAAGTACGAGAAAGGGGCGCTCCAGTACCGCATTCACACCCGTGAGAAGCCGCCCACGAAGCTGTACATTGATGCAGCCACGGGTGGCGTAGTGACTCAGGAGCCGGAAGCGGGCGCAAAGCTGGAGAAGTTCATCCTCGACCTTCATCACTTCAACTTCGCCGAAGGGAGATACCGCATCGTGGCGGACATCTTTGCGGGCAGCCTGGCGCTGCTGACGGCAAGTGGGCTCTGGCTGTTTGTGAGGGAGGAAGCAGCCCGCAAGCGATCCCGGCAGATCGCGCGGGAGCGGTCCTTAGAGCAGATCCCGGGGCGCATATCCGCCTCCCGGCCGGTCAGGGCAAGACCTTCCGAGGCGGAAGGCTGACTTCTCCCTCAGCGCCGGGCTCGCCGGAATGCCTCGGCGAAGGCGAGCCCGGCTGCCTTTCCCGCGGCAGCGTTGATGCGGCGCAGCAGATCCGGCCGTCCCGCTCCCTGAGTCCGGTGCGCGGCCCGCGCGGCCAGTTTGATGTCCATCGTATCCGTAATGTCCACCAGAACATCCGGCCGTCGGGTCTGCCAGTAGTAGAGCTCGGGACGGCTGGCTTCCTGTTCCCTCCACCATTGCCGCACGATGCGCCCCGCCCCCTGGTGGTCCGCATGCAGGTAGGGCAGGGAGGGTTTTTCCGGATCAAAAGTGAGCACGGCATCCGGCCGGATTCTCGCAGCCACCGCCTCCAGTTCCCGGCGGAGCGCATCGCCCCGGGCCACTCCGCGATCGGGAAGTCCGGGCATATGCACGCTGCGGTAGCCGATCAGATCCGCGGCGGCCATCTGCTCACGGCGCCGCTCGGCGGGCAGGTCCGACGCTCCGGTGAGGTTCGGGCCCCGCTCCCCGTCCGACGCCACGATGACGTGGACCTCCACGCCCGCCCTGACCATCTTTGCCAGAGTCCCGCCGGCATACCATTCCAGGTCATCAGGGTGAGCCGCCACCGCCAGCACACGCTGGAACGACAGGAGCCGCCTTCCTTCTTCCAGCGCAGCCGCAGGGTTCGTGACCGGCCGCGTGCGCAGCTCCATCCAGAGCGCCAGCCCGGATGCTCCTGTCAGAAGCCACGCCGCCAGAGTTCTGACCGGCCGGCGGCTACCTTTCACATTCTTCATTGCTCCGTACTTCCTGTCCGATGCGGAATAATCTTCAGGCGATGACTTTCTCCAGCAACGCAGCCGGTCCCGTGATGCCAGCAGGAAACTCCCTTCCCGCGCTTGTGGTTATCGGCGCGTCCGCGGGAGGACCCCCAGCGCTCGTCCGCGTTCTTTCCGCCCTCCCTGCAGCTTTTCCCGCCTGCGTCGCCATCGTGCAACATATCCGGCCGGATTTTCCCAGCCGCCTTCCCGAGGTGCTGGCCCGCAGCTGCGCTCTGCCTGTGCTGGAAGCAAAGAGTTCGCTGATCCTCGAACCCGGCTCGGTCTACATTGCGCCTCCCGACCGGCACCTCTCCATCAGCCCGCAGGGGCGCGTCGTTTTGCGAAGCACCCCTCCCGTGAATTATGTCCGGCCGTCCGTGGACGTGCTTTTCCAGTCCGCCGCCATCTGGAAGGGCCGGACCGTAGCCGCGGTCCTGACCGGCACCGGGCGCGATGGGGCGGAGGGCATCCGCGCTATTCATCAGGCCGGGGGGCTCACGATCGCACAGAGGCCGGCTGCCTGCTCCGGCATGCCCGAGGCCGCCATCGCCACAGGCTGTGTGCGGATGATCCTGCCGCTTGAGCAGATCGGTCCCGCCATCGTCGAAGCCGTCTCCGCTCTGGTCAGGGGCGAGGCCGCCTGACGAAAAAGGCCGCCCTCCCGGGGCGGCCCCATACTCTGGCTCTGGGGCTGATTTCTCAGCCCTGAACTGCGGCCTTGCAGATCACGCTGAAAGAGTCGGCCTTCAGCGAGGCTCCGCCTACCAGCGCTCCGTCAATCTCCGGTTTGGCTAGCAGTTCAGCGGCGTTCTTGTCGTTGACGCTGCCGCCGTAGAGCACGCGCACGGAGTCCGCGGCGGCATCGCCGGCCATCTCCCGCACCGTCTGGCGGATCAGCCCGCAGACGCGGTCCGCCTCTCCGGACTCGCACACCTCTCCCGTGCCGATGGCCCACACGGGCTCGTAGGCGATCACCAGGCCGGCGATCTGCTCCGGAGTCAGCCCTTCCAGGCAGGCGCGGATCTGTCCGCGGACCACGTGGTCGGTATGGCCGGCCCTGCGCTCATCAATAGTCTCCCCGCAGCAGATAATCGGCACGAGCCCCTTTGCCAGGGCCAGCTTTGCCTTGGCGTTGATGGTGGCGTCTGTCTCTCCGAAGTAGCCCAGCCGGGAGGCCAGCGTCTCATCCACCGTCCCGAAGCGCCCCCGCGTCTCCGAGTGACCGATGATAACATAAGTGCACCCGGCCTCGACCAGCATTTCCGGAGAGATCTGGGACGTCCACGCGCCTTTCTCCTCCCAGAACGTGTTCTGAGCTCCCAGGCGGATGCCCGAATCGCCGATGGCCTGAAGCGTGGCGTCCAGCGCCGTGAACGGCGGGCACACGCAGATCTCCACGCCCTGAAGCCCCTTCACCAGAGGGATGAGCGCTGCCATCAGCTCCCGCGCCTGCGCCCGGGTGTTGTTCATTTTCCAGTTTCCCGCAATCAGCGGAGTCCTCATAGTATCTTTCTGGCTCCTTTCCGGTCCCGCGTCCGCCGTGCGGCGCGTCCCTCAAAAGAAACCCTCTCCCCGGGCCGGGGAGAGGGCGTCGTTCATCGAAAGCGATCGCTCCTACTTGTCCAGCAGAGCGGCCACACCCGGCAGCTCCCGGCCTTCCACGAACTCCAGGCTTGCCCCTCCGCCCGTGGAGACGTGCGACACCTTGTCCGCATAACCCATCTGCTCGATGGCGGCGGCTGAGTCTCCTCCGCCGACAACGGTTGTCGCGCCGCTTGCCGCCAGGGCTTCCGCGATGGCCAGCGTCCCGTGGGCGAAGTTCGGCATCTCGAATACGCCCATCGGCCCGTTCCAGAACACCGTCTTCGCGGACTTGATCTCCTCGGCGAACGCCTTGCGAGTCTCCGGGCCGATGTCCAGTCCCATCATGTCCGCCGGGATCTGGTCCGCCGGCACAACGCGGGACGGCGAGTCGTTGTTGAACTCCGCCGCCACCACGATATCCGTCGGCAGAAGCAGCTTCACGCCGCGCGCCTTCGCATCCTCCAGCGCCTTGCGGGCCAGCTCCAGTCCTTCTTCATCCAGCAGGGACTTTCCGATCTCCAGCCCCTGCGCCTTGAAGAAGGTATAGGCCATTCCCCCGCCGATGATCAGCGTGTCCACTTTGGAGAGCAGGTTCTGAATGACAGGGATCTTGTCCGCCACCTTCGCGCCGCCCAGGATGGCCACAAAAGGCCGCTCCGGGTCCGAGATCACCTTGCTCAGGTAGTCCAGCTCCTTCTTCATCAGGTAGCCGGAGACTGCCGGCAGGTGCTTCGTGACCCCCTCGGTGGAGGCGTGCGCACGGTGCGCCGCGCCGAAGGCGTCGTTGACGTAGATGTCAGCAAGAGATGCCAGCTCCGCCGCGAAATCCGGGTCGTTCTTCTCCTCTTCCTTGTGGAACCGGAGGTTCTCAAGGAGCAGGATGTCCCCGTCTTTCATGGCGGCGACGGCCTTCTTTACGTCCTCGCCGACACAGTCATCCACCTTAGTCACCGGCCGCCCCATCAGGTCGGCCAGACGGGCCGCGACCGGGTTCAGGCGCAGCTCTTCCACCACCTGACCTTTCGGGCGGCCCAGGTGCGAGCACAGGATGACCTTCGCCCCGTGATCCACCAGATACTGGATGGTGGGGATGGCGGCGCGGATGCGCCGGTCGTCCGTGATGACGCCGTCCTTCAGCGGGACGTTGAAGTCCACCCGGCAAAGCACACGCTTGCCGGCGACATCCACATCCTCGATGGTCTTCTTGTTCATAGCCATTCCTTTCCGGAAAAGGACCGGCGACCTGCGGCAGAGACTGCCCTTAGAGACCCTTGCTGGCGATGTAGTGGATCAGGTCGCCCACGCGCACACTGTAACCCCACTCGTTGTCATACCAGGAGATCACCTTGGCGAAGTTGTCTCCCAGCACCAGTGTGGAGAGCGCGTCGAAGATGCTGGAGCGGTCATCGCCGCGGAAATCGCTGGAGACCAGAGGCTCCTCGGTGTAGCCCAGGATGCCCTTCATAGCGCCCTCGGAGGCTGCCTTCATTGCCGCGTTGATGGCCTCCACCGTCACCGGCTTCTCGGTGTTGACGGTCAGATCCACCACGGAGACCGTGAGGGTGGGGACGCGCATGGCGAATCCGTGCATCTTGCCCTTCAGCTCGGGCAGCACCAGCGAGATGGCCTTGGCCGCGCCGGTGGTGGTGGGAATCATATTGACGGCGCCGGCGCGGGCGCGGCGCAGATCCTTGTGCGCCTGGTCCTGAATGCGCTGGTCGTTGGTGTAGGCATGAATGGTGGTCATCAGACCGCTGGTGATGCCGAAGTTGTCCAGCAGGACCTTGGCCACCGGCGCCAGACAGTTGGTGGTGCAGCTGGCGTTGGAAAGGATGTGGTGCTTGGCGGGATCGTAGTCGCCCTCATTGACGCCCATCACGATGGTGATGTCCTCGTTCTTGGCTGGGGCGCTGATGAGCACCTTCTTCACCGTCCCGCCCAGGTGAGCCTTGGCCTTCTCGGCGTCCGTGAACAGACCGGTGGACTCCACCACCACCTCGGCACCAACCGAGCTCCAGTCAATGGCCGCGGGATCCTTCTCCTGGAAGCTCTTGATCTTCTTTCCGTTCACCACAATGGCGCCCTCATCGGCGGCCACCTCACCGGCGAACGGACCGTAGGTGGTGTCCCACTTCAGCAGGTGGGCGTTGGTCTTCGCGTCCACCAGATCGTTGATGGCCACGACCTCGATGTCCGAGGGATACTTCTGCAGCATGGCGCGCAGACTCAGGCGCCCGATGCGACCGAAACCGTTGATTCCTACTTTGACTGCCATGTTACCTGTTGCCTTCCTCCTGCCAGATGGCACTTCTCGGGTGATTGACGGGGCCGTGCCCTGACACCTGCCCTGCGCCTTCGGCGAGGCGGGTGTCCTGCCGGATCGGGAACTGTCTCCCGCACGTTCCTTTCGCCGCGCCGGCTGCGACGGACAGGCCGTGGCATTTTACCGGACAGGCCGTCCCCTGTCAATCGCTTGTGACAAAAAGCACAATCATCGCTTATTATACCCCTCCCGCCTACTTGCCGCAAACCGCCACGGGGTGCAGGAGCGCCGCCTCCTGCGGTGGAAGCTGTCATACGGAAGGAGGAGCCTGGCGAGCATCAGGAGGTTCGAGATGTGGTGGTCCTTTGGCGCGGCGCTGGCGGTGGCCCTGCTGGCCTGCAGCGCCGCCACTGGCGATGCCGCCTGCGTCATCGCCCATCGTGGGGCGTCGGCGGATGCCCCGGAGAATACGGTCGCGGCCGCGAAGCTGGCCTGGGAGCAGGGTGCGGACGCGCTGGAGCTGGATGTGCATCTGTCCCTAGACGGGCGTCCGGTGGTCATCCACGATTCGGGCACAAAGCGGACGACGGGCGTGGATCTGGTGGTGGCTCAGACGCACTCTTGGGATCTCCGGCGTCTGGACGCCGGCAGCTTCAAGGGTGAGCAGTTCGCGGGGGAACGCATCCCGTTTCTGGAGGAGATGCTCCAGACCGCGCCGCAGGGCCGTCCGGTGTTCGTGGAGATTAAGAGCAGCCCGGAGACGGTCCCGGTCATCGCCGCCGCGATGCGCCGCAGCGGCAAACTGCCTCAGTGCGTGGTCATCTCATTCAGCCTGGAGGTCTGCGTGGAGGCGAAGAAGGCTCTTCCGGATACCCCGGTACTCTGGCTTCGAGGGACGGTGACTGACCGTGAGACCGGAAAACCCCTGCCTCACGACCCCGCCTGGATCCAGACAGTCCGGGAGAAGGGCATTGATGGCTTGGATCTGCACTGGGCGGGAATCACCCCGGAGTTCGCAGAGTCCTGTGCCAAGGCCGGTGTGCCGCTTTATGCCTGGACGGTGAACGATCCTGAGGAGGCGCGCCGTCTGCAGCGGCTGGGAGTGAAGGGCATCACCACGGACGTCCCCTCCCGGATCCTGGAGGCGCTGGGAAGGAAAGGGAAGAAATGAGCGAACGCATCCTGCGCGTCGGAATGGCTCAGATGCTGGTGGAGGGTGGGCAGCCCGAGGCCAACCTGCGCCGCGCCGTGGCGATGATCCACGATGCGGCCACCCGGGGAGCGGCGGTCGTCGTTCTGCCGGAATGCCTGGACCTGGGGTGGACGCACCCTTCCGCGCGCCGCCTCGCCCAGCCGATTCCCGGGCCGCACTCTGACCGTCTGGCGGATGCTGCGATAGACGCCGGGGTGTTCGTGGCGGCCGGGCTGGTGGAGCGCGACGGCGGCAGGCTCTACAACGCCGCCGTGCTAATCTCCCCGGAAGGGCAGATCCTGCTGAAGCACCGGAAGATCAACGAACTCTCCATCGCCTTTGACCTGTATGAGACCGGTTCCAGCCTGGCCGTGGTGGAGACGCCGCTCGGCTGCATCGGGGTAGATATCTGCGCGGACAATTTCTCCAACTCGCTTGCTCTGGGACACGCGCTGGGAAGGATGGGGGCTCAGGTCCTGCTTTCACCTTCGGCCTGGGCGGTACCGCCGGACCGTGACAATCAGAAGGATCCTTACGGCGGACTATGGATCTCGTCGTATACGGAGCTTGCCCGGCTTTATGAGATGCCGGTCATCGGCGTCAGCAATGTGGGGCCGATGGATGCGGGGGTATGGGCCGGAATGAAGTGCATCGGCGCTTCGATCGCCGTTGGGCACGATGGCACTCTTGTGCGCCAGCTTCCTTACGGCGAACGGGCCGAGGCTCTGGAGGTGGTGGAGGTGACGCTGGTGGAGCGGTCGCTCAAGGGCACCTCGCTTTGCGAGGCGCTCGCCGCCCGGGGGTATCACGGCCCGTGACATCCGGCCTGCGCGGCGCCGGTCAGCAGGCCACCGCCCGGGCGCAATACTCCTTCAGAAGCCGGACGTAAAGGCGGTAGTCCTCCAGCGAGACCCCGGGTGGGGTCTGATGGTCCACCGAGGGGACGAAGCGGCCACTCCGCATCACGGGCAGCAGCCGCTCGAACTCCGCGCGGATGGCGTCCTCGCCCAGGTGCATCACGGTCTTATCGAAGCCGCCCATCATCTTCCATTCGGGATGCCGCTCCCGGATCCGCGCCACGTCCACCCCGGCCATCCGCTCTAGCGGCAAGATGCCCTCCAGCCCGGCCTCCTGCAGCCAGGGAATGAGCGGTTCGATGTCCCCGTCGGAGTCAATGATCGGAACAATGCCGCGCTCCTTCAGCAGGGGCACCACTTCCTGGTAGAAGGGGAGCATAAAGGTGTCGAACAGATCCTGCGAGATCATCGGACCGTGGTTGTAGGACATATCCTCCCCGAACGTCATGAAGTCCGGGGTGCAGATCGCGCAGAACTGTTCGATGCAGCGGCGCATGTAGCGTGTCTGGTCCTGATTGATGCGCAGCATCAGTTCCGGCTGGTCGTAGAAGGCATAGAGATGCTCCTCGATACCAAAAAGCACCCTCGGCCACCAGAAGAACCCGCTCAGGGAGAACCAGACCACCACCTCCCCCCCCTGCTGCTCCTCTGCCCATCGCCGGACGGTCTCGCGGTCGAACGGGACGGGGTCGGGATACAGGTAAGGAAGGAGGCGCTCGTAATCCTCTTCGCCGGAGATCCAGCCCTGGCCGTGTTGTGAGGGAGCGCCGGGGGCGCCAGGCAGCATCTGGGGGAACCAGAGCTGGTAGTCCACATCCAGCCCGAAGAAGCGCTTGATGCCGTGCGTATCCAGCCCTTCGGGCAGTCCTTCCGCGCGCCACCGTTCGATGGTCTTGTCCCACCAGACGGCCCATTCCATAACGGGAAGCCGGTCTTCCGGCATCCCGCCCGCCATCACCTTCTGGAACCGCGAACGGACAGTCTCCATCCTTCCCATCCGCCGTTCGACGGTTCCAGGTGCCTGTCCTTCCCGCGCCTCAGACTGTTTCGCCGCCCAGCCTGCCCTGCACTTTCTCGATGAGCCCGTCCACCAGAGCCTGACGGTTCTTCAAGTGCGCAAGCACTTCGCGGTTGTCCGTATGGTGGATCTCGACGGGAAGTTCCTCGCGCTCGGCTTTCAGCAGTTCCAGGATCACTTCCCACTCCTGCCGGGTGATCTCATCCGCAGCAGCCATCGCGTGTCTCCTTTCCGGACGGATCACACGTCCCATGGGCATTTTTCCCTTTCGCCTGAGCCGGGGAAACAGATGCCGGACAGTCCCCGTGCGCGCACTGTGCATATGTGCCAATATTTAGAACCGGGGTCCACAGGACGGACCAGGACGAGAGAGGAGAAAGCTTTGGAAACTGCAGGCATCGGCATCATCGGATACGGAGGGTTCGCGTCGTTCTGCCGCCAGGCGTGGGCGGAGCTGGACAACGTGCGCGTGGTGGCCGCAGCCGATTCAGATCCTTCGCGCAACCCGGGAGACATCCGCTTTTATGCGGACTGGAGAGAGTTGATCCGGGACCCGGAGGTCTCCATCGTCGTCGTCAGCACCCCGCCGTCCACACATGCGGAGATGGGACTTGAGGCCGTGCGCGAGGGTCGTCACGTGCTGCTGGAGAAGCCCCCGGCGATGAGTCTTCAGGAGCTGGACGCGCTGCTGGGAGCTCTCAGGGATGGCGGCCCCGTCATCGCCGTGGACTACATGCTGCGCTACAACCCTCTGGTGCTGGCGCTCAAGTCCATCGCGGAGACCGGCTGCCTTGGCCGGCTGCAGCATGTCAGCGTGGTCAACTACGCGGCTGACGGCAATCTGCCTCCGGAGCACTGGTTCTGGGACAGGAAGGTCTCCGGCGGCATCCTGGTGGAGCACGCCGTTCACTTCTTCGACATGGTAGCTTACGTCTGGCAGACTCCTCCCGTGCGCGTCACCGCTCATACGGTGTGCCGTCAGAAGGGCATGGAGGACAAGGTGGTGGCCACGGTCCAGCACGCCGACGGCCTGCTGGCCACGCACTTCCATCACTTCTTCCGTCCCTCCTGGTTCGAGCGCCAGAGCTTCCGCTTCGCGTTCGATGCCGGAGAGGTTGACATCGAAGGCTGGATCCCCCTGACCGCCTGCGTCCGGGCGGCTGTGGACGCGGCACGGAAAGAGCAGCTCCTCGGCATCCTGCCGCAGGCGCAGGTCGTTTCTTCCTCTCCGGCGGAACCCGAGTTGCGGGCAGCGGGCGTCCCGTATCCGGCCGGGGAGCTCATTGAAGTGTTCTCCTCCGTGGCGGGCCCGAAGTCGGATGTCTACGCAGCGTGCCTGCGCGGGGCTATGCGGGATCTCCTGGACTCCCTGCGGTCCGGCGGCAGGCCCGTCATCGCGCTGGAGCGTGTGGCGGACAGCGTCCGCGTTGCCTGCGCGGCTACCGCTTCGGCGGAGTCGGGGCAGGCGGTGGAGATCTGATGCCCGCATCCGGCCCGGACGTCACCCACTTTACCGCCAGGCCGTTCAACACGTGGGGGTGCGGGTACATCGCCAGTCAGGCCGCGCTGGCGGCATACCGGGCCGGGCGTCTCCGGCGGGTCATCGCCCCGTCGTTCGTACCGGGTGAGATCCCCGACAGTCTCATCCACGTCGCGCCTCCAGGGTTCTGGTGGGCGGCGCTTCAGCGCCTGCCGTACCGCCTCAAAGTGCGCTTTGCGCTGGACTTTCTGTTCCGGGATAACGAGCTGGACTGGAAGTCGCGTCGTCTGGTGCCCGAGGGCGGGATCTTCCACGCGTGGAGCCATCAGGGGCTTTTCAGCATGCGCCGGGCCCGGAAGCTGGGAGCGCGTCTCGTGCTGGAGCGCCCGAACACCCATCCGCTGGAGATGACCCGGCTGGTCCGCCGGGAGTATCGCCGCTTTGGAGCGCCCGGCAGGGTGGATGCTCCGTTCGAGGTCCGCAAGTGCCTGGCGGAGCATGCGCTGGCCGATCGTATCGTGGTCTGCAGCCAGTTCGCCCGGGAAAGCCACCTGCGCCACGGCATCCCAGACGAAAAGCTGCGGGTCATCAACTACGGCGTAGACACGGAGACCTTCTCTCCAGGCGAGAAGCGGGACAACGTCTTCCGGGTGGTGTTCTGCGGGATGGTCTGTCTGCGTAAGGGCATCCAGTATCTCCTGCAGGCCTGGGAGGAGCTGGCGATGCCCGGCGCGGAGCTGCTGGTGCTCGGTCTGGTGCTGCCCGATGCCGTCCCGCTGATGGAGCGCTACCGGGACCTTCCGGGGCTGCGCATTCAGGGACATGTGGACTCGCGCACGGAGCTTGCGGACCTCTACCGCCAGGGGAGCGTTTTCGTGTTCCCTTCGGTGGAGGACGGCTTCGGGATGGTGGTGACGGAGGCGATGGCCTGCGGCATCCCCGTGGTCATCTCGGACCACACGGGCGCGAAGGACGTGGTGCAGGACGGCGTCAACGGGTTTGTGGTGCCCACATACGATGTGCAAGCCCTCAAGGATCGCACCCTCACGCTGCGCGATGATCCTGCGCTGTGCCGCTCGATGGGCGAGGCCGCCCGCGAGACAGCCCTGCAGAACACCTGGCGGCACTACGGCGAAAAGCTTCTGCGCGTCTACGACGAGCTGGCGGATTAGCAGGGCGGCTCCCGGTCCGGAAATGCGACCGGCCGGAACGCCCGGGTGGCGGCGGATTCCTTGGCTTTCAGACACATCAGGGCGCTCAGAATGCCGGCTTCCAGCGGAGCTACAGAGCGCGCGCCATCGCGGATGACGCGAATGAAGTTGTCCGCCAGCACCACGTCGCCTCCGCCGTGCGAGGCGTGGGCGGACTCGGTCCGGTAGGTCTCCACGCGCGGCGAATGGTGCATGTAGACCTTCACCTCGTCCGTGTACCAGTCGAACTCCAGCGTTCCCAGATATCCGTACAGTCTGGCGCCCCGCCGTCCCGCCTTCTTCCGGGCGAAGAAGTTCTGGCTGTAGCAGACGTGCATCCCGGTCTCATAGCGGATAATGGCGCTGCCCGAGTCCTCGTTGCCGGTGTCCACGGCGAAGGCGCACAGCAGACCCGACGGCTGCACCCTGTCCGTCTCCATCCGGGTGAAGAATGTGTGGTACGGGCTCTCCAGACAGGTATCCTGCTCCGGGCACTCGTCGCAGCGCAGACCTGCGGGCCGCTGGCCGCGGAAGATCTGCTTGGACGTCATAGCGCAGATCTCCACGGGGCGGATGCCCAGGAGATGGTTGATGTAGTCGAAATCGTGGGTGGCCTTCTGCAGGAACAGTCCCTGCGTCTCGTTCTCGTCGCGGTACCACATCTGGTAATAGCACCCGCCGTAGGGCACGTCGTTCCACGCCTGCACTTGCTCCACCGTGCCGATACGTCCCGACTCCACGATCTCCTTCGCCAGACGGGCCAAAGGAGTGACTCGCAGTGGGAAAGAGACCACCACTTCACTCTTGCTGGATGCGGCCGCATCCCGTAGCTGCACGAGCTGTTCCATGCTGGTGGCAACTGGCTTCTCTAGGAACAGAGGCAGATTGCGCCGCAGGACCTTCAGCGCCATTGGCGTATGTAGCGAGCATCGTGTGCCGATCAGCACACCGTCCAACCCGCCCTCTTCCAGCATTTCGTCCCCGTCGGTGTGGAAGCGGATGGCGGATGGGTCCCGGCCCGATCGCCGAATCTCTTCCCGGATCTCGTCGTTGCGGACGTCCGTGATCGCCACGACCTGCGCGTCCGCGCCCAGCCGTTCGATGATGTCCAGGATCCCGCGGATCCGCGCTCCATACCCTATGACTCCCAGCCTGATCATTCCTGAAGTCTCCATAGCCCCGGGCCTGCCTCCGCCTGCGCGGTCCCGGGGGGTCTCAAGGGGAGTGTTCGGGCTACTTCAGCCCCTTCTCCTCTGGGAGCCGTCCAGGACTGGCACTCTTGACAGGCGCATGTCTCGCGCGTTCACGGCACAACAAAAGGTGCAGAGCCGGGATGCGGCGCGTCTCCGGCGGGGAAAGGTCCTGTCCTATGGCATATTCAGATTCTGGAAAACGGCTTGCGCTGTTCGCGATCGTGGTGCTGCTCGGCTGCGCCGGCATGCGCTCGGACTCCGGCGAAGCCGCCCGCCGCTACGTTGGCGAGCCGAAAGGCGCGCTGACGCTTTCGCTGGGGTTGACTTCGTTTATGGTACTGGCGCGCAGGCAGCGGCGGCGCGACGCCGGTAACGTTATTGACATTCGGCCGCATCTTCAGACAAACTCCCCTCAGGATGCCTCGGGCAGCGCCGCCGGAGAGGCGTTCGAGAGGCGGCTGGCAGCCTGACCCGTTTCCGGGCCGCACAGGGTCCGTCAGGCTTCTGATAGCGTCCTCAGTCCCGATGCCGGGGCCGGGGCGCTTTTTGTTTGCCGGCCGGCAGTGGCGGGCGGTAAGCCTGTGGCGGGTATAATCCAGTCGCGCCGGGCACAAGAGCCGTTCGGCGGCGGACCGGTTCGTACTTTTTTTCGCAAAGTTTGCCTTTGCAGGCGGTGGCGTGCAAGGAATCGCGAAAGGGTCGCGTCTCTCAACTGGAGGGCAACTGGCAGTGGGAGGCGAACTGCGCACTTGCGCAGAATCCCGCCCGAGAGGAGTCAATCTATGGCCAACTCGCATGACGTGGTTCCGGGGGTCGTCTTCTCCACGGTGGACAAGGTGGCGAGGTGGGCTCAGAGCTCATCGCTCTGGCCTTTCGCGTTCGGCCTTGCTTGTTGCGCCATCGAGATGATGTCCACAGTTGCGGGCCGGTTCGATATCGCGCGGTTCGGGGCCGAGGTTTTCCGCGCCTCGCCTCGCCAGGCGGACCTGATGATCGTCGCCGGCAGGGTCTCCATGAAGATGGGCCCCGTCATCAAGAGGCTGTATGATCAGATGCCCGATCCGAAGTGGGTCATTGCAATGGGCGCCTGCTCTTCCTGCGGAGGAGTGTTCAACAACTACGCCATCATCCAGGGGGTGGACAAGGTCATTCCGGTGGATGTCTACGTCCCGGGGTGTCCTCCGAACCCGGATGCCCTGCTGTATGCTGTCACAAGGCTTCAGGAAAAGATTCGCAGCGGAGAGGCGCGTCCGGGCCACCGGATTCTGGAGCCGGCGGCGGGTATGACGGCCGAGAGCGGCCACACATCCCCACACATCCTGAGATGAGTCCGGAACCTCGCGCGAAAGTCTGAAGGCGGTCAGTCAGTGGAGTTCGAGCAAACCAGAAGGATCTTCGAGAAAGCCCGGGAGAGGTTCGGTGAGGATGTCAGCCTCTCCGACCGCCCGAATAAAGAAGGGTCCATCGTCGTCGAACCCTCGCGGATCCGCGATTTTACCCGCTGGGTCCGCGATGAGGCGGACGGGGGGTTTGACTTTTTCGGCGAGGTCTGCGCGACGGACTTCCTGGGCCGCTCTCCCCGCTTCGATCTGACGTATACGGTCTACTCCACCACGGCCAACCGGCATCTGCACTACAAGACCCGGGTGGACGACCCCGATCCGCAGTTGGACTCCGTCGTGGATATCTACCCCGGTGCGGGGTGGCACGAGCGCGAGATCTTCGACATGTTCGGGGTGCGCTTCAGCGGCCACCCGGACCTTCGCCGCATCCTGATGCCGGAGCACTGGCGCGGGCATCCGCTCCGGAAGGACTATCCCCTTGGCGGAGAGGAGGTGCAGTTCTCCTCCAACTTCGCCGACATCACGCCGCAGACACTGCCGCCCGCTCCGGGGGAGGACATCTTCCTTGGATGGGATGTGCTGGAGACCCAGCCCAGCAGCTACACGCAGTTGCTGGAATCTGGCGCGGAGCTGGAGCACGACGGCGAAGGGCGGATGGTCATCAATATGGGACCGCAGCACCCCAGCACGCACGGCGTCCTGCGGCTTCTGCTGGAGCTGGACGGTGAGAACGTCGTCAAGGCGGTTCCGGACATAGGTTTCCTGCACACCGGCATCGAGAAGACAGGCGAGTCGCTCAACTATCAGCAGGCGCTCACCCTTACGGACCGGATGGATTACCTCTCGCCGATGGGGAACAATCTGGCTTTCTCCCTGTCAGTCGAGAAGCTGATCGGGCTGGAGCCTCCGGAGCGCGCGACGGTGCTCAGGGTCATCTTCGCCGAGCTGACCCGAATCCAGAGCCATCTGGTCTGGCTTGGAACGCACGCTCTGGATCTGGGAGCGATGAGCGCTTTCTTCTACTGTTTCCGCGAGCGCGATCAGATCCTGGATATGTTCGAAATGGTCTCCGGCGTGCGGATGATGACCAGCTACATCTGCCCGGGCGGTCTGCGGGAGGATGTGACCGATGACTTCGTCCCTGCGTTGGAGCGCTTCCTGAAGGTCTTTCCGGACCGGTTGGGAGAGTACGAGACCCTGTTGACGCGCAACCCCATCTGGCTGGAGCGCACGCAGGGTGTGGGCAAGATCAGCGCGGAGGATGCCGTGGCCTACGGGGTCAGTGGCGCTTCCCTCCGCGGCAGCGGTGTGCGCTGGGACGTGCGCAAAGCTGAGCCCTACTGCGGCTACGAGACGTACGATTTCGAAGTACCGGTTGGGACCAACGGGGACGTCTACGACCGGTATCTCTGCCGCATCGAGGAGATGCGCCAGAGCCACCGCATCATCCGGCAGGCGCTCAGCCGCCTGCAGCCGGGACCGGTGCAGGCCGAGGAGCGCAAAGTGGTGCCTCCGCCCAAGTCCGAGATCGGACAGAGTATGGAAAGCCTCATCCATCACTTCCTGATCACCACCATCGGGTTCGTGGCGCCGCCGGGGGAGGGACATGTTCCTACAGAGACGGGCAGGGGACTGCTTTCGTTCTACATCGTCGGAGACGGGTCTCCGAAGCCCTACCGGATGCGCGCCCGCACTCCGTCGTTCGCCAACCTGCAGGCCCTGCCCCGGATGCTGGAAGGGTGCCTGGTGGCGGACGCGGTGGCCACCATCGGGAGCATAGACATCGTGCTGGGAGAGATAGACCGGTAGGGAGCGCGGTCAGGTCGGGAAGGTATGTCTGAAGAACTGGTGACACTGACGATAGACGGAGTGACGGTGCGGACCGTGCCGGGGACGCTGCTCGTGGAGGCGGCGGCTCAGGCGGGCATCCTGATCCCCGTCTACTGCTATCATCCGAAGCTCGCCCCGGTCGGCGCGTGCCGCATGTGCCTGGTAGAGGTGGAGGGCGCGCCCAAACTGATCGCAAGCTGCACAACCCCCGTGCGCGAGGGGATGGTGGTTTACACGGATAATCAGCGGGTCAGGAAAGCCCGGGAGGGCATACTGGAGTTCCTGCTGGTGCATCATCCGCTGGACTGTCCCGTCTGCGACAAGGGTGGCGAGTGCCCGCTGCAGGATTTCACGTATCAGTTCGGACCGTCGCGCAGCCGCTTCCGCTATCCCAAACGGCACTGGGACAAGCCTCTGCAGATCGGTCCCAACATCCTGCTGGACCGCGAGCGCTGCATCATGTGCTTCCGGTGCGTGCGCTTCTGCGAGGAGATCTCACATCACCGCCAGCTGGGCGTTTTCCGGCGGGGGAACAATCAGGAGATTGGCACCTTCCCTGGTCAGCCCTTCGACAGCCGGTTCGCGGGCAACACCATAGAGCTCTGCCCCGTTGGCGCGCTGACCGGCGCTCCTACGCGATTCTTTGGAAGGACCTGGGAGGTTGGTCATACTCCGAGCGTCTGCACGGGTTGTTCCACTGGATGCAACATCCGGGTGGACACGCGGCACGGTTCGGAGGTGGTGAGGCTGTGGAGCCGCGAGAACCCTGCCACGGATGACGGCTGGCTGTGCGATCCCGGCCGGTTCGGATACGGTTTCGTCAACGAGGGCCGGCTGGAGGAGCCCCTGGTGGAGAGTGGCGGGCAGTCCGTTTCCGCCACCTGGCAGCAGGCCATCGCGCGTGCTGGAGCCGTGCTGGAGCAGCATGCGAAGGCCGGAACGCTGGGAGTTCTTGCCTCGCCGCGGATGACCTCCGAGGAGCTTTTCTCCGTTTCGAAGCTCGCGCGGAAGGTGCTGAAGGTTCCTCACCTGGATCACACCGCCCGCTACGTTCATCCCGCGGCCGTGGACCTGCGGGCGTTCGCGGTATCGGCGGGATTCACGCCGGGCACACTGCGCGACATTCAGGACGCCCGCCAGATCATTACCATTGGCGTAGATCTCAGCCGCGAGCAGCCGGTGACCGACCTGCGGGTCAAGAAGGCGGTCACTCAGGGAGGGGCTGATCTGGTGGTAGTGGACGCCGAAGAGCTGGAGCTCAGCGCGTTCGCCCGCCATACGGTTCTGTGGCAGCCTGGCGATGAGGCGGCGACGGTGATGTCGCTGGCCAACGCAGTGGCAAGCCCGTCCGAAGCGAACGGGATGCGGGCCGTCGGAGAGCTGCTCAGGCAGGAGGGCCCGAAGGTGGTCCTGCTGGGCTGGCGCATCGGCGAGAGTCCCGACGCGGAGCGCATCGGCGAGGCGCTTGCCGCGCTGGCTCAGGCGCTCGGCGCCGGGACACGATGCGTTGCCGTTCTGCGCCACTGCAACTCGCGCGGGGCGCTGGACCTTGGCGTTTATCCGGCGGAGGATCCCGTCAGTGGCCGCGGCTTGAGCGGTGAGGAGATGCTGAGGGCGGCGTGCGAGGGCCGCATCCGGGCGCTGTGGCTTCTGGGCGAGGAGCCTCTGCAGGATGCCGATCCCGATCTGGTCCGCAGGGCGATGGAGAATCTGGAGGCTCTGGTATTCCAGGGTTGGAGCCTGCCTTCCTGGCTGGAGCGCGTTCCCGATGCCGCTTTGCCCTCCACGACGTTCGCTGAGATGGACGGCACATTCACCAACACGCACGGCCGGGTGCAGCGGATCTTCCGGGCCATCCGGCCGAAAGGCAAGTCGCGGCCCGGATGGGACATCGTGAACGATCTGGCGCAGGCGTTGGGTCACCCGTTCGAATCGAGGACTGTGGAGGCGGTCTTCGAGGAGATGTGCGCCGCAACGCCCGCCTATCGCGGGCTTGCGTGGAACGCGCTCGGTGTCGCGGGGCGCGAGTCTCAGGCGGACAGCGCCGCGGCGGCCGCCGCGGCCGCGCAGGGGTAGCGCCGCAGGAACCGACCGCGTGAAAGGCTGGTTGTAACAGGTGTTCGTAGAGTTCGTCAAAGGGCTCGGCATCACTCTGAGGCAGGTTTTCCGGAAGCCGACCACCGTCAACTATCCGGAGGAGAAGCGTCCCCCTTCGGCGCGTGCCCGGTGGCGGCATAAGCTGCTCAGGCACGATGACGGGCTGGAGCGCTGCATCGGGTGTTCCCTGTGCGCCGGGGCATGCCCGGCCCACTGCATCAACGTGGTGGCGGCTGACAACACGGACGAAGACCGCAAGTCGCCCGGCGAGCGCTATGCCGCGGTCTATGAGATCAACATGCTCCGGTGCATCTTCTGCGGCTACTGTGAGGACGCGTGCCCGACGGGCGCCATAGTGCTGGGTCCGGATTACGAGCTGGCGGATTTCGACCGCGCAAGCTTCATCTATGGCAAGGACCGCCTGCTGGTCCCGGAGCCAGGGGAGGTGGCTCGCGTGAAGAAGCGGCTTGAGGAACGGGAGATCGGCTGAAGCGTCCCGGGAGGTGTTGGAAAGGTTTTGAAAGATGGCTATCACAAGGTCCAGGACGGCTGAAGAGGAGCTACTGCAGAAGATCCCCCGCGAGGAGCATCTGCAGATGTACCGGATGATGGTGCTCATCCGGCGCTTCGAGGAGATGGCTGGCAAGATGTACATGCAGGCGGCCATCGGAGGCTTCTGCCATCTTTACATCGGGCAGGAGGCGGTTGCGGTGGGCATCCAGTCGGCGCTCCGGCCGGATGACTACGTGATGGGCACCTACCGGGAGCACGGACAGATCCTGGCGGCCGGGTCGGACCCCAAGGCCGTAATGGCGGAGCTTTTCGGCAAGGTGACGGGAGTATCCCGGGGCAAGGGCGGCTCCATGCACCTGTTTGACCGCGAAAAGAACTTTATGGGTGGCACTGCCATCGTCGGCGGCAACTTGCCCATCGCCGCCGGAGTGGGATTCGCCATCAAATACCGCGGTGGCGATCAGGTCTGCGTCTGCTACTTTGGGGACGGAGCCGTCAACGAGGGAGCCTTCCACGAGTCCCTCAACATCGCTGCCCTGTGGAAGCTTCCCGTGCTGTTCGTCTGCGAGAACAATCTGTACGGGATGGGCACTCAGGTGACACGGGCATCCGCCGTTCCGGATCTTGAGCGCAGAGTCGTAGGGTATGGTATCGAAAGCGCCCAGGTGGACGGCATGGACCTGCTGGCCATTCGGAAGGTTGCGGAGACCGCCATACAGGAGTGCCGCAGCGGGCGTGGCCCGTTCTTCATTGAAGCCAAGACCTATCGCTACCGGGGCCATTCCATGGCCGACCCGGCCACTTACCGGACCAAAGAGGAAGTCGAGGAGTGGCGGGTGAGGGATCCCATCACCAGATATGAGAAGCAGCTCCTGGGCGCGGGCATCCTGACCGACGACGATATTCAGAATGTCTCCCGCGAGGTGGATGAGATCGTGGAGGAATCGGTCCGCTTCTCGGAGGAGTCACCGCTGCCTGCTCCCCACGAGCTCTATACCGACGTCTACGCTGCGGAGATCTAGCCCGAAATGCCAGTCATCACTTACAGAGAAGCGTTGAATCAGGCTCTCCGCGAGGAGATGCGTCAGGACCCGGACGTGTTCATCGTCGGGGAAGAGGTGGCCGAATACCAGGGGGCGTACAAGGTCACCGAAGGGATGCTGGCCGAGTTCGGTCCGCAGCGTGTGGTGGACACACCCATTTCGGAGGAGGCCATCGCGGGAATCGGTGTGGGAGCGGCGCTTGCCGGCCTGAAGCCGGTCATCGAGATGATGACCGTCAACTTCTCGCTGCTCGCGCTGGACCAGATCGTCAACCACGCCGCCAAGTATCTCTACATGTCGGGCGGGCAGTATAACGTGCCGATGGTGATGCGGGCTCCCACGGGCGTCGGACTTCAGCTCGGAGCCCAGCACTCCCAGAATTTCGAATCCTGGTTCGTTCACTGCCCGGGACTGAAGGTGGTGCTCCCGGCCACGCCTTACGACGCCAAGGGACTACTGAAGTCCTCCATCCGCGACCCGGACCCGGTCATCTTCCTTGAGCACGAACTCATCTATCTGACGAAGGGCGAGGTGCCCGAAGACGATTATGTGGTGCCGCTGGGCGTCGCGGACATCAAGCGGAAGGGGACGGACGTTTCCATCATCTGCTACTCCCGGATGGCGCTTTTTGCGATGAAAGCCGCGGAGCGGCTGGAGGAGGAGGGCATCTCCGCCGAGGTGGTGGATCTCCGCACCCTGCGCCCGCTGGACGTGGATGCCGTTCTGGAGAGCGTCCGCAAGACCCATCGGGCGGTGGTCTGCGAGGAGGACTGGCCCATGTGCGGGATGGGGGCGGAGTTGAGCGCCACCATTATGGAGGGGGCGTTCGACTATCTGGATGCTCCCGTTAAGCGCATATCGGGCGTGGATGTCCCGATGCCCTATGCCAAGAACCTGGAAAAGCTGGCTGTGCCGGGCGAGGAGGACATCTACCAGGCCTGCCGGCAGATCGTGGCGGGCGAGATCTGATGCAGAAGACTTCCGCGGACGGGTCAGGTATCGAGGCTCTGGGAGTGCGGGTGGTATCCGCCTCGCGCGGAGGCTGCGGCGGCTCCGCAGGCGGAGGCATTGCGCTCGGCGAGCGGCCGCACTGGATGCGCGCCAGGGCGGTGACCTTCGACGTCTTCGACCGGATGAAGGGGACGCTGGGGTCCCTGCACACAGTGTGTGAATCGGCCCGCTGCCCGAATCTGGGGGAGTGCTGGCGCAGAGGGACCGCTACTTTCATGATCATGGGAGACATTTGCACGCGGTCCTGCCGGTTCTGCGCGGTTAAGACCGGCAGACCGGACGCGCTGGATCCCGACGAGCCCCACAAGCTTGCCGATGCCGCCCGGCAGATGGGACTGAGGCACGTGGTCATCACATCCGTTGCGCGTGATGAGCTTCCCGATGGCGGCGCGGCGCATTTTGCCGCTTGCATCCGGGCCCTTTATGATGCGCTCCCCGGCGTCAGCGTGGAGGTCCTCACTCCCGATTTCAAGGGGCGTCCGGAAAGCGTGCGCACCGTTCTTGATGCGCGTCCCTCCGTGTTCAACCACAACCTTGAGACTGTTCCACGCCTCACGAAGCAGGTGCGCGTGCAGGCGCGCTATGACCGGTCGCTGGACGTGCTGAGGATGGCTTTCGAGATGAAGCCGGAGATCCCCACCAAGAGCGGCCTGATGCTGGGCCTGGGCGAGGAGATCGAAGAGGTGCTGGAGACGCTTCAGGATATGCGCCGGGTCGGCGTGAGCATCCTCACCCTCGGACAGTATCTGCGGCCCTCGAAGGACCATCTGCCGGTCGTTCGCTGGGTCTCGCCGGATGAGTTCACCTGGCTGAAGGAGCAAGCGCTGGAGATGGGCTTCGTTCACGTAGAGAGCGGTCCCCTGGTGCGCAGCTCCTACCACGCCGAGCAGGCTGTCGGCGCCCCGCTGAAAGTCTGATTCGTTGCCTCAGCGGGATACGGGACGTTCCCTCCTGCTGCTTCCCGTCGCCGGCCAGACCGGATCCTCCAACGTCAGGGACTCCAGACAGAACCGGCCTTCCGGTGTGCGGGCCAGCACGCAGGTGTAGTAAAGCCGCTCTCTCCGTCCACCGTCCACCGCCGGAAGCAACTCGACGAAGGAGTATACCGCATAGCGCCCGGCGCCCAGCCACTCCACACTATCCGGCGAAAACGGCGGGAACTGCGCGGGGCTTCCGCCCGGGATCTCCGGCCCCACAAAAGCCCTGCTGGCCAGAAAGGCTTCGCGTTGCTCCGAGAGGATGGCCGAGGCAAGCGCCGGGTTCTCCGAGGGTTCCCCGTAGAACCAGGCGCACAGCGCCACCAGAACGATCAGGACTGCGGCCCCTGCGGCGCGCAGGGTCCCAGACCACGGGTTCCCGGCCGGCTCAATCCTGATCTCTCCCCCGGAGCCGAGATGGATCTCTCGGCACCCCGTCTGCGCCCTGACCTGCATCATCGCTTCGGTCCTCCCACGCGGAAGTCCGGGAACGGGGCGTTCCCGTGAAGGTTAGACGCCCGCACCGGGACCGAATGTAACAGGCGGACTGCTTGGGCTCCTTTGGACTCAGATGGGCCGGGCCGGCGGAGGCGGCGCACTTCCCGGTGCTGCGGTGCCGCTCAGGCGCTTCCGCCGCTGGAAGAAGAAATACAGGATCGCGCCGATAACGTGCACGAAGAGTATGATCAGCACCCAGATCAGCCGGGTGTTCCCTTCGTCACTTTCGTTCATCGCGCAGTCCACCAGCATCCAGAGCCAGAACCCGATCGCCGCCAGCGCCAGCAGACCGGCCACTACCGACGTGACCAGGATGAATGACAGCATCGCCGCTTCTCCCGCTCCAGGGATCACTGTCGCACCTCCTTTCCGCCGAAAGCGCACCGGGACGCTTCTCCTGCGTCCATCTGCTATGGTATCATACCGGCGCCATGAAGCTCTTGCACTGGATCGCAGTTCTCCTTATCGGCATCCCTCTCGGGGCGTTTGCTTCGGATGACGCAGGCTGGGTGGTGGCGTTCGAGGATTCCTTCGAGCGGCAGGAACTTGGCCCTGACTGGCATCTGCTGGGCGGCGAAGTGGAGATCTCCGGCGGACGCCTGCGCCTGCGCGGAGCGGGGGCCACGCTGGTCTGCGCGCGGCCGTTCGCCGCGGATGTCTCCCTGGAGTTCGAGGCGGAAGCAGACCCGGCTATGCCGCCCTGCGACCTTTCCGCCGGGCTGGCTGCGGGGGAGGAGCACGGATGGGGCTATCTGATCGCCTTCGGAGGCCAGAGCAACCGGGTGAATCAGATCCTGGGACCGCAAGTGCGGGCGGTGGACGAGAAGCCTCCCTTCCTGATCGAGCACGGGCGCCGATATCTGGTATGTGCCCGCAAGGTGGGACGCGTGCTCTCGCTTTCAGTGGACGGCCGGGAACTGCTGCGCGCGGAGACGAATGATCCCCTGGGGGGGCCAGGCTTCGACAGGGTGGCGCTCGTCACCTGGACCGGAATGCTGGTGGACAGGGTTCGCGTGCTGGAGCGCTCCGTTCCGGCTCCCGGGACTCCCCGTTTCCCGGAACGCCTCTCCAATGTGCCGTTCTACCGCGAAGGCCGCACGCTGCGCTTTGCGGGGGCTTCCGTTACGCCCGCCGTGGGTGCAGCCATTGAGGCGTACAATCAGGGCCGCCTGGACGAAGCCCTGCGGCTCTTCTCCGGTCTGGAGGATCAGCTCCTATCCTTCTGGGGCAGGGCGTTCGTTCTGGGGGACCTCGCATTCACGGAATCGGATCGGGAGGGGCAGCTGAGTAAGCTCGCTGAAGACTTCCGCGAATATGCTCGTGCGAATCCAGACCAGCCGGGGATGGAGGATGCCGTCCCAGCCGCCGGATGGTTTGGCGAACTGCGGATGAGCCGGGAAGCCTCCGTTGCAGCTCGAAGGCTCATCGGGCTGGGCCCCGGGGACGAAGCGGGCCGCGTCACTAATCCGTTCTATCACAAGGCGCTGCTCTACGATGCCCGTTTCCGATACTGGGACGGCAAGGAGGGAGGCGATGTGCGCCGCATCCAGAGTGCGCTCGCCACGATGGAGCAGCTGAAGCAGTTGTGGCCCGACGTAAGCGTCCTGCGACAGTATACGGGCGAAGAGGTTCCCTGGGGCGAAGATCTGAATGCCGATCTTCAGCGGCATCCCGCCTGGGCAGCCTACCTGCGGGAAGCCTACGGGCGGCAGGTGCGCATTATGGAGGCGTGGTTCGAGAAACGCCAGCAGCCGGACGGGCAGCTCGGAGGAGGGTGGGGGGACGACGTGGAGCTGATGCGCACCTGGGTGCCGGTGGCGGCCATCTCCACCGGAGCCAGAGGCGTGCGCGATGGCATCGGGCGCTTTGCGGAAGGCATCTGGCAGACTCTGGAGGACGGGTACGATCCCGGCATCGGGGACGTAGAGCACTCAGCCGAGCCATCCGCCGATATCGTGCCCGGCATGTTGCTCCTGCGGTACGGCGACCCGGAATGGCTGGAGCGCAACCTCCTGTCCTGCCGCACCATCCGGGATCGCTTCATGGGGGTTGATGCGAAGGGGCATCCCCGGTTCAAGAGCACGGAGTTCGGTTCGCGGGGAGTAAAGACGGATCCCCGGGCCGGCGCGGACACTGGCTACCACGCCCGCGCTATGAAGCATTTCCTGTGGCAGGGGTGGTGGGGAGATCTGGCCGCCCGCGACTGGTTCCTCCGCTGGGTGGAAGGATGGCGGCAGGCCACGATGGCCCGCATTGGGAGCAAGCCGGCGGGATTGCCACCTCCCGGAATCTGGTATCCTTCCGGCGACATCGTCCCGCCGGTGCCCGGCGTCTCCTGGTGGGATCCTCACTACAACTACTACGGCGCGCCCGGCCTTCCGGGGATGATCTTCGACTGCTTCCTTGCGGCGTATGCCCTGGGTGGGGGCGAGGAGTTCCTGCGCGCGTTTCAGTTCGTGACGGATGAGGGGACCAGAGGCCCTCTTCCTGTGGGCGAGCTTCATCCTCCGTCACCCGAGTGGTGTCAGATGGCGCTGGCTCACGCGGTGGATCCGTCCCGCACGGCACTGTATAAGCTCCTGACCGGCGACCGGACCCACGACGAATACACCCTCCGGCATGCTGATCCCGCCCAGATCTACCGCACCAACTACGACCTGGAGCGCTATCAGAAGAGTTTCGAATCGGCGGCGAAGTCCCTGCGGACCAACTTCGAACTGCGCACCACTGAAGTGCTGGCCACCGACCGCGCGGCGCTGGACTCGGCGCTCACGGTCTTTGGAGCCTACACCGGGGCCGTTCAACTTATCCGTGACGCGAACACACCCACGTTTGCCGTCACTTACCAGACAGAGGGCACGGACTTCGCGGCTCTGGTGGTGGAAAGCACTTCCCGGCGGGTGCGCGTCTGGCTTTACAGCTTCACCGATGCCCCGCAGAAGATCGGCTTGCGGTTCTGGCGGTTGGAGCCCGGCATCTACCGGATCCTACAGGGTGAGATACTGCCGGGCGAGCGTCCCGGACAGAATCGCTACGCCTGGCTTCCGGCCGCAAGGGTGTCCCTTTTGCGCCGCGCCGAAGGGGTGGACGTCCTGGTTCCGCCGGGAAAGGTGTGGGTGGTGGATGTGCTCCTGGTTGAGCCTCGTGCTGTCCCGGCGCGCTCGCCGGACCTGGCTGCCGGAGAGCGGAGCATATCCGTGCGAGGGGCGCAGGTGACAGTAAGGATCCACAATCTGGGCAATGCCGGAGCCGGGCCGTTCACGGTGGCGTTGCAGGAGCGGGACGGAGCAGGCTGGAAGACCGTGGCCCACCGCAGGCTGGACGGACTGAAAGCGCCCGAGGACCTGCGCCCGGCCTCCGTGGTCATCCGGTTCCATCTGGCGCGTCCGCCCGCTTCCGGGAGCCGGGTGGTGGTGGATCCGCGAGACGAGCTCTTCGAGCTCTGCGAGACGAACAACACCGTGATTGTCTCAGACGCCGGCAGGTAGGGGCGTGTAAACGGCCTTGCCTGGCTATCAGGAGGACTCCTTGCGCAGCACGGTGTCCTTCAGCCAGTGCTCGTCGTCGCGCTGAGGGTAATCCAGGATGTAGTGCAGTCCGCGGCTCTCTTTGCGCCAAAGGGCCGAGCGCACGATCAGTTCCGCCACGGTCACCATCGAGCGCAGCTCCAGCAGTTCCCGTGACAGCCTGCCGCGGGAATAGAGTTCTTCTGTCTTGGCCGCGATGATGCTCACTTCCCGCAGCGCCTCCCGCAGGCGCTCCGTCGTCCGGACGATGCCCACGTACACCCACATCACCGTGCGCAGGCGCAGCATCAGCTCCTTGACCAGCTCCAGCGGTACGGGCTCGGTGTGTTCTTCCTCCGGGAAGTCCGTGGCGTTATGTTCGATGGGGATCTCCCGGAAGATGGCCGTGGAGTCCAGGGCGGCCCGGTGGCTGAACACCAGGGCTTCGAGCAGCGAGTTGCTCGCCAGGCGGTTTGCGCCGTGTACCCCCGTGCAGGATACCTCCCCGGTGGCGTACAGCCGCTCGATGTCCGTGCGCCCCATCTCGTCCGTCATCACGCCTCCACAGGCGTAGTGGGCGGCAGGCACTACAGGGATCCACTCCCTCGCAATGTCTATCCCCAGAGATAGGCACTTCTCGTGGATGTTCGGGAAGCGCTCGCGGATCTTCTCCTCGCCCAGGTTCGTCACATCCAGCCAGACGCACTCCTCACCGGATGCCTTCAGCTCCGCGTCTATGGCCCTGGCCACGATATCCCGCGGCGCAAGACAGCCCATCTCGTGGTACTTTTCCATGAACGTGCTTCCATCTTTCAGACGCAGCACTCCACCTTCGCCGCGGACCGCCTCGGAGATCAGGAACGACTCTCCCTGGCTGTGAAACAGCGCTGTCGGGTGGAACTGAATGAACTCCATGTTCGCGATCCGCGCCCCCGCCTGGTACGAAAACGCAACGCCGTCCCCGGTGGCGATGTCCGGGTTGGTGGTGTGAAGATACGTCCGCCCAAGTCCTCCCGTTGAGAGCACGGTCACCCTTGACAGCAGCGTCCGGGTCCGTGCCGCGCGCGTATCGAAGACATGGGCTCCCAGGCAGACATGCCTGTCGGGCCGCTCCGAAGGCCGCGTGATCAGGCCGATGGCCATGTTGTTCTCCAGGATGCGGATGGAGGGACGCTTCTTGGCCTGATGCACAAGCGCGCGCTCCACCTCTCTTCCCGTGAGGTCTGCCGCGTGGACGATCCGCCGCCGCGAGTGGCCTCCCTCTCTTCCCAGTGCGATGCGTGCGTGCTCCTCGTCAACCATCTCCTGCGTGAAGCGCACGCCCATCTCCATCAGCTCGCGGACGCGATCCGGCCCCTCGCGGACCAGAATGCGCACCGCTTCGCGGTCGCAGAGGTACACGCCCGCCCGCACGGTGTCCTCTTCGTGCAGCTCGAAAGAGTCGTCCGAGCCCATCACCGCGGCGATCCCGCCCTGCGCGTAGTTGGTGTTGGATTCCGTGTCGTTCTTCTTGGTGACCACCACCACTTCGCCGTGGTCGGCGGCCTTCAGAGCGAAGGTCAGACCGGCGATGCCGGTTCCGATGACGAGGAAATCGCACGTTATCCGTTCAGGAGAGGTGTTGTCCGTCATTCTGCTCCCGATGACCCAGCAGCGGTCCGGCGCCTTGCTCCAGCATCATGCGCGCTGCGTTTTCCCCCGCGCTTTGCGGTTCTTCCGGCAGACCCTCCGTCTGGACCCGGATGATCTGACGTCCGTCCGCAGATGCCAGGGCCCCCGTCAGACGCAGCTTTCCGTCTGCGCACACTGCAAGGGCTCCCAGCGGGGTCTGGCATCCGGCGTTCAGCGCGCGCGCCAGCGCCCTTTCGGCTTCCACTGCAGCTCGTGAGGGAGTGTGATCCAGCGCCTGCAGAAGCTCCAGCGCCTCATCGTCCCCGGCAAGCGTCTCGATTCCCAGAGCCCCCTGTCCCACCGCGCCGGTCATCACCTGCGGTTCCAGATGCTGGGTGATGACTCCATCTAAGCCCAACCGCCGGAGCCCCGCCACCGCCAGCACAATGGCATCGTACTCGCCGCGCTCCAGCTTCGCCAGGCGTGTGTCCACATTGCCACGGATATCCCGCACCTTCAGGTCCGGGCGCTGCGCCAGCAGCTGCGCCGCTCGCCGGGGGCTCCCGGTGCCCACCACCGCACCGGCAGGAAGATCCTCCAGCGGCTTGGCGCCGCGCGATATCAGGCAGTCCCGGGGATCCTCCCGCATCGGCACGGCCGCCAGGGCGAAGGGATCAGGCAACGTGGAGGGGAGATCCTTAAGACTGTGAACGGCGGCCCGGATGCGGCCATCCTGCAGCGCCTCTTCCAGCTCCCGGACGAATACCCCCTTCTGCCCGAAGGCGGCAAGCGGCCGGTCCCTCAGCCGGTCTCCTCCCGTTCGGATGATCTCAAGCCGGACTTCCAGCCCGGGCCAGGCTTCACGGAGCATCGCCGCAACGGTCTCCGCCTGCGCGAGGGCAAGAGCGCTCCCGCGTGTGCCCAGGACCAGGCTGCCGGTCCTCAAGACGCCCGTTCTCCCGCCTTCAACAATGCGTGCGAGCTTCCGTGAGAGGCTGGTTCGGGAGGGTGGGGGAGCACAAAGAAGCGATGCACCGATGTGGCCGCCAGAACGGCCAGACAACCGAACACCAGAAGATACTGCGCCCTGCGGCCGCGCCAGGCCGGACGGCCGGATGCCCAGATGTAAAACGCATACAGACACCAGCTCAGCGCCGCGGCGGTTCGCGTGAGCACGCCGGGGATTTCACCCTCTCCCGGATGAGTCAGTGACCACACCACAGCCGTCCCCACACCCAGAGTGAGAGCCGCAAACCCCAGAGTGGCCAGCAGGAACGCCATGGACGCGAGCTGCTCCAGCGGCGGCAGCCGCCGGAACGCCCCGGCCCACTTCTTGGCCTTCAGCATGGAATGCTGCGTCAGCCACAAAAGTGCACACCCCGCCGAGAGCACCAGCAGCGCCATGGAAACCAGGATGCTTCCAACGTGCAGAGTCAGCCAGTGGCTGGCCAGCAGCTCCTGAGAGTATGTCCGCGCGCTTCCCGGCAGAGCCGTGGCCATAAAAAGCAAAAGAAGCGCCAGCGGCGCGGCCGCCGCGCCAAACGAGGGAATGTCCTTCCAGACCACCTGCGCCAGATGTGCCGCCAGCACCGAGCACGCAACGGCGGTCAGCGCCTGCTGACCCGTCGAGAGCGGAGGAGCCCCGTCTTGCATCATCCTGACGATCAGACCACCTGCGGTCAGCGCCAGCGCGGCCAGCGTGGCCAGATGCGCCACCTTTGGGAGCCTGCGTCCGGAGCGGAAGATATTCGCCACGTATGCAGCCGATGCCGCGAAAAGCAGGAGGATGCCCGCCGCCGTCAGCAGATCTGCAAGCGCCAGGTCCCGCATCAGATGCCGTCCCCTCTCCAGTCCGCGTCCGAGAAGTCCTCTTCGTGGTCCAGTCCGAAGACCTCCACCACCGTGCGCAGTTGCTCTTCTCCCCGGCTGCGCGCATAGTCCTTGATGTGCGTGATGGGGTGGTGCGTGATCTTGTTCACCAGGCTGTGTGCCAGCTCCCGGACCAGGGCCTGCTGGCGTTCATCCAGCGAGGACAGCCTGCGCGAGTAGCGCTCTAGCTCTTCCTCAGCGATCCTGCGCAGCCTTCCCTGCAATCCCCGGATCACCGGCGCTGCGGCCAGCGACCGCTGCCAATCCATGAACTCCCGCACGTGCTCCTCGATGATCCGCTCCGCGTGTTCCACCGCCTGCTGACGTCCTTCCGCCGTGCGGGAGACGATGCCGTTCAGGTCGTCAATGTCGTAAAGGAAAGCGCAGTCTATCTCCGCGATGGACGGGTCTATGTCGCGGGGCACCGCGATGTCTATCAGGAACATCGGGCGCATCCGGCGGGCGGCCATGATCCGCTCGAACTGCTCCCTTCGCACGATGAAGTGTGGAGCGCCCGTGGAAGCGATGACGATGTCTGCTACCGTCATCTCCGTCTCGAAATCTTCATAACGGACCGCCCGGCCACCGATCTGCTCCGCGATGGCGCGGGCCCGCTCGTGCGTGCGGTTGGCGATGATGACACCCGCCGCTCCCTCCTCCCGCAGCCTGCGCGCCACGATCTCCGACATCTTGCCCGCACCCAGCAGCAGCACCCGGCGGCCCTCCAGGCTGCCGAAGATGGATCGCGCCAGCTCCACCGCCGCCGACCCCACGGAGAATGCCCCCCGGTTGATCTCCGTTTCGGTCTGCACCCGCTTACCCGTCTCCAGGGCGGTATGGAACAGGCGGTTCAGCACCGCTCCCGTGGTCCCGGATGCCAGGGCGCTTTCGTAGGCCGCCCGCACCTGTCCCAGCACCTGCGGCTCCCCCAGAATCATCGAGTCCACGCCACTCGCGACACGCAGAAGATGCCGGACGGCGGTTTCATCAAGATGGGAATACAGATGATTGCGCAGCTCCTGCGGGGGGATGTCGCCCAGGCGGGCCAGCTCCTCCGCCATGTGGCGGCTTGCGGAGTCCTCGACTGCCGCATACGCCTCCGTCCGGTTGCACGTGGACACCAGGACGCACTCGTTCACGCCCGGCCGTCTCCGGAAGCGCCAGAGCACGTCGCTCAGCGCACCGGCGGCGACGGCCAGCCGTTCGCGCACCGCGACGGGAGCCGATCTGTGATTCAATCCGACGACGGCGATATGCATTCCAGAGCGGCTTTCAGGGCTTCTTCTTTCCGCCCGGAGCGGATCAGGGACAGCAGGTCCATCTGGAGGATGCGGGCGTAGACATTCTTCTGCTCCTCAAGATCCGTCACAGCTTCCCTGACCGCGCGCCGGACCTGCCCCAGAATGTCCACGTATTCAGCGTATTCCGCACCAAACTGATCCTCAAGCTCGCGCCTCAGATGGGCAGCATAGGCCGGCGAACGCCCGGATGTCGAGACGGCAATCTGCAGATCCCCCCGCTCCACCACCGCCCCGTAGATGAAGGAGCAGAGCTCCGGAACGTCCACGATGTTCGCTAGGATGTTGCGGCTGCGGGCGGCCTCGTACACCCTGCGGTTGACTTCCGGCCGGTCGGTGGACCCCACGACCAGGGTCTTGCCGTCCAGGTCGCTCTCCTGAAACTCCCGGTCATGGTAGCGCACGCGGCCCTGTTTCGCCCACTCCAGCACCTGTGGGGTGGCGCGGGGAGCGACGATGGTAAGCCGGGCCCCGTATTTCAGCAGCTGAGCCGCCTTGCCTGTGGCGATCTCTCCTGCTCCCACCACCAGGCATTCCGTCCCTTCCAGGTCCAGGAAGATGGGGAAGTATCTCGCCACGTGCTGTCTCCTCCGGGACTCCTGTCAGATCCGGGCCGTGGCTTCCGGCTCAGAGGCTGTCTCCATCTGCTGGATCTGTTGGACCAGAGTTTCTTCCAGTGCGCGTTCTTCAGGCCGCCGGGCTTCGCGTGCCCGCCGGATGGTGCTCAGCGTGCCCCCTAGCGCGATGATCCCGGCTCCCAGCCACAGCACCCAGACCAGTGGCTTGAAGGTCACCTCCACCACGGCCCGCAATCCCGCGTTCTCCCGCCACTTCGGACCGTCCAGCAGCACGGAGACGCCTCCGCTTTCCACGCTCATTTGCGTCAGGACCACCTGATCATCCGTGCCCGGGATCCTGCCCGGCAGGTACTGCGGCCTTCCGTTCCCCAGACGAATGGCAGCCAGGATCTCGTCCGGCTTATCTTTATCTTGCTTGCGGACGAGCAGCCGCGCTCCGGCCTGGATTGTCCCGTCCGGCCTCTGCTCCATCCCGGAGAAACCCGCGAACTCCACCCGGTACGGGCCCAGCTCCGCCGAACTCCCCCGTTCAAGATGGGCGTGGGGCGGAGGATTCTCCACGCCAAGCTCCACGGGCGCAACGTACAGGTCGCCCGCCAGACTGGAACGCACCCCGGGCCGGCGCATCTCGGATCCGTCCCGCACCTCCTCCAGCGAGGGGTTTACCTGCATCACCCGGCCATCCCGTGTCTCCACGCGAAGCGCCAGGGTCTGCCGCCGGGAGGCGCCTTCGCCGTCCCGCACCCCCGTGAAAGTCCAGCGCATTCCCAGATGCTCCTGCGGCCGGCCCTGCGTCAAAGCGAGCCGGTCAGGCTCCGCCTTGTTGTTATGCGATGAGGCCAGCATTCCCAGGAACAAGATGGCTAGCCCCACGTGGGCCATATGTCCGCCGGATGCCAGGACTCCTTGACGGCGCAGGGTGTCAATCAAAGTATAAAGATTAGGCAAAAGAATGGACGCCGCAAACCATCCTACCGCCACCCGCGCCCCGATCTCCGCCCCGGAGCGCATCCAGAAGACTACCCCGGCCACAATGCCCAGCGCAAGCGATACACCGAGAGCTTGCAACAGCCGTGTTCCGGCCCGCGACGGTCTCCTGCTGCGCGACCAGGCCACCAGCGGGCTCATTCCCACCAGCATCATCATCGCCAGCGCGACCGGCGTGGTGACCCGGTAGTAATACTCCACCGGAACGTTCCCTGCTCTGCCGGCCAGCGCGGCCGAGAGGAGCGGACTGGACATCCCGATGGCCACCAGCACCGCTGCCAGCCCGAACAGCACGATCCCCAGGAAGACCAGGAACTCCTTGCTGCTGATGTTGTCGTAGCCCTCTTGCTGCTCGATCCCCCGGGCGCGCCACGCCACCAGGCCGATGCCCAGCAGGGTGTATCCGGTCAGGAACCCCACCAGCCAGTGATGATTCCCCAGTGACGCGAAACTGTGGACGCTGAAATCGCCCAGCACACCGCTGCGAGTCAGGAATGTGGCGTAGATGATCAGAACGAAGGCGGTGTAAGCGAGAAACAGGTTCAGTTTGCGCCAGGCCGCCCGCCGCTTCTCCAGCATCAGGCCGTGAAGCAATGCTCCCCCCACCAGCCAGGGCACCAGCGAGGAGTTCTCCACCGGATCCCACCCCCACCATCCGCCCCATCCCAGCGTCTCATAGGCCCAGACCCCGCCCAGGAGCAGTCCCAGGCCCAGCACCGTCCAGCCGCCGAGCGCCCATCCGTGCGCCAGCCGGGACCACCGGCTGAAGTCACGATTCACGAGGGCGGCCACGGCAAAAGCGGCAGGGACGCTGAGCAGCGTGAACCCCAGGAAGATCACGGGAGGGTGAATGGCCATCCAGTAGTTCTGGAGCAGGGGGTTCAAACCCATTCCGTCTTCCACACGGGCGGGCGTGGGTGCGAAGGGGCTGCGCTGGACCAGGATGACCAGGAAGAATGTCTGCACGCTGGACCAGAAGGCCATAGCCGTTCCTTCCGCGTGAGCAGCGCGGCGCATCAACACCAGCCCTGTCAGCGAGATGAACAGCAGCCACAGCAGCCAGCTGCCTTCCTGTCCTCCCCAGAATCCCGAGATCTTGAAAACCAGCGGCTGGCTGGAGGAGCTGTAGTCGTGGACGTAGCGGATATCGAACCGGTCCGTCAGCATCAGCCACCACAGCAGACCGCTTGCAGCCCCCACCAGCACGGTCGTGGCTGTAAAGGCGTTCCGGGCATGGTCTCTCAGCCCTTGACGTCCCCGTGCCACCAGTACGTAGAGGATGAAAGAGGCCAGAGAGCCGCCCAGCGCGGCGAGGATCAGAGCGTAGCCGGTGGTCATACTGTTACTCTCCGGTACCGGTATAAGTTTCGCCCTGATACTTGGACGGGCATTTGATCAGGAGATCCCGCGCCTCGAATACGCCGTTCTTCGCCTGTCCCACCGCCACCACGTGTGAAGCCTGAGCGAAGTTGCCGGGGGCTGCCCTGCCGTATTCCACCGTCATCCGGCGGCCCTCTTCATCGGTGATGTCGAATATCAGCCGGTTGGCCTCGCGGTCGAAACGGACGCTCTCCCGGACGATCTTCCCCTTCACCTGCACCTGGGTCTCGGATGCCATGGCTTCCTGGAAGCCCACGTAGGGGGTCAGCAGGCTTTTGAACTGAGATACACCCAGCGCGGCGAACGCAAGCACCAGGATGCCGCCCACGATGTATGCGCGCTTCATTCACTATCCTCCAGCCGCGCCACCCGGCGCTCCAGAGCCCACAGGAAGGCGAAGATGCCTCCCCAGATGACCAGCATCGCAATGCCGAGCGCTGTCACTCCACTCACCTGTTCTGCTCCCTTCGCAAGAAGAGACGGTCCACGCGCGTCTGGATGCGCCACATCCACGCGAACAGCCCCGTGAACCCCGCCAGCGCCGCGAGCAGCACCATCAGGATGCGCGGCTCAATGCCGCGTTCCGGGTCATTGCCGGGCAGCACGGGAGACGGATGGAGCGTGTCCAGCCCGGGGAGCCGGGGGGCAACATAGACCAGAAAGATGGCGGCCACCATCGCGAGGATGGAATATGCCGCGCTGATGGAAGCGCGCCGCTCCGCCGACTCGATGGAGGAGCGCAGTGCGAAATAGGCTCCATAGATCAGCAGCACCATCAGGATGGCCGTCTGCCGGGGATCCCAGTTCCACCAGCGGCCCCAAGCCTCCTGTGCCCAGACTGCGCCGCTAACGGTCGCCAGAAACGTGAACAGGAATCCCACCTGAGCCGCCGCGGCTCCCGAGGAGTCCCATTCCAGATCCCGCGTGCGCAGATATTTCAGTCCGGCGTAGGCAGCGCAAAGGAAGGCCAGCGTGCCCACCCAGGCGCACGGCACGTGGAAATAGAAGATCCGCCCCGCCTCGCCGAGACCCTGGAGCGGCGGCGACCACAGGAAAGCGGCCGCGATCACTCCGGCCATCCAGATTCCCAGAACTACGCGCATCAACGCAACAGCCGCTGCCTTTCCTGCGTGCGCTACTCTTCCCACACCGCCGGGAAGAGCAGCCAGCTCAAAACCATCAGGATCCCGGTGTAGCTCACCACAGCCAGCGCCGCTTCGCGGCCGCCGGCTTCCGGGCCGCCTGCCCCGAATGCAGGCGCCGACGCCTGCACCAGCAGCAGGAGCGCCGGCAGCAGGATGGGAAGCGCCGTGAGCGCGAAAACACTGGAGCGCGAGCGCGCCCGCGCCACCATCGCGCCCAGAATAGTGGTGCATCCCGAGATGGCTACCGCCCCGAGCGCCGCCACTGCCGCCATCTGCGCCGGCTGCTCGACAGAGGCATACATCAGCCCGCAGTAGACCGGAAAGACCACCGCCTCCACTGCCGCAAGCAGCGCCAGATTGAACAGCAGTTTCCCCAGCCACACGGCTTCCGGAGACGCCGCCTGCCGCAGCAGCAGCTCCGTTCCCGCGTCGGCCTCCTGCACAAAACCCCGGGCCAGGCCCGTCGCCGCCGCGAAGAAGACCACCACCCACACCAGCGCCGCGTGCTGACGGGGTGTCAGCGCTTCCCCTTTCAGCGTAAAACTCACCAGCGCCACCGACGCAAGCGCGAACAGCAAGATAGAGCTAAGAGCATAGCGAGTGCGCAGCTCCCCGCGCAGATCCTTGCGCAAGACAGCCGCCGCCGCCCGCAGGACCTCCATCATGCCCTGTAGTCGTCCATCGAGACGTGCCGCTCGCCCAGCTCCGCCTCGCGCTCGTCGTTCGTCGCCAGGATGCAGATGCCCCGGCGCGCCTGCGCCTCCACAATCTCCCGCACCAGCCTGCGCCCGTCCTCGTCCAGACAGTGCGACGGCTCGTCCAGCAACAAGACCTCCGGCTGCGCCGCCACTGCCAGCGCCAGCCGGACCCGCTGCGTCATCCCGCTGGAAAACTCCCCCACCGGCTCGTCCAGCCTGTCATCCAGACCCACCAGCCCTGCCGCGCTCCGGATGCCGGATTCCCCGGCGGACGACC
>Ga0101944_10001171_pt1 | contig 59273 bp, 58 predicted proteins | sample DewCreD2012metaG_FD_75245 | JGI IMG/M metagenome (GOLD analysis project Ga0101944, IMG submission 75245) | Hot spring sediment bacterial and archeal communities from British Columbia, Canada, to study Microbial Dark Matter (Phase II) - Dewar... ...
GTCGGAGATTCCATAAGGGATGACGAGATGGCGGCCGTGCAGGAGGCTGCCGCATGAGTAGACAACATTCGGCACATAGCCGTCCCGCTCGTCTGCATTCGGCTCAATCAGAGGTTCGCGCAGACGTCCGAGGACCTTTGCCGGATCGTCCCGGTCCAGCAGAACCGCGCCAATGCAGTACTTCCGCATCGGTCCCACACCGTGGCTGATGACCAGCCAGCCGGCTTCGGTTTCTATCGGCGAGCCGCAGTTGCCCAACTGGACGAATTCCCACGGGAACGCAGGCTCGAGAAGGAGTTTCTTACTGTGCCAGAAATGCAGATGGTCGGAAAACATCAGGTAGAGATTCTCCGCATCCTGCCGGCCAAGCATCGCATAGTGGCCGTTGATCTTTCGAGGGAATAGCGCCATGCCTTTGTTCTCAACGGCCGGACCATTCAATGTGATGAATTTGAACCGAAGAAAATCTGACGTCTCGATGAACTGTGGCAGTACCGTTCTTCCGTCATACGCAGTGTAGGTCGCGCAGTACATTTCGGCGTTGTCATCGCCTCGGAAGAGGACGAAACGGGCATCCTCGATTCCGTTACTTTGCGAAGGAGTCACCGGGAACAACACCCGCTCGGACAAGTCCGACTCCGGCGTAAACTGCACTTCGTAATTGGACCGGGCCAGCATCAGGGTCTCTTCGGCTATGCCCTTGACCGTCTCCTTTTCGCTCTGCGGAATCTGGGCTTCGGCGCCGCGGATGGCAGCGGTCAATCCCTCTAACGTGAAGAGGTCCGGCAAACCGCCGAGCACCAACCGGGTAAACTCACCCATGAGCCGGAGCTCTTGCAGCTTCCGTTCAAATAGAGGCTTCTCAAACGACAGACTGGGCACTTGTGATGGCTCGATGCAGTATCGGGAGGGGGTGGCCATCGTGATGCCGCCCCTGGCGTCCACGATTCCACTCCGGAAGACGATTGAGGAAACGTGCCCCTCGGCCGTGGCCCGCAAGCTCAGAATGAAACGCAGAGAGCCGGATGGTACGCCGGACTGATCGAAATGCGGCACCATGGAAGGATTGAACAGCGCGGCGGCTTCGAGTGAATACTCGTGGGTGAAGTACCCGCCGAGTAGGATCTTCCGTTCCTCCGACACGCTTTCGCCAGCGGGCAGGTCGGGACTCACCTCCTCGAACCGCCGGCGCAGGAACTCGTCCATCTTCAGTTGGCGGTCGCCAAATTCAGCTCGAATCCTCTCCAAAAGGGTATGGACGGCGTCTTCCGGCAAAGCCATGACACGGGTGAAGATCTTCACCGACCGGTCAGCGCTCATGAGGCGGAACGGCCGGGCCAGCACGTGCGTGCGATCCGGCCTCAAGGTCACGCTGCTGCGTTTTGGATCAATCTGTTTCATCAGGTCCCTGGGGTTGCCTGGCTGGCTTCTCGGAGGGCGGTCGCAGGGTTCTGTATCAGGCGAATCTCGGCAAGCGAAAGCAGAAAAGCCAATGTGGATTCTGCCCCCTGATTCTCGTTGCCCCGGTCCGCGTGCAACGCATCCCGGCAGCCACCGGTCTGAGGGCAGTAGAGTTCCTCCCCGAGATCGTTCCAGCCGAGGAACCAGTCAAAGGCGCGCTGCGCCTCCTCGTACCACCACGGGTCGGCCGTGGTCCGGTACGCCTCCAGGCAAGCGGAGACCGTGCTATGCGCCTCGATGGGTTGCTGGTCAAAGTCCGCGCGTGTGCCGTTGCGCTCGTAGAACCCATTGCTGCCGATGGGTCGAAGCCAGCCGTGGCGTGAGGTCTGAACATCCACAAGCCAGCGCAAAGCATCGATCCCATGTTCAATTGCGCCCTGCCGTCCGGTGGCGCAGCCGCTGGCAATCAAGGCGTGGGCGAGTTTGGCGTTGTCGTAGGACAGCCCCTCTTCGAACCACAACCAGCCGGGCTGGGCGACCTTCTCGAAGATCGTCATCAAGCGCCCGGTCAATTCCTCGCCGACTTCGCTCGCGAGCCGGCCACCATTCAACCGGCGTAAATACTCGTGAATGCCAATCAATCCGAACGCCCACGCCCGCGGCGACGTGAAATCCGTCAACGCGGGCAGCGCGTCCAGGAAGAGTTTGCCAGCCATCCTCCCGCTGCTCCAATGCGGTGCGCGTCCAACCATGGTGCCCAACGCCCAAATCGCCCGGCCGTGGCTATCTTCGGACCCCTGCTTGTCGAGCCAGCGGCGGTCTATCCCAAGGAAATTGTGGAAGCGCCTCGTTGTTGAGTCGAAGGCATCGTGCAAGAACGCGGTGTACGTTCGGACAAGCGCCTCAACGCGCCTCGGGACGTCCCCCATCTGGCTCAACAGAACAGCGAGAATGAGTGCCCGGGCGTTGTCGTCCGTACAATAGCCCTCCGAGAGATTCGGCGCGGTGAGGGTTGCGTGCTGGAGAATACCCGTCGAATCCGTCATCTGGTAAAGATGAGACAGATTCACCTCGGGCGCCGCATGGCGTCCAGGGGCGTACTGCCGCTGCGCGACACCCGGTCCCTGCGCCGCCGTCCCCTGACGGCGCGCGAGTTCAAAGGAGGCCATATACAGCCCAGCCGTATGGCTCCACACCATCTCCCGCCCCAGCCGGTAGGCATTGGCGCTCATGGCGTTGCGTCGCGACTCATCGCGCAGCAGCGCCGTCACTTCGCGTGCAATCGTCTTCGAGTCTCCAAATGGCACCAGCACGCCGCGCTGATTCTTCAGGAGCTCGGCAGCATGCCAGTACGGTGTCGAGATCACGGCTTTGCCCGCGCCAAACGCATAAGCTAACGTTCCCGAAGAAATCTGGGCTTCGTCCAGATAGGGAGTAATGTAAAGATCCGCCGCACCGATGAACGCCGTCAGTTCTTTAAGCGCAACAAAACGGTTATCGAAGATGACATTGTTGTAGAGATTGTTCCTCTGGACGATGGCCTCGAGACCGCAGCGGTAGGCCTCCCCTCGCGTACGCACTTCGTTGGGGTGCGTGGCGCCCAGCAGGATATAGACCACGTCGGGGAACTCAGCCACGATATCCGGGAGCGCGTTGAGCGCGTACTCGATTCCCTTGTTCGGCGAAAGCAGCCCGAACGTGAGCAATACCCGTTTTCCACTTACCCCGAGCTGAACCTTATAGCAGTCCGGGGCAACGAATGACACGTCGGGGATGCCGTGGGGGATCAGATCAATCTTGTCGGCAGGCGTCCGGTAGACGTCCTGCAAGATCGATTGTCCCCGCTCGGTCATTACCACCAGCCTGGTTGAGTGGGCAATCAGGTTCCGCATCACCCGATGCTGGTCGGCGTTCGGCTTTAGAAGAACGGTGTGGAGCGTGGTGACGACCGGCACTTCCAGTTCTCGCAACAGGGCCACGATGTGGCTGCCGGCCGGCCCGCCGAAGATGCCGAACTCGTGCTGGAGTGAAACAACGTCCACGCTGCTGGAGTTCAGGAAGTCCGCCGCGCGCTGATAGGAATCCAGCTTCTGCTCCTCTATCTCGAAGCGTACAGCATCCGGATATTGGTAATACCCCTGGATGTCATTGACCGGCACGGCGAAGCACTGACATCGGGGATGCCGCGCAGCCACAGCCCCGAGCAAGTCGGACGTAAACGTGGCAATGCCGCACTTGCGCGGCACGTAGTTCCCCAGGAAAGCGATGGTTCGAAAGCTGGGCTCTGTTCTCAACGTGTAACCCGCCTTCTTGGCGTTCAATGACGTCGCCGTAGCCGAGTTGACCGCAATCGGCAGGCGCCAGCAGAGAGACTCAAGCGGCGCGGATCAGCGTCCGGCTAAAGTAGTCCGTGCTTGGTTCCCCGTTCCGATCAGCGGCTTCCTGACACCAAATGCAGCGAGGCGCCCACGGTACCGCCTTCAGGCGAGTGAGGCTGATCTCCCGCTCACAGTCGGTGCAAACGCCGAAGTTGCCTTCTCGAATTCTTTGCAGGGCGGCTATCACCTGACGCAGCAACATTGAGTCAGCGTCCAGATTGCGAATCGCCAGGTCCCTTTCCGAAGCAAGCTGAATCTCATCGATTTGATCCGCACTCCTCTCAACCCAGATGTGATCCAGCCCTTTCAACGCGGCCGCCAGCTCCAATTGTTTTTGCTCGAGAAGGCGTTGGAACTTATTCCGCGCGGTGTGTGCCTTGTTCATGGCCATTCCTTTCGTCCCCCTTGCAAGTCTCCCCGCATCCATGCACGCCGTGGCCCAAACGAGTTCAGAGACCGCAGGAACAGACGAAGTGCCATGCCTTATGTCTTCTTTGCGTCGAGAGGCCAGCCATTGCGGGCGTCGGCGTTGACCAAATGCGGTCACATGACCCCGCGCGGTCGATCCCTCTGCAAGCTTTCAGCCGCCCTGCGCCTGCCGGATGCGGGCACATATGAGTTAAGCGCGGCTCGGCGGAGATGGCCTCCGAAATGCTTTTGTGTCTAGACGTGGGACCTGTCCGTGAAGCGCGCGGCCTCGCAACCGGAAGCCGCTGGCAGGCCACAGGTTGACACCAAAGGAGAAGAGGAAATGAATCTGTTCAAGACAGCAACAATGATGTGTGGCATGGCGCTCATGAGCGCGATGTTCACGCCAAACGCAAGTGCAGATGCTTGGAACAGGAAGTCCGTAATCACTTTCAGCGGTCCTGTCGAGATTCCCCCGGTACACCTCAAAGGGTGGGGAGTGCTTCCGGCGGGCACCTATGTATTCAAGATTTTTGACTCGCAGTCCGATCGCCACATTGTCCAGATATTCAGCGAGGACGAGAAGACCGTTTACGCGACGATCCTGGCGATTCCGAACTATCGCCTGAAGGCGACGGACAAAACCGTGATCACATTCAGGGAAAGACCTGCCGGCCAGCCGGAAGCGCTGCGGGCATGGTTCTATCCCGGCAGGAACTGGGGCGAAGAGTTCGTCTATCCGAAGGCGAAAGCTGTAGAGATAGCCAAGTTCACCAACACGCCTGTGCTCTTTACGCCAGCCGAACTTCCTCTCGAAGTCGCCTCGCCAGTCAGGTCGGTTGATGAGCCGGTGGTAGCAGACCTCAGGCGAGCGCCTGTCATGGCCATACGGCCGAGCGGTGAAGAAGTGCAACTCGCGCAGGTGGTGACTGCGCCGCCTCCCCAAGAACTCGAACCCACAGAGATGGCGCAGTCGAGACTTCCGGCAACAGGAAGCCCATTGCCGCTGGTGGCGCTATTCGGGCTGCTGGCATTGGGCGCGGCCTTCGCCGTGCGCACAGCCACAAGACACTTCGTTCGGTAACGGGATTTGAGGTGAGGTTTCTGCGGCGCGCCCTTGCTTGCGCGCCGCGCGGGGCGGCAAGGATCCACGGAACGGCGCCGGGGGGTGCCAGGGGGCGATCGGGCTGCTCGCGCCGATGGAATGAGGCAGGGCGCAAAAGCACAGCGCCTGTGTGGGTTGATTGGCGAGGAGAGAACATGAAAGCGCTGTTCTGGATTGGGATAGTGGTGCTCTTGCTGGGTATTGTTACACTGTTCGTCCCGATACCCCGCAGTGAGCGGGAAGGCTTCAAGGCGGGCGGGGTTACAATCGGTATCGAAACGCAGCGTTCGGAAAAGATCCCGCCGATTATCAGCGGGGTGATGATCCTGGCTGGAGCCGGGATGTTGATCACGGGGAAAAAGCTAAGAAATTGACACGCTTACCTGGCGCGGCACAGCCACAATGTCGCAGAGGGAAGGTGCGGATGTTTCTCCTAGACCCAGGTGACCCGGCGAGAAGACTGAGCAACGCACGTTGGAACCGTCTCAACCGGTGCCGGGTTTGGGAGCCGCTTGGACTTCACGCTCATAAGAATCGGGGCGGTTAAGCGATCGGTTCTACTCGTATCCGCGAATCCTTCGGCGAATGCTTCGGCCGGTCAGGAGCACGCTGAACCCCAGAACCCTGTTCGTCGTTCTAGCCGCCAATCTCAGCCATCGACACAACCACCTTCCCGACAGGCGTCTTCATGCCAGCCGTCCTGATTTGGATGAACTGCGATGGGGAGAGGCAGGGTTTTAAGCGACTTCGCTCCCGAAGCCTCCACTCGTGGCTCTCAGTCAGCCGGACGCCAGGAATTGACCATATTCGGCCGCGTGACCGCCGTTGGACGGCAGCACCCGGCTCATCCGGGCTGTAATTTGTTGGGTGACAAGGGAGCAGAGGGTGACGGGCATTACTTAAGGATGGCCGTTGAAATGCCGTTGTGGGGAGTGCCGGTTCTGATACGCCGGTCGTGAGGCGCCACTTTGGGTGGTGAGGCGTCAGGAGGCCTCAGTATGAAACGAACCGTTATTCCAAGAGGGGGCCCGGTGAAGTGGTGCTTGGAAACACCGAATGGGCTCCGCGAGTCCGACGCCCGCGGACTGGTTTTGCTCAATTCGCCACTGTTGAACAAGGGGACCGCTTTCTCCGTCGGGGAACGGAAAGCATTGGGCCTCACGGGTCTGCTGCCCCCGAACATCAGTACGCTGGACACGCAGGTCAAGAGCGCCTATGTCCAATACGAGCGACTGCCGGATGCGCTGGGCAAGAACATCTACCTGACGGCCCTGCACGACCACAACGAGGTACTGTTCTACCGGCTGCTCTCGGAGCACCTGATGGAGATGATCCCCGCCGTCAACGGTTTGGCTTTCGGGGCCGCAATGGAGGCACACCAGCATGATTACCGGCGCCCGCGGGGCGTGCACCTTTCCATCGATCATGCCCAATCGATTGAGGACGCGTTCGCCAACTTCGGCGCCGGGCCAAAGGATATCGATCTGATTCTGGCGACCGATGCCGAGTGCATCCCGGGAATTGGCGACCGGGGTGCGGAAGGTATGCCCTTTGCCGTCAGTAAGCTGGCGATCCACACCGCGGCAGGCGGCATAGATCCGAAACGAGTCATCCCGGTAATGCTTGATGTCGGAACCGATCGCGAGAGTCTTCGACACGATCCCTTGTACGTAGGGAACCGGCACGCCAGAATCCGCGGGGAACGTTACGACGCCTTCATCGAGGCTTACATCAGCATTGTTGCGAAGCGGTTTCCGCACGCGCTGTTGTTGTGGGAAGGGTTCGCGCCCGGCAACGGCAAGCGAATCGTCGAACGCTACCGCAGCAAGATCCGCACCTTCGACGAAGACATCCAGTGCGCCGGCTCGGTCTTGCTAGCGGCGACTCTCTCTGCCACCCGTGCCGCAGGTACGTTACTCCGTGGTCAGCGCATTGTCGTCTTCGGAACCGGCATGGCCGCCGCCGAAATCGTTGGCCAACTTCGCGACCTGATGGTAAATGAGGGTCTCTCGAAGCAGGAGGCGGCCGCTCATTTCTGGCATGTTGATGGCCGCGGTTCACAGACAACCGGCGCAGTTCCTCAGCCTCTCGAAGATCAGGAGACGCACACGTTGCAGGCTGCCGCGACCGAAGGCCGGGCTCACGACCCGAGCGGATACGGGGCTTGCCTGGCAGAGGTCGTGAGCCGTGTGAGACCTACGATACTGATCGGCGCATCGGCCGTCCCCGGCAGTTTCACGAGGACCATCGTCAAAGAAATGGCGGCACATGCCGAAAGGCCGGTCGTCTTCATGCTCTCCAATTCACCGGCGCAGGCCGAGGCGAGTCCGGCAGACCTGATTGCCTGGTCCGGCGGACGTGCGTTGGTGGCCGCAGGCGGCGCATTTGCCCCCGTCACCTATAGGGGTGTAACTTATGCGGTGGCGCAGTTGAATAATGCCATGTTATATCCCGGTTTGGCTCTCGGCGCCATTGTCTCGCGAGCCAGCAAGATCAGTGATGGCATGCTTGTTGCAGCGGCGAGGGCCCTATCCAGCTTAGTCACTGTGCGCCAACCCGGCGCCTCGCTGCTTCCGCAAATCGACGACTTGCGCAACGTATCTGTGACGGTGGCGGCGGCGGTCGCCGAGACGGCGATTGCGGAGGGCTTGGCCGGAGTCATGTCCGGCGATATTGTGGAACAGGTGCGAGCCGCAATGTGGGTGCCGGAGTATCGCCAGACTCTCGCCTGGTAACAACACGGAGCAGAAGATATGACACAACTATTCTGGGTTCGGCTGGGGGCGCCGGTTCTGCGAGCAGTTTCGCAATTCGCCACCGCTCCTTGCCCCAATGGGGACGACATCCCGGCTGGTGCGCAGTACGGTGGCACGAAAGGAAGTAAGCGGTTGGACTGCCGAGCCCATGGCCTGCCCGCGCGCCAGTCGCAGAGAGGATCATGGTGATGCGGACGCGCTTTCGCAGCCGGATGGTTGTCGTTGCAAAGGTGCTTGCACTCGCGGCGCTCTTTGTGGGTACTCCCTGTGCCTATGCCGGACAGCAGATATCGCCGGCGGGTAGCAGCAAGGAGCCCGATTCCTACCGAGTCTCGGTGGACGTGAATCTCGTGTTGTTGCACGCCACAGTGCTCGACCCAAAGGGGCGCTTCGTGCCAGATCTGTGCGAACAGGATTTTGAGGTCTACGAAGACGGCGTTCTGCAACGCATTCAACTGCTCCGGCGCGAAGACATCCCCGTAACCGTGGGACTCGTTGTCGATCACAGTAGAAGTATGCGGCCAAGGCTTGCTGAGGTGGCCGCGGCGGCGCGGAGCTTTGTGCAGTCCAGCAACCCCGAGGATGAGATGTTCGTCGTCAACTTCAACGAGAAGGTCTCGCGGGGATTGCCCGCCGGGATCCAGTTCTCAAACAGTTCCGCCGAACTCGAACAGGCAATCGGGGAGGCCGCTGCCGATGGCATGACAGCGCTTTACGACGCTATTGCCAAGTCGCTGGAGCAGTTGCAGGACAGCAACCGCGAGAAAAAGGTGCTCATTGTGATCAGTGACGGCGACGATACCGCGAGCGTACAAAGTCGTGATCAGGTCATGAAGATGGCGGAGCGATCGGGCACGATCATTTATACAGTTGGCCTTTTCGACCCCGATGATCCGGATGCAAATCCCGGAGTGCTCAGGCGCCTGGCCCGGGCCACCGGGGGCGAAGCGTACTTCCCCGGGCAGCTCAACGAAGTCGTGTCTGTTTGCGAGCGTATCGCGCGCGACATCCGCAATCAATACATCCTAGGTTATGTCTCCACAAACCCCGCGCGAGACGGATCCTATCGCTCCATTCGGGTGCTCGTCCGGGCGCCGGACCGAGGCAAACTTACAGTCCGCACCCGCAGTGGCTATACCGCCGGCGATGAACCCCGGCCGGGCAAGGGTGATGACGCCAAATGAGGCTTGTGGTCACCAATCATTCGCTGAAGCGGGTTCTAAGGTGGGCACAGGTCCTGCTCTTTGCCTGCGCCGTCCTGACGCTGGGTTATTGCGGATTCACTCTGGCCGACGCCTGGGTTTTTCAGAGGCGCGAGATCAGAGAACTGGACCGTCTCCTGCGTGAGCAGAGCCTGGCGAGAGAAGGAACACTTGATCCGGAATTGGCCCCTTTCCTCAAGGGCGCGCCGGGTGCGGCGGAGGATGGTTTGACCGGCCGTATCGAGGTCCCGCGGCTTGGCCTCTCCGTGATGGTCGCGGACGGGATCGACAAGAGAACTCTGCTCCGCGCCGCGGGCCACATTCCGGGTACAACATTGCCGGGAAGACCCGGCAACGTAGGGATTGCAGGACATCGGGATACATTCTTCCGGCCGCTAAGAAACATCCGTCGCGACGACATCATCACGCTCTATACGCCGGCCGGCACGTACAGCTATCGCGTTGTGTCCACTCGGGTGGTTGCGCCGACGGAAGTGTCGGTGTTGGATCAAGACGAGAGTGAGATTCTGACCTTGGTCACCTGCTATCCGTTCAGCTTCGTCGGCCCCGCCCCTGACCGGTTTATTGTCCGCGCAGAGCGAGTCGCAGGATCCGGGTACGCTCCACGAGCGCAATCGCGATGACGCCCCTGACGGATTGCTGGTGATTGTGTGATCGCCCGCCATCGCCCGGGCCCGGTGGCGCTCTGCTCCAGTCGCCACCGGCCCGATCGTGATTGCCTCCCCGATCGCTGCTTTGAGTTCATCTCCTCCTGGGGCATTCTGGTCTTCCTGCCGTACTCGATGCGCCGCGTGTACTGCGCAAGCGGTGGCGTGGTGCATGGAAAGGTTCCCTGGGGCGATGGCAAACAACTGTGCCTGTCGTACGCTCCGGTCTTCAGGAGAACATGGGGCTTGCGCCTCCTTCGTCAAATCCTCCATCCAGCGCTGGACGTAGCTCACTTGTCTCTGGCCGCCGCAGTCTCGGAGCCAGCTTGCCATGTGCCTTCGAGCCGCAATCGTTTACCGCCAGCGCGCGCGAATTCAGTGCGCCGGTCCGCGGAGGCTACACGCCCGCGTTTTGCACCTCGGGCAGCGAGAACGGCGCCCGGTACTGCTTGTGCAGCATAGCCGCCGCCTGCGTGTCGCCGGGGACCTGCTCGCGGGCGGCGTCCCAGGCGATCCGGCGCTTAAGCCGGTAAGCGATGTTCCCCAGCTGGCAGCAAACCGTCGCGGCGTGGCTTTGCTCCAACGTTGGATCCAGCTCGCGCTTGCCTTCCTTGACCGCATCGAGGAACAAGCGCTGATACGGCCCGTCCTGCTCCGTGCGCTGTCCCGTTTTCGGGTCCACCAAATTCCGAGTCTTGGGGTCGAGCCAGGGAATGCCGTCCATCTTCTCCGCCGGTTTGCTGACATCGCGCTCATCGTAGAGCTCAAACCCGAACCGGTCCATCACCAGCGTCGCCTGCGAACCGTAAAAGATGATCCCGTGGTTGCGCGGCCGGTTGAGCACAGTGTGGTAGTTGTTGAAGCCCCGGTAACGGTACGTCATAACCCAGCCGGGAAATTCCCAGGAGCACTCCAGCGTGTCATAAGTGTCCGCCAAATCGTCCACCACAAACTTGCCGCCAGTGGCCGAAACGGCGGTCGGGGCGGGGTAGTTCATGGCCCACAGAATAATGTCGATATGGTGGACGGCCCAGTTGGTGAGCATTCCCCCGCCGTAGTCGAACCACCAAGAGCTGTCCAGCCGCGCTCGGTTGAAAGGGACCAGCGGAGCCGGGCCCAGCCACTCGTTCCAGTGGACCCCAGGGGGCGGATCGGAGTCGGGTGGGCGGCCGGTGCGGGCGCCGGTGTTCGAGTAGTTGAAGCTTTCCACCAGCGCGATCTTGCCGAGACGCCCGCCCCGGATGAGTTCCACCGCTCTGCGGTAAGGAGGACCAGTGCGCTGCTGCGTCCCCATCAGGGCCAGCACCCCAGCCTTCCGCGCCGCCTCCACCATCGTCCGGCCCTCGACTACGGTATGCGAAAGCGGCTTCTCCACATAGATCGGCTTGCCGGCCTGGACCGCGTGCAAAAACGGGATGCCGTGCCAGTGCTGGGTGGTAGCGATCACGACCGTGTCGATGTCTTTGCGGTCCAGAATCCGGCGGTAGTCGACATGCTTATCCGCCGTTTGGGGGCGCGCTGCGTTCTGGAGCACCGCTACGGCCTCATCCATGCGCGAATCGATGACGTCGCTCACGGCCGGCATGTCACAATCGGGAAACTGGCAGAGGATCCGCATGAGTTCCCGGCCGCGTCCCCCCGTGCCGATGACTCCTACGCGGATACGGTTGTTGGCGCCGAGCACGCGCGAAGCAGCGGCTGCTCCGGCGAGCAACGATGTGAATCGCCTGCGATTGACATTCATGTTCACTTCTCCTTCGCCAATGGTTCGGTTTTGGAATATTGCGCCCAGACCTCTTGAATCCCGGCCTGCCGGGCATCGCCCGTATGGGACACCACCCGGTAGTTGAGGGCCAGCACCTGCCCCGGCTTAAGTTCAAACGGTTCGTCGTAGGTGAAGCTGGCGATGATGGTCATGTTGTTCCAATTGTGCCAGCGCGTCGGAAAGCGCGGGTTGGCCGGATGGTCCATCAGCGCCACCCCGGCCACCGAGCCGTCCAATAACGGCCCCGAAAAGTCGCACCAGCGGGCCCTCGCTCCTCCGCAGGCCTCATTTTGCTGGCCCTCGGAATTGGTGATCTGCCCGAAGCGGTCCATCGGCTGGAAGTTCACCAACGGCCCATACAGCTTCGTGTACCGCTCCTTTTGCGGCGGCAGGCACATGGAATCCGGAACCCGGCAGGCCAGCAGGTTGTACATGGTCTTGTGAAACACCACCGGCCGGTCGAGCGCCTGGAGCCGGAGTCCCAGATCCAAAAACCGCAGATTGGCCCCGCCCGACCGGGCCTCAATAAAGCGAGTTTCTTGGAGAAGGTCCCTTCCCGCCAAGTCCCGCCACGCCAGCCGCTGTCGCAGACGGCCCACCGGCCCGCTTTCCGCCAGATCGAAACCCAGATGCACAATCTTGCCGCAGTCGGCGGCGCGCTCCTCCCAAAAGCTCACATCGTTCACCTTCTGGTGCGCGATGAACAAGCCGCGGTGCCAGTGGTGCCCGCGCAGCGATCCTGGGAACTCGCCGTTTTGCGTCACCGCCAAGTGATTGGGAGCCAGGATCGGGTGGAAGAAAGGCCGGTAGTTCCCCGCCTGGCTGGTGTCGTGATTGTACACCGCAAACAAGTTGCCACCAGTGAAGAGATCCGTCACCGGACCGTCGGGGCGAACCACTGCTTCGCCCTCCGGCAGAGGATTCAACCGCGGGTATTGCGCAACGGCAGGCCTCGCTGCCGCAGCCGCAATGCAAGCTCGCATGAGGTCGCGGCGTCCGATGGCTTCTGAGCCTTTCATGTCGATCAATGAAATGCGGTTCATCTGAATCTCCTTCCCGCCCCCTCCCGCCCCGCGCACACGCCGGGCGCCCAGGGGCGTCATGATCAAGAATACGGCCTCGTTCCTCCCGTGAGTATACTTGTCTTCGCCGGCTGAAGCCGCTGCTGCTCCGTGTTTCGAAATGGATGCTGACGTGGCTCGTTAAACGCAACAGAGCGTGGCAACGGACCTCCGCGGCTGAATCTCGGCGCCATCCTCAACCAAAACTATCGCAATCAGTACAAGAAGATCAGATTATGTTCACGGTTCCTGCAAAATAGCATTATACACACAATATTTCTCATAGACGCAAAAAAGTTCCGAAAAGTGTTGACACGTTTCATAAAATCGATATAATCTCCTGAGAGAGGAGAGCGATTCGTATCGATACCGGCCCCGCCCCTCAAGCCGGGGCGCGGCACAGGAATCCCTCTTCAGGAGGTCGAAATGCCAAGGTCAATACCAGTGTGATCACCCGGAACCAGACCAACGAGGTCCGGCGGGGTCAAAATCGAGCTTCTTCAACCCAAGCTCGCAGGCACGATGGACGAGTATCTGCGCAGAACTCCGCCGCTGGCGGAAGAACTAAAGAGCCGGTGGTGAGTTGACCACCGAGCGCTTGGCCAGGCGCAGGATCCAAACAGCGCCATGCATGCGGGCTCAGAGGGGAAGGGGAAGGCTGGGCAGTGGTTCGAAACAACACGGGAGCAGAAACAAATGCAACGCGAACAACCTCAAGGCGGCTCCCAGGCGCACAAGCTGGCAGGCACGCATTCAGCCCAGCGCTACGGCCGCCGCGAGTTCACCCAGAGAATGGCGGCCTTAGGAGCGGGAGCCCTCCTGCCTGACGCCGCTGGTGGCCAGCCGTCGCCCGCCGAAGACCGGCCCAGGGCGATCAGCCGGTTCCGGGTCCAACTGCCACCGCACCGTTATGCGGCTCAGATGCTGCCGGACTCGCCGTTCGGCATCAATACCCAGATCTTCCGCCTGGACGCGCCCGACATCGACCGGCACCTGGCGATGATGCAGCAGGCCGGCGTCAAATGGGGCCGGCAGGATTTCACCTGGCGCCAAATCGAAACCGAAAAGGGCCGCTACAACCTCGATCCCTACGAGCGGATCGTGGCTGCCTACCACAAGCACGGGCTCCATCTGTTTGGAAACCTGGCCTACAACCCAAAGTTTCATGATCCCCGGACCCCGGAGGGAGTGGAGGCTTACTGCCGGTTCGCCAGAGCCGCCGTCGAGAGATTCCGCGGAAGGGTGGACCACTGGCAGATCTGGAACGAACCCAACGGCGGGTTCTGGAACGGCACGCCGGAAGAGTACGCCCGGATGGCAGCCGCAGCCGGACGCGCCATCCACGAAGCCAACCCCAACGCCAAAGTCCTGGCGTTGAACATGGCCTTTTGCGACCTCTTGTGGGCGCAGACCGTCTTAAAACTGATCCCTTACGATTCCTTCGATATCGTCTGCTACCATCCGTACCGCAATCCTTCGACGCCGGAAGAATCGTTTGACTGGTGGACCCTGGACCGCTATCAAAAAGTTGCTCTGTCGCCGTGGCACAAAGGCCGGGTGCCGCCGGACTATCCGCCCATCCGGCAGAGCTTTGTGGAGCAGACGCGGGATCTGGTGCGCCTGCTCGAAACCTACGGCCGCCCCAAACCGCTTTGGATCACCGAGATGACATGGAACGCTCTGCTGGCTGCCTACGGCACCCCGGAACTTAGACAGGCCGATTTAATGGTGCGCCTCTACATCCTGGCGCTTGGGACCGGCCACGTTCATAAGATCTTCCCCTGGGGTTTCCGGGACGGCGGAGTGGACCAGCAAAGCGGCTCTCAGATGGTAGGGATGGTGAGCAGCGACCTGACCCCACACTACTGGTACTACGCGCACGCCTGGATGGCGCGGATGCTGGAGGGAAAGCGTTGGATCCGCAACGAGGAGTGGGGACCGCGAATCTGGGCGGTGGTCTTCCGCGATGACGAGGCGGGCGAGGACACCGTCGTGGCTTGGACGACCGACGCCTGCGCCTATCTCCGCGTCACGAACCAGCGCGGCGTCCGGCTCTATGACCTCTTTGGCACACGCCGAGAAATCCCTTATCTGGGGCGGCCCGGAGAGCCGCCCGACATCGAGCTCTCACGGTGGACTTCCAGCCCTTTGGGCACCGTCACCGTCCCCCTCAGCCGGAGCCCGGTCTATATCGTCGGGGCTTCGGAAATGAGGGCCGTGGCGCGGCCGAATCCCGGAGAGTGAAAGCGGCAAGGAGGAAATGACGATGGCGACGACGAATTTCAGCAGGCGCAAGTTGTTGGGTGCGGCGGGCGCGTTGTGGACGGCGAAAGGAGCCTGGAGGGGCGCTGCGGCGCAAGCCCCGGCCCAGGCCAAACCGCCTGTGCACGAACTCCCGGCCACCGCGTGGAACAGCTTCGAAATCGAACTGCCGCCTCACCGCTATGCGGCGGATCTTTTGCCGGATTCCGCGTTCGGCATCAATATGGCGATGGGGCCTGCCACCTCCAACCGGGAGGACCGCTTGAAGGCCATGCAACAGGCCGGCATCAAGTGGGGCCGGCAATCAATGAGCTGGCGGATGGTGGAAGCCGAAAAGGGCCGCTACGACTTGGAGCCTTGGGACGGCTATGTGGATCTGTGCCGCAAGTACGGAATCCTGTTGGTCGGGAACCTGACTGGGCAGAGCTCGTGGCATGATCCGCGAACCCCGGAGGGCGTAGAGGCTTACTGCAACCTGGCGCGCGCTCTGGTGCGACGCTTCCGCGGCAGGATCCAACACTGGCAGATATGGAATGAGCCGAACGGCGGGAGCTTCTGGACGGGAACGGCGGAGCAATATGCGCGCCTGCTCACCGCAGCCGGCCGCGCGATCCACGAGACCGATCCGCAGGCCAAGGTCCTGGGCCTGAATATGGCCTTCTGCGATGTCCCTTGGGCCGAGCGGCTGCTCAAGCAGGTTCCCCAGGACTGTTTCGACATTCTCTGTTTCCACCCCTACCGGCCGCCGTCCGTTCCCGAGGAGCGCTATGACTGGTGGATGATCGACCAGTACGTCGGCAACTGGCACCGGGAAGAACTTTCCGAGAACCACCCGCTGGCCTACATGTCCTTCCTGGAGCAGACCAGAGAGTTGGCCCGCGTCGTAGAAAGATTCGGCCCGCGAAAGCCGTTCTGGATCACCGAAATCAACTGGAACACCCCGGCATGTCCTTTCGGCACGCAGGAGCTGCGGCAGTCCGACCTGCTGGCGCGCTTCTACGTTTTGGCGCTGGCCTCGGGACTGGTCGAAAAAGTCTTTCCGTGGACCCTGGCGGACACGGGCAACCGGCAGTACGACATGGCGCATATGGTCGGCCTGATGCGCCACAATCTGGTCCCGAAGTACGCCTACTATGCTCACGCCTGGATGGCGCGGATGCTGGAAGGCAACCGCTGGGAAAGGAATGACGTCTTCGGTCCCGATGTCTACTCGGTGGTCTTCCGGGATCCCAGCTCCGGCCAGCGCGTCCTGGTGGCATGGACGACCCGGCCCTACGCCTACCTGCGGCTCCACAACGAGGGCGGGCTGACGGTTTGCGACGTCTACGGCTCCGAGCGATTCGTGCCAAGAGACCCGAAAGTCGACAGGCCTGTCATCGCGCCGCTGAGCGAAAGCCCGGTCTTCGTTACCGGTCCCGGCGAATTGCGCAGCCAGGAAGTTCCCAACCCCGGCATGCAGACCTAAGCGCGGCACAGCAGAAGGGTGTCGGTTTAGTACTTCTGGGTCACAAAAAGAGAATTTGTGGTCGAATTGTTACGTGCGAACCGCTCATCCGGGGCCAAGCCCGCAGGAGAAGCGCTTCGCGGCATATCTGGAGGGCTTGACCAAAGCCGCGGGACATCGGGACCGGCAGGAACCGCTTAAGGACTACCGTCGCGGGCTCCTGATGCCGGGCGAGACGCACCTGCCGGCCAGGCCGCGAGGCCGCACAGGCCGGCCGCCGAAGCTGCTGCGGCGCACGAAGGATCATCGGCCGGTTTCGGCGCGCGAACTGGTGCTGGAGATGGGCGAGAGGGCGCTGCGAAGCGTCGTCTGGCGGGGCGGAGGGCGAGGATCTCGAGTTGGAGGGCCGCTCGGCTATGGAAGGACACCAAGAATGACGTGAGGAACGCTCTGAGTGCGAGTGCTGGCGAGAACCGACGAAAGATCCACAACTCCCATATTCATAAGCAGTTCGGGATTTGCGAGAGGCACAATGCCGGGTCCAAACGCTACCACGCGACAACAGGCCTGAAACTGGCCTGTGGACCTGATTTGGACCTGCATCTTGCGTGGAATACAAGCAGCGATGGTCTGGCGAAACTGTAAGTCGTCGGAAAATTGTGAGGTTAGCTGGTCGGGCCGCGGAGATTTGAACCCCGGACCTCTTGCACCCCAACAGGCGAAAATCAATCACTGACAGCGACGGCTGACTGAAAACACAAGACTTAGCCGCGATCGTTTTGGCCTCCAATTGGGCTCCAGGGCCATCCTGAACGCGAAGTGGACTCCGAACTGACTCCAGTTTCGGACCACATCGGCCGAGCGAATCGCCACCACTTCTGTCCGTGGACCCAGTCCTGCTACACGCACGCGCGCGGTTGTACTCGCCCTCGGAAAGTCTGACAGAATCTTCCTCTGCTATACGGAGCGCCCACGATGCCCACGGGATGCGATGCGGGTTTTCAGCAAATGCTGAAAAAGGCCTTTGCAGTGAAACAACCGTCTGGCGTCAGTCCTGATCGTCGGTGTACGACTCAAGCAGGGCCGCGATCTTCACGTAGATGGTCGCACTCCTTGTGAAGCTTGGGGGTCCTTGGCATGGATTCTGACTCGATGTGTCCGGCGCGATACCTCTCTCTTCGGAATGTACGGAGTCAGGCAGCTTTGCAGGACCGTGAGCGTGAACTTCAGTAGGCGATCCACTTCCGAGTTCGCTTGGGCTCCGAGTGGCATAACAGCCGCAGCAAACCCTTTGGGCAACCGAGCCTGCAGAGCCACGCATGCCTCTACCGAGGCACGTCACGATTCCAAACAATGCTTGCGCCACCGACGTTTACGCCGCGCTGGCCGTCGATCGTGTAGTAGCCCGTCAGGCGATTGCCGTCCGCCGAGAGCTTCAGGAACATCTCGCTCCGTCGTGTATAAACGCCGTTAGGGCTCTGCCAACGGTGCACGGCACGCAAGTGGACGTCATTGCCCTGGATAGTCCCTTCACCGAACTCGACCTGCCAGCCGGGAATAGTGGGATAAGTCTTCGCATCGTTGAACCAGGTGGCGCTGTAGGAAACGTTAGGTCCATTCTGGAACAAATGGACACCGCAGTTGTTCCAGCAGCCGTTCAGGCCGGCGTCGGAAGGGGGCGGGACCGCTCCAATCCTTTCTGCCTGGAAATCGTCGTGACCCGCGACAAAACCGTAGCCGCTCCAACGGCCGCTGATCTTGAGGCTGTTGGATGAACCAGTCACCTGAGCCTTCCACGTCTGGATCTGATTCGGCCCAGAGAATGTTCTTGTAAACTCCAGGCTGCTTCCGGTTAGCCTGCCGGAGAGCGGAGTACCGCCGTCGGCAGGCGAGTTGCCAAATCTTCCCGAGAACGTGCCATCTGGACTCTGGACGGCGATTGTAAACGTGCCCGCGTTAGTTCCCCGGCAACAAGTCCACCGCCATGTGCCGCGCAGGTCCGGGGTCGAGGACTGCGCGAAGAGAGAAAGACATGAGAGGACGATGGGCAAAATTTGGATCCCTGATCGGCATAGTTTCATGCTGGATTCTCCTCGCGGGGAGTATATCAGAAGCGGTGAGGAGGAACTAGGGAGAAACTTATGGCTGGTCGGGCCGCCGGGATTTGAACCCGGGACCTCTTGCACCCCAAGCAAGCGCGCTAGCCAGGCTGCGCCACGGCCCGATTCTCTACCAGTCTATCTCATTTCCGGCGGCGGACTCGCGGCCGCGCCGGTCATTCACCGCTTCGACGCGTCCACACGAGCCTGCGCCCGCTTTAACGCATTCAGCGCCCGCGCCGCATCCATGTCTTCCACCGGCCTGCTCAGCCGGTCCAGAGCCCGATGCCTGGCTTCTTCCGCGCGAGCCACATCGATTTCATCCGCGTTCTCCGCAACGTCCGCAAGCACCAGAACGTAGCCTTCTCCTACCTCGGCCCACCCGCCGCTGACCATCATCTCGCGCCGCCGGCCCTCCGCGACGTACGACAGAACTCCCGTCCCCAGTTCCCCCAGCAGCGGCGTGTGCCCCGGCAGGATGCCGATGTAGCCGTTCTCCAGAGGGATCTGCGCTTCGCTGACCGCCTCGCGCAGCAGCAGCCGCTCCGGCGTCGTGATCTCCAGGTCAAATGTCTCGGCCATAGGAACTCAGACTGCGGCCTTCTTCAACTGCTCGGCCGCTTCCAGCACGTCTTCGATCGTGCCCTGCATATAGAAGGCCTGCTCCGGCACTTCGTCGTGCTTGCCTTCCACAATCTCCTTGAACCCGCGGATCGTGTCCGCCACCTTCACGTACTTGCCCTTGCGCCCCGTAAAGGCCTCCGCCACGTTGAACGGCTGCGAAAGGAATTTCTGGATCTTCCGCGCCCGAGCCACCGTGAGCTTGTCTTCGTCCGACAGTTCATCGATGCCCAGGATCGCAATGATGTCTTGCAGGTCCTTATACCTCTGGAGAATCTGCTTCACCGACTGCGCCGTCTGGTAGTGCTCCTCCCCGACGATATTCGGGTCCAGAATCCGCGAAGTCGAAGCCAGCGGATCCACAGCAGGGTAGATGCCCAGTTCCACAATCGCGCGCGAAAGGTTGGTCGTCGCGTCCAAGTGCGCGAACGTCGTCGCCGGGGCCGGATCGGTGTAATCGTCCGCCGGCACGTAGATCGCCTGAACCGACGTGATGGACCCCTTCTTCGTCGAAGTGATCCTTTCCTGCAATTCGCCCATCTCCGTCGCCAGGTTTGGCTGATACCCTACCGCCGACGGCATCCGTCCCAGCAGCGCCGAAACCTCCGAACCCGCCTGCGTAAACCGGAAAATGTTGTCGATGAACAGCAGCACGTCCTGCCCTTCCTCGTCGCGGAAGTACTCGGCGGCCGTCAGTCCCGTCAGCCCCACTCGCAGGCGCGCCCCCGGCGGCTCGGTCATCTGTCCGTAAATCAAGGCGCACTTGGACTTGCGCCAGTCCTTCGGATCGATCACCCCGGACTCCTGCATCTCCAGCCACAGGTCGTTGCCCTCGCGGGTCCGCTCGCCCACGCCGGCGAACACGGACACGCCGCCGTGGTGCAAGGCGATGTTGTGGATCAGCTCCATGATGATCACCGTCTTGCCCACGCCCGCGCCGCCAAACAGGCCGATCTTGCCGCCCTTCAGGTACGGCTCCAGCAAGTCCACCACTTTGATGCCCGTCTCGAACATCTGCAATTCGGTGGATTGGTCCTCGAAACTCGGCGCCGGCCTGTGAATTGAGTAGAACTGCTTCGCCTCCACCGGGCCCATGCGGTCCACGGGCTCGCCAAGCACGTTCAGCACGCGGCCGAGCGTCTCCTTGCCGACCGGCACTGTCACCGGCCGGCCAAGGCTCTCCGCTTTCATACCCCGCACCAAACCATCCGTCGGCTTCAGCGCGATGGTGCGCACCCGCCCTTCGCCGATGTGTTGGGCCACCTCGACGATGATGTCGACAGGCGCCGGCACGTCGAAACCTTCGCTCGTGATCCGCACCGCCGTATAAATAACGGGAATCTGCCCTTCCGGAAACTGAATGTCCACCGCGGGACCCGCCACCTGGATCACCTTGCCGGTTGCTGTAGTCTCTGTTGCCATGAAAACCTCTATCTGCGGTCGTTCTGTCCGCGGCGCGGACCCTCTCCGCCGCCGCGGCACTGGATCCTCGCTCCTATTCCACTCCTGCCGCGCCGCTCACCACCTCGATAATCTCTCTCGTGATGCTCGCCTGACGCACCCGGTTCATGTACAGCGTCAGGTTGTCGATCATCTCCGCCGCGTTCGTGGTCGCGGCGTCCATGGCCGTCATGCGCGCCGCTTGCTGCGCCGCCGCAGACTCCAACAGCGCCTGGTAAATCGCGATCTCGACGTAGCGCGGCAGCAGCCGCTCCATCAGCCGCTCCGGGGCCTGCTCGTACAGGAAACCGATCGGCTCGGACCCCGACGGCAACTCCACCGGCAGGATCCGGCTCAGCGACAACCGCTGCGCCATCACGCTCTTGAACTCGTTGTACAGAAGGTAAACGGCGTCGATCTCCGCGGCCACAAACCGCGCCATGACCTCCCGGGCGATCCCCGCCGCGTAATCGTAGGTGACCTTCTCGGTCATGCCCACGTGCTCGCCGCTGACCAACGCACCGCGCTTGCGGAAAAAGTCCCGGCCTTTCCGGCCCACCAGCTCGAATTCCACGCGCCGGCTGCCGTGCTCGTCCAAAAACTGCTGCGCCGCCTTGATCAGATTCGAATTGAACGCGCCCGCCAGCCCGCGATCCGACGTAATCAGAATCAACTGGATCCGCTCCGCCGGCCGCTCGGCCAGCAGCGGATGGCCCAATCGCTCGTCCGTCTTCGCCGCACGCGCCAGGTCCGCGAGCAGCCTGGCCGTCGACGCTGAGTACGGCCGCGCCGATAGCACCCGGTCCTGAGCGCGCCGCAGCTTGGCCGCCGATACCAGCTTCATGGCGCGGGTGATCTGCTGGGTGCTCTTGACCGAGCGGATGCGGCGTCGGATGTCGATAAGGCTGGGCATGGGTTCCCCGGGAGCCTCTAGCTCTTGCGCTCGCTAAGGAAGCGCTCCTTGAACTCTTTCAACAGCGCGTGCATCTCGCCGCGCAGAGCGTCGTCGAGCGCCTTCTTCTCGGCGATCTGGCGCAACACCTGGGCCCGTGTGTTCTCCGTGAAGCGATACAACTCCTCTTCAAATTCGCGGCAACTCTCCAGCGGCAAATCATCCAGGTAGCCGTTGGTGCCAGCGAAGATCACCAGGATCTGCTTCTCCACCGGCAGCGGCCTGTACTGGCCCTGCTTCAGGATCTCGACCAGCCGCCGGCCGCGGTTCAATTGCGCCAGCGAGGCCTTGTCCAGGTCACTGCCGAATTGCGCGAAGGCCGCCAGCTCGCGGAACTGCGCCAGGTCCAGACGCAAGCTGCCCGCCACCTGCCGCATAGCGCGCACCTGCGCGTTGCCGCCCACTCGGCTCACCGATACGCCCACGTTGATGGCCGGACGCACGTTGGCGTTGAACATGTCCGTTTCCAGGAAGATCTGCCCGTCTGTGATCGAAATGACATTGGTCGGGATGTAAGCCGACAGATCGCCCGCCTGGGTCTCAATCACCGGAATCGCCGTCAGCGAGCCTCCGCCCATCGCGTCCGACAACTTGGCGGCCCGCTCCAGCAGGCGGCTGTGCAGGTAGAAAACATCTCCGGGATATGCCTCCCTTCCGGGCGGCCGCCGCAACAGCAGGGAGATCTCTCGATACGCCGCCGCGTGCTTCGAAAGGTCGTCATAGAAGCAGACGGCATGGCGCTTGTTATCGCGGAAGTGCTCGCCCATGGTGCAGCCCGCGTACGGCGCGATGTATTGCATCGGCGCCGGGTCCGACGCTGTCGCCGCCACCACAATCGTGTAGTCCATGGCGCCGTGGTCTTCGAGCGTTTTCACCACCTGGGCCACTGTGGACCGCTTCTGCCCGATCGCGACGTAGATGCAAACGACGTCGAGCCCCTTCTGGTTCAGAATCGTGTCCAGAATGATCGCCGTCTTCCCCGTCTGCCGGTCGCCGATGATCAGCTCGCGCTGCCCGCGGCCGATCGGGATCATCGCGTCGATCGCCTTGATCCCCGTCTGCAACGGTTCACGCACCGGTTGCCGGTCCACGACGCCCGGCGCCAGCCTCTCCAGAGGGCTGAAATGCTCGGTGGCGATCGGATCCTTGCCGTCCAGCGGCTGGCCCAGCGGGTCCACGACCCGGCCGATCAGGGCCTCACCCACCGGCACCGACATGATGCGCCCGGTGCGGCGAACTTCGTCGCCTTCTTTGATCGCGTGATATTCCCCGAGCAGCACAGCTCCCACCTGATCCTCTTCCAGGTTCAGGGCGATCCCGGAAACGCCATGCGGGAATTCGAGCATCTCCCCCGCCATGGCGAACTCCAGACCGTGGATGCGCGCAATGCCGTCGCCGACGGCAATCACGTATCCCGTTTCCGCCACGCTGACGGCCTTCTCGTAGTTGTCAATCTCTTCGCGCAGGATCCGCGCAATCTCATCCGCTCGAATCTGAGCCATAGCTTTTAGTCCGTTAATTTACGGCGCAGCGCATCCAACTGGCCGCGCACCGAACCGTCGTATATCGTGGAGCCGATCCGCACCGTGATGCCACCGATCAGCCTCTCATCTGTCTTGAACCTCGGGCGCACGTGCTTGCCCGTAAGACGCTCAAGCCCTTCCCTCACCAGTTCCTGGCGGCTCGCCCGCTGCTCGCGGGCTGTCGTCACGCCGGCCTCCACCAACCCCAGACGCTCGTTCATCTCAGCCCGGTAGGCCTCCTGGATGTCGCCGAAAAGGCCCGTGCGCCGGTGGTCGATCACCACGAACAGGAAATTCCGCGTCACCGGCGATATGCCCGCCGCCGCGGCCAGCCTCTCGACTACCGCCCGCTTGCGGCCGGGGGCCACCGCTGGAGATAGAAGAACGTTCCGCAGGTCCGGCGATTGCGCCAGCGCAGCGCCGAACTGAGCCAGGTCGCCTGCGATCGCCTGCGGGTCCAGCCCGCGCCGCGCATCGAATGCAATTTCCGCCAGAGCCCGTGCATACCTTGCCGCCACTGCCGTCGCCATGCCTAGTTCAGCTCCTTGCGTGCCTTCGCTCGAGACTTCTCGATGTCCTCCAGGAAAGACGACACCAGGGCGTCGTCGGCGGCTTCGTTCAGCAGCGACTGGAGCTTGCCCTCGGCCAATTGGAGAGCCAGTTCGGCGCCATAAGACTTCACCTCGTGCCGCGCCGCCTTGGTCGCGCCTGCGATTTCCTGCTCGGCGTTGTGCTTGACCTTCTCCAACGCCGATTCCGTCTCCCGCCGGATCCGGTCGTTCTCCGCCGCCATCTCTTCCCCCGCCTGGCGGCGCATTTCATCGATCGTGGCTTGAAGATTGGCCATGCGGCGGTCCATCTCCGCGGCACGCTCCTCAGCCTGGCGCCGGATGCGGTCTGCTTCTTCAATGTCCTTTCGGATGGACTCTGTGCGGCTACGGAAGTACGGCAGGCCTTTCTTATAGATCAGGTAGCCGAGTCCTCCGGCCAGCAGAGCGAAGTTGGCGATCTTCCACGCCAGTTCGTTGGAGGCGTTTCCGTGCGCCTCCTCGCCGTGATCCTCGGCCCCTTCGGCCGCAAACACCGGGATGGCCCACAGCAGGGCCATCAGGAACAGTACCAGGAAATACCGGGCTCTCAAGCTCTTGCCCCCCGCAATATGGATTCGGCGATGGCGCCTGCCAGGCGTTCGGCTTCCCCGCCCAGCGATCGTTTGGCTTCCGCGACTTCATCGGCTAGCTGGACGCGCGCCTGCTTCACCATCTCCGAGGCATTCTTGCGGGAGTCTTCCAGAGCGGCGGACTGCTCTTGGCGCCACTTCTTTCTGGTCTCTTCCTGGTCCTTATGGAGCGCCGCCCGTGCGGACCGGATCGCGGCCTCGTACTCGGCCGCCTTACTTTCCGCGGTTTCCAGGCTCCTCTGAGCGGCGCTGCGCGCGCCCTCGGTCGCCTGCCGGCGCGCTTCCAGAGCTTTGTCCAGCGGCCGGTAGAAGAAGTGCTTCAGATAGAAATGCAGCAGGATTACCAGGAAGAACGTCGGCAGGGCTCGTAACAGAAGCTCGCCCAAATCGGCTAGGATTGCGTCCATTGATTTCCAAAAGCAGGGAACGGCCTACGGAAGCTGCCACCCGGCAGAAGCCTAAAGCGTAAAACTATCACAGGCCGGATTATCCGGTCAACCATGTGCCGCCCCGTGCTAAAATCACTCGCGTGGCAGCAACCCCCGCCAGGCAAGTCTATGCGCGCTCCGAGGTCCGCCGCATGCTTGGGATCGCCGAGAAAAGGCTTCGCAGCTGGGAGCGGCAGGGCTGGATTCCGCCACTGGACCGTTACACCATCGCCGATCTCGTGGTCCTCCGGACCCTTGCCACGCTGCGCAAGTCCGGCGTCTCCGCGTCCCGGATCGGCCAGGCGCTTACCGCTCTGAGGGAGCGTCTGGGCGAACTCTCGGATCCTCTTCGTGAACTGCGAATCGTTTCGTCCGGAAAGAAGATCGTCGTGCAGGTGGGAGACAGCAGGATGGAGCCGGTTTCGGGTCAGCTTCTCCTGGACTTCGATTCGCGGGAGATTCATCGCCTCGTCTCTTTCCCCGTCAAGCGGCAGTCAGGCTCCCATCCCGTGCCCGGAGCCCGGCGAGCCGAGTCCGCGGCTTGGTTTGAAAAAGCGGTCGATCTGGAGCGAGCCGGGGCTCCTGTCGCCGAAATCATCCGCGCCTATGAACGCTCTGCCGAAGCGGACCCAGGGTCGGCAGGCGCCCTTGTGAACCTAGGCACCATCTATTTCCATATGCGGTCCTGGGACACCGCCGAGAAGTACTACCGCCAGGCGGTCGAGGCGGACCCTTCCTATCCCCTGGCGCACTTCAATCTGGCCAACCTGTTTGACGAAAAGGGCGACCGCGGCCAAGCCCTCGTTCACTACCTGTGGGCGCTCCGCCTCGACCCCGAGTTTGCCGATGCGCACTATAATGCCGCCCTGCTGTACCAGAACGCCGGGCAGGTCATGCGCGCCATGCGCCATTGGAAGATCTACCTCAAGCTGGATCCTTCCGGCAGTTGGGCCGCCTCGGCCCGCCGTGAACTGGAAGCCCTCAGGCGGGCGACCTTGATCCCCGGAGCGCGGCGCAATCAGCCTCCTACAGCTTGAAATCGAAGGTGATCGAAGCCACCGCCCGGATCGGCTTCCCCTCCTCCTGGAAAGGCGTAAACTTCCATTTCTTCATCGCTGTCACAGCCGCGCTGCTCAAAAGCGGATTCCCGCTCACGACCTGGATCTTCTCCACATTGCCTTCGGTATCGATCGTGGCTTCCACCTCCACCCGCCCGCTCAGCCGCATCTGTTTCGCCATCGGCGGATACTCCGGCGTCACCTTCACCGTCGCCGCCTGCTTGGCCTGCGCATCGCCGACCCGAACCTGCGCCTCCGCTGTCTGAACCGCGCACGTGGCCAAAACGGCCAAGACAACAAGTATCGTGCAATTTCTCATGGGAATCGTTCTCTGAACCTCGCTTTCTGATGTCTTGAGATGGACTCAGGAGCCCTTATCGGAGTCGGCCCGCGGGATTTTAGCGGCTGGCGTGCGGCAATCAGCTTTCCGCGTCCGCCCGCGCCCTCGCCGCGCCGGATGCAGGCCGTTGACAGAGTCGAGCGGCATTCGCACGGCTGGGCGGCTCGCGAGCCGCTCAAGATGCGGCCGTACTGCCTGGGCTATCCTGCCCTCGATTCCCAGCGACGGCTTTGCACCCCCCTTCAGGCCCGTCCCGTATGCGATGAAGCAGGGCACCTTGGTTGCAGCCTGCGCCGGCCTATGCTAACAATAGGGTAAAGTCGACGTGCCCCTCCCGCGCGCACCGCAGGAAGTATCAGGCGCCGACAAGTTCCGACCCGGCATTACCAGGAGTCATACCGTGGAAACCGCAAATAGAAGACTCATTCGTCCCAGTCTGAATGGCCCAAAAGAGCAAAACGCGGTTCGGCGGCCGCCGAAGCCCAAGTCCACGCCGCCAGACCAGACCCACGCTGAGTGCTTCTACTACCTGAAGCAGATGCAGACCAAGACGCCCATGGTCCTCGTGCTGAGGGACGGGGAGACGTTGCAGGGCGTCATCGAGTGGTATGACAAGTGCTGCTTGAAGATCGCTCGTGAAGATGGGCCCAATCTTCTCATTTACAAGCCAAGCATCCGGTACATGTACAAGGTTGGATCATAGCTCGCTGCCCCTGCCCCTATGCGTTGCGCTTATTGAGAGCCAGGCGCTGCGCCCTGCGATGCCCCGCCTCCTCGTAGCGCCGCTTCTCTTCCGCTGTTTCCGGAACCACCGGCGGCACCGCGACCTTTCGCCCTTCCCCGTCGATCGCCACGAAGGTGAGGTAGGCTGACGAAGTATGCCACACTTCCCCTTTAACCATGTCCTCCACGAAAACTTTCACGCCCACTTCCATGGAAGTGTGAAACACGCGGTTTACCGCCGAGCGCAGCAGGACCATTTGCCCAACACGGATGGGATGCAGGAACGTCATGTTGTCGACGGATGCCGTCACCACCGTGCATCGCGCATGACGCATCGCAGCCATCGCTCCCGCCAGGTCCACCAGGTGCATCACCTTTCCGCCAAGCAGAGTGCCGATCGCATTGGTGTCGTTGGGTAGCGCCATTTCGGCGTATTCAGACATCGAAGCCCGTACGGGACGCCCTTCCATGGCCGGTATCTTATCATGGAGAAAGCTGGGATATGACGACAGACCGAGTACAAGCATTGCGCGCTATTTTGCAGCAGAACCCCGCCGATACACTGGCCCGTTACGGGCTGGCGATGGAGCACGTCCGGGCGGCTGAGCTCGAGGAGGCGGTTGCGGAATTCGAGTCGCTCCTGGCAGCCGTTCCGGACTACCTGTATGCCTATTATCATGCCGGACAAGCGCTGGAGAAGCTTGGCCGCGTGGATGACGCCATGCGAATGTACGAGCGTGGCATCCTGGCGGCGCAGCACAAAGGAGACCCTCACGCCCTTGCGGAGTTGGAGCGCGCCCGCGGGGAACTCGGTCCGCCTGCTGAGGAGGCATCCGCCGATTAGGCCTCGCATCCCTCAGACGGCCTGCGTCAGAAAGACAGGTGTGTGATAAGAGTCTGCCCGCGCTCGACCTCGACGGCTACATGGACGTTGCGCCGGCTCTCATCGTAGTACCAGTTGCCAGGTTTCAGGAGCTGCCGGCTTGTCACTTCCACGTACCTCTTCTCCCTTGCCGTGACGCTGTTCGGTTTGGGCAGGTGGTGCGCCACCCACTCGTAACTCCGCGCCGCTTTCGCCTCAATCTCCAGGCGCATGATGTCCAGCGCGGGAGCTGCATGAACCTGCGTGTAAGCTCTGATCTCCGGCTCATAGAGGAACAACTCCCCCGCAAGGCTGGGGAAGTAGTGCAGCTCCATCGGACCGGCTGCCGTTTCCCCAGCGAGGGGCACGATGGAACCGTTGCGGGCAAATAGCGGCAATACGTCAGGTTCTGCTTGGATTTCAATCGTTTGACGTCCGGCGTGCTCCTTATTCGTATATAGATCAGTCCACCGTCCCATGGGCAGATAGACTCTCCGGCGTCCATCCACTGTGTAGACCGGCGCGGCCAGGATTTCATCCCCGAGCAGGAATTGATCCGTGAGCAGACCTCCTGGCTCGTCCTTGGGAAACTGCATCGCCAACGGATGGATCATCGGGAAACCCCGCTGATTGGTCTCCTCCACATAAGCCAGAAGGAAAGGGATCAGTCTTTGACGCCAGACCAGCCATTTCTGGCGCTCGGCGTGCTTCCTCGGATCCAGCGGCGGTGAGCCGGAGTCGCAGATGAGAGGGACGATCGACGCAAACTGTGCGGCCCTCCTGTAAAGGTCAAGAGGCGCTTCCGCATAGGCGCCCAAATCGAAAGCCGGGTTTAATATGCCGGACAAGGACGCATGAACGAGCCCACGGATCGCGCCTTCCAGCGATTTCCAGGACGCCACGTCACCTGCGGGCAAGAGGCTTGCCCGCCCCGGAAGCGCCTCCTTCCGCAATAGGTCGAACATCGCATAGCCGCGCGGCGGCGCCACTTCCAGATGTTCTTCGTAGATGGCCTTGATCGAAGGCCCGTAATAAAACCAGTACTCGAAGCGCGGCACGCCCCGATAAAGAACGATCGCCTCATCGGGTCCGGTGCGGGTGAAATCGAAAACATAATTCCCCGGAGACGTGTGATGCAGGCCGTATCCACGGCTGGAGAGCAGGAAAGGCCGGCCGGTTTCAATGATCATTCCCCGTGCATCGGCGGCGGAGCTCTCTCTTGCCCCGAGGCCATAGAACCGCTCCCCCGGCGCCGCCACTCGAACTGCCTCGACGTCCCCGCCTTTCCTCGCCACTGCGGACGTTTCGGCCAGCAACAGTTCCCCGTCGCGCGTCAGCACGCGCAGGCGGAGGTCCGGCTTGCTGATCTCCACTTCCAGGTATTTGCTCGTGAAGACGATCTTGGATTCGCTCTCCGTGCGGCGCAGTTCGGCACGGGCCGCTCCATGGACGTCTTCCGGATCACATCTGAGCCCTTCCCAGGCGCGGCAGAATCGGAACGTGGAATCTGTCAGCCACTCGATCACAACCTCAGGACCTGCGATTTCGAAGGTGAACTTCGGTTGCGCCTGAGCCTGAATCGTTCCTCCGAAGGCCATCAGAAAAAGCGCAAATCGCTGAACGACCCGGGCGCTAGACAAAAATCAACTCCTCCTGCATTTCGCCGGTCACCCGCGCCTCGCCATCCCCGCAGAAGACGTTGACCTCGGAGCGGATGCCAAACTCGCGCAGGTAAATGCCCGGCTCGATCGAAAAACACGTCCAGGGGATGATGCGTCTCTCGTCGTGGGTTTCGAGATTGTCCATGTTCGCGCCTGCGCCGTGCACCTCCTCTCCAATGGAGTGACCTGTGCGATGCACGAAGTAATCTCCAAAGCCCTCTTCTTGGATGTACCCCCGCGCCGCGTCATCCACCTGATATCCGCATAGGGGCTCTCCGCTCGAGACCGCCCTCTGAACCCTCTCGATCGCACGGTTCCGGGCTTCTTTGACTACCTCGAACACCCGCTGCACGCTTGCCGGCGCAACTTTTCCGCAATAGCCGGCCCAGGTGATGTCGTAGTAGACGCTCTGCGGCCGGCGGAGCTTCGCCCACATGTCGATTAGTAGTACGCAGCCCGTCTCAATCCGCAGGCTGCCCTCGCATGCCGGCTCGTAGTGAGGGTTCGCGGCATTCTCGTCCACCGCGACGATGGGCCCATGGTCCGTTGTCAAGCCCTCTGCGGCAAACCTCCCGCGGATAAACTCGGCCAAATCCCATTCCGTAATTTGGCTGCCGCCGCGCAAGCTCTCGCTTGCTAGCACAAATGCTTCTCTGCGTATGCGGTCCACCTTGCGGCCGGACTCCAGGTGGCTGCTCAGCTTCTCCTCATTCCAGCGCGCTTCGAAATGCTGGATCAAATCGGCGGAGCTCACGATCTCCACTCCGAAGCTCCGCACCATCTCCACTGTCCCGGCATCCACCATCGCCACATAGGGCACCGCGCACCGCGGGGAATATTGCATCGCCACTCGATTACAACCGTGAAGCAGGCGCATGAGACCGTCCGTAAGGCTGCCCCAACTCGCATATGCGGTCTTTTCTCCCGGCAGACTGTCCAACACGGTCGCCTCGATCTTGTGAACCAGCCCGCGCGGCTCGCCCTCTGAGGGAATCAGATAGAACCACCGCCGTGTAACCTCGCGTCCCGGCTCAAGCCCCAGGACACGGTAGGCCAGAGGATCTCTCCGGTGGTGGTCGCAGAACAACCATGCGTCGATCCGCTGCTCTCGTAAAGCCTCTTGCACTTCCGCCAGCTTCACGGCATCCTCCTAGTTCACCCCGCCCATCAGTCTCCTGGTCGGCCGCGCCAGCACAGCCAGCAGGAGCGCGGCGGCGGCGCCGAAACCCGCAATGAGCCAGAAGAGAGTCGGCAACGCCAGCGCCTCATACAGCGACGCGATGCGGCCGCCCAAGTAGTTGCCCGCTGAGAGGGAGAGAAACCAGACTCCCATCAGCAGGCTTCCGATCCGGGCCGGCGCCAGCTTTGTCATGGCGCTCAATCCCACCGGACTCAGGCAGAGTTCTCCAAGTGTATGCAGGAAATACACAGCCACGAGCCATAGTGGACTGACCAGTTCGCCGTTAACCGCACGCGTGGCCCCGCCGGCCAGGACGGCAAATCCCGCCGCGGCTGCGAGAAGCCCCCAGGCGAATTTCGCTGCGCTGGATGGTTCCTTGGTCCCCAACCTGACCCACAACCAGGCGAACACCGGAGCCAGCGCAATGATGAATAGCGCATTCAAAGATTGCAGCCAGCTCGCCGGAAACTCAAAGCCGAGGATGCGTTTGTCTGTGCTCCTCTCCGCGAATAAGTTCAGTGTCGAGCCGGCCTGCTCAAACATGCACCAGAAGAGCGCCGAACCGGCAAACAGGACGCCGACAGCCAGAAGACGTTTCCGCTCCTCTGCGCTCCAACCACGCCCCCCAAGCGCCCAGGTGAAGAAGGCGGCCACTGCCGCGAGCAGCACGACGCCCAGAGCATCCGAAAGCCGGCGTACACTAACCTCCACAATGCCGCTCGCGTCCAGGAGAAGCAGCGCCAGTACCAATCCCGCAGTTCCCCAAAGCCCGCCCCGCAACCACTTCCTTTCTTTCTCAGCCTCCAAATTCTCCTTGATGGAAGCGGGTTTCAACCCTGCCTCTCCCAGATGGCGCCCCCCTGCCACGTACTGAATCAGACCCAACACCATCCCCAGCGCCGCTATTGCGAAACCAAGGTGCCAGTTGATTCGCTGCCCTGCGTAGCCGCAGACGATGGGGGCGATGAACGCTCCCAGGTTGATCCCCATATAAAAGATTGAAAAGCCGGCGTCCCGTCGCCGGTCTTCAGCGCTATAAAGCTGTCCCACCATCACGCTGGCGTTCGGCTTAAGCAGTCCGGTCCCGATCGCGGAAATCGCCAGGCCCGAATAGAAAAGAGCGATGTGCGGCATCGCCAGGCACAAATTTCCGCTCGCGATCAGCACGCCGCCGTAAAGCACGGACTTTCGCTGGCCCAGAAACCGGTCAGCGATCCAGCCCCCCGGCAAGCTCAGCAGATACACCATGGCGGTGTAAAGGCCATAGAGCGCCCCTGCCTTCGCTACGTCGAAGCCCAGTCCGCCCGAGGAGACCGCTGCCGTCATGTACAACACCAGCAGCGCCCGCATCCCGTAGTAGCTGAATCGTTCCCAAAGTTCGGTCATGAACAGCACGGCCAGGCCGCGGGGATGCCCAAAGAAGCTGCGACTCTCGCTCACGATCCTCCTTGCGCCCTGTGCCATTCAACGTCGGTCGTCAGATGAACCAGTCCGGCACTCCTCTTGCAACTGACCACCCGGAATACCCCGACATCATCCAGCCAGTCCTGGCTGTGTCCCTCCCAGTGCTGCGTCGCAACCGTCAGTGTATACTCCTGTTCCGTGAACAAGCAATCGAAATGGAAGGCCACTTGGAGGATCTCGCCTGCCTCGAAGGTGCCCAGATCTTTGCCTTCAAGCCGGGTGTTTGTTCCGAACACATCGATTCCGTGCCGGTTGCGGATGAGAACCCCCACCACCGGATGCTCTGCCCGTCCCGAGAACCGGATCCTCGTTTCCACGGTCATCCGCTCGCCATTCGAGAAGACGGAGGACGGCTCGCCGTCCTTCTTTCTCATCCTCACCCACAACACTTGGCTGACGCCGTCGCCATGCCTCCGTGCTGCGCTTGTTTCAGCGGACTCCCCGGTGCGAAAGGACTTGCTCCGGTCCAGAACTACTCCTACGTAGCGGTTCACCACATCGCTCGGGCGACCCTCCGCGGCTACCCTGCCTTCCAGCAGCAACACCGCGCGGTCCGACAGCCGTTTGACCAACCCCAGGTCATGCGACACAAACACCACCGTGACTTTCCGCTGCCTCATTTCCTCGAATTTTCGAATGCACCGGTTGGAAAACGCCGCGTCTCCCACTGCCAGCACCTCGTCGACCACGAGTATTTCCGGCTCAACGTGGATTGCCGTGGCGAACGCCAGGCGCACGTACATCCCACTGGAATATTCCTTCACTGGCCGGTCGAGAAACTGTCCGATCCCTGCAAAATCCTCAATCTGCGGAAGAATCCGGCTCAACTCCTTCCGCGAAAGTCCTTGGACCTCCCCGCTCAGGTAGACGTTCTCTCGGCCGGTCGACTCAGGGTTGAAGCCTGCGCCCAACTCCAGAAGGGAGGCCACCTTGCCCCCCAGAATCACTCTCCCGGTTGTCGGCCGTTGGATCCCGCTTAGAATCTCCAGCAGCGTGCTCTTCCCCGATCCGTTCGGCCCGATAATGCCAAGAAATTCGCCTCGCTCCGCATGGAGGCTTACGTCGCGAAGAGCCCAGAAAATGGAGTGCAGTTTCTTTGGGAAGAAGGGCAGGATCTCAACAATCCGATCAGACGGACGGCGGTAGAGACGGTATGCCTTCGAGACGCTTTGAACGGAAACCACGGCGCAACCGTCAACTATACCGCGCGGTTCTCTTGCCTCTCAATGGCAGGCGTCCCCCCCAGCTCTCAGAGCCGGATCGCCACCGTCAGATCTCTCCCTGGTGCCCCGGTCCCTCCCTGCGGGGCGGAAAGCACGTCAAGACTCAACCGGCTCCCTGCGATCAGCAGTGGCAGGGCCGATCCCGGAATTGTGTTCGAACGAGTGGCGCCCGCCGGTATCGCCAGGCGGCAGTATTCCGCCTCGTTCCGCCGCAGCCTCAATTCCACGGCCTCGCCCTCCGGCGCCTCTCTCACCACCGCATAGACGTCACGAACGCTCCGCGTCTCCTCGATCACCACCGGTGGTGCAATATCCGCTTGAATCGCTAGATAGCCCTGGGCTTGAATCAGGATCTGCCCCCCGGCCAGCGTCCTCAAACCATACTCCGGCATCGCGGTCAGCAGCACCCTGCCCGGCTCACTATTCCCCACCGCGTTCTTCACCACCAGTTCCGCCACGGCGATCCTCGCATTCGGCAGGTGAATCGAGTGGCTGTAGGCGCCGCTGGCCGGGCTCCCAAAGAAGTCTCTCGGAAACGACAGCACATTGCCCTTCTTCCGCAACGCAAACAAAGGGGTCCCCGCCGCGTGCGCCTCGACGGTGCTCCCATGCGCGCCCCGAACGACCCGAAGGCTCGCCCCGCCACTCAACACCTCAGCAACCTCAAGAATCTCGCCTCCTGCCTGAATCAAGTCCCCCGATTGGACGGTGACCGGCGGATCGACACCAAGAACTGTGCTCTCCCCGTCAGCCGCTTCGCTGAGATGTTGAATCGGAGAACCCTCCAGTTCCGGCCAGTAGTGCAAAATCAGAGTACCCGCCGTAGCCGTGCGCGTGTTCGTCGGATCTTCAAAGCCGATCCCCCGTAGTTCCACCGTGCCCTGACCGGTCGCGTGCAATCCAAACACTGGCCGGCCCGGAGGGGATGTGTCTACCGGAGCGCCTCCACTGCCGATCCTCCAGCGCGTCAGCGGTGAGAGCTCATAGGCACACTCCTTATCGTTGACATTCGCCGAGCGCCCCGAGATGTGAATCGTAGTGCCCGTGCGAATCGGAACCTCAAACTCCATCGGACTGCTGTTCCCGGTCGCTCCGAACCTCCAGTTCGCTTCTGCAACCACAAAAGCGCTCGTTGCATCCGGCGCCAGGCTCCACTCTCCTGAGAGATTGATCTCCGTCGCCGTGTTGGATCGGATCACTCTCTCCTGTCCCTTCCCTGCCCCCTTGGTGATCCGGACGATCTTCCCCCGGTACTCGTCCGCCCGCATCTCAAGGCTCTCGCTTCCGATACTGTTTCGCGACCAGATCGTCGCCGCTGTTTCCGGCTGCAACTCGTACCGCCAGTAGAAGTTTGCGTGATCGTAGTTTGGATCCGGCGGGGCCTCCAAATATCTTTCTAATCCCGGATCGGTAAAGCTGTTCGAGATGGCCTGTTCAGTCGCAATTCGAAGGAGCGCATCCGGATGTTCGCCACGGTATACGCGAAACGATGCCGTTCCGGGCGCGAAGCTCAAAGCCCTTAGTTGAACGCAATTGGCGTCGCTCCCGGCCGGAATCGAAGCGCGCGCCAGAAATGACATTGTGCTTTCCGTTCCATCCCCTCCAACTCCGGTGACAGCGTAGTAGAGGGTTTGATCTCCCCGCAGGGCGCCGTCGCTGTCTTGGATGACGGTCGAAAGGCTCACCAGCGGTATCCCGGGGCTTCCTGCCTCCGGTGGACGCCCCGGCACGAAGCCTGCCCTCAGCCGTAGGTTGCTCCCATCTCCGCCGGCCGGATCCCACCGCTCCTCAACCGAGAATTGCAGGTCGCCGTCCTCATCGATGCGGTCCCCCAGCAAGGGTCTTGGCGGCCCGCCTCCAATCCCGGGTTCTCGGCGGGTGCCGGGATTTCCTTCCGGCTCATCTTCCGTGTACCACCCATCGTCATGAATTTGGGCTGTGATCTGCGCCTTGTGATAGTTGAGCCCTGGGGCTATGCTCCGGATTCGAAACGGCTGCCGCAAGAACCCTTCCTTCAAGTAGGTCAGCGTGATGATGTCGCCTGGCCTCAGCCCCAATCCCCGCATGCTGGTCTCAAACTCCACGTAGCAGTTCCCTCGGACCGACTTGTTCAATTGGAGCCGGATCGCGCGTGCCGCCTGATGGAAATTGGGGATGCCCGCAACGTTTAGCGCCGCGCTGATCTCCTGCCCCGTCCGCAGCGTATCCTCTATGTCGACCAGAGAAAGGCTGTCCTGCTGATACTCGTTGAATTCGTCTTGAAACTCTATGCTGAACCGGTTTGGCGTGTCCGCCGGGCTGCGGCTCCAGAAGCGGATGGCCGGCTCCCCGTTCTCCTTGCGCAAGATCCCGCCCGCGCCGTTCGTCCCATCGCCGAATTCGTAGCTCGGCCAGCCCCCGTTCAGTTCCTCACGGCTGTTGCTCCAGGCCGGCTTGACCGGCTGCTGCGCCGCCAGGCTGCCTTCCGCCTTCAGTTGTAGCTTTCCGTCAGTCCCCTGCCCCAGGTACAGACAACTCGCCGCCCGGATCCCTCGGATGATATCCGCCACGCTCCTCCTGCGCCTCAGCACCAGGTTCGTTTGGAAGCGCGGAACTTGAACCGGATTGCCGTACAGATCCCGAACCTCAATGGGTTCACCGCAAAACGCCGCGGCGTTCGCAAAACTCTCCAGGTCGATGTCTTCCTGTTCCCACCCGCTCCGCCGGAGAATGTCCAGAATGACCCACGCCGGATTGTTGTCGAAATAATCGCCCAGGCAGGCCCCGTCCGCTCCGTACCGTGCCACCTTCAACCCCTCCAGCAACACCTGCACCCTCGGCAGCGACTTGCCGTCATTGATCCGGTTCGGCGCCACCACAGATAGGAACGCCATGCTTCCGTACGGATCCCCCATGGGGTTCCCGGCCGAGTCGCTGAAGTCCCTGTTGAACGCCCCCGTGCGCGTGCCCGGGCTTACCAGGTTGTGCCACCCCGTCGCCGTCATGTCCGCGCCCGCCCTTCCAGGCGGAATCTCAATATCGTTGACCAGCACCTTGAGCGCGCCTTGAATCTCGCCCAGGCCCAGCAGCACCTCCATCCGCGTCAGGTTTCCGTCATTCCGGGCGAATACAACCGGTGGTGCGTACCACGCCGTTCCGTAGACTACTGGCACGAAATCGTTGTACCGTCCCTCGTTCTCCAGAACCGGTGACAGGTGAGATCCCCTCTCCCCCGCGCTTCTCACCAGTATCGTCGGTGGAACAAACTCAATGCCGCCGAACCGCCTCGTCTCCCGGTTCGCAGTATCCCGGTCGAACATCCCCCTCTGCTCGCACTGGACCCGCGTGTAATTGCACGATACATAGGGCGCCTCCCCGGACAGGTTGCCCCGCCCGCCTTCGACATCGGGCGAGTAGCCGCATCGATAGAACGGCGAGTACTTGCCCCGCGTCCCGCCCTCCGCCGCCTCTGCCCTCTGTTCCGCGCTCGCCGGGAACTTCCAGGGGCACCGTCGCTGAATCCGGACTTCGGGGATCAGCAATCGCTGGAGATTCATGCGGTTCGATACGCTCAGCCGGAGCGCCGTCTCCGTGATCTGCTCCGGCGATTGTGCGGTTCCCCGGAACACCACCATGCTCTCCGATGTCGCAGCGCCCTGTTTCAAGTCGAAAAACGCGAACTGAACCGAGACTTTCGAACCTTTCCATCCTGTCGTCCGTTCAATCTGAGAGCAATACGAATCGGCGTTGGCCAGCGTGACCGTCAACTTCATCACGCTGTCAATCCCCTCATCCGCGTCCGCGCGCATCTCAAATAAATTGTGACCCAGCACCCTCGGCTCGTAGACGCATCCCTCGTGCTCCACCCTGTGTGTGCACCATCGGTGCTCCGCTCCGTTCGGAAGTTGAACCGTAAACAGGTACAGCGGGGTTTGCGTCACCCCTTGTTCTTTGAGTTCGAAGATTGTCGCCATCTCTTTCCTAAACGACCCGCGCTGCTGATATCCTCACCCGGCATGAGTGCCGCCCCGGCCCCCTCGTCACGGCCAACAACTCCTCGTCTTCGAATCGCGCTCTGGCGTAGATCCCGCGCCGCAAGCCCGTTCGCCGGTACGCGGACGGCGCCGGCTGCGCTTCCGCTTGCATGCCGAACAGATCCACCGAAGCGCCTGCCTCCATCCGTATCCCGAACCGCACCCATTCCTCTGTGCTCTGTAGCCGGCCGGAGCGACTCAGTCTCCGCCATTGCGAACCGGTCGCCAGCCGGACCTCGGCCTCCTGTCCTCCGCTTGAAATGCGCAGAGACACCGCGCAATTGCTCCCGCTGCGCGCGTAGACGCTGAAGCAGTAGTGGAACCACCCGGGCGCGGCCGCCAGTTGTTGAATCCATTGCGGTTCACCGCCCGAATTCACCACCCTGGTCGCCCCCGCTCTTCCCAATGGATCAGGCACGCCGTCGATCAGGTTCAGCCAGGGATCTTTCTGCCAGCATTCCCGTCGTAGGTCCTCGCTGAACGCCAGCAGGTTGCTCGCCGGATCGAGGAATGTGAACTCCCCCAGCCGTCCCTCCATCTCGCTATGGAAGCTCGCCAAACGGTCCCACTCCTCGTCACTCAGGTCCTCGAATTGAAGGTCCCATTCCAGCCTTGCGGCGGCGGCGTCTCCCACCCTCCAGTCGCTGCCGTCCATCGCCGGGTTGACGATCGTCCGGTATATGGCGCGCTTCACCAGCGGATATTGAACTGCTGCGCCCGTAAGCAGTTGTGGAAAGCAGGCCATGTCAGTCGCGGCCCTCCCGCACCACAAGCATCGTGCAGCCCCGCTTGGCGTCCATATACTCCAGCGCCAGGGAGTCCGCCTCCAGTCTGCAATTCGGATACGTCGCGCCGTCCCAGGGATCCACGAAGGTGAATCCACCCAAACGGCCCTGCTGCGCCGCGAAGAACTCCTCCACTTGCGCCATCTCCTCCTCGTCCAGCAGGTCCAGCCGGATGATCCATCTCCGCAGCGGCTTGCCCGACAGCCGGAATCTTTGTTCCTCACCGTCCAAAAACCGCAACACGCAAACCGGCCGCTGGCTCCCCCTCGCGGCCGGATACTGCATCACGGCCCCGGTCTTGAGAATAGGGAAAGCGCTCATGACTGCAACTCGCTCATGACGTCGCCCAGCGAATGGGCATTCAATAAGGCTTCCCGCACGGCCCGCGCGATCTCATCGCTGTGATCCAAAAACGACCGGCTGTCCATAGCCTGCACCTGAATCGTGACCGGCGGCCCGCCGTACGGCGCCGCCCTGGGAATCGCCCTGGGTCTCCCATCGTCCCCGTAGTCCACCCCCGCGATTCCCGGCGTGCTTTGGGGTATGAGGCCGCCCTGAAACTCGACCGAAGGCGGCAATCCGTACTTGACCAGCGGTGCGGGCGATTCCGTCTTGCTCCCCCGAAACAAACCGGCAAGCCCCGAAATGAGCGGCGCTAGCGTAAATCCACTCAGGATCGTCCTCGCCGCGCTCCTGGCCACATCGCCCGCTGCCGGCAGCTTACCGCCCGTGGCCTGTACGGCAGTATTCTGAACTACGGCCTGCGTATTGTCCGCCAGTGCTGCCGTCTGTTCCTGTGACAGCAGCCGAATTTGATCGAGTTGTGTCGCGATCGTCTCGACGCTGCCCGAGAACCCCGCGTTTTCTGGAGCCAGCAACTTGTTCACCAACTCAGCCAGGGAGGAGGCGATCTCGTCTCCCCTCCCTCCCGGCAACGCACCAAGGATCATGTTCTCCGTCTCACCCATCACTGCTCCTCACGTCCGCCAACTCCTTCTCCAGCACCCAGAACGCTTCCACCTGCCGCGCGTTCAACGTTCGGAAGTCCGCTCCCCCTGCCAGCTTCCAGGCGCAATACTCCTCCAGCCATCCCAGGCTCTCTGCGGAAATCTCTGACTTGGGGCATCGAGTCACGACGATCCCCTTGCGTGCCCAGACAACTCTCCCTGCCTCAGGCGAGGCATCGCCCAAATGACCGCAATTTCTCTTCTTTTCCAGGCCGCCGGCCCTGCAATGCTCGCACTTCCAGGCGGCCTGGCTTGAGAATAGAAAGTGGAAGGCGAGTATTAGTTTTTTCGTTCGGCCTCGGTCAGACCGCATTCCGCGCGGATGGCCTGCACAATCTCTCGGGTCAAAGAGTCCGGGCCGGCCTCGATCAGCTTAGCCGGAGTCGCTGGCTCCCCATCGATCTCCAGGCCCTCCAGCGCCGTCAGTCCCCATTCGAGATGAATGCGGTCCACTTCGGCTGCGGCGGCGGCTGCTTCCATTCGCTCCCGCGGCTCGCTCCCGGCCTCAAGGAACTCGATCCTCTTCAGCAGTTCGCTCAACCGCCGGGTCAGCTCCACCCTGCGTTCCAGAGACATCCTCCGCACCCGGAACCGGACCCCCGGCATCGTAGAGGACTCCACAACCTTGCAGCTCTCGTATCGAATCGGATTATCCAAAGGCCACCACCAGTTCATCCCCGATCGTCCCCTGCGCCCGGCACCCGCGAAAGTGCCACTCTAGCCTTGTCTCGTCGTCGTCGAATTCTGGCGTCTCCGGGACCACGCTCTTCATGTAAATCCCAAACAACTGCCCCGGAGACTCTCCCAGTTGAAGCATCACTTCAATCGGCGAGCGCTGCCGCGCCGCCTGGTAGAGTGCGCGCGTTGCCTCATCCTCGCGCCCGTACAAGCTGAAGTCGGCTGTGACCTTGCGCGTTCCCGCCGTCAGGCATCGCGGCAACAGCGAGCCGAATTCCCGAGCTCTCAAATCCAGGTCATTGTCCAGCGTGATCTCCGCCCCGGTCAGAGTGAAGAATCGCTCCGCGATCGGACCCATCCAGACCTGCCCGAGGTGCCCGGGGATGATGCTGTAGTCGAATCCGGTCTCAGCGGGCTCTTCGGGAAAGTGCGCCAGCCCCCCCTGTCCGGTCTCGAAACTGGCGCTGTCGATTAAGTCCATCGCCGCCCCCGAAAAGCGGAACTCATGGTAGTCGCCGTTCACCCGCACTTGCATCTTGTCCACGCCCGCGCCGCATAGAATCCTCTGCACGGCCCCGCTCGGCGACCAGTAGTCGAAGACGCTCGCGCTTCTCAGCTTCTCCGCCGGATAGTACGTCACGGTTCGCCCCAATGGCGATCCCTCGCTGGGCGTGATCGTGAACGGCGCATTTAGAAATACAGCCTGCTCGCCGGCGAATGCCGTCACAAACCGAATCTCCCCGCCGAAGCTCACGGCCTGCCCCTCGCTCAACCCGTGCGAGCCCCCAAAGACCAGTGTCCTGCCTTGACATCCGGATCCCGCCACCCCGCCTCCGTAAAACACGGCCGCCCCTCCCAGCGCAGCCTCGAACAACGGCCCGTGACCCGGTTCGCTGCCCTGATCCGCCCAGCCCGTCATGTAGCTCCTTAAGTCGAAGGTCGTCTCTCGTCTTAAGCCGGCCGGAGTTCCCCCATACGTGCGCGTCCCCGTCTTGTCTTTCCTTTGCGGTTGTTCCACCCGCTGCTTTACCGCCAGCTTCACCGCTGGAATGCGGTTTTGCGGTCCTATGGGCGGCGCGATCCCGTAAGCTTCTTCCGCCGCCGCATAGAACCGGTTGTCATTCGATGCTATGTAACAGGCCATTTCTTGTTTTTTCCCCTTACCCGATGCTCACCTCAACTTCAAAACCAACCTTGGCCGCCTGCACGAAACCCTTGCCGCCTTGCTTCACCGGACCGAACGTCACCTCGTATCCGCCCCCGTAAAAGACCCCTCCGCCCCAGTCGCCCCGGTGCGTGTCGAGAACGTCGGTCACGGCCTCCGCATACAGCTCGGTGATCCTGCCCAGTTCCTCCAACCGCTCGTGGCTGGCCCGCACGTCCACGCTCAGCCGTGCTTTGCCGGAGAAGGTCCGAAACTTCTCCCGAAGCTGATTGCTCACCTTCTCGCAGTAGACGTAAAACAGTGGATACTGCGCCCCGGCCGTCCGTTCCGCCAGATCCGCTGCGATCTGCTGCCTCAGGATTCTCTCCGGTTGGAGGCCTGCCAGCCAGACTTGCTCCCGCATGGAAATCGCCGCCACGCTGCTCGCCAGACCCGCCGGCCCGCCCAGAAGGTCAGCCAGACGGCTGACGCTTTGGTTTGCAACTTGCGCCATACTCTATCCCCTCCGCAGGATCCGTTCGAACCTCTTGTACATCTCCGCCTTCTGTCCGTCGCCCGCGCGCCGGCTGTCGGCAATGAGCGCCCCGCTCATCGTCCACGCCAGCCCCAGCGCAAGAGGCTCCGGATTCTGAAGCCGGCATTCGTCGATGCAGCGGCCTGCGTAAACGTTCCACCCAACCGCTGCCTCGGGCCATGCCCCCGCATCGACGGCGGGAACCACCCCTGCGCCCGCCACGAACACCGCCGGATCGCTGGGGCATCCCTCCTGACCCCTTGCGCTCACCCAGGCCGTCCGAATCGCGTATGTCCCCGCCTCCGCCGTGCCGGATTCCCCTGTCACCACCGGTCTGCTCGCCTTGGGCACTGGCTGTGTCGTCATGCCGACGCCCGACTCCAGCAGGCGCTGCCGCGCCCACTCCGCCAGCCCCTCATACTCCCGTCGCTTCTGCGTGTACCGTTCATTTAGGTGGCTTCCATAGGCGTCCCGGTAGACCAGCGCAAGGGCGTGGAATAGAAGCCACAGGCGCAGCGGCGAGGTCACCACCACCCGCCCGGCTTGCGCTGGATCGTCCCGAAACAGCAGCCCCGTCAGCTCCACCACAATCTCCTCTTGAGCCAGCGCCAGCTTTCGCCCCAGATCGATCCCCTCCGCCGAAGCAACTTCATAGATGCCGCTCTCATACCCGCGCAGTTCCTCCGGCGTCGATATCGCTTCGTCCGTTATCAGTGCCATGCTGTCCCCCCAGCCCGCTCCGCCTATTTCCCCCTGATCGCTTGCGGCCCGCCCTGCCCCTTCTTGGCCTCTGCCTCCGTGACAACCGTCACCTGGATTCGCTCGGCCAGCGCCGCCTCTTCCGCGGCACGCTGCGCCCTTGCCGTTGCCTCGCGAAACTGCTCCGCCTCCTCTTCCGTCGCCAGCCGCGCTCGCCCGTTGACGATCATCCTCGCCGCCACTTCCTTCGGCGCCTCCGCCGCCAGCCCCGCTCTCCCCCCATCTGGGGTCGGCAGGCTGATGATCACTACGAAGGGCTCGCTGATCGCCCCTTCCGTCTCTCGCAACTTCTGGTAGTACACTTTGAGATCCATATCCGTCCTTTCCACTCGCACGAAAAGAGGGGATCCCGGCTCCCGCCAGGGTCCCCGTCCTGCTTCCCCGCTACGAATTCACCTGCACACCGAAGGAATTCCTGAGAACTCCAACGCCGTAGAGCACATCAACCGTGAACTGCTGCGCCAGTGTGTTCGGCTGGTAGCTCATCACCACCCGCATGCCGAAATTGCCCATCTCGGCGTATTCGGCGATCGCGCCCGTACCCGGCAGAGGCTGTGGCAGCCGCCGGATCGCCAGCCCCATCGCGCTCCTTGCAAACGCCAGGTTGTGGGTGGTCGTCGGTCCGCTCCCCGTCTTCTTCACGAACTGAGACCGTACAACGTAGAAGTCCTTCAGCTTCCCCACCGTGCCGTCCACGAGGGCCCGAAGACCGGCGTCGCCCGCCGTCTGGTGCTCGCTGAACCTGGGAATCTGCCGGAGTTGCGAGTAGGTCGCCGCGTCCACCACCAGGTGCTTCGGCTCGCTGGCGGGAACTTTCGCCTCAAACAGCGCTGTCTCGGCCGCATCCACCGTCGCTTCCGTGATCGCAACGCCCCCCGCTCCCACCGGCGCATTCGCCGTGAAATTGGCATACAACCCCAATAGGTCGCTCTCGATCCTTTCCGCCAGGGCGATCAGCGCCGGCTGCATGTACAGACGCAGCAGGTCAGGCACCGCCACTACCTTTGTCACGTCCGGAATCTGGAAGGTCGCTTCCGCGTGAGTGTCGAGCACGATCTGCGCGTTGCCCAGGCTCGGGTTCTGCGTCTGCACCGTGCCCCCTTCTGCTATGTTGTTCGCCACCAGGACCGGCGGGATCGGCACGTTGATCGTGTCGCCCGGCTGCCCCAGCCTCGGCTCGAAATCGCGATTGACAAGGTTTCCCATGACAAGGTTCCCCATCAGGGCGGGTAAGGCATCCACCGCCACAAGCTTGACAATCGCATTAGCCACATTTGCTGATGTTACTGCTGGCATTCACTTTCTCCTCTTTCGTTGGTTCCGCCTCTGTGGGCGTCCTTCTTCATCCCCGCCGGAATCTCTACGAGCCTCCCAGCGCCTGCGAGGCAATCCTCGCAATCTCCTGCCGGACTCGCTCAATCTCCTCCTGGCTCATGCCCGGCTTGATCTTGTCCAGTTCCACCGGCGCCGCCGCCGGTTGCGTCCTTTGCGTCCCCGTAAGCCCCGAGCCCCCCAGGTTCCTCGCCGGAAGAAACTCCGGGTTCTCGTGCACAAACTGCGTCAGGTAGTCCCGCAGCCCCACCGCCCCCCGTTCCGTCGTGCCTGTAAGCCGCCCGTCCTCCGCCCGCTGAATGTCGTCTTTCACCGCTCGATAGGCCAAATCCACCTTTACGACGCCCAGCCGCTGCAGCTCGGCTCGAATGGTCGCGCTCCGCTCCGCCTCCTCGGCCGCTTGCCGGCTGCGAGCGTTCTCCTGGACCAGTTCGTTCACCCGCTTCTCCAGTTGCTCCCGCCGCTTGCGCTCCTCGGCCAGCTCATTCCGGTAAGCCGGCTCAGCTTTCGAACTCTCCTTCCGCGCGAATTCCTCGATCGCCTCGCGGATGATACGGCGAACGTCATTCGGCTGCTCCATCGCGCCCGCCAATGCGGGCTTTACTTCTGACTCCATCCTCTGTCTCCTTTCACTTATCCCTTCTCGCACCACTCGTCGATTTCACTCACGATCTGGTTCTTCAGCTCCTGCCGGATGTCGCATAGGTACTTCAGCGCCAGCTTCCTCAGAATCTGCCTCCGCAGCGTCTTCGACCCGATCCCCAGTTCCAGCAGCTTCACCGCGTCCTCCAGTTCCCCGCTGAAGTCCCCGATGTCGAACTCGTCCAGCCCTGAAACATCAATCGCCAGCCCGTCCTCCCTCACGGCTTCTATCGCCCGCAAGACACGCTTCATCGTGTCCTTGACGGTGTCACCGTAAGCCCGCAGAACCTCCTGCGTGATCGTGAAGTCTCTTTGCTTGCTCAGCCCCGACTGCGGCGAGCTGCTCGATAGCCCCCCGCCGGCCTGCGTCATCAGATAGCAGACCCGGTAGATTTCGTCCTTCAACCGGTTCAGATTCTCGGCGGCAATCTGGAACACGTGCCCCTCGGGCTCCGTCCACCCGAACCGGTCCCCCGACCCGAGCTGTATGTAGTAGGAATCGCCAACAAGCTGGTTCCATTCCTTGTCGGAGTAGACCACCGGCGAAGCGAACAGCCCCATTGTCAGCGCCCAGCCCAGCGCGTTCGACTTGTTGAAGTGCTCAAGCTGCAAGGATGCCGCCTTATTCGCCAGCCACAGCCCCGCGCTGACCCGCAGTTCGAACAACGGCACCCGCCGCAGCTTCGCCAGCCCGTGCCTCCCTTCGTCTGTCAAATGCGGCCTCTCGTCGTTCCTCCCGCCATCCCTCCGTCTGTACGCGCGGAACTCTTCCTTGTCGTAGAAGAACCACCGCGTTTCGCGCGCCCATTCGCTGTCGCCGGGATGCCGCTGCCGTAGTTCCGATGTCCGCAGCACCACCCACTCGAAACTCCCATCCTCGTCGTACGCCCAGTTGATGACTTCGGGAGCGCTGCATGCCACCAGGTAGGCGCGGTCCCTTCCCAGTTCGGCTTCTTGCGCCCGGTTCAATGCCCGTTCCTTCGCCTTCGGAAAATCCACGAGCACGTACGAACTCCCGCAAACCAGAGCCTCCACGAGCAGCCCGCGGAAGAAGTCAGCCAGGCTGGTTCCCTTCCGGTCGCAGTCCTCCACGAATGCGTGATAGAACCCCTTCGCCGCCTCGTTTGGCCCCGAATACGTCAGAATCGGTTCCCGCCGGAACAGCGTGGATCCGTACCAATCCACAATCGAGCCCAGGTAGTTCTCGTAAAATACCCGTTGCAGCCTTTCTCCGTAGATCTCCATGGGCTCCCGGTGTCTCCGCACCAGGTATTCCGCTGCGTTCGCCGCCAGTTGCTCCCCTCCCACATACAAGTCCCGGTACCTCTTCCACGTCTCTTTTCTCGCCTTGTATTCCGGGTGCTCACGATCAATTTCGAACATCTCCCTGGACTCCTCCCCTTGTCTCCACCTGCCATCGACCCCCACGCGCGCAGAGACCTCCCGGCGTGTCGTTGATCTTCTTGATTGCGGCCGGAGGCCGCCTCTGCTCGGCTCGCTCCCTCTAGAGCAGCCTCTGCCCCCGCTCGCCCACGTAGCCCTGCGGACGGCACTCTTCCCAGATCAGGTACCCTAGGGCATCGGTCAGGTGCGTCCGCCGCGGGTCCCTGTCCTTGTCGATCACCGGACTCCCCGGCTTATACGTCACCTGCTCCAGATCCGCGATCAGTTCCCGGCACTTCGGGTCTACGAACAGCCGCGCCTCGCCGCCCGCGGCTTTCAGCATCGCGTTTACCAGGTTTATCCTCTCCCTCACCTCCGGATTCGATCGCGGAATCCGGTAACTGACCCGCCTCAGGGTGCTTCTCGCAAGAATTTGCTGGATCATCGCAAAATCGCTCCAGCCTGTGCTCTGGCGCCTCGCCCCCGATGCGTCCCCGTATACCACGATCCCCGCCTCGTGCCTCGGATACCTCTCCAGAAACGCCTCGCAAACCTCGGGAGTGCTGCTCCGCCCCAGGACGAACTCGTCCAACACGTGCGTCACGCCTCCCCGGATCTGCGCCACCACCGAGCACATTGGGTCAACGTTGAAATCCAGCGCCCAGCGGAGCGGAATCGCCGCCTCAATCCTCCCTGCCGACACGTTCCGCCTCCGGTCAAAACTGTGGTACACCTGCCCCTCGCTGACGTTCAGGTACTTCCCCAGCGCCTCCTGTTCGAAGAACCGGCTGTCGTAACTGCTTTTCAACCGCTGATAGTAATCCGGCACTCGTTCCAGTAGGTGCCGGTTCTCGAATGGTTCCGCCAGCACCGTCTCGTATCCCTCCACTCTCTTCTCGATGAAGCGGCGATAGACCCAGTCGAACCCCTTCGGCGTCCACACCCCGAAACCGCACAAGCGCTTCGCCTTCGGGTCCCGCAACCTCCCTTCCAGCCGCAGCCACGCCTCCTCTGCCGTATAAGTCAGTTCATCCAGGCCGAACCAGGCCAGATTCGTGCCCCTCAACCGCTCATAATCGTCCAGCGGGCGGAAGATGATCCGGCTGCGGGTATCCCGCATCACGAGAACGTTCTCGGCTTTGTGGTATTCGTACGGGATCCGGCCCCTGTCGAGGATTTCGAACAGCGTGCTCTGCGTCGCATCCCGCAGCATCGGATACGTCGGAGCTCCCAGCAATCCGGACCTCCCAGGATTCAGGTAGCTCAGCCGGATCGCCTCCTGGCACAGCGCCTGGCTCTTCCCCGAACCGACTGGCCCTGAGAATCCTTTGAACCTCGCCGTCGATCCATGAAACCTCGCCTGCGACGGTAGTGGCGAGTACTCTATTTCTCGCCGGCAGATTCCGATTCCTTTGGCTCCACCCAACTTACCTTCACCTCCCCGATGCTCTCTTCTCTTTCCCCTGTCTCCATCTGCATCACCCGGATGGCGTCCGTCACGCTCACGCTCAGGTTCTTCGCCCTCAGCTTCCTCTCGAACTCCCGCATGATTCTATCCGCCACCCTGGCCTTCAACGTCCTTCGTCCGCTCTTCCCGCCGCCTCTCCGGGCAGTCCTTGTCTTTCCTTCCCCCTCAGGGGTGCTCATTCATTTCCCTCCAATGTCTCCGGCTTCCCTCTTCCCCGCTGTCCCCCAAGAGCGTTTCGCTCTCTGCCCCAACATTACCACCTCCGCCAGCGCTGGCCTCTCCTTCAGTGATGCCAACTATATGAAAATAAACATATTATAGTTCCGACGCGCGTTGTGACCGCCTCCCTCGTGCTGCTCGCGTATGGACCCATAATCCGTTCTTATGGAAATTGCATCTTGCATTTCTTTTCCTTTTGCGGTAATCTTGAGTTCGTGGGGTTGACGTCGGCACGAACATCGTGGGCTGCTAATGCATCCTTCCTGCGCCTGTCTGTCCTCCCGTCAGTTCTTCTGGCAGTAATCGCTATTATTATTGGGGTCACCGTAGGCGGCCCCGCCTGAGCAGGTCCTGATAGGTTTTACAGGGCCACCGGCGGGGCGAATAGCCTCACACGGTGGCCTTTTTTGCTATGGGCTGCTGGTCTTCGCAGCCCAAAACTCAAGATGAGGAGAATGAGTCAGTCATGTCGAATCTCTTAAGCGGCGCCCGAATGCTGCTGGAATGTTTGGCGCGCGAAGGGGCTGAGTGCATGTTCGGCTACCCCGGCGGCGTCACTCTGCCCTTGTACGACGCGATGTACGAGAACCCCATCCGGCATGTGCTCGTGCGGCACGAAGAAAATGCAGCTTTCGCCGCCCAAGGCTATTCTGTCGCCACCGGCAAAGTGGGAGTCTGTTGCGCCACCTCCGGCCCCGGCGCAACCAACCTCATTACGGGACTGGTCAACGCCTTGATGGACTCCATCCCCATCGTCGCCATCACCGGTCAGGTGGCCACCAAGCTCATCGGAAGCGACGCGTTTCAGGAGGCGGACACTTTCGGCATAACCCGTTCCTGCACCAAACACAACTACCTCGTCAAGAACTTGGCTGACCTGCCCCAGATCGTCCACGAAGCCTTCTATATCGCCTCCAGCGGCCGTCCTGGGCCCGTTCTGGTCGACATCCCGAAAGATGTCTTCCAGGGACAGGCGCGCTACGCCCCTGTTTCGGCGATACATCTCCCCGGCTACAAGGTCTACACCGAGGGCCACACCGGCCAGATCCGCCGGGCCGCCCAGATGATCTGGAGCGCGCAGCGCCCCGTTGTGTATGCCGGCGGTGGAATCGTCGCCTCCGGCGCGGCCCCCGATCTTCGTGCTCTGGTCGAAACCGTGGACATCCCGGCGGTCTGCACCTTGATGGGCTTGGGCGCGATTCCCTCCAGTCATCCCAACTTCCTCAGCATGCCCGGCATGCACGGCAGCTACGCCGCCAACATGGCGCTCACCCACACCGACCTGCTCATCGCGCTCGGTGTTCGCTTCGATGACCGCGTCACAGGCCGTCTGTCTGCCTTCGCCCCGCACGCCAAGGTCATCCACGTGGACATCGACCCCGCCGAAGTCGGAAAGAACCGCGTCCCCGACCTCCCCATCGTCGGCGACGCCCGCCGCGTGCTCCAGAAGCTCAATCAGTTCCTCGCCGAATCGGCGCCCTCGGCCGCCCCGGTCAATGCTTCCGCAAGGCAATCCTGGTGGCGCCAGGTCCGCGATTGGGTGCGGGAGCACCCCCTTACTCCCGCCGTCTCATCCTCGGAAATCAAGCCCCAGCACGTCATGATGGAGATCGATCGCCTCTCCGGCGGCAACGCCATCGTCGCCTCCGACGTCGGCCAGCACCAGATGTGGGCCGCTCAGTTCATCCGCTTCAATGAACCCCGCTTGTGGATCAACTCCGGAGGCCTCGGGTCCATGGGCTTCGGCCTCCCTGCCGCGCTCGGCGCTCAGTTCGCCCGCCCCGACAAGCTGGTATTTGCCGTCGTGGGCGACGGCGGCTTCCAGATGTCCATCCCTGAACTCGCAACCCTCGCCAGCTACGGCTTGCCCGTCAAGATCGTCGTCGTCAACAACGGCTACCTCGGAATGGTCCGCCAGTGGCAGGAGTTGTTTTACAACAACCGCCTCTGCGCCGTTGAGTTGGACACGTTCCCCCATGCCGAAAAACTGGCCGCCGCCTATGGCATCAAGGGCCGCACAATCGAGAGTCCCGCCGATTTGGCCCCTGCCCTGCGAGAGGCCGTCGACGAACCCGGACCCTATCTGCTCAACGTCAAGGTCTCACCCACCGAGAACGTCTACCCCATGGTCCCCGCGGGCAGCGCCATTCATGAGATGGTCCTGGGTCCGCCCCAGCCCGTGTCGGTTCCTGAATAGGAGACTTCCCTGCTTATGCTACAGGTCATATCACTTCTCGTCGAGAACAAACCCGGAGCGCTCATGCGTGTCACCGGCGTCCTTACCGCCCGCGGCTACAACATCGAGAGCCTGACAGTCGCCCGCACCCGCGACCCCGGCCGCTCTCGCATGACCATCGTCGTGGATGTCGACCCCAGCCTCCGTAGCTTGGTCATCAAGCAGATGAACAAGCTCGTGAACGTCATCCACGTAAACGACCTCACCGATAGCCGCGCCGTCGTCCGCGAGATGGTCCTCATCCGCGTCCGGGCGCCGATTGATCGGCGTACCGCTATCCTGAAAGAAGCCGAGATTTTTGGCGCCCGCGTTATTGATTCCTCGGTCGAGGGTTTCGCCCTGGAGGCTACCGGTGATCCCGAAAAGCTCGATGAGTTCATCGACATTATGCAAAGCTATGGCGAGTTCGAAGTAACCCGGTCCGGCCGCGTGGCGATGTCGCTGGAGGCGACCAGGCTCAAGCTCTCTCCTCCCGTCCCAACCCGTACCGAAACGGGCAACCTGAAACTGAACAATGGAGTTCTCAATGGCTAAACGCTACTACGAAAAAGATGGAGATTTGAATTACCTCAAGAATAAGACCGTCGCGATCATCGGCTACGGCAGCCAGGGACACGCTCATGCCCTGAACCTGCGTGATTCCGGCGTCAGCGTCGTGGTCTCGGAACTGCGCAACACACCCAACTGGACCAAGGCGGAAGCCGCCGGACTTAAGGTGCTGGAAGCGGCTGAGGCCGCCAGGACCGGCGACGTGATCATGATCCTCGTCGCCGACCATCACCAGGCCGCTCTCTACAAAGATTCCATCGCCCCTCACATGGGCCCGGGCAAGACCCTCATGTTCGCCCACGGATTCAATATTCACTTCAAGCAGATCGTGCCCCCGCCGGACGTGGACGTCTCCATGATCGCCCCTAAGGCCCCCGGCCACCGCGTCCGCGAACTATTCACCGAGGGGGTCGGCGTTCCGGCTCTGGTCGCCGTGCACCAGAACGCCTCCGGAATGGCCCTCCAGAACGCCCTGGCCTACGCCATGGCTCTCGGTTGCCTCAAGGCTGGTGTCATCGAAACCACGTTCCGTGAGGAAACCGAAAGCGACCTCTTCGGCGAGCAGGCTGTCCTTTGCGGAGGCGCCAGCGAGTTGATCCGCGCCGGCTTCGAGACCCTCGTCGAGGCTGGCTATGACCCTGAGATCGCCTATTTTGAATGCCTCCACGAGCTCAAGCTCATCGTGGACCTCATCCAGGAAGGCGGCTTGGCCTACATGCGCTTCTCGGTTTCGGATACCGCCGAGTATGGCGATTATACCCGCGGCCCGCGCATCATCAATCAGCAGACCCGTCAGGAAATGCGCAGGATCCTTTCCGAAATCCAGTCCGGCCGGTTCGCCGAAGAGTGGATCAAGGAGAACCAGACCGGCCGTAAGAATTTCCTGGCCCTGCGCGAAGCGGCGCGGCATCAGCCCATCGAAGAAGTCGGCCGCGACCTTCGTGCCATGATGCCTTTCCTCAAGAAAAAGAAGGAGGCCGGCGTGCCGGAAGATCAGCCCTCATCGGCTGAATCCCGCTAATCGCCCGCGTGAAGAATTTATGAGGATCTTTGCCCTGGACACGACCCTGCGAGACGGCACTCAAGGAGAGGCCGTCTCCTTCACGGTCGACGACAAATTGGCCATCGCTCAACGCCTCGACGAGTTGGGCATCGATTACATTGAAGGCGGTTGGCCGGGCTCCAATCCTAGGGATAAAGAGTTCTTCGCGCGCGCCCGCGAATTGAAGCTTAAGCACGCCCGGCTCACCGCCTTCGGTTCCACCCGCTTCGCCAAGAATCCCATCGATCGGGACCCCAACGTGCGTGCCCTGCTCGAAGCGGGCACGCCCGCCATCTCGGTCTTCGGCAAAACTTGGGATCTCCACACCAGCCGCGCGCTGGGCATCACCGAGGAGGAGAACCTCGTCCTCATCTCCGAGACCGTCCAGCGGCTCAAAGATCACGGCAAGGAGGTCATCTTCGACGCTGAGCACTTCTTTGACGGCTTCCGCTCCAACCCTTCCTTTGCCCTCCGCGCCCTGGAAGCGGCCAGCAACGCCGGCGCCGACGTCCTCTGCCTCTGCGACACCAATGGAGGTGTCTTGACCGCCCAGCTCACGGAAATCGTCGCCGAGGTTCGCAGACGCTTCGATGGAGTTCTCGGCATTCACTGCCACAATGACTCCGACGTCGCCGTGGCCAACACCATCGCGGCCGTCGAGCAGGGCGTAACCCACGTGCAGGGCTGTTTCAACGGCTACGGCGAACGCTGCGGGAACGTGAACCTTTGCTCCGTCATCGCCAACCTCGAGCTGAAACTCGGCCACACCGTCATCGGCCGCGAAAAGCTCTCCCATCTCACCTCCACCGCCAGGTTCATTGCCGAGCTGGCTAATCTTCCGTTGCGCAACGACCAGCCCTACGTCGGCCACAGCGCGTTCGCTCACAAGGGCGGCGTCCATGTCAGCGCCGTATTGAAGGATTCGGCGACCTACGAGCATATCCCCCCGGAAACCGTCGGCAACCGCCAGCGTGTCCTGCTCAGTGACCTCAGCGGCCGCGGCAACATCCTCTTCAAGCTCAAGCAGCATGGCATCGCCGACAAGCTGGGCGAGGACGCTCGCCGGGAACTGTTGGAACGGATCAAGCACCTCGAGTTCCTCGGTTACGAATTGGAGGCCGCCGAAGGCACCTTCGAGTTGCTGGTTCGGGAGGCTCTCCACCCCGGCATGCACTTCTTCGAGCTGGTCAGCTTCGATGTCTCCACCAAGATGACCGGAACCAAGTCCTCCAAGACCACCGCTACGGTCACTGTCAAAACCCAGGATGGCGTCCATTCCGCTACCGCCACTGGACATGGCCCGGTCAACGCGCTCGACCTTTGTCTCCGGCAGTGCCTCTCTCCCCTCTACCCCTCTATCGCCGGCGTCCGGCTGACCGACTACAAGGTCCGCGTCCTGGAGCCCCGAAAAGGCACCGCGGCCAAGGTCCGTGTCCTGGTCGAGTGGTCGGATCACAAGCGTAGCTGGGCCACCGTCGGCGTCTCCGACAACGTGATTGAGGCTAGCTGGCGCGCCCTGGTCGATGCCATCCGCCTGGAACTGATGCGCCTGATCGAAAAGGACGAGACCATCGAGAAGGCCCTCGAAGACTATTGCTGGGGCGTCTGAGTACCGCCCCGGCATTCCCCATCTCGTTCGGGCCCCGGCCGTCCCGTTGTCGCTGATTTGCGCCAGGCGCGCGGCTTGCGATGCTCGAACGGCCCCGGGCTTTCTCCACTTCTGACCGTGGCGGCGCCCGCCGCTCACATCTGCGCCCCAGACGCTGCCGCACCCTATCTTCGCCGCCTGCGAAAGGCCTTCCTCCTGCCGCCTCCCCCTTACGGCGTAGCCAGAAGAATCCATTGGCCTCCCATCGCCCATTCTTTCTCGAAGCTCGCACGCTTGATCTTGTGCGGCTTTTTCCGGGTGGGATCGTTCACCCATAAAGATCCGCCGCCGGCCCCCGTCACTACGACAAAGTGTAACGGCTTCTTGGGACCTTTCCTCAGGCTGACAATCAGTGGCCGTCCCCGCCCCACGTGCTCCTCGATGTCCCGCCACCCGCCCCGAAACGTGTAGGCTCGGAAACGCGCCTGCTCAAGGTACATTCTCATGTCAGCCAGAAGGACGCCCGTCTGTTGTGGCCGGTAGAGCTGGGCGTACACCTCCTCTGCTGACGGTTTCTCCAGGATCGCCGCGCCAGGTCGTCGGCTCCAGTAGTGCATCACCATGGTCACGCTTGCCGCCCCGCATCCGTCCTCCTTCTGGGAATAGAAGGGGACCTTCAGCGGGAATTCTGCGGCGGCGCAACACTCCGCCGCCGCCAACATCGCCGTCAAAAACCATGCGCACCGCATTCGGATAGCCTCACTTCACCAGAAGGACCAAAACAACTGCGCCCAGAGCGATCACAGCATAGGTCAGATGGAGATTCGAAAGGGCGCCTCCGCAAACCTCAGGGCCGGGATTCTCAGAGCGATATGCCAGTGCGGATTCTTCCTCCTGCGTAAGCTCTTGTGCGGCTGGAGATCCGCCCTCGTCGCTTGCGCCTGCGTTACCCTGCGCGCCCTGGCGCTCCGCCAGCCCTCCAGAGAGACCTGTCTCCGCCTCTGTGCCTTGTGAAACTGCGGATGCTGCCTCCATCCCTTGCGGCCCCTCGCCGAACTGGCCGGATTGAGCGTGCCGCTTCGCCGCCCATGTCGTTGACGCCAGTAAACTCAAACACAGGACTGTTGCCCACATTCTCGAAACCATATCTGGTTCCTCCCATACCGGTAAGTTTTTACCTTCGTGCGCGTGAGATTTGCTCGATCGCCCGCTGACGGGATTGAAAGCGCAACATCTTACGCCGCTTCTCAAACTCCCTACTGCACCCGTTCTGCCAGAAATTGTGCCTGGACCGCCCGCCCTCGCGCCCGCAGCACGCGCGATCTCCTTTCTTGCCCCCCTCCAGCCACGCACTCCTGGCGCCATCTGATGCAGGAAGGACCGGCCTGCGCGCCGCTCAGGGGACCGCTGGCGGCTGTCCGCCGCCGCGCGCATCTGCGCCACGGTTGATGTTCAGCGCTTTCCCCCCAGGCCGCTGATCGCTCCTCGCGTATCAATGTCCGTCGGCTGTTCGCCGCCAGCAGGCGAAAGCCCCAGCCCGCCATCGTGAGATACTGATCTCTGTACGCTCCGTCCGACCGGAGCACGGAACCATGCGCTTCTTCCGACTTCGCAGTCCGGTCCCCTCCCGCGTGATTCTCGTGGAAAGCGGCTCCCGTCACCTTCTGACAGGCGCCATCACCTATTTCCGCAATTGCTATGGGGAACACCTGCCCTTCGACCTCGTGACCTGCTACGCCGGACTACCCCCCGGCTTGCCCCCGGACTCTGCCAGCATCTACCCCATCCACAAGTTCCGCGGGCGCCAGGGTCGCAGACGCCTTTACCAAGCCCTGCGCGCCGGCCGCCCCTCCGTCCTGGTCATGGTCTGCTCCGGCGAACCCATCATGGCTAAGTGGAAATGGGCTCTCGCCCTGAACCTCCCGGTGAAGGTCCTCATCGTAAACGAAAACGGCGATTTCTTTTGGCTCGATCGCTCCAACTGGAAGGTCGTCCGCCGTTTCGTTCTCGCTCGCGCCGGGCTCTCGGGCAGTGATTCTATCCGCACCGTCGGCCAGATCCTGCTCTTCCCCTTCACATTTCTGTTCTTGCTGGGATACGCAATTTTCGTCCATGTTCGGAGAAAGGTCCACGTATGAAAGCCATTCAAGTCCCCATCCCGGGCGGTCCTGAGCAGTTGAAGTTGGTCGATGTTCCGGTTCCCTCCGCGGGCCCCGGCCAGGTTCTCATTAAGATCGCCTTCATCGGCGTGAACTACATCGACACCTACTTCCGAACCGGCCTCTACAAAGCCGACGTCCCCATTACCCTGGGCATGGAGGCTTCAGGTACGGTCGAGTCTGTCGGAGATGGTGTCCGCAACCTGAGTCCGGGAGACCGCGTTGTCTACTGCCTGGCCCGCGGTTCCTATGCCGAGTACATCGCCGTCCCGGCCTGGCAGGTGGTTAAACTCCCCGAGGCAGTCGGCCTTGACACCGCCGCAGCCGCCCTTCTTCAGGGAATGACCGCCCATTACCTGACCCACTCGACCTACAATCTCAAAGCCGGCTCCACCGCACTTGTCCACGCCGCCGCTGGCGGTACCGGCCTTCTCATCGTGCAGATGGCCAAGATGCTCGGCGCTCGTGTCATCGCCACCTGTGGCACGGAGGCCAAGTCCGCTCTCGCCCGCCAGGCGGGGGCCGACGAAGTCATTCTTTACACAGATCAGGATTTTGCTGCGGAGGCCCGCCGACTCACCGGAGGCCGGGGCGTGGACGTGGTCTACGACTCCGTCGGCGCGGCCACCTTCCTCAAAAGCCTTGATTCACTGCGCCCCCGCGGCTACATGGTCTCCTTCGGAAATGCCAGCGGCCCTGCGCCCGCTGTCGAGCCTCTCTTGCTGAGCCAGAAGGGCTCCCTGTTTCTGACGCGCCCCGTCCTGGCCAACTATGTGGCGACCGGGGAAGAGTTTCAGTGGCGCGCCATGGAGGTGCTCAACTGGATCGCCCTCGGCCGCCTGAAGATCAACGTGTTCCGGATCTATGACCTCGCCGCCGCCGCCCAGGCTCACCGGGATCTGGAAGGCCGCGCCACTACCGGTAAGCTCCTCTTGAAACCTTGACCTCCTCCCGCGGAATCTTCGTAAGCCGCCAGCAGCGGGCCTTGTCCGCCGCCGCTGGCCTCGATCTCGGCGCCCTCCTCGTCTCCTCCCTGCCCAACATCCGCTATCTCACTGGTTTCACAGGTGATAATGCCCTCCTTTTGTTGGATCCTTCGCAACCCGTCCTTTTGACCGATCCGCGTTTTCTTCTTCAAGGCCAAATGGAGGCTGCCTGCCGCGTCTGCGCCGTGCGCCGGTCTTTGATCTCCCATGCCGCGGACTGGGTCCGGCGTAGACGCCTCCGCTGCCTCGGCATCGAGCAGAACCATCTGTCCTACGCTCAGTTCCGCCAGCTCGATGAAAAGCTTCCGGACGGCTTCCGCTTGCTCCCGACCGAGCGGCTCGTCGAAACCCTGCGCGCCGTCAAGTCCCCCGCGGAGATCGGCCTCATCCGCCAGTCCGCCCTCATCACCTGCCAGGCGCTCGAACAAACCCTCCCCTTCCTGCGGCCCGGGATCTCCGAAATAGACGTCGCCACGGAGTTGGTCCACCGGATGCGTAAACTCGGCGCGGAAGGACCCGCCTTCGATCCCATCGTCGCCTTTGGACCAAACTCCGCCCTCCCCCACGCCCGGCCCGGAGCGAATCAACTGAAAGCAAAGGACATCATCCTCATCGACTGCGGCGCAATTTACTGCGGCTACGCCAGCGACATGACCCGCGTCTTCCACTGCGGCGCGCCCTCCCCTCGGGTCCGCCAACTCCACCAGGCCGTCCTCGAGGCCCAGCAAGCCGCTATCGCCTTTGCCAGCCCCGGCAAACGCGCCGCCCGGGTCGACAGGGCCGCCCGCGACGTCCTCCGCAAGCATGGCTTGGCCAGGGCATTCCTCCACGCCACCGGCCACGGCCTCGGCCTTGAGGTCCATGAGATCCCCCGCTTGGGAGCCTCCGAGCGCCTCCCCCTTCAACCCGGCATGGCGGTCACCGTCGAGCCTGGCGTATACTTGCAGGAGTTGGGTGGAATCCGAATCGAGGACACGGTAGCCGTCACCCGAACAGGCTGCGAGATCCTCACCCCGGCCTCCAGAGAATTGATCGTCATCTAAGCCGAAAGGCGGCAGCAGTGATCCATGAAAATTGAGGAAATTCGAGAGCTAATCAAGGTGGTTACCGAGACCGGTGTGGCGGAACTGGAAGTCCAGCGCGGCGATGACCGCGTCAGGATCGTCCGGGCCGTGCCCTCCGGAAGCGTCCAGCACATGGTGGTGCCTGCTGTAACGGGACCCGTGACCCACGAGATGGGTGCCCACTCGTCCCCACCCGCCGCGCCCGGTTCAGCGTCCCAGGAGCAGCCCTCGCCCGAACTGGACCCCAACCTGGTCGCTGTAAAGTCTCCCATCGTCGGTACGTTCTACGAGGCCCCCTCCCCCGGCGCTCCCCCCTTCGTGAAAGTCGGTGATCGTGTCGCCGTGGGTCAGGTGCTCTGCATCATTGAGTCCATGAAGCTCATGAACGAGATTGAGGCCGAAATCGCCGGCACGATCGTCAGCAAGCTCGTCTCGAACGCCCAGCCGGTTGAGTACGGAGAGGCCCTCTTTACGATCCGGCCCGCCTGAGGCGGCGCACGCCCATTCCAGAGTCTATGTTTCGTAAGATCCTGATCGCCAACCGCGGAGAGATTGCCCTGCGGGTCATTTGCGCCTGCAAGGAACTGGGCATTCAGACAGTCGCCGTTTACTCGGAAGCCGACCGCGAAAGCCTCCATGTTCGCTTCGCCGACGAAGCCGTATGCATCGGCCCGGCCAAAAGCGCCCGCAGTTATCTCGATATCCCCGCAGTCATCAGCGCCGCCGAGATCACCAACGTCGACGCCATTCATCCCGGCTACGGCTTTCTCAGCGAGAACGCCGACTTCGCCGAAGTCTGCGAGCTGTCGAATATCCGCTTTATCGGCCCGCCCCCGGATGTGACCCGCCTCATGGGCGTCAAGGACAAGGCGCGTTCCGCCATGGCTTCCGCCGGAGTCCCCACCCTGCCCGGCTCTGAAGGCGTGCTGGCGAGTGCGGAGGAGGCGCTGGACATCGCGGGCCAGATCGGGTATCCGGTGATTCTGAAGGCCTCCGCCGGCGGCGGTGGACGGGGCATGCGTATCGTGCGCGATCCCTCGGAAATGTCGTCCCAGTTCACGCAGGCCCAGCAGGAAGCCCTCGCTGCCTTCTCCAGTCCCGATGTCTACTTGGAAAAGTACATCTCTGCCCCGAGGCATATTGAGTTCCAGGTCCTGGCCGATACCCACGGCAATGTCGAGGTCTTCACCGAAAGAGAGTGCTCCATCCAGCGCCGCCATCAGAAACTCATCGAAGAATCCCCCTCTCCTCGCATGAATCAGTCTCTCCGCTCGGAGATCAGCGCCAGGCTCCGCGAAGCGCTGCGCGCGGTCGGTTATTCGAACGCCGGCACCGTCGAGTTCCTCATGGATGAGAAGGGCGACCTCTATTTCATCGAGGTGAATGCCCGCATCCAGGTCGAGCACCCCATCACGGAAATCGTCAGCGGGATTGACCTGGTCAAGGGGCAGATTATGATGGCGGCCGGCCTGCCTCTGTCGCACATCATTCCCAAGTCCCCCCTTCTGCCCCGCGGCCACGCCATCGAGTGCCGCATTAACGCCGAAAACCCCGCCACCTTCGCCCCCTCTCCGGGCCGTGTGACAGCTTTCAACCTCCCGGGGGGGCCCGGCATCCGCGTGGATACGGCCGCCTATACAGGCTGCGTCATCCCCCCCTATTACGATTCCCTGATCGCCAAGCTGATCGCCTCAGGCCGCTCCCGTGCCGAAGCCATCGCCCGCATGGGCCGGGCCCTCGAGATGTTCGTGGTCGAAGGCATCCATACCTCGATTCCGCTCCACCAGCGCATCCTCAACGACGCCGACTTCATCGCCGGCAAGTTCGACACAACCTTCATCTCCCGCTTCCTTGCCAGCAATAACCGCGACGGCAAGTGATCCCGGCGCTGTGCCTCTCGACCACTCGTCTCGGGAGCACTCTGAGCCTCGCCACGCTGCTCTCCTTCCCCCCGCTGCGTCACCACTTCAGGGACTCCCTCTGACAGGACTCCCGCGCTGCGCTTCGTGGCGGAGAAGGGTGAATCGTCTCCCGGATTCGGCGGTTGAATGGGCTGCCCCCCACACAAAGTTAGGCCGGCAATTGAGTATACTGTCCCCGAGTTGGAGGTGGGGGAAATGAGCACAATGCCCGGTCTGCCCACCCGGCCAGGATTTTTTGACGTGGATATTGATTTGGAAACGGGCAAGGTAGTAGGCCTATCGTAAGCTAACATCTTTAGAAAGGTTTTCTCGGGGTTATTGCGGCGCATTCTGGTCACATAACCCCGAGTTTTTGTTTAATGCCGATTTTTCGATGGTCTCCCTCTCAGATGTTGTTAGGAAATGGAGTAAACTGGATGCAAACCAATACTGAGGGAGACGATGGAACGGTTTGCACACCCAGGAGACTTTTGTCCCAATCCGGCCTGCCCCGATTATGGCAAGCTGAAACCGGACAAACCGAACATTAAAAAGTCAGGCAAGACCAACGCTGGGGTA
>Ga0101944_10001172_pt1 | contig 59262 bp, 48 predicted proteins | sample DewCreD2012metaG_FD_75245 | JGI IMG/M metagenome (GOLD analysis project Ga0101944, IMG submission 75245) | Hot spring sediment bacterial and archeal communities from British Columbia, Canada, to study Microbial Dark Matter (Phase II) - Dewar... ...
AAAATCCGATGCCCTGGCTGTACTTCCGCTCAGACACCGGCCTCTTCGTCCTCACGACGATGTTACGCCGTCTTTCGATTGTCATCCATCCGCCTGCTGTCAGGTTGATGGCGTGTTGCTTGTGAGACCTTTATTTTACCATGTCTGGCTCTCTTGTCAAGGCTTTTTCAATGCCTTTTTTGGGTCTCTTGCGCGTTTGTTATCGGTTCGCCTTGCGGCCAACCCGTCATTTGTCTGACATCTTCTTTCCGCGTGCAACGGGCTGTATTATACGGCTTTCTTCCCTATTGTCAAGGGTTTAAAAAAAATTCCTCAAAAAACGAGCCTCCCATTTTTACTATGCGATTCCTATTTTCCTATAAAATATCCGTAAAGATTCCCTTTCTTCTTACCCTATAACCTTTTAACCGTATGCTGTGAATTTAAGTGCCATGGGGGGTACAAGCCTTTTTGGGGCAGCACCTGACGTAAATTGAACAGCCTGCCGTTCCACTGCTGTCTTTTGAAGTTAAATGGAGCCATTCCATGTTTCGAAAATTATTTTTTCTCATCCTTGCCTTTGCCTTTCTGGCCCTCTACACCCTCCCCAAAACCGGTCCAACAGCCAGCCATGCCAATGCCGTGGAAGACCTGAAAGAAGAATGCCGCTACCTGTCGGATCACCTCGACGCGCTCGACATGGACCGCCCAGGCCCCAAATTGGGCGACCTTTACCCCTACCTCTTTCGCGCTTTTTATCAGTTTAAGACTCAGCCGCCGGTCTTTAACCTGGAGGGACAAAATTTCACTAACCCTAAAGACTTCCGCGATGCCAAAGTGCTGTGCAGTCAGTACGAACTGGTGCAAGAGGAAAAAGAGTTTTGGAAAGCCTTCCGCCTTAACCCGATGCAAAACTACCTCTCTGCCCTACGCGCTGACTTTACCCCAACCATCACCTTCGACGATCACCGTCACAGCGCCCTCGTGCGGATTGTGATCTTTAAAAAGCAGATCGGCATCTTTGAAATGGTTTATGAGATTGACCAAAGCCCCAATCACCGGGTTTTAGGCGACACTCCAACCATCCTGTATCCCTCTCAATACGATCAGACCAGGCCAACGCTGGCCCGCACAGCCCGCTAAAGAGAATTTGAAATACCCCCCCACAAAAAACGCGAGGGAGAAGCCGGGCTTCTCCCTCGCGCGCTCTGTCTATGCCTCGCGGCTGGTTTTGGGCTGATACAACCCTTCGGGATTGGCAATCAACAGCCCCGCCTGGTAAGTGATTGGGTCCACCGGCGCAAGCGCCGCCGCCATCTCCGGCGAGATCACCGCAATGCGCCGCCGCTTCAGCAGCGCCTGTTCGATGGCATCCACCCCGGCGTCATTCCATTCCCAACCCAGCCGGTCAAAGCGCGCCAGGTTCAGCGGCGGGGTATAGGTGCGCAAGGTCTTGATCCCATCCACGTTATAAAACTGCTCAAAATACGACATCACCAGCTCGCGCAGGTCGCGGTAGACCGGGTCGCGGTAGCGCAGCCCCACAAAGTTCGACTTTGCCACCGCCCCCCAGCGCCCACTGCGCCGGAAAACCGCCAGCACGTGATCGTCATCCATCCCGGGGTCCGGGAAAATATCCACCAACAACGGCGGGAAGCCCAACCGCCGCAGTGCCGCCGCCGCAAAAACGGCCCCATCCAGGCAGTGCGCCCGACCGGTTTGCATGACCCGCAGTGGGCATAAGTTCGAATACTCTGGCCGGTAGGCGGTCGTATCCAGATAAGCCTGAATCTTCGCGGGCGAATCCAGCCCGCTCAGCAGTTTGCGCTGTTCCTCGTTCAGGTGCGCCTCTAAAGTTGCGTTTTCCTCATTCAACATGCCAGCTCCCACCCATATAAACCGTCACCGGCGAGCCTTCGGCCAACAGCGCCGAACGCGGACGGCCGCACAAAGCCGCCTCGAACTGCGGCCCATACAGCGCCCGCACGTCGCACAATAAATAGGGTTGTTCCACGGCCCAGACCCGCCAGCGCGGGTGTTCCACCCGATATTCCCCCGTGCGGCGCGCCCCCAGGCGGGTATATCCCCAATAATGTTCGGTGATAAACTCCTCCTCCGAACCGGGCGCAATTTCGCGCAGGCCGCCTACCGCCAGCCCGCCTAACCGGTGCAGGCGCGAGCGCCGCGCCCAACCTCTGCGCAGACGCCAGGTATATTCCACCAGCCGGGGGAGCCGCGCGTCACTGCCCGGCTCAATCGTATGCCCCATCGGCAGTGCCGCGTAATGCTCGCCGTAGAACCCATTTGCCACACGGGCAATCCATGGACGGGGGACGATTTCTTTCACAAACACCACCCCACGCCGCCGCTCCGACCCCACCTTGCGCCGCACGTAAAACCGCAGGTTCACTTCTTCAAAATTGCGGTGACCGGGAACCGGTATCCCCAGCACCCGGGTCTTTAAAAAAAGGAAACCCACTACGCTCACCAGCGTCTTATCCTGCCAGGTATCCAGCTCTACGCCAGCCGGAACCAGCGGAGCCAGCACCTGGGGGTCAATTTCGTAATTGAGCATCAAGAGGTAACGCCATTCAGCCGTCAGAAAAGCGCGCGACGTGGTCATATCCCTGTCCTTCAACGGGAGAGTTTATCACAAAAGGCGGCGGATCAGGACGATCCGTTCAAGGTCCTCAGCCTTCTTCTGCGCGCGCCCATTCTTCGGCCTGGCGAAACTCTGCGGGACTGTTGACGTTCACAAACGAGCGCAGGGTCGGGTCGGCGGCGGCGATTTCTTCGGCGTTCATCTCGCGCACACGCACCGCCTCTAACCAGGCAATCATCCTGCGCTTGCCCTCGGCCAGCGCCTGGCGCACTGCCGGCAGGCAGACCTCGCGGCGGTACACGGCGTGGAGCGGCTCTAAACCTTCTGGCGAGCGTGGAATGACCACGTCAACCTGCTCGCGTTCCAGCAGCGCGCGCTGTGCCAGCAGCAGCGCCGGATTGAGGAAGGGCATATCACAGGCCACCACCGCCACCACCGGCGTACTGGCCGCCTCAAAAGCCGTCACCAGCCCGCCCAGCGGGCCCAACCCCTGCACCCGATCCGCCGCCAGCGGCAGGCCCAAAAAAGCATACTCCGCCGGACGGTTGGTGACGACCAGCAAAGCCGCGTCTAACCCCCTTAACCGTTCGACCTGCCGGGCGATCAGCGGGCGGCCCAGAAAGGGCATTAACGCCTTGTCTTGCCCCATGCGCGAAGACTGCCCCCCCGCCTGAATCACTACGGTAAAATCCACCTGATTCTTCTCCACAACCCCTCTTTACGACCTACATCACCTTCTTCTCACCGGATTCTAGCCCGGAAAAGCCATCTGTCAACGGATAAAAACGGCCCGTCCCCTGTTCCCGGCCCATCGGAACGGGCTTAAAATCCATCAACAACCGTTCCTGAAAAATCTGAAACAGGCCTCTATTCTGAACGCCAAGAACAATCTATGGTATTGTTAATGCGCATCCACCTGTCTTCTCACGGATCAGGAAGTTAGCCTGTGGCTTCAGACCCTTCCTCTTTAAAGCTCCACGAAATCACCACCCTGCGCGACCCGCACCTGCTCGATTGGCTGGACCTGTACGAATCGGCCTTTCCGCCTCACGGGCGCGGAGCCGTATCCTGGATCATCCGCGCCTTGCAGGCCCGCGAGGAAGGCCGCCCCACCCACAGCCGGCTGTGGATTCTGTGCGACGGGGCCGGAGACTTCACCGGCATGGCGCAAACTTCGTGGAATGAACCCTACCGCCTGACCTACCTGGGGTATTTTGCCATCCTGCCCGAAAGGCGCGGCCAGGGCCTCGGCGCGAGCTTTTACCGCCTGCTTCTGCCGCACATCCTGACCCCCGGCCCCGACTTCCTGCTCTTTGACGTGGAGCGCCCCGACCTGCTTCCCAACCCCGCCGACCGAGAACTCGCCGCCCGCCGCATCCGTTTTTACGAACGCCTGGGGGCCAGGGTACTGCCCGGCGCGACCTTTGCATGGGGGCAAGCGCGCCAGCGCCTGATGTATCACCTGTTTGCCCCAATCAACGAAGCCCAAATCTTGCGCCGCGCCACAGACCTGGTCTCAAACTTCGGCGGGCGGCTGATGAAGGATGATGACTGCGAATCGGAGGGAACCCATGCCAGACACGAACGATGAGATCGAACGCCTGCAGCGCCTGCGCGACCGCAATCTCCAGGCCCGCGACCCTTCCACCCGGCGCGGGCGCTATCAGAGCCAGTATCACCGCCAGCGCGCCGCCCGCAAGGGCCTGACGGCCGGCTCGGTGCTCAGCACCTTTTCTCACAAGGTCAGGGGCCTGTTTGTCGGCATCCTGTTGGGCCTGCTGGCCTGGATCCTGCTTTCCATCTTGGTTGATGCGCCCTGGGTAGACCTGGCCGGGCTGGGCGCCGCCGTGCTGTTCAGCGCCGCGGGCGTGTTCATCGGGGCCTCTTTCGACTGGCGCGATGATTTAAGAGACTTTTAGTGGATTCAGGGTTGGATTTCAACCTTGGCGCTCATGCCCCACCGCAGACCTTCCGGCGGCTCATCCAGCGCAATCGTGACCTTAAACACCACGTCTCCGCCGATCTTGCTGGCGCGCGGGGCGATTTTCGTCACCTTGCCCGGCAGGTCCGCGCCCAGCGCGTCCACCGTCACCCTGGCCGTCTGCCCCACCTTCACCCGCGCCACGTCGCGCTCGCTCAGGTCGGTCGTCTCAATTTGCAGTGTCGAGAGGTCCGCCAGCGCCACCACCGGCTGTCCGGGCACAACCGCCTGACCGGGCACGCCGATCACCTGCACCACTTCGCCCTCAAATGGAGCTAACAGCACTGCGCGCGCCAGCGCCGCCTGCGCGCTCGTCAGGTTAGCCTGGGCGGCGGCGATGGCCGCATTCAACCGCGCCACTTCGTTGGGGTCCAGGCCGCCCTCGGCTTGCAGACGGGCGTAATATTCCTCGCTCTGTTTCAGCGCCGCTTCCGCCGCGGCCAGTTCGGCATCTGACTCTAAAATTTCCTGCTCGGTGTAGCCCATGCAGTAAATGTAATTGGCATAGGCCGTGTTGTAGACGTTCTGCGCCTCTTGAATGCGCTCTAGCGCCCCCAACGACCCATCGTTGTTATCTTTGGCTTCCTGGAGCCGCTCTTTAGCGTCTTCATACCGCTTGGTATACAGCTCCAGGGTATCTTCTGAACAGCGGCGCATGTTAGGGCGCTTGTGGTATTTCACGGCGTCGTTGTAACGCTTCTGGTTTTGCACCACCGCCAGGCGCGCATTCGCCAGGGCCAGGGGCGCGTTGGCCTGGTAGGCCGCGAGGGCCTGTTGGGCACTGCGCAGGGCCTGTTCGGCGGCATCCACCGCGGCCTGAAGCTCCGCCTGATTGGTCAGGACGGCCAGCGGGTCGTCAGCCTTCACCCGGTCGCCCTCCTGCACGTGGATGGTCTGAATGACCCCGGCGGCGGCGAAGCCCACTTCAACATAGCGCGCCGGTACAACTTCCGCCGAAGCCGTCACCGCGCCGCCAGCGGCGCGGCCCGCCGCCGCGCTCGTACCGGCAGGGGGAGTGACCGCCAGGGTTGGGATCAGCGTAGGCGTGGCTTTGGCACAGCCGGCCAGGACCGGCGCCGCCAGAATCAGAATCGTGAGCAGCAGCCCGCGCCGGGCGCGGACCGAGAAAGACAGCCTGTTCATCTGTGTACCCTCTAATGGGCCGGCGCGGCCTCGCGGCGGTCCGCCGCCAGCACAGCCCCGTTTTCCTCAACCAGTTTACCGTCGCGCAGTTGCACCACCCGCCGCGCATGAGCCACCACGCGCGGGTCGTGCGTGGCAAACAGGAACGTAACGCCCGTCTCGCGGTTCAGCCGCTGCATAATTTCCATAATCTGCTGGCCGTTGGCGGTGTCTAAGTTCGCGGTAGGTTCATCGGCCAGCACCACCAGCGGGCGCGCCGCCAGGGCCCGCGCTACCGCCACGCGCTGCTGCTCGCCGCCAGAAAGTTGATCGGGGCGGTGATTCATGCGGTCGCCTAACCCCACCGCTTCGAGCAGGTACTTCACGCGCTCGCGCCGCGCGGCGGGCTTCTCGCCGTTCAACAAAAGCGGCATCTCCACGTTCTCGTAGGCGGTCAGCCCAGGGATGAGGGCAAAGAACTGAAACACGAAGCCAATCAGTTTTTTGCGCAGTTCGGCGCGGCCGTTGGCGTTCAGGCGGGTCACATCCTGCCCCTGAATGCGCACCACGCCGCTGGTGGGCTTATCCAGACAGCCGATGATCTGTAACAGCGTGGTCTTGCCGGAACCCGAAGGCCCCACCAGAGCCGTGAACTCGCCTTTCTCAAAAGACACAGTCACGCCGCGCAGTGCATGGGTTTCCTGCGCGCCAATCTTATACACTTTGGTCACATTTTCCACTTCAATGACGGCCATACGCTACCTCAAATCTTCTCTCATTTTCCATGCAGCGCCTGGACCGGTTCCAGGCGAGCCGCAAACCAGGCCGGGTACACGGCCACGACCAGCACGATCACCAGGGCCAGAAGCGTCAGCATAAAGGCCTGTTCAGGGGCAAAGGACGTGTACAACAGCCGCCCGTAGGTAATCATATTCGAGGCTTTCGACTCGATAATAGCCTGGGGGAACTCCAGGCCCACTTTGGAGTAGTAATAGACGATGGAGCCGCCCACCAGCAGGCCGCCCGCCACGCCGGCCGCGCCTAACATGGCGGCTTCGAGCAGGAACATGCCCATAATCTGGTGAGCCTTCATGCCCAGCGCCGCCAGAATGCCCATTTCGCGCGTGCGCTCAAACACCGACATCAACAGCGTGTTGGCGATCACCACCGCCACCATGCCCAAGACGATCAGGTTAAGCAGGTTGGTAAAGACCAGGCTGGCATCTACCGAATCGAGGATGAGCCGGTTCAGATCGCGCCAGGTCAGAACGGTCAGCCCGGGCGCACGGAAGGCCGCCGCGAAGGCCTCCGCGTTTTCGCGGTCATCCAGCAGTACGCGGATGGCGCTGGCGCGCTCGCCAACCTGGGTGAACGCTTGGGCCTTCGCCAGCGGCAGGTAGACGTTCACCTCGTCATACTGGCCCACGCCGGTATCGTATAACCCCCGGATGGTGAATGGGGCCTGGTCAGTGGTCTGGTTCGACGTGCTGACCACCAGCACCACCGTGTCGCCCACGTGCAAATCGAGCAGTTCGGCCAGGCGCGCGCCGATCAACACGCCAGAGCGGTCATCGGGAGCGGGCATCGTTCCGGCCACCACCGCCTGACGGATCGGGTCCAGCAGGGGCGACTGCACTTCCACCCCGTTCACCGTCACCCCCACCGACTCTTCGCCAGACAGCACCAGGCCGTTGGCCCATAAGACGGGCGCCGCCGCCTGCACGCCGGGGATGGCCTCGATCTGACGGGTCAGCCCGGCGGGGTCGGACAGCAGGTCTTGCCACAGCAAACTGACCTGATCGGCGTCGTAAGACTCGGCGCGCACCTGCAAATGGCTGGTTTGAAGCTGGATCGCCATCTTGAGCGAGCCATCGAAGACGCCTTTGTAAAGCGCGGACATAAAGATCAACAGCGTCACGCCGATGACCATCGCCAGCAGGGTGAGGAGCGAGCGGCGCCGGCTCCGCAGCAGGTCGCGGTAAGCAATCTTCCATAATTGAGACATACAACCTCCCTTCTGGCCGCTACACGTAATGGAGCGCCTCGGCCGGCTCGCGGTGGGCGGCCTGCCAGGCCGGGTAAAGCGCCGCCAGCGCCGCGATAACGATCACCGTCAGGGCGCGCCGCAGCAGCGCCGCCATTGTCAGCGTGGGATACAGGCGCGTGCCTAACAGGGCCATCACATCGCCGGCTGAGTTGGTCGTAGAAAGGTCAATCCCGTTAATGCTCACCAACAGCGTGACCGCCGCGCCCAACGCACAGCCGGCCACCGCGCCGACCACGCCGATCAGCGCGCCTTCCAGCACAAACAACCCTAAAATATGCCGGCCCTTCAGGCCCATCGCCCCTAACAGCCCAATCTCGCGGGTGCGCTCAAACACGGCCATCATCATCAGGTTGAGGATGCCAATCCCCGCGATCAACAGCACCACCAGGGCAAAAACGTCAATGATCTGCTCGCCCACGCTGTAGGTCATCAGCAGGTCAGGGTTGAGTTCCTTCCACGAAGCCACCTCGCGCCCCGGCAGAGCGGCTTGCAGGCGTTCTACCACCTGTTCCTCACTGCCAACGGACCGCAGAGCAATCGCAATTTCCGTCACCTGACCTTCCATGTCGTAAAGCGCCTGGGCCTCTCCCAGTGAGATATAGACCCGGCCTTTCTCAAGTTCCGGCGAGCCAACGTCATAAATCCCAATGATGGTCATGGTGCGGGTGCGCATCTGTTCGTGCGCCGCGCGTCCCACCAGGCTGATGCGGTCACCCAGGCCCACCTTCAGCCGGTCGGCCAGCGCCTTACCCACCAAAACCACGTCCTGGTCGGCAGAGGTCAGGTAACGGCCTTGAGCGATATGCTGGGCCACCAGCCCCACCGGCCCTTCCTTCTCTGGCTCGATCCCGCTGATGCTGACGGGCAGTGAAGCCGCAGGGCTGTTGGCAAAGCCGCCGGTCACAATCCGCCCAGAAGCATTGATCACCTCTGGCTGGGCCAGCGCCACGGCGATGACTTCCTCCGGGTTGGGAACCGGAGTAAGCGGGATGCGCCGCGCCTTCTGCCGGTAACCCTCAGCGTGAACCTGAATATTGCCGCCCAGCAGCTTAATCAGGTTACCGTAGATCGCGTCGCGCGAGCCGCTAATCATCGCATCCATGAAAACCATCAGCAGCAGGCCCAGCGCCACTGCCGCCAGCGCAATCAGCGTCCGCCGCCAGTTGCGCCACAAGTTACGCCAGGCAATTTTCAAGAAAGTATTCATTGCGCCTCTCGATCAGCGTTTTTACAATAATACTCTACAAGTTTGTATTTTGCTCAGAATACTTTAATCCATTTCATCCCAAAATGCAATAGGATGAAAGTCACAACCGCCGGGCGGCTCACGGCACTGCGCGAACCACCCGGCGGCGTTTGGAGCACTCTTTCATTTCACTCGCCGCGGTCTTCGGCGATATCCACTAATTTATGGGGAGATTTCAGCAAGATCACGTCGCCGCGCCAGTCAATCAGCCCGTCCGATTGCAGTTTGCTAAGCGTACGGCTGACGGTGTAAATGGTCGTGCCGGCCATCTCGGCCAGGTCCTGCCGGGTAAACGCCAGGTCGAGAACCACCCCCTGATCCACCTTGCGGCCAGCCTGTTGAGCTACGCGCAGTATCGCGCGCACAATCCGCCGCTCCACCCGCTCGGTGCATAGTTCGAGGATGCGGTTCTGGAAACCAAGAATGTATTTGGAAAGTATTTCTATCGCATTCAGCGCAACCTGCGGGTAGCAGACCATCAGTCTTTTCATCACATCGTGATCCCAGGCCAGCACGCGGCAGTCATCCACTGCCAGCGCAGTGACCGGAAAGTTAATCTGCCGCAGAACGGCCACAATCCCAAAGGCATCGCCGGGGTTAAGGAAGTGCAAAACCACCTGATTGCCCTCTGGCGTAAGCTGCGAGAGCTTAATATGGCCTTCTACCAGCAGATAAAAGGTTTTCGCGGGGTCATCCTGGTAGAAAAGATACCGGTCGGCCTTATAGGTCTGTTCGTACGAAGCGCGCAGCACATGCTCAAGCTCCGGCTCGGCCAGACCGGCAAAGATATCTACCTTCTGAAGATAGTCAAACTGGCATGCTTTGGTTATGGGCATAGGTCTCTACGCCTGCGTCTGTAACGGGATTTATCATACCTATTTTATCGCGTTAATCCCATAATACAAGGTCTCAATCGGCGGCTTCCAGCCCGCAGGCCGCCTTTAATGGAACGGGCTGCAGCCGGCCGGTGTATTCCAGAATAAATCGAGCACCGGAGGATCTATCAGAATGCGCGCAATCCATCTTTCTGGCTGTACGCTGATCGGACTGTTGGGCCTGCTGGGGCTTCTGCTGGCGGGCTGCGCAGAGGGGACGGCTGGCGCGGTAGGTTCAACGCCCACCGCGCCAGCCTGCCCCGTCACCGAACCAGCCTGGGAGAAACCGCCGGAAGACGCGGCGGTTTCTAACCCGCCGGATTACGGTCATTATTTCATCAACGCCGACCGCTCCATCTGGGCCTCAGCCGGCTGGGCTCGCCCCACCGGCGGCCCCCTGCGGGTGAGCACGGATGGCTTCAAAGTCGGCTGGTTCCGGCCCGCCGGAGAAACACTGGAGATCACCGCGCGGCGCACCGACGGCACCGCCCCGCCCTTTGAAGCGCACGTGCCGTGCTGTTACCCCACCCGCTTCCAGGCTTCGGGCCTGTACTTTCCTGCCGCGGGCTGTTGGGAAGTCACCGCCAGGGCCGGTGAAAGCCTGCTGACTTTCATCCTTTTTTTAGAGCCTGAACAGCCAACCCGATCCCACCGCGCCATTCCTGTTGAGGTCGTTTTTCAATCCGCCTCATCCCGGATTTGGAAAAACACCTGCACAATGTGGGGGTCAAACAACTGGCCGCTGTGTTCGGCCAGGTAGTGGCGGGCGGCGGCGCTGTTCCAGGCCAGGCGGTAAGGGCGGTCAGACGTTAGCGCGTCGTACACGTCCACCACGGTAAAGATGCGCGCCGCCAGCGGAATCGCCTCGCCGCGCAGCCCCTGAGGGTAGCCGCTCCCATCCCAATGTTCGTGATGCCCGTATGGAATCTCAACCGCCGGCTGTAAGTAGGGAATATCGCGCAGCAGGTCGCGGCCGTATTCGGGGTGCAGGCGCATCAAGACCCATTCTTCGGCGGTCAGTGGGCCAGGTTTGAGCAAGATCGCATCGGGTACGCCTAGCTTGCCGATGTCGTGCAGCAGCGCCCCGCGCCGGATGTGACCCAGAGTTTCTTCATCCAACCCCAACCGTTCAGCGATTTTCACCGTCAGTTCCACCACCCGGCGGCTGTGCGTAGCTGTCTCATGCTCGCGCAGTTCGAGGGCGCGCGCCCAGCCCTCTAAGGTGGCCTGGTAAGACTCTTCCAGCCGCTCGTGGGCCAGCCGCAGCGCCTCCTGCGCCTCAATCCTCTCGGTGATATCGCGCGTAATGGAGAGGATGCACAGTTCGCCGCCAACCTGCATCACGCGCGCCGACATCAACCCAATGCCGATCTGCCCATTCTTGCGCCGGAAGGGAGCTTCGAAGTTTTCCACCTCGCCTTTTGCGCGCAGTTCCTGCGTCAGGCGGGCGCGGTCGGCGGGGTTGACCCAAATATTCAATTCCAGCGAAGATCTGCCGATCACCTCTTCTCTTGTATATCCCATCAGGCGGGTGAAGCCCTGGTTAATATCCACGTACCGGCCATCGGTCAGGCGGTTGATGTTAATCGAATCGGGCGAAGCGATAAACGCAGTCGAAAACTTCTCCTCCGACAGGCGCAGGGCTTCGAGCGCGCGCTTGCGCTCCTCCATCTCATCACACAGGGCCAGGTTAAGCCGCACCTGTTCATCCAGGGCTGCTTCGACGCGCGCGCTGTAATACATTTGCAGCGCGGCCACTCCCGCCAGTCCAAACATAAAAGTAATCACCCAGCCCAGCCAATCCATGAACGGGCCGGGCGCGTGCATCTGCCCAAAAAGCACGTAAGCCGCAATGCTCGCGCCGGCCACCACCAGGCGCGCGCCCGGGCTGATCAGCATCCCCGCCAGCAGTACCGCCAGGCCGTAGAACAGCACGAAAATCGTATCGAACCCAGATCGGTACGAACTATAGACCCCCAGGCCGAAGCACATCAACACCATTATCCATGCCGCCAGCCGCCAGGCTCGCGTATGCGCCGCCCCCCACGCGGCCAGGCCAGCCCCCAGTAGAATGTAAGTTGACAGGGTATACCGAAATTCAAACCAGCCCAACAGCGTCCCCGTACCGACCAACAGCACCGCCAGGGTCATCAGCAGAAGAAGAATACGCGCCACATCCTGCGCCCACTGCCTGCGCCGCAGCAGCGGACCGGTTGGGTGCTTCCCCTCCCAACACTGCGTCTGATCTATATCCGCGGCTTTCATCGTTCTGGCCCACAGTGACCGGTATGCATCGGTGGTTTCCATCCCCTGCTGTGCCAGCCGGATGCACTGCACCCCACCCAGAACAGCACCGTCTCTGGAAGCGATCCAGCCATGATCCCCTCCTTTGATTCAGAGCCTGGAAACGATGGGTTAATTATAGATCTAAAACGAATGTTCGTATGGAAAACTTCCCCCTGGACACGGATGATAGATAAGAAAAGCTAAAAAATCCGTGTCCATCGGTGTGGATCTGTGGTTCCATCAATCTTTGGAAAGGTTACTGTAAATCCTTCACCAGGTACAGATTGCCTCGCCGGAAGCCCCGGCTTTCATAGTACAGGCGCGTGCCAACCGCCGCGATGACGGCCATGCGGGCAAAACCACGCTGTAAGGCCAACCGCCCGGCCTCCGCCAGCAGGCGCGTCCCCAGGCCGCTGTGCTGGGCCGCGCCGGGCTGTTCTTCGCCCACTGCCAAAGACTGCCCGTAAACGTGCACCTCGCGGATGAGGGCCGCGCCGGCCAGGTCGGGCAGGCGCTCGCTCAGATCGGGGGCCGCCGGCCCCGGCAGTGACAGGCGCAGGTAGCCGGCGATGCGGTCATCGGGGGTGACGAACTGCAAGAAATGCTCTTCGCTGGCCGCGTCTTGCCCGGCGGAGTAGACCACATCTTCCAGCCGCAGCGCGGCGGGGTCTACCTTCTCACCGCGCACCTCGCGGCAGCGGATACAGCGGCAGTGCTGGCCGCGCCGCGCCAGTTCTTCCAGCACGTCCATGCGCAGAGACGTGCGCCGGTTGCCCTCCACTACGTGATCCGAAGGAATGTCGCGGATGACGCGGTTAACGCGGCAGTACACCGGAATGCCCGGCTTAACGTCAGCGATCAGGTCAATCAGTTCCTGCTGGGTATAGGGCTGGTACTCGCCGCGCTGCCAGTATTCATAGAGTTCCGCGTTGGCTAAAAGCTGGCAGGGATAAATTTTGATCTCATCAGGGCAGTAGCCGCCGCTCCACAGCTTTTGAAAATCCGCGCGGTCGGTTGCTGGCGTAGCTCCCAGCAGGTTGGGCATCCAATGGAGTACCACTTTAAACCCGGCGGCGCGCAAAAGCGTGACGGCCCGCAGGGTTTCGGCGGCGGTATGCCCGCGCCGGTTCAGTTCCAGAACGCGGTCATCCAGCGACTGCGCCCCCATCTGCACCTTCGTCACCCCCAGGCGGCGCAGCCAGGCCAGTTCGCCCCCTAACGGGCGGGCGGTGATCTCATCAGGCCGCGTTTCGATCACCAACCCCACGTTGCGGTGCGGGGCCGTCTCATTCATGCGCTGGGCCTCTTCCAGCGAGGCGGACTCCACCTCATTCAGAGCGTCAAAACAGCGCCGGATGAACCACTCCTGATAATCGCGCCGGTAAGCCGACCACGTGCCGCCCAAAATGAGCAGTTCGATCTTATCGGTGGGGTGGCCGGTGGCTTCCAGCGCGTCCAGGCGCGAGCGCACCTGCAGGTAGGGGTCAAAATCGTTCTGCAGGCCGCGCATGGCCCCCGGCTCATCGGGCAGGTAGCTTTTGGGCATGCGCACGTCGGTCGGGCAGAAAATGCACTTACCGGGGCAGGGGTAGGGTTTGGTCAGCACCGTCACGGTCGTCACCCCAGAGAGGGTGCGCACCGGCTTCATGCGAATGCGCGCCAGAAAAGCCGGGTCAGGCTGCCACTCGCCGCGCTCCACCAGGTCTTTATACACGGCCACCAGCACGCTCTTGGGCAGGTAGCCGCCCCCCGGCAGAGGGCGGCGGCGGGTGGCGCGCATCAGATCGGCCCCGGCGCGCACCTCTTCTAAAATCTCCCGCGCCAGCGCCGCGCGCTCCGGCGTCACCACGCGCTGTTCATTCCACAATTCCACGTCAAACCGGTCTTTTTCTACCATCGTGGGTGAGATTATACCCTATTTCATTCCCCCAATGCCGCCCCCGTCCCCGGCCCGGCATAGTAACCGTATTCCAAACCCATAATAGAAACCACAGATCAACACGGATGAACACAGATTTTTCAGCTCTTCTCATCTTTCTTCCATCCGTGTTCATCTGTGTTCATCGGTGGTTCCCCCAAAAAGCGTCCCCCATCATAGAAACCACAGATCAACACACATGAACACAGATTTTTCAGCTCTTCTCATCTTTCTTCCATCCGTGTTCATCTGTGTCCATCTGTGGTTTTCCCCAAAAACGCCCCTCATCATAGAAACCACCGATCCACACGGATTTTTCAGCTCTTCTCATCTTTCTTCCATCCGTGTTCATCTGTGTCCATCTGTGGTTCCCCAACTTCTTCAGGGCAGGCATTCTGAAGGCTGGTCACCTGCTTCTCCCATAGTTCTCGAAAGCGCCCCGGCGAGGATACCAACGCATCGAAGCGCCCGCGCTGTACAATGCGGCCCGCTTCTAACACCACAATCTCATCTGCCGCCGTGACGGTTTGCAGGCGGTGCGCCACAATCAGCACCGTCCTGCCGCGCAAAAAGGAACGCAAATTGCGGATGACAAAGTCTTCCGTCAGACTGTCGAGCGCGGAAGTCGGCTCATCCAGCACCACGATTTTCGGGTCTTGCAAAAGCAGGCGGCCAAATGCCAGGCGCTGGCGCTCGCCGCCTGAAAGCTTAACCCCGCGCTCGCCCACCAGGGTCTCTAACCCCGCCGGCAGGCTGCGCACCCACCCGGCCAGCCCTACCTGCTCGATCACCGCCTGCAGTTGAACCGGGTTGGGATGCCGGTCAAAGACCAGGTTTTCGCGCAGTGTACCGTCAAACACCGGCGGTTCCTGAGGAATATAGGCTGCGGACTGATAAAACGCTTCCAGGTCAGCCGCCGCCAGGTCTTGCCCATCCACTAACACCCGCCCGCACGTTGGTTTCAACAGGTAGAGGGCCAGCCGCGCCAGCGTTGATTTGCCCCCGCCGCTCTCCCCTACCAACGCGGTGATCTGCCCTCCGGCAAAGGTATAAGAGAAATCTTCCAGTACGGGCCGTTCCTCTGCGCCCGCCTGAGCCGGGTACGCAAAGGTAACGTTCTCCAGCGTAATACTGCCCTGGACGATCTTCAAGCGCCCTTCCCGGCTCAAACCGGGGTCATCGGGCAGTGCCAAAAATTTCTGGAAGCGCGCAAAGGTGACCGCATCCATCTTATAGCGGACGTAGGCCATGCTGAAGCCCGTGATCGGCCCAAACACCGTGCCAATGAACGTCACCAGCGCCACCAGCGCCCCCACGCTAGACGCCCCGGCCACAATCAGGCGCGCCTGGTGAATCACCACCCCTGCCTGGATGAAGAACACCAAAAAAGCGAACCCGGTATAAAACAGCTCTTGCAGCAGGTAAATGCGGGCCCGCGAGCGCACAATCTCATCCGCCAGGCCCCGCGCCCGCTCTACCTCGGCCTTAAAGCGCCCATTGATGCGGAACACCACCATTTCCATGAACGCCCGCACCGAAAACTTCGAGAAATTCTCCTGATTCTCCAACAGCCTTTCTACCTCGCGCCGCCAGAAAACCATCAACGCATAGGCGATCAGGTACAGCACCCCATACCCCAAGACGATGACGGTAAAGAGGGCGGCATCGTAGAAGCGGATAAACATCAGGCTGAGGATCAACTGCGGCAGCAGTGAACGGGCGATTTCGAGGTAAAAGCCGTTGAAGATATTGCGCACGGCCTCGGCTCCGTTCTCGATGATCTGCACCAGACTGCCCGTTCCCAGGTTTTGGTAGGCCAGGTAGTCAATGCGCGCGATCTTTTCCAGAGCGCGCAGCTTGACCCACAGGAACGGGCCGTTGTACAGCACACTGCGCGGGATGCCTTCCAGGTAGATCAGGATATGATTGGCGGCCATCACCCCCAGGTAAAGGGCCAACGGCCCGACCGCATCACCAAACTGCCGCGCCGCCGGCAGTCCGTCAATCAGGCGCTGAAACAACACCGTCGCATAGAGCCCCGCGAAGGTCTGAGAAATACCCATCAGCAGGTAGGCCGCCAGAGCTAAACGGTAGCGGTAAGCAATCGCGGCGATGGTCTTAAAAATAGCGGCACGCAACGAAGGCGTCTCCTATTTCGATCTTGTTTGATTATATGCACAGGTATTGGGTAGGGCCGCCCATTCCGATGGGTCGGTCCCCCTGCTCAATGCTTTCACGCTATAATGGCTCTGAGGAAATTATAACAAGAGGGCTTATGTTCCAGGCATTGTGGGTTGAAGAAACCACGCCGGGCGTTTTTACCCGCCGCATTGTGGAGCGTTCTATCACCGACCTGCCGCCCGGCGGCCTGTTAGTGCGCGTGGAGTACTCTTCGCTCAATTATAAAGATGCGCTTTCGGCCTCCGGTCACCGCGGCGTGACCCGCCGCTACCCGCATACCCCCGGCATTGACGCCGCCGGGGTGGTAGAAGCTTCCGAAAGTCCAGAATTCCGGCCCGGCGACCGCGTGGTGATCGCGGCGCACGAGATGGGCGTCAACACTCCGGGCGGCTTCGGCCAGTACGTGCGCGTTCCGGCAGATTGGGCGGTGGCTCTGCCCCCTGGGCTGACGGCGCGCCAGGCCATGGCCTACGGCACAGCCGGGTTCACTGCCGCACTGTGCGTTGAACGGCTGATGCGCGAGGGCGTGCGCCCCCAGGACGGCGAAATTGTGGTGACGGGCGCTACCGGCGGGGTCGGGTGCATTGCCCTGCTGTTGTTGGCGCGCGCGGGGTACGCCAGCGCCGCCGTCACCGGCAAGCCAGAGCGCGCCGCCCTGCTGCGCTCGCTGGGCGCGGGGGCGGTGCTTTCGCGCGAAGAAGCCATCGGCGACGCGGCCCGCCCACTGCTGAGCGCCCGCTGGGCCGGGGCGGTGGATACCACTGGCGGCCCGCTTCTGGCCGCCGCCATCCGCGCCACGCGCCCAGGTGGGGTCGTCACCGCCTGCGGCAACGCCGCCTCGCCGGAACTATCGCTCACCGTGTTCCCGTTCATTCTGCGCGGCGTCACCCTGGCGGGCATAGACGCCCTGCGCCCCGCCAAACCAGAGCGCGAGCGCCTGTGGCGCAAACTGGCCGGCGAATGGAAGCTCGACCTCGACCCCATCACCAAAGAAGTCACCCTGGATGAACTGGATGCGGAAATCAACGCCATCCTGCGCGGCGGCCAGGTGGGCCGGGTGATCGTTCGCCTGACGGACTGAGCGCTAATCACCACCTCGTATACCTCTTTACTTCTCATTTGCTTCGCTCTCATGGTATCATCATAAAAACCAGCGCGTGAGAGCGCCTCTCACGCCCTTGTGGGGAGGAAATGGCATGGACCTGTGGTCAGAATTTCATGGGCCCAACGCAGGTTATGTACTGGAACGCTACGAACAATTTCTCCGCGACCCTGCCTCAGTTTCCGCTGAGGAACGGGCGCTGTTTGAAACCTGGGACCGAAGCGGGCTGGCTCCGGCGGTGGAGCCAGCTCAGGCCGCCAGGCCCGCGCCGGCCCCCCCCATGCCAGACCTGCGCGCGGCCCGCGCCGTTTTTCAACTGGTCGAGGCCATCCGCCGCTATGGGCATGTGGGCGCGCGCCTCGATCCGCTTGGCACGCCCCCCGAAGGCGACCCCAGCCTCGAACTTTCTACCTATGGGCTGACCGAAGCCGACCTGCGCGCCCTGCCCGCCGCCGTGGTGGACAGCCCCGCCGCCGAGGGGGCCGCCGACGCTTTCGAAGCCGTCCAGCGCCTGCGCGCCCTCTATTCTGGCACGCTCGGCCACGATTATCTGCAGATCAAAGACCCCGCCGCCCGCGACTGGCTGCGCGACGCCGTCGAGGCCGGGCGCTTTGCCGCCGACCTTCCCCAAGACCAGGCCCTGGCCCTGCTGGACCGCCTGACCGAAGTGGAAGTCTTTGAACACTTCTTACAGCGTTCTTTCACCGGCAAGACCCGCTTTTCCATTGAGGGCCTGGATATGATGATCCCCCTGCTGGATGAGATCATCTCCGGCGCGGCCCAGGCGGGCATCCACCACCTGCTCATCGGCATGGCGCACCGCGGCCGCCTGAACGTCCTGGCGCACATCCTGGGCAAGCCTTACGACCAAATCCTGGCCGAGTTCAAAGACCCGCTCCGCCGTCAGGTGATGGAAAACGAACCCGACGGCTGGCTGGGCGATGTCAAATACCACGCCGGGGCCGCCCGCCAGCAGGCAGAGATCACCCTGAAGGTGCAGATGGCCCCCAACCCCTCGCACCTGGAGGCGATTAACCCGGTGATCGAGGGCATGGCCCGCGCCGCCGGCACCGACGCCGCCCGCCCCGGCCCCGCCAGCTTTGACCCTTCCGTCACCCTGCCCATCCTCATCCACGGCGACGCCGCTTTCCCCGGTCAGGGAGTGGTCGCTGAGACCCTCAACCTCTACCGCCTGCGCGGCTACACCACCGGCGGGAGCATTCACATCATCGCCAACAATCAGATCGGCTTCACCACCGACCCGCCCGACTCGCGCTCCACCCGCTTTGCCTCCGACCTCGCCAAAGGCTTCCGCATCCCCATCCTGCACGTCAACGCCGATGATCCGGCGGCGTGCATCGCGGCGGCGCGCCTGGCCTTTGCCTTCACCCAGCAGTTCGAGCGCGATTTTCTCATTGATCTGATCGGCTACCGCCGCCTGGGCCACAACGAGGGCGACGAACCGGCTTTTACCCAGCCCACCCTGTACCGGCGCATTGCCGAACATCCCACCGTGCGCCAGCTATGGGCCAAGGCGCTCATCGAGCGCGGCTGGATTACCCCCCAACAGGTGCAGGCGGCTTACGACCGGAAGATGAACGAACTCCAGCACTGCCTGGACGAATTAGACCCTTCTGCCCTGCGCGAGCCAATCCCCGCTCCCCCGCCGCCCGGCGCGGCCCGTTCCGTGCCTACCGGCGTACCCCTGGAACGGCTGACGGAACTGTGGGAACATCTCAACCGTCTGCCGGAGGGCTTCAAACTGCACCCCCGCTTAGAGCGCATCCGCCAGCGCCGCGCGAAAGTGCTGGGCGGCGATCCGCGCTGGCCGACCGTTGATTGGGCCGCCGCCGAAGAACTGGCCTTTGCCACCATCCTCGCCGACGGCACGCCCATCCGCCTGACGGGGCAAGACGTGGAGCGCGGCACATTCAGCCACCGCCATGCCGTACTGCACGACGTAGAAACCGGCGCAACCCACCTCCCCCTGCACCATCTGCCCGCGGCCCGCGCCGCTTTCGAGGTCTACAACTCGCCCCTGTCAGAGGCCGCCGCGCTGGGCTTCGAGTTCGGCTACAACCTCCAGGCCCCCGAGCGCCTGGTGATCTGGGAGGCCCAGTACGGCGACTTTATCAATAACGCCCAAACGGTGGTAGATGAGTTTATCGTCTCGGCGCGCGGCAAGTGGGGACAACTGCCCTCGCTGGTACTGCTGCTGCCGCACGGCTACGAAGGTCAGGGCCCCGACCACTCTTCAGCGCGGCTGGAGCGCTTCTTGAACCTCGCCGCCGACAACAACCTGCGGGTGGCAAACTGCACCACTGCCGCCCAATACTTCCACTTACTGCGCCGTCAGGCCGCCCTGCTTCTCAAAGATCCCCTGCCCCTGGTGGTGATGACCCCCAAGAGCCTGCTGCGACATCCGCTGACCGCCTCGGCCCCGATCGAGTTCAGCGAGGGCCGCTGGCAGCCGGTGATGGACCGCGCCGCCCCGCCCGAAGGTTCACTGCCGCCCGCCGAGAACGTCACCCGGCTGATTCTATGCTCTGGCAAGGTTTACGTAGACCTGATCACCAGCGAGCTTCAGCCCCGCCACCCCGAAGTGGGCATCGCGCGCGTCGAGCAGTTGGCCCCCTTCCCCCTGCGCGAAGTGCAGGAACTGCTGGCGCGCTACCCAAAGCTGAAGGCCATCACCTGGGTGCAGGAAGAACCTGAAAACATGGGCGCGTGGGATTTCGTCCGCCCCTATTTGCAGAAAGCCGCCGGAAAACTGCCGCTGGGCCTGGTAGCCCGCCCGCGCGCCGCCAGCCCGGCGGAGGGATCGAACAATCTGCATATCCACAACCAGCGCAGGCTGGTGGAACAGGCATATGAGAGGTGAGGTTATGGCAATGGATGTCACCGTTCCAGACATGGGCGAATCGGTTATCGAAGCAACGGTTGCACGCTGGATTAAACAGGAAGGCGACGCCGTGCTGGCGGGCGAGCCGCTGGTAGAACTGGAAACCGACAAGGTGAATGTAGAAGTGAGCGCGCAGCAGGCCGGCGTGCTGGCGAAAGTCTTGCGCCAGCCCGGCGAGACGGTGCGCGTGGGCGACGTGCTGGCGACCATCCAGCCAACGGGGACGACCTCTACCGCTGAAGACCTCGAAGCCGAGATTCAACGCGAAGTGCCGCCGCCCGCCCCCGGCCAGACCATGCCGCCCGCGGCCTCGGAGCAGGGCGATACAACCCCCGCGCCCGTCCCCTCGGCCGCCGCCCAGGTAACGCCCGTAGCCCGCCGCATGGCCGAAGAGTTGGGCATAGACCTGAAGCGCGTGCCGCCTTCGGGCGGGCGCATTACCAAAGCCGATGTGCAGGCGTACGTCGAATCAGCCCCCCAAACGCCGCCGGTCCCCCCTGCCGCGCCCGCGCGGCCCCGCCCCGCGCCAGAACCACCCCCCGCCGCGCCCCGCCCGGCCCCCGCGCCCGCCCGCCCCGGAGAAGAAACCCGCGAGCGCATGTCGCGCCGCCGCCAGACCATCGCCCGCCGCCTGGTCGAAGCCCAGCACACCGCCGCCATGCTCACTACCTTCAACGAGATTGACATGAGCGCCGTTATGGATATGCGCAAACGCCGCCGCGAGGGCTTCAAACAACGCTTCGGCGTGGACCTCGGCCTGATGCCCTTCTTCGTCAAAGGCGTGGTCGCCGCCCTCAAAGCCTTCCCTTACCTCAACGCCGAAATCCAGGGCGAAGAGATCGTCCTTAAGCATTACTACGACATCGGAATCGCCGTCGGGTCTGAAGAGGGGCTGGTAGTCCCCGTACTGCGCAGCGCCGACCGCCTTTCGTTTGCCGACATCGAGAAAGCCATCCGCGGCTTCGTAGAAAAGGTCAAGGCCGGAACCCTCACCCTGGAGGATCTGCGCGGCGGAACCTTCACCATCACCAACGGCGGGGTTTACGGCTCCCTGCTCTCCACCCCCATCCTCAACCCGCCCCAGGTCGGCATTTTGGGGATGCACCGCATCCAGGAACGCCCGGTTGTGGTGGACGGCCAAATCGCCGCCCGCCCGATGATGTACGTAGCCCTCTCTTACGATCACCGCATTGTGGACGGGCAAACCGCCGTGCAGTTCCTGGTGCGCGTGAAGGAACTGCTCGAAGACCCCGAAAATTTGCTGTTCGGTTAACCAGAGGCTGACGGGCTGAAGATTTTTGCAGGCCCGTCACAGCTCTTGCAGGTCCGGTTCGGGGTGGAATGGAAGCGCCAGAGCGGCTCACCGCGACGACCATTCGCCCACAGCGGCCCCGAACCCGACCTACAAGATGCGGGAGCGGCAGCTCTTTGGTTAAAGAATAATGATAAAAAAATGCAACGATTTTGTGACAAAAACCGCTTTGATTTAATTATTGTATTATGTATAATGTATACGGTTTGTAACGTCTAATCCATAGACGTAACCACCATTCTATATCCAGAGGATGCCATGAAACTGAACCACTTCCCCATTCGGCGGACCCATGCACTCATTTTGCTGGCCTGCCTCCTGCTGCTGTTGGCGTTAAGCGCCGTGTCTCCATCCTCCGCGCGTGGCTTTTGCACAGGCGGGGTGACGTCTGCGGTGACATCCGCGCCGCAGTCGTCGTCGTTCCAATGGACCAACTGCCTCATCGTGGACGAAACCCCCGTCCCGCCGCTGTCTCCTGACTCGCCGTAAGAACCTTAGCTTACATGGCGTGTACGCTGTAGACACTCAGCCCACAGCGTACACGCTGTTCGTTTAAACTGCCGCCATAGGCGGCCAGATTCACCTTACTCCACCATCTCACGAATCAGATGAACCGGCTCGAAGCCAATCAGGGCGCGGGCGCGCTCATAGCTGACCAGGTTCCCTGCGCCCAGGATGGGCCGGGTGCGCCGCGTTACCTGCGGGAAAAACACCCTCAGCAGATCTTCGGAGGGCATGCCGGTGAAATTCTCGGCCTCGCATACGTACAGCGGATGACTGCCCTCGTAAGCGGCTGTTACTGCCTTTTCAAAAGCCTGGGCCGCGTCTTGCACCGATAGAATCGCCCAAAAATCCGTGTGACCGAAGCTCACCAGGTTATCGGGGTCCATGGGGTCAAAGCTTTCGGCCTGTTCCGGCTCCCAGGGCTTTTCAAAACGGCGCGCGGCGCGGGCCGCTTCTAATCGGGCCATGATCCGCTCCACGCGCTCGCGGCGCTCAGCTTCGGGCGCGTCAATCAACGCCTGGTAGGCCGACTGCATCACAGCGGCGTACTGCTTCGCCATCGCGGCCATTTCGGGCGTGGGGGCATAAATGCCCGGCATGCGCAGTGAAACGCCCGTAATGCCCTCGCGCCGCCAGTAGTACGCCGCGATTTCCTCAACTACCTGCTTCGAAAAAGAATAGGGATCGGTGGTAAAAGCAGGGTGGGCCTCGTCAATCGGGAAGTACTGGATGGAGAAGCTCTTGACGCCGAAATTATAGCCCAGGGCGTTGATCGAACTGGCCTGGGCCACCCGCCGGATGCCCTCTTGCGCGGCGGCTTCGTATACGTTATAGGTTCCGCAGCAGTTCACGCGGAAGATTTCCTGCCCGGCGGCGGCGGCCGGGTGCGCGTAGGCCGCCAGATGGATGATCGCATCCATGCCGCGCACCTGCTCGCGCACGGCGGCAAAATCGGTAACGTCGCATTCGACGGTCTCTACGCCGGGCAGTGGGTCGCGGGCGGCGCGGTCTAACGAGCGCACCGCGTGACCGCGCTCAACCAGGTACTGCACCACGCCCCGCCCCACCAGGCCAGACCCGCCCGTAACGAGAATGTTCATAACGCCAATTCCTTGTTGCTGAGAATACCTGCGAGGGGAATTATACACCGGAGAGAAGGGCCTTCACCTGTACAGCCTTCATCAGTAAAATGGAAGCCATGCAGATCCCTTTGCTCATCTACAACCCTGCCGCCGCCAAAGGCAAGGCCGCCAGGCTCTTGCCCAGGGTGCAGGCCCTGCTGGGGGCGCGCGGGCTGGCCTATGACCTGGCGCTCACCCACAGCGCCGGTCACGCCCAGGCCCTCAGCCGCGCGGCGGCCGAAGCCGGCCGCCCGCTCGTTCTGGCGGCGGGCGGCGACGGCACGGTGAACGAGTGCATTAACGGGTTGATGCAGGCCCAATTAGATGGTAAGCCGCGCCCGGCCCTGGGCGTTCTGCCGGTCGGGCGCGGCAACGACTTCGCCTTTGGGGCCGGTCTGCCGGGCGAACTGGCCGCCGCCTGCAACACGCTGGCCGCCGGATCGCGCCGCGCCATAGACCTGGGCCGGGCGCGCGTGGACGGCGGCGCGCCGCGCTTTTTCGGCAACGGCCTGGGCCTGGGCTTCGACGCAGTCGTGGGCTTCGAGGCCAACCGCATGCAGCGCCTCAGCGGCGTAGCCTCGTACCTGGTGGGCGTGGCCCGCGCCATCTTCCTCTACGCCCGCGCTCCAGTTTACGAGATTGACTGCGACGGCGAGCGCGTGCAGGGGCCTTTCCTGATGGTCTCGGTGATGAACGGGCGCCGCCTGGCCGGGGCCTTTCGCATGGCCCCCAGCGCCGACCCCGCCGATGGCCTCTTCGACCTGTGCCTGGCCGGGCAGGTCAGCCAGGCGAAAATCCCAGGCATCGCCGTGCTGTTTCTGCGGGGCCAGCAGGCCGGCCACCCGGCCATCCAGATGACGCGCGCCCGCCGCGTGAGCGTCCGCGCGCTGGAAGGCCGCATCCCGGCCCACGTGGACGGCGAAATGCTCTGCGAGGCCGGGCAGTCGCTGGAGATCGAACTCTTCCCCGCCGCCTTAGAGATCATCACGCCGGCCTGAACCGTTGAACGGCGGTTACAGCCGGCAAATCAAATAGGGGTCGAGAGACCCGACCCCTACTTTATTCCTTCTTGCTTTTATAGATGTTTATCTGCGCGGATCGGTAGTACCGAGCTTCTTCCTGCGCAGGCGCAAACTGTTGCTGACCACAAAAATACTGCTGGAGGCCATGGCTCCGGCGGCCAGCATGGGGTTGAGCAGGCCCAGCGCGGCGGCGGGGATGAGGATGACGTTGTAGAAGAACGCCCAGAACAGGTTTTGCTTGATGGTGCGCAGTGTGGCGCGCGAGAGTTCCACCGCGCGGGCAACGCCGCGCAAATCGCCGCTGATCAGCACTACCGGGGCCGAGGCCATGGCTACGTCTGTGCCTGTGCCGATGGCAATGCCCACATCGGCCTGAGCCAGCGCCGGGGCGTCGTTGATGCCGTCGCCCACCATCGCCACCACTGCGCCGCTGGCCTGGAGCTGTTTCACCGCGGCGGCCTTGTCGCCAGGCAGTACTTCAGCCAGCACATCATCCACGCCCACCTGCCGGGCAATGGCCTCGGCGGTCTGGCGGTTGTCGCCGGTAATCATCACCACCTTCAGGCCGAGTTCTTTCAGGCGGCGGATGGCTTCTAACGAGCCTTCTTTCACCGTGTCGGCCTCAGCGATCAGCCCGGCGGGGCGGCCATCCACAGCCACGACCATGACGGTTTTGGCTTCGCCCTGCAGGCGCGCGGCTTCTGAGGCCAATCCATCCAGCGCCAGCCCGCGCGCCGCGGCCATGCGCAGACTGCCAACCGCTACACTGCGGCCATCCACCTCGGCCTGCACGCCGTGACCCGCCTCCGCCGCAAAGGACTGCGGGTCTGAAAGGGCCAGTTCGCGGCTGCCGGCTTCGGCCACAATGGCCTCACCCAGAGGGTGCTCTGAGCCTTTTTCCACCGAGGCGGCCAGGCGCAGCAGTTCATCCTCGGCCATCTGTCCCCGCGTCACCACGTCCGTCACCGCCGGCTGTCCGCGCGTGATCGTGCCGGTTTTATCCAACACCACCGTCGTCAGCCGCCCGGCGCGCTCTAATGCTTCGGATGATTTAAACAGGATGCCCATTTCCGCGCCCCGGCCCGTGCCGACCATCACAGCGGTGGGGGTCGCCAGGCCCATAGCGCACGGGCAGGCGATCACCAGCACGGCTACCATGTTAATCAGGGCGCGGGTGAAGGGGTCTACATCGGCATTGACGGGCAGGGGCGGGCCAAAGATCAGCCAGGCCGCAAAGGTGAGCAGCGCCAGGCCGATCACCACCGGCACAAAGACCGCCGAAATGCGGTCCACCAGCTTCTGAATGGGGGCCTTCGACCCCTGCGCCTCTTCGACCAGGCGGATGATCTGCGCCAGGGCGGTTTCTTTGCCCACGCGCGTGGCCTCAAAGCGCAGCAGTCCCAGCTTGTTGAGCGTCGCCCCGATCACGGGGTCGCCGGGGCCTTTTTCCACCGGCAGTGATTCACCCGTCAGCATCGACTCGTCCACCGAACTGCGCCCCTCCACCACCACGCCGTCCACCGGAATCTTCTCGCCGGGGCGTACCAGCACCAGGTCGCCGGGGCGCACCTCTTCTACGGGGACTTCGCGTTCCTGCCCGTCGCGCACGATGCGCGCGGTGCGGGCGCGCAGGCTCATCAGCTTTTTAATGGCTTCTGAGGTGCGGCCTTTGGCCCGCGCTTCGAGGAACTTGCCGAGTTTTATCAGCGTGATGATTACGGCGGCCGTTTCGTAATAGACATGCCCCGGCAGAACTCCAAAGGTGATCGGCAGTGAATAGAGGTACGCCGCCGATGAACCCATCGCCACCAGCACGTCCATATTGGCCGAACCGTTGCGCAGTGATTTATATGCCCCCACGTAATACTGCCAGCCGACGTAAAACTGCACCGGGGTTGCCAGCGCCAGCATGATCCAGTCCATCCACCCGGCGTGCTGAATTTCCATGGGGAAGAAGCCCAGATCGCGGGCCATGGCGAGCAGAAAGAGCGGCAGGGTAAACACAATGCCGGTGATCAACAGGCGGCGCTGTTGGTCAATCTCGGCCTGGCGGGCCTGGGCTTCAGCGTCTTCGGCCTCGCCGCCCGTCTCCACGGCCTCAAACCCGGCGGCGCTGACCGCGCGGCGCAGTTCGGCCTGACTGACGAGGGTGGGAATATAGCGGACACGGGCACGCTCGGCGGCATAGCTCACCTGCACGTCCAGCACGCCTTCGAGGGCGCGCAGAGCCTTTTCCAGGCGGCGGGCGTCGTTATCATCGGCCAGGCGGCGGATGAGCAGGTCGGCCTCGCCGGTCGCTACGCCGTATCCGGCGCGCTCCACCCGCCCGATGAGGGCATCCAGCCCGGTCAGCGCAGGGTCGAACTCCACAACGGCGCGCTCCGACGAGAGGTTGACCACCGCCTGCTGTACGCCGTTGACTTTCTTCAGGTTGCGCTCAACGGCGGCCACGCAGTTGGCACAGGTCATGCCCGTAATGGGGAGGGTGACTTGCCTGGAAGCTGTCATTCTCCCCTACTTGCCGGCCGGCGCGTAATTGATCTCTTTGAGCGTTTCGATAATCTGATCTTCGGTGGCGGGGTCATCAAACGTGATCGTCGCCATCTTGGTGGTCGGGCTGGCGTCTACCATCTTCACCCCGGCCAGCTCGCTGATCTCGGTCTTGATGGTGTGGACGCAGTGCCCACAGCTAATATTGGGGATTTTGTAGGTAACGGTTTTCATAGTGTCTCCTTGAGAACAGATTGGGTGGGATCAGGTTTTGCGCGAGGCTTCGAATACATCCAGGAGTTCTTTCAGGACGCGCTCGCGTTCAGCGGGATCGTTGCCCTTAATGGCTGTGACCAGGCACGAGTTGAGGTGATGGTCGAGGATTTGGGCGCTGACTTTGTTCAGGGCCGATTGGACGGCTTGAATCTGGCGCAGGATGTCAATGCAGTACTCACCCTGCTCGACCATGCGCTGGATGCCGCGCAGGTGGCCCTCGGCGGTCTTAAGGCGGCGGATGGTTTCTTCGTCGGCGTGCATAAGAACTCCTGATCTCTACTACCCCTCCCCCTGGGGGGGGGATAAGACTAATATACATCATTCCGGTAGGTTTTGTCAAGAGGGCGGCAAAAACAAATGGCTGGAATTTCGCAAAGTCAAGACCCGCGGCGTGGAACCAAAAATTCGTGGGGTTCTACGGCGCATCCGCGCCGCAAAACCCCACGAATCTCATTCAAAACCTTAACCCCGCCAAAACCGCTAGATTCTTCCGTGAATCGCCATTTCGATCAGTTCATCCGCCGAGAGGGGGCCGTCGTAGCGTTCCAGAGCGCGGCGCGCCATGCCTTCGCTTACGTCGTGAATGCGCAGATTCACCAGCGCCTGAACGTCTAAATCGGTAATGCCCAACGCCTGCATGGCCTCCACAAATTCAGGCGTCACGTCGTGGATTTTCATGGCAATCAGGTCATCGGCCTCCAGCGGGCCGCCCAACAGCTCGGCCAGGCGGCGCGCTTCCTGGGGGTCTACGTCTTGGTCTTTCATCTCGATGATGCGGCGCAGACTCAGGTCTGCAATGCCCTGCTCGCGCAGTTCGCGCACGTAATCGGGATCCACGCCGTGATCTTTCAGCTCGATGATGCGGCGCGGAGACAGGTCTTCCAGTTCCAAATCCTTCAGTTCGCGCACATAATCGGGGTCTACGCCGTGATCTTTCAGCTCGATAATGCGGCGCGGAGACAGATCTTCCAGCCCCAAATCCTTCAGTTCACGCACGTAATCGGGGTCTACGCCGTGATCTTTCATCTCAATGAAGCGGCGCAGAGACAGGTCTTCCAGCCCCTGCTCGCGCATCGCGCGGACGTAGTCGGGGGTCGCATCGTGATTTTTCATTTCGATCAGGGTGCGCAGGTCTACGTCTGCGCCCAGGGCTTCGCGCAGTTCAACGGCTTCGCGCGGGTCTAGGTCGTGGATTTTTAGTTCCGTGACCAGTTCAGGCGAAAGGTCGCCCAACCCAAGCGCGCGCAGTTCTTCGAGGTAGCGCGGGGTGACGTCGTGAATGCGCATTTCGATCAGGCGGCGCAGGCTGATGCCGGGGAAGAACGCCGTCATCTGGCGGATGTAGTGCGGGCTGACCTCGTGGATTGCCATTTCCACCGCCTGACGAGGGCTGATGGGACCGTAGGATTTCACCACCTCGCGGACGGCTTCAAAATCAACCGCGTGGATGGCAAATTCTACGTAGTCGCGCGGGGTCAGGTTCGTAAAGCCGGCTCCCTGGGCCTCGCGCACCAGGTCGGGGGTCACATCGTGGATGGTAAATTCGACCAACTGGCGAGGGGTCAGGCTGCCGAGGCCCAGTTCGTGGAACTGTAAGATAGCCTGCGGGCTGACGTGATGGGTGAGCATCTCGACCAGTTCGGCGGTGGACCACTCTTTGCGGCGCACGGCGGCCAGGGCTTCGATCTCTTGGGGAGAGACGTCGGCCATTTCGAGGTCAATCAACTGATCATTCGAAAATTCCAGGCCGGTACGGCGGGCGGCGGCGGCATACGAAGGATCGGCGTAGCGCGGGCGGCGGCCTTTCCAGGCCCAGCGCGGCCCGCGCAGGCGCACGGAGTGGCCGGCATGGATGGGCGGCTGAGGCGGCTGTGGGGGTTGAGGCATGTGCCGCAGGTGGGCGTGATGGGGCAGGTGCGGGCGGCCTTCCGCTTCGTCCTCCACCTCATCCAGTTCGTCGAGGTCAGCTTCCAATTCGTCCAGGCTGGCTTCCAATTCATCCAGGCTTTCAGGCCCTTCCACATCGGCGGGCGGCGGGACCGGTGGAACCGGCGGCGTAGGTGGAACCTGACCGCCAACCTCCTCTGCGGCGCTGCCCAGGGCATTGAGCAGGCGCACGGCCTCTTCGGGCGTGAGCTTGCCGTTCTGAACCATCTCTAAAATCATCAATTGTTCCTTCGACATAACGCATCTCCTGAGTTTAATTCTATGAACCGCGTTTTTTAATTTCTTCCAGGCGGGCGGTGGCTTCGGCCACGCTGATCAGCCCGGCGTTGAGCTGCTCCAGGATTTTCTGGCGCTCCTCGGCGGGGTCAGCCGCGCCCTGAGCGGCCGCACGGTCTTCAAAACCCAACTGTTCGATGATTGCGTTCAGTTTGGCGCGGATGGTCCAGTAGGAAATCCCCAATTCGCGCTCCATTTCTTTGATATTGCCCTTTGATTTGATAAAGAGGACGACAAAATCAAAATCATTAGGCGACAGGCGCGCGAAGAAGTCCGGCGCAAACTGGCCGGTAACTTCCGTACCACAGGCCGGACAGCTCAAACGGGTAATGAGCAGGTCCGCCGCGCAAGACGGGCATTTTTTGGGCATTTTCGCCATCGTTCCTCCTGAAAGACGGGCTATCACTTCACTTTTTTGATAATAACTTAAAAATTTTGGTTTGTCAACAAGAAATTTGAATGATCGTCCAGCCGCCGGTGGGGACGGATGAAGCCGCAGACGGATGAATGCCCCTGCTCAAGACGTGAAAACCCCTGCGGGGTTGGAGAATCAGAACCCCGCCCTATGAATAGCGGGCTGTGATCTAGCGGAACCCGCTTAAACTGCCCACGCCAACGCCAATGAGGGCCAGAATCCCCATCAGGGCCACCCAGGCGAGGCCAATAATAATCGCTACCGGAATGGATGCGATCAGCCATTTCAGCATGAACCCAACCATGGCCCCAACGGACATATTCACGTCAATAACCCGCGTGCGCACCGTGTTGGATTGGTTGTTTTCACGCTGCATGGAAATCATCAGGTTACGCTCCAGGTTCTCCAGCAGTTCGTTCTGACGCCTCAGCAAGGCAACGATCTCTCTTTGATCGTCAGCGTGGAGCGTGGGTTGATTCTGAATGGGGTAATTGGGTTGTTCCATGGCTGTATCTCCTTGAGTTCTGAAACCCTGTTTCCCGGCGTAGTGCCAGGCCGGCGGTCGCCGGTCTGCGGGCAGGGGGAAGCCGTAAGTCTTTCAACTCGCGTTTTCGTTAAACGTCGGCATATGGATTGTAGCATCATTCCCGCGCGCGCATGCGCCGCGCCCCGTTTGGCGATTTACGCTACAATTAAACGCATGACCGAACTGCGCATTGAAACCTACACCCTGCCCGGCGCGCGGCTGGGGGAAGAGAACCCACTGCCCTTCTTCCGCGACCCCCGGGTGAGCCTGAGCATTAAAGCCCATGAGTCGCTCCCGCCCGAAAAGCGCGAGTACCTGGGTTGGGAAACCGCCCTGCGCGTGCTTCCTTACCGCATGCAGGACGAATACACCCGCCAAAAACGCCCGATTGGGTTCCGGGCGGCGGTCTTAGAAAACGAATATCTGCGGGCCACCTTTTTGCCAGAGGTGGGCGGGCGGCTGGTCTCACTGATCTACCGGCCGCTGGGGCGCGAGCTTCTGCACCGCAACCCGGTCTTTCAGCCGGCCAACCTGGCGATCCGCAACGCCTGGTTCTCCGGCGGCATCGAGTGGAACGTGGGGCAGTACGGACACGCCTTCAGCACCTGCTCGCCGGTGTTTGCCGCCCGCATAGAGGGGCCGCAGGGCGAGCCGGGCCTGCGCCTCTATGAGTTTGAACGCTGTAAGCGCCTGTTCTGGCAGATTGACTTTTACCTGCCGCCGGGCCTGCCCTTCCTGGCCGCTCACGCGCGGGTGATCAACCCCAACGATGAGCAGGCCGCCATGTATTACTGGACCAACATCGCCGTAGACGAAGACCCCCTCGGCGATGGCCGTTTGCGCGTGTTAGCCCCGGCTACCCAGGCCATCTACCACAACCCCGGCGGCGGCTTCGGGCTGACAGATCTGCCCGGCCTGCCCTCGCTGAATGGAGCCGACGGCACATACCCGCTGAACTCTCCCTTTGCCAACGAGTTCTTCTTCCAGTGCGATTCCACCCCAGAAGGCGCGCTCATGCCCTGGGAAGCCGCCCTGGACGCGCGCGGAACCGGGCTGATCGAAGCTTCCACCGCCCGCTTGAAGTACCGCAAGCTGTTCGTTTGGGGGACGCACCCGGGCGGGCGGCACTGGCAGGAATTTCTGGCCGAGCCGGGGCAGGCGTACTGTGAAATTCAGGGCGGACTGGCCCCCACCCAGGTGCATGGTCTGCCCATGCCTCCTCGCACTACCTGGGATTGGACCCAGGTCTTTGGCTATCTGGAAGCCGACCCGGCCGTTATTCACGGCACGGATTGGAACGCCGCCTGGCGTTGTGCAGACGCCGCTCTGAAGCGCCAACTGCCCGTTGAGGCGCTCTACCGCCTGGAAGAAACCCTGCGCGCCGCCGCCGCTCAGCCGCCGCTCAACATCTTACAGTACGGATCGGGCTGGGGGGCATTAGAACTGGAGCGCCGCGCCCGTCACCCCGGCGCGGAACGCCTGCCCCTCTCGGCGCACTTCCCACGCCAGACGATGGGGGCAGAACAGGAAAAGTGGCTTAGCCTGCTGGAACAGGGCGAACTGCCCGAACAAGACCCCGCCCTGCCCCCCGGCGAGTGGATGGTACAGCCCGAATGGGAAGAACTGCTCGACCGCTCCATCCGGCAGGGCCACAGCCAGAACTGGTATGCCTGGCTGCACCTGGGGGTAATGCGCATGGAGCGCTTCGACGACCTGGGGGCCGAGGCCGCCTGGAACGAATCAATCCGCCTGCGGCCCTCGCTGTGGGCCTACCGCAACCTGGCCGAGCTGTACCAGCGCCGCGAAGACAGGGCCGCCGCCCTGCGCTGTTACCAGCGGGCCTGGGAACTGGCCGCCGCGGCGGGGCAGGTTCCGACCGCCCTGGCGGTGGAATACCTGCAAGCTCTGCTCCGCGCCGGGCAGTACGAAGTCTGCGCCCAGGTCTATCACAGCCTGCCGCCGGCGGTCCAGCACAGCGACCGCGTGCAGATCCTGCGCGGGCAGATCGCGCTGTATCAAAACGACCTGGACGCGCTGGAAGAAGTCTTGGGGCGCGAATATGCCGTGGTGCGCGAGGGCGAGGTGACGCTGACGGACCTGTGGTTCGAACTGCACGCCCGCCGCGAAGCCCAACGCCTGGGCCGCCCGGTAGATGACGACCTGCGCCGTGACGTGAAAAAGCGCTTCCCGCCCCCGGCGCACATTGACTTTCGGAGCGTGGAATGAGCGCCTTTTCCGGTTATCTGCTGGCCCTCGAAGGCGGGGGGACGCGCTCTCAGGCCGCGCTGATGGATGCAAGCGGGCGCGTGCTGGCGCTGGGCGCGGGCGCGGACGTGAACACCAACTTCACCCCCTACCCAGAGGCGCAAGAGGCGGTGCGCTGTGCCGTGCGTACCGCGCTGGAACAGGCCGGGGTGCGCGGCGAAGAGGTGCGCCGCTTTGCCCTGGCGCTGGTAGGGCCGCGTTTTGGCGCTGAGACGTTTGGCGAACTCTGCCCCCACGCCAGCTACGTCTACTACGGTGAGCGCGACGTCGTCTTTGCCCGCGCCGGCGTGTTTGAGCATCCTCACGGGGTTGCCCTGGTGGCGGCCACCGGGGCCACGGCCTTTGGCCTGCGCCGCGACGGGCGCGCCCTGACCCTGGGGGGGTGGGGGTCGCTGTTGGGCGACGAAGGCTCGGCCTACGACCTGGGCCTGCAGGGACTGCGGGCGGCGGTGCGCGCCTTTGAGGGGCGCGAGGCCGAACCAACGCAGTTGGTTGAGGCCGTCTGCGCCCACTTTAACATCCCCTACGAGAATTTTCACCGCGGGCTGATTGACCTGGCCTACGGCCGCCATCTGACGGACCCGCCCCTTTCGCGCGCGGCCATCGCTTCTTTTGCCGCGGCGGTTACCCGCCTGGCCGCCGGGGGCGACCCGGTCGCCCTGCGCCTGACGCGCCAGGCCGCCGGCGAACTGCGCGACCTGGCCCTGCACGCCGCCCGCCGCCTCTTTGCCTCCGATGAAGAATTTATCGTCGCCGCCGCCGGCGGCATGACCGCCGCCGGAGACCTGGTGCTGGGGCCTTTGCGGGCCGGACTGGCGCATGAGTTTCCCCGCGCCAGCCTGGTTGTTGGGACCATCCCGCCTGCCGAGGCGTTGGGGCGGCTGGCCCTGGCGCGCTCCGGTGCAGAATAACCGCTAAAGCAGGCCGCCGCCTCGCCCTCAGGCGGCCTGCGCCCACAAGTCTATACCATCAGGAGAAGCATCCATGCTCATCGAACGCTACTTTGAAGCCCTGCAAGAGCGCATCCGCGCCATTGCCGCCGACCCCGCGCCCATCCGCGCGGCGGCCCTGGCCTGCGCTGACGCGCTGGCCAACGGCGGCGCCGTGCATATCTTCGACAGCGGCCACATGGTTTCTTCCGAGCTGGTCAACCGCGCCGGGGGGCTGGTAGCCCTCAGCGGGCTGTCGTTTGGCCTGACGGTCACAAACAACGTCAAAACCCGCGCGGCTGGAACCAACGCCCCCACCTTTTCTTACGCTTACATCGAACACGTCTTTGAAACCCAGGGCCTGCGCCCCGGCGACGTGCTGATCGTCGGCTCGGTGTCTGGCAAGACGGCCAACGTGGTCGAACTGGCTCTGCAAGGGCGCGCGCACGGGTTGAAGGTGATCGCCCTGACCTCTCTGGCTTACAGCTCGCAGTTAGCCTCTGAACACCCTTCTGGCAAGCGGCTGTTCGAGGCCGCCGACCTGGTGCTGGATAATCACGCCCCCTACGGCGACGCCATGCTCACCGTTGAAGGGTTAGATTACCCCATCTGCCCGGCTTCGGGGCTGGGGGCCGCCGCCGTCTTGTGGGCGGTGATGGCCGCTCTGGTGGAAGAAATGCTGGCGCGCGGGCTGAAGCCCACCGTTTACCCCAGCGTCAACCGCCCCGATGGCTGGGCGCTGGTGCGCGCCGTGGAAGCCGAGGCCGCCGCCAAAGGGTATTAAGCAGTTTGACCCCCGCCCCGATGAATGCGGATCCCCTCCCCCTTCCCCCTGAACGCATGCCCGACCTGTCTGCCCTGGCGCGCCGGGCCGTCAGCGCAGGGGCCGCCGCGCGGCGTTGTTCGGTGATCGCGCCGTTTACCGGCCAGGTGATCGGTGAACTCCCCTGCGCCGCGCCCGAAGACGTGCAGGCGGCCCTCCAGCGGGCGCGCCAGGCCCAGGCCGGTTGGGCCAGCACCCCGCTTGCCGGCCGGCGGCGCATTTTGATGCGCTTTCACGACCGGGTACTGGCGGAGCGTGAGCGCCTGATGGACCTGATCCAGCTAGAAGGGGGCAAGGCGCGCGTCCACGCTTATGAAGAGGTGCTGGACGTTGCCATCAACGCGCGCTACTATGCCGCGCGGGCGCGGCGCATCTTGGGGCCGCACTGGCGGCGCGGCGCGTTACCGATCTTCACCCGCGCGCGCCTTTACCACCACCCTGTCGGCGTGGTAGGGGTGATCGCCCCCTGGAATTACCCCCTCACTATGGCCGTCAGCGATGCCATCCCCGCGCTGATGGCCGGCAACGCGGTGGTGTTGAAGCCGTCGGAGTTTACGCCCTACTCGGCTCTCAACGCCGCGCGCCTGCTGGATGAATGCGGCCTGCCGCCGGACGTGTTTCAGGTAGTGGTGGGCGATGGCCCGGTGGTGGGCGCGGCGCTGGCGGCCGGGGCCGATTTTATCCAGTTCACCGGCTCCACCGTCACCGGGCGGGCGGTGGCGCGCATTGCGGCGGAGCGGCTGGTGAAGTCTTCGCTCGAATTGGGCGGCAAGAACGCCGCCATCGTCCTCGATGACGCCGACCTGCGTTGTGCCGTGCCGGGCGTGGCCCGCGCCATCATCGCCAACGGGGGGCAGTTATGCGTTTCGGTGGAGCGCGTTTTCGTCCAGGCGGGCATTTACGAGCGCTTTGTCGGGCAGTTGGTGGAATATTTGGGCCGCCTGCGCCTCGGAGCCGCGTTCGACTTCTCCACCGACGTTGGTTCACTGCTCTCACGCGCCCAACTGGATAAGGTACAGGCCCACGTCTCCGATGCGGTCACCAAAGGGGCGCGCCTGTTGGCCGGGGGCCGTCCCCGCCCCGACTTGGGCCCGTTCTTCTTTGAACCCACCCTGCTGGAAGGCGTTACCCCGGCCATGCAGGTCTATGCCGATGAGACTTTTGGCCCGGTGGCCTCGCTGTACCGGGTGGAGACGGACGAAGAAGCGGCGGCGCGCGCCAACGACACCTGTTACGGCCTCAATGCCGACGTGTGGACGGGGCACAGCGCGCGCGGGCGGCGGCTGGCACTGCGCCTTCAGGCCGGCACAGTGAACCTCAACGAAAGCTACGCCGCCTCATGGGGTTCCATTGACGCCCCGATGGGCGGCATGAAGCAGTCGGGCCTGGGACGGCGGCACGGGCCAGAAGGACTGCTGAAATACACCGAAGAGCAGACCGTCGCGGAACAATCCATCCTGCCGCTTTTCTTCCTGCCGGGGTTTTCGCGCCCACTGCTGGCAAAACTGCTGGTGTGGTATTTGCGGGTGACAAAACACATCCCCCCACTGCGCTAGAGGCCGTACCCACTGCGCCGGGTTGAGGGGTGCTTTTCACAGCCCTGAACCCGCCCGGCTGGCTGTACGCGGATCACTGTAACAAGACTGTACCGTTTCCGTTATCTAGTACGTAACGGTTGTCAGCAGTGCTGTATGAGAGCGGACACCTCAAAAAAAAGCAAAGAAACCAGGAATATACACACAAATATAGGACAATAATGGGTTTCAGGCTAGTTCTTTCTGCACATTGAAATTGCTTTTTTATGGGGTTTCCGCTACAATCTAGTAGAATCGTAGTAGCGTGCCAGCAGCCGTACTGGTCGGACAGGTGAGGATTTACAAACCAATGGTCTGGACGCCGGCGAAAAGAGGGGGAGACATGAACATGCGTGTGGAAACCGCTGTCTGCATAAAGATTCTCCTCCCATAGCCCGGTATGTGGAGTTAAGCAATGCCGGTCTTAAGGAATAAACATCGGGTTCTTCTTACCGCTTTCCTGGTGATCTTTCTAGCTGCGCTGATCGCTGCCGAAGTAGACCTGGTGCTGGATCTCATCCTGAGGCCAGGAACCGCCGCCGGAACTTCCTGGTGGGTAACGGCCGCCCTCATGGTGATGATGGCTTCCGGCGGCGTGGTTGTACTGTTGAGCTTCAAAGGGCGCGAGACTGTGCCGGGCCACGCGCGCGCCCTGGAAGACCTGGCTTACGGCCTGGCCGAGGCCGCCAGCCTGACCGACGCCGCCGCTCAACTGGCCCGCTTTGCCCACCAGGTGACCGGACAGGCCAGCGTGGCCGTCTATACCCTCAATCCGCGCACCTTGCAGTACGAAGCCCAGGTCACCTGTGACCGTCAGGGCCGCCTGGCAATCCCACCCGACCTGTCGTGGCGGGGCGGCGATCATGCAGACGGGCGGCTGATCGAATTCCCTCTCATCGTGCAGGAACGGCAGGTTGGAACCATGCAGTTAAACTACCCCCCCGGCGGCGCGCCTGATGAGGAACCCCAACGGCTGATCTATCTGGCCGCTCCACTGGCGGCGCTGGCGATTGAAGGGTTCTTACTGCGCGCGGTCTCTGCCGAACAGTCCGCTGAAATCGAAACACAGCGCCGCCGCATTGCCCAAGACCTGCACGATACGCTGGCGCAAAACATCGGCTACCTGCGCCTTAAGCTCGACCAGATCACCTCACAGCCGCCCGGCAGTCATCTGATGGAAGAACTGGAACGCCTGCACGCCACCGCCGAAGAAGCCTACGTGCAGGTGCGCAGTGCGTTAGACGAACTCAACCCTGCCCCCGATGAAGATTTGCAGGATGCGATCACCCGGCAGGCCCAAGCCATCTCGCGCCGCGCCGGCCTGCAACTGCGCATCCACCAGATCGGCGTGCCGTATGCCCTCACGGCGAATGTGCGCCATCACATCCTGTACATGGCCCGCGAGGCGCTGTTTAACATCGAAAAACACGCCCACGCCCGCCGGGTAAGCATCCAACTGCTGTGGCTGGAGCAAGAATTGATCTTGAAGATCACCGATGACGGTATTGGGTTCGACCCGCGCCAGCCGCACGGCGAGGGCCACTACGGCCTGTGGATTATGAACTACCGGGCGCGCGAAGTCGGGGGAGATCTAAAGATCACCCCCGGCGAAGAAGGACGGGGGACAGAAGTCACCCTGTGGGTTCCCCGGCGCGAGACCCAGGAACGGGCGGTTCCCTTTTTTCGGGGCGTGGGAGAAAGCCAAAGCCCGCTGAACGCCCCGCCGGTGGAAAATTCGCCAGCGCGCCTGGAGTCAAACGCCCCAGGTCTTGTTTCAAAAATGCCAATGTAACCGGGTCTTTTGCCCGGATCATTCGCCGGGCCAACCGGCACTTTGGGTTAACCTGCCTGCGGCCAAACGCCATTCACCGCAGAAGTTCAACAGAGAGGGAGTACCGTGAGTATGCGTATTCTAATCGTAGACGACCACATCCTGTTCCGCGAGGGGTTGGCGGGGCTGTTACGATCTCAGCCGGATATGGAAGTGGTTGGAGAGTGTGGTTCGGTGCAGGAAGCCATTGACACGGCCCTGGAAGTGCGGCCCGACACAGTGCTGATGGACTTTTCCCTGCCCGACGGCACCGGTCTGGAAGCCACCCGCGCCATCCTGGCAAATCAGCCCGATACCCAGGTGATCTTTTTAACCGTCCACGAAAACGACGAGCGCCTGATCGCCGCCATGCGCGCCGGGGCCAAGGGCTACCTCTTAAAAAATCTATCGGTCAATAAACTGCTGGCCTCACTGCGCGCCCTGGAACGCGGCGAAGTGGCCCTCTCGCGCTCGATGATGGCGCGCATTATTGAAGAATTTGCCCAAAGCGAACCCGCCGCAAGCGCGCCCAGCCCGCTCGTCAGCCTGACGGCCCGCGAAATCGAAGTGCTCCAAGAACTGGCCGCCGGCATCACCAATCAAGAGATCGCCAACCGCCTGTTCATCTCTGAAAACACCGTGAAGAACCACGTCCACAATATTCTCGATAAGCTCAAGCTTAACAACCGCCGCGAAGCCATTGACTTCGCCCGCAAACACGGCCTGGCCTCGCAAGCGCGCAAAGCATAGCGGGCGCTATTCCAGCGCTGCGCTCCACAATTCGGGAAAAGACGGGCCAGAGCCGGCGCAGTTGGAGCTGATTTAACCCCGCACGCGGTATAATCAAAGCAAACCAACGCTAAGGAATGCCAACTTGCCCACAGACTCTCGCCTGAAAGCCTTCTATTACACCGGCAGCTGGAAGAGCATAGACGACCTCTTTGGCCCTGCCGAACAGGCCCGCCTGAATGAGCTGTTTAACTTTATCGCCCCACCGCAGACCATCGCCAATTTTTACGATGATCCTGCCCCCTGGCGCGAGGTGGAAGTGCTGATCGCCGGTTGGGGCGTGCCGATGCTGACCGAAGAAATGGAAGCGGCCCTGGTGAACCTGAAGGCCATCTTCCACGCGGGCGGCTCCAGCAAGCGCGTTGCCAGCGCCAACCTTCTGCGGCACGGGGTGGTACTTTCCAGCACCTACGCGGCCAACGCCATTCCGGTGGCCGAATACACCCTGGCTCACATCCTCTTTGGCCTCAAGTCTGGCTGGCAGCACGTGGCGTGGATGCGCCAGCACCGCGCCAAAACCGAACTGCCCCTGGCCGGCGCTTTCGGCTCAACGGTAGGCCTTGTCTCACTGGGGATGATCGGGCGCACGGTGGTAGAACTGCTCCGCCCGCACGACCTGCGCGTGCTGGCCTACGACCCCTACCTGAGCGCGGACGAAGCGGCCCGGTTGGGGGTTGAAACCGGCTCGCTGGAAGACGTGTTCCGGCGCGGCGACGTGGTTTCACTGCACACCCCCTGGCTGCCAGAGACCGAAGGGTTAATCACCGGGGCGCACCTGGCGCTGATGAAGCCCTACAGCACCTTCATTAACACCTCGCGCGGCGCGGTCGTGCGCGAAGATGAGATGATCGCCGTCTTACAGGCCCGCCCCGACCTGACCGCCGTATTGGACGTCACCTACCCCGAACCCCCCGAACCCGACTCGCCGCTGTGGACGCTCTCTAACGTCATCCTCACCCCGCACATTGCCGGGGCGCTGGGGCGCGAGGCCCGGCGCATGGGCCAGTTTGCCCTGCAAGAGATCGAACGCTGGCTGGCCGGCCAGGAACTGCGCTGGCGGATTCTCCCGGAGCAGCTTCCGCGCCTGGCGTAAGGAGGCCCCATGCCTCACTCTCTGCCCAACATCCTGCTCGTGTTCACCGATCAACAGCGGTACGACAGTATCGCCGCGCTGGGCAACCCGATCATCCGCACTCCCACCTTCGACCGCCTGGCGCGCGAAGGGACGGTCTTTGAACGCTGTTACACCCCTTCGCCGGTGTGCGTTTCGGCGCGCTGTTCGCTCGTCACCGGCTTACAGCCGCACCGCACCGGCGTGTTCGACAATACCGCCATGCCCCAAAACCTGCCCAGCTTTATGGAGCGCCTGCGCGAGCGCGGCTACCAGACGCACGGCGTGGGCAAGATGCACTTTACCCCCGACCCGCGCCGGATGTGGGGCTTTGAGAGCCGCGACCTCTCGGAAGAGGGCATGGAAGACGACGATTTTAAAGAAAGCCTGCGCGCCGCCGGGTTTGGTCACGTAGAAGACGCCAACGGCGTGCGCGGCGAGTATTATTACATCCCGCAGGTCTCGCAACTGCCCGCCCATCTGCACAACAGCCATTGGGTGGCCGACCGCAGTATTGACTTCCTGCGGCGGCGCGACAAGACGCGCCCGTTCTTCTTGTGGGCCAGTTTTATCAAGCCGCACCCGCCCTTCGAGGTCCCTACCCCCTGGAACAAGCTCTACCGCGGGGCCGAGATGCTCCCCCCCTTCCGCCCGGAAGGCTGCGAAAACCTGCTGACCTTCTGGAACCGCGTCCAGAACCGCTACAAATACCGCGACGCCGGGCAAGACGATCACCTCTTGCGCACCATGCGCGCCGCCTATTACGCCCAGGTTTCGTTCTTAGACTACAATTTGGGGCGCATCCTGGCGGCGCTGGGCGAGGACATCCACCATACGTTAATCGTCGTCACATCCGATCACGGCGAGTTGTTGGGTGATTACGGCAGTTTCGGCAAACGCTGTATGTTAGACGCCGCCGCGCGCGTGCCGCTGATCGCGCGCTGGCCGGGGCACTTCACCTCTGGCGGGCGGACGGCCGCTCCGGCTTCGCTGATTGACCTGTGGCCCACGTTCCTCTCGGCGGCCGGCTACGCATGCAGCCGCGCTGACCCCGAAGGCGCTACGCTGATGGCAGTGGCGGGCGGCCGCTTTGCCCACCGCTACGTGTTCAGCCAGTTCTCGCAGAAACGGACCGGGCTGTACCTCATCACCGATGGGCGCTGGAAGTACTCTTACTCCGCCGCCGACCGCAAAGAATGGCTTTTCGACCTGCACCTGGACCCGCGCGAGAGCCACAACCTGGCCTATAACCCCGCTTACCGGCGCAAAACGGTTGAACTGCGCGAAGAGCTTATCGCCCGCTTTGAGCGCGACGGCTACGCCGACGCGGTGGAACACGGCGGCTGGCGCGTCTACCCCACCCCTGACCTGCCCGATGACCCCGATTACGGCCTGCTCTATCAGGATGCCCCCCTCACCCAACAGCACATTGATGAGCTGGGCGTTTACGCCCGCCCGGTCACCCTGCCGCCCGAATATGCCGCCGAGATGCTGTTCAGGGTGACGGGCCAAAATGAACGGGAAGAGCGGCCGTCTCAGGTAGATGCCGGTGAGTGAGCATTCCTGAAATGAACCCCACAGGATGAACCCAAACTTTCCTGGATCGAAAAAGGAATCATTACAACCACGGATGGAGACCAAACCAAACCAACGAATACCCGGCGGGGCGGCGGCGGTAGGGATGATCGCCCTGGCGGCCCTCTTAGCCTATGCACCGGCCCTCTGGCGGCTGGGATATTACCATGATGACTGGTATATGCTGTGGTCGGGAGCGATCCGCGGCCCCGACAGCCTGATCTCACTGTTCAGCATGGACCGCCCCTTTATGGGGGTGATCTATTCCGTCTATTACGACCTCTTCCGCGACAGCCGGCCCCTCTGGCACGGCTTCAGCCTGCTTCTGCGCATTGCCGGGGGCGCGGCGTTTTACTGGATTCTGTCGCTGGCCTGGGGGGGGTACAAACGGCTGTTCATCCTGGCGGCGATGCTGTTTGTGGTCTTTCCCGGCTTTCTGGCACAGCCCAACGCGGCCACCAAGATCAACCACCTGACGGGCTACGCCGCGGCGCTCTTTTCCATCGCGCTCACGCTCCAGGCTTTTAAAGCGCGGCGCAGACTGTGGCAGGCCGTCTGTACGGCACTGGCGCTTCTGCTGACGGCCCTGTACCTGTGGATTTACGAGTACATGCTCGGCCTGGAAGTGATGCGCGCCGCTCTGCTGTTATGGGCGCTGTGGCAGGACCGGCGCGAGCCGTTTTGGCCGGCGGCCCGCCGGACCTTTTTGGCTTACCTGCCTTACGCGGCGGTGATCGTCCTGTTCATCTACTGGCGCGTGTTCATCTTCGACAGCACGCGCGACGCCACCGACCTGCGCGGCCTGGTGGATGAATATCAGGCCAATTTCGCCCTCATGGGGCTGAGGCTGGCGATGCAAACGGTGAAAGATTTTTTGGCGGTGACGGTCTTTGCCTGGTTTGTACAGCCCTATCACCTGGCGGCGCGGGCCGACTACGGCCTGATGGCCTCTGCCCTGCTGGTGAGCGGGGCGGGCGCACTGCTGGCGGCGGCCGGCTGGCGGCTGGCGCGCCCGCTGGAAGCGGAACAGCCGGCGGCGGAAGAACAGCCGGCGGCGGAAGAACAGCCCTCGCCCTACGTTTTGGTGGGCATCGGCCTGTTAAGCGCGCTGGGGGCCGTTGCGCCGGTAGTGGCCTCGAACCGCTCGCTCGACCTGATGAACGCTTACAAGGGCTACGGCCTGCACCCTTCCGCCGGGGTGCTGATGGCCCTGGTAGGCGCGGCGGCCATGCTCAAACCCCGCTACCGCGGCGCGGCGCTGATCACGCTGTTCGCGCTTGCCATCGGGACGCAGTTTTTAAACGTAGACGCCTGGGCGAAGTATTGGGAAGCCCAGCGCGGCTTTTGGTGGCAGCTCACCTGGCGCGCGCCGGACCTCCGCGATGACACCCTCATCATGGCCTATCTGCCAGAAGGGTTCGTCTTTCAGCAGGATTATGAGGTGTGGGGCCCGGTCAACCTGATCTACCGCCCCCAGCCGGCCAACTTCCCGCCCATCCAATCCGAAGTGCTGAACGCCGGTACGCTGGTGGATGTGATGGCCGGGCGGGTGACGGACCCGCACGTGCGCGATATTTTCGTCCCGCGTGACTACACCAAACTACTGCTCGTCAGCCAGCCGACCACCGCCGCCTGCCTGCACGCCATAGACGGGGCCGCGCCGCTCTACGCCGCCAATGAGCGCCCGATCGTTCAGCAGGCGGGGGCGTATTCGCACATTGACCGGATCATCCCCAGCGGAGAGGCCCCCCGCCCGCCGGAGACCGTCTTTGGCCCCGAGCCAGAGCGCGGCTGGTGCTACCATTATCAGCAGGCCGCCCTGGCCGCCCAGGCCGGAAACTGGCCGCGCGTCGGAGAGCTGTACGACGCCGCCCGCGCCCTCGGCCTGGCCGCCGCCGACCCGTCGGAATACGTGGTGTTCCTCGAAGGGCTGTTAAAGTTGGGGCGGGCAGACGAAGCCCGCGCCCTGGCCGAGAGCGAAATCCGCACGCAGGAAGCCCTGCGCCTGGGTCTGTGCCGCGGAACGGGCCTCAGCGCCGCCGCGCGCGCGCTGATCTGCCCGTAGCCGGTATCAGCTAACCGCTGTAAACCGTCAGCGGTCCGCTTCTCAGCCCCGGCCTGCCGGCTGGCCGCGGCTCCCTATTCCCCACAGTTCAATTCGGCCAGCGCGGCCTCAACCGGTGCGCCGGGCGGCAGACTGCGCCACAAATCACAGGCGCGGGGGATGATCTGCGGGTCGCGCGCGGCAATGGCGCGGGTCAGTTCACTGGCCTGCTCCCAACGGCCCAGGCGGGCGTAGGCTTCGATGAAGGGCAGCCACTCAAACGGCGTGCTGGAAGCCGAGCGGTTAATGTGATAGCCCTGCGCGGCGGCCTGCTCGCCCAGGGCGGCTACCTGCTCCCAGTCGCCCAACTGACGTGCCAGTTCGGCCTTTTGGTAAAGGTAGCACCAATCGTGCTCGGGTTCTGGGCCAAAGATGGACGCAGGGGGGTAGCCCGGCGGGTCCTCAGCGGAAATGCGCCCCAGGTTGGCGTTGAGCAGGGCCTGGCGCGTCAGCGCGGGCAGGCCCGGCGCCGAGCCATCGGCAGGTGAGAGAACGTGCAGGCAGTTGTTGACGGTCGGCTCGTAATGGATGACCAAAGCATCGCGGCTGTTACCGCGAAACGTATACATGCGGAACTCACGCGCCCCCAACTCGATGCCCTGCAAGAAAAGGGGCATCTCGTGGGCAAAATAGCGCCCCAACGAGTAGAAGTAATAAGGCAGTTCGTGATCGGGCAGGCCGGCGGGCGGGTAGAGCAGGTTGATGCCCGCCGTCGTAGAGTAGAGGCCCACAAAGGGGAAGATTTCGCCGTCGGAGAAGATGGCGGTATGCGGCTGGATGGACGGCGCGCGCCACGCCAACTGCCAGTAAAAGCGGGTCTGCTTGACCCACGACCAGTAATAATCATTGGCTGTGCGCAGATGCAGACCCACGCTCAACCCCACCAACAGGCTGAGGATGGCAACCCGCTTGCGCCACGCCGGGGTGAGCCAGAACGTCAGCCCCACGATCACCAGGCTGGCCCCCAGCATGGCCGGCAGGCCAAAACGGTTCGAGTACGTCCCTACGGTGATCTGCCGGTCGGTGAGCCACACCGGCAGAGGCCCTAACAACAGCGCCGCCGCCCCCACCCCTAACGCCTGGAGCGCCCAACGGTCGCCGGTGGGCCGCGCCTCGCCGGCGGGCGCCGGTTCTCTCAGCGTCCAATATACCGCCGCCGCCGCCAGCAGACCAATGCCCCACGAGAACAGCACAAACCGGTCGGTGATGCGAATGGCGTTCACCCCCACCAGGTTGGCCCAGGCCGTCACTAACACAAACGACAGGTCTTGCAGGATCATCTCCACCAGCCGCGCCAGCGTTCCCAGAGGGTCAGCAGGGAAGCGGTAGAGCAGTCCTGGGGCATTGGCCTCGGCGTCGGCCAACTGAGCGAAGAACAGCCGCCAAACCACAAAACCAGCCAGCACGATCAGATAGGGAAGCCAGTGCCCCAGAACAGCCCGCGCCCGCGCCATCACCGGCGGGCGGGGCGACGGTTCAGAGGCCAACAGCCATAGTACCAGCGGGCGGAGCAGTTCCAGCCCGGCGAAATACTCCATCGTCAGCAGGCCCACCAGCGCGGCGGGCGCGCCCAAGAGCGTCAGCGGCAGGGCCAGGCGCGGGCGGCGCCAGGCCCAGACCATGCACCCCAGCGAGAAGCAGTACAGGGCGTAGCAGATCCAGTGCTGGCTGTAGGCCACCGCGATGGCCTGCTGAGTAAACACCGGGTAAATGGCAAACAGGCACACCGCCCAGCCTACCGCGCGCCAGCGCCCAGGCCACAGCCCCCCCAGCGCCCAGGCCAGGCTGACCGTCGTCAGCCAGCGCAGCAGTAACGAGGCGGCGTGCCACGCCGGGGCGCTCGCGCCCAACAGCGGCATCATCACCACATAAGTCCAGGCCGAAAAAGGCCGGTCGTAGCGGTAAAACTCCCAAAAACCGGGCGCGCCGCCTTCGCGGGCCGTCAACAGCACCGGCCAGTCATCCCAATAAAACCCCAACCAGGGGATCATCAGCCCAAAAGCGAGCCACAACAGCAGAAACAGCCCCCCAAAGAGGGCAAGGGTATGTCGAGTTGGCTTCACAGGGGCAATTGTAACGCAAAACAGCGGATCACAGCGCCAACGTGCGGCGCTCGCTCTCCCAGGTAGACAGCAGGTCGCGCATTTTCAGGCGGGCGCGCGTCAGCCGGCTTTTGAGGGTTCCCAGCGTCAGACCCAGGATCGCGGCGGCTTCCAGATACTCCAGCCCTTCCATATCCACCAGGCGCAGCACCTGCTGAAACGCATCCGGCAGGCGGTTGAGCATCTGCAAGACGATCTCGGCCTGCTCGCTCGCCAGCAGGGCTTCTTCAGGCAGTGGAGCGCCATCGGGCAGAGCGGCCAGACGCTCGCGCTCGTCCTCCGGCGAGCCGTCCAGGCTCACCGTAGGGTGCCGCCTGTGCTTGCGAAGTTCGTCGAAACTGCGGTTGCGCGCAATGGTGAACAACCAGGCCCGGAAGGAACCCCCGCGGAAGTGATCCAGCTTTTCGTAGGCCTTCAGAAACACCGCCTGAGTGATGTCATCGGCCAGCGCCTCATCTTTCACCAGAGAGTTTACCCACCCATACAGACTGTCCTGGTACAGCAGGACCAGGCGGTTGAAGGCGGCCAGATCACCCTGACGCGCGGCCCCTAACAGGGCGGCCTCGGCCTGGTGCATGCCCTCTGGATTCGCCGCCCTGTGCGCCAACCCCTCATTCAGCATAACGACCTCTGAACAAACCATCGTCCCACCTCTCAAGCCGGGTTACCCCGCCCGCGGTTTTCCATCTCTACGCCCTCAATATAGCTTTATTGTGACCAATTTGGTCATATTTTTACGCACAAGAGGTGGACAAATACTGACACATCCCTGTACCCCCAACAGCAAACAGCGGCCAGCTTCTTCAAGCTGACCGCTGTTTGGTAAAGCCGCCAAGGCTCAGCGAACCCAATACGCGATGGCAATAATCACCGCAATCGTCACCACCACCCAGCGCAGCAGGGCCGGTTGGATGCGCCCGGCCAGCCGCCCGCCCAGCGTACCCCCCAACAGGGCCGAGACGGCCATGATGAGCGCCACCGGCCAGACGACCTCGCCCGAAAAGACAAAAAAGACCGCCGCCGCCACGTTGACGCTGAACGAAACCGCCTGTTTGAGGGCGTTGAGCTTCGTCAGTGAGTCGGTCAGGGTGATGCCCAGCACGGCCAGCACGATGACGCTCAACCCCGCGCCAAAATACCCGCCGTACACCGCCGCCAGGCCCACCGGCAGTGCCGCCAGCAGGGCAGGCTCTGCGCCGCCGCCCCCGCCCGCCCGCCGGGCCGAGAGCGCCAACAGCCAGCCGCGCACCCGGTCTGAGACGGCTAACAGCAGCGCCGCCAGCAGGATTAAATAGGGAATGAGCGATCGGAACAACCGCTCGCCGGTGCTCAAGAGCAAAATCCCGCCGACGATCCCGCCGATCACCGCGGCAGGGATGATGTAGTACAGGCGGGTCTTTTGCGCGCGCAGATCACCGGCTTGGGCAAAGGTCGCTCCCAGGTAACCCGGAACCAGCGCCACCGTATTGGTGACGTTCGCGGCGACCGCCGGCAGGCCAGCGGCCACGAGCGCGGGGAAAGAAATCAACGTGCCGCCGCCGGCCAGAGCGTTGACGAAACCGGCCCCGAAGGCCGCGGCGATGACCAACAAGTATTGAACCCATTCCATCAGCGTGGTATTCCTGTTCCGTTGTGAGATAGTTTTTCAGACTGCGTGTCAACTGCGGGATGAAGCCCGCAGTTGACACGCAGTTCAATCAACAACCCGTTGTAAGACAGCGCCCTACCGGGCGGCGGGCGCAGGATGGATACGCGCTAAGTCTACCACAACTTACGGTTTGCCCAGCGCCCGCGCGGCATTACTCTTCTGGCGCGCTCCATTGTAAGAACGCTTCGAGGATGCGCAAATTCGGCTCCCAATCCACCGATTGGTGATTCGCCAGTTCCACGTCTACCGCCGCAATGCCCTGCGCCGAGGCCCAGTCAATGAGCTGGCCGGTCATCTCGCACTCGCTTTGGTGCGGAGGGTAAGCGTAGCCGCTGGCCGCTTCCAGCGTCAGCGTCAGGTCTAGAGAGGCCGGGTCGGGCGGCACGCCCCCGGCGTAGATTTCTGCCCCCGAACTGTGATAGCTGATGAGCGCCTCAATCTGGTAGGCGAGGACGAAATCGCGCAGCGCCGCCGCCTCTGGTTCTGAAAACGGCGCGGTTCCGGCAGTGATCGGCAGGTAGTTCCAACAGCCCACCCGGTGCCAGTCGGCCTTCCAGTTGGCATCGAAATTGCGGTTGATGTCGGCGTTGTTGTCGTTGGCGCGCCCCTGTATCCAGCGCGAGCGGGCCAGGCCGTCTGGGTTAAGAACCGGCAGGATAAAGAGGGTCTGATCGTAAGGGATTAATTCGGGGTTCTCCGAGAGATGTTCCATGAACATCTCGGCCAGTTCCACCGTGTTCCACTCATACCCGCCGTGAATGCCCGCCAGGATCAACTTGCGGTGCTCGCCGTAGCCGTAGCGGAACGCTTCTAGAGAGCGTCCCGCCACCGAATAGCCCGCCAGGTAACGCTCGCCGAAGATTGCGGGCGTCGTCACCATTGGCAGGACGATCACCGTTCCGGGCGGTTCCGGCGGCTCCGCCCAGGCCTGCGCCGCCCCGCGCGGCGGCGCCAGGCTTAGCACCAGCGCCAGGGCCAGGAACCACCCGGCCAGCGCCCTAAGATTGGAAAGCAATCTCATACGCATTTCCCCGCTTTCGTTTGTCAGTTGCTCTGCATTGTAGCATACCTGATAGGCGGCGGGTATTTAAACGGCGTAAACTGCGTGACCAGCCCCGGCCATGACAAAAAACAATTATTTTCGTTATATATACCCATGATATTTTTCCTTTTTACCCGGTTTATACTGTACATTTTGTAAAAACATTGTATAATTCGCACAAACAAGCGTTCGCGCATTCCTGCGATGTCATTCATTACCGCAAAACCGCATCTTGTGTGCGATCCATTGGGTTCTTTTCAACCATTTAATCGTCAAAAATACTGGAAAAGTATTGACGAAACGAGGTGAATTCCTCTAAAATAGGTTGTAGATACTCACTCAAGTGGTTGAAAGACCCTAGAAAAATTGGAAGGACAAATGTCTAAGAAACACCGCGAAAACCGCCAGCGCGCGGAAACTTTGGCTACTCTTTTAATGCCGGTATTTGAGGAAAGGCTGGAAGAAAACCTGGGGAATCGGCTGCGCGAACTGCGCCGCCAGCAGGGTCTTTCACTCCGATCACTTGCAGAAAAGAGCGGCCTGTCAGCTAACACGCTCAGCCTGATCGAAAACGGCAAGACCTCGCCGAGCGTAGCAACCCTTCAGCAAGTCGCCCTTGCGCTTAACGTTACGATTACCGATTTCTTTGAAGTAGAAAACCGCACCGAACCGGTCATTTATACCCGCAGTGCTACCCGGCAGGGGACGGCCTTTGCATACGGCACGATTGAAGAAATGGGCGCGGGCTTAGGGAATGAGGGCTTTCAGCCTTTGATCACCACCATCAACCCCCACTCTGGCAGTGGGTCACAGCCGCTGACGCACGACGGCAACGAATTTATCTACTGCCTGTCTGGACGGATGGTCTACAACGTCGCCGGAAACGAATACGTCCTCGAACCGGGCGACAGCCTGATGTTTGCCTCGCACATGCCGCATTCCTGGATCAACGATACAGATCAACCGACCCGCCTGCTGGTCGTCCTCTCAACGATCGAGGATCACAAGACCAATCACCGCATCCGGCTGCTTCAGGCGCACTATCCGGGTTAACGGCTGAGGGTAGATTTTTTCATTCATTAAAGGGCCAGCCCTCTGATGAAAATAACCCATCGGGCCAACGGCTGAACCTGTAACCGGCCAGAAAACAGTGAGCCGCGCCCGATAGAGTCTTACAGCGCGTCTCGCTGTCGCTCATTGGTTTCTTTACCACTTCCCACACCCTGAGCGGGGTGTGGGAAGTGGTATTTAACCGGGGAAAAATTAGTCCTTTTCTAGTAATCTAATAAATTGATATTGTCTACTTCTGTCTATTACAATGATTGCAACGCAGACAAGACCTTTCTTTACGAATGAAGGAGCTTGCACCATGCCTGTACTCAAGTTTCGCAAACCCATCTTCCTGGTCGTCGTGATGGCCCTGCTTCTGGCAGTGACTATCACTGTAGCGGCGGCACCGCCGTCTGTGGTGAACGTACAAATCCTGGCCGTCAACGACTTCCACGGCAACCTGGAGCCGCCCAGCGGTTCCTCTGGCCGCATTGGGACGATCAACGCTGGCGGAGTAGAATACCTGGCGACCCACATTGACCAGTTGCGCGCCACCAACCCCAACACCATTGTCGTCTCGGCCGGCGACCTGATCGGCGCCAGCCCGCTGATCTCGGCTCTGTTCCACGATGAACCCACCATCGAAGCCTTTAACCTGATCGGGCTGGAGCTCAACGCGGTGGGCAACCACGAGTTCGACGAGGGCGCCCAAGAACTACTGCGCATGCAGAACGGCGGCTGTCACCCGGTAGATGGCTGTCTGGACGGTGATGACTTCGCCGGAGCGGACTTCACCTTCCTCTCGGCCAACGTCGTCTACGAAAACGGCAAGCCTTTCTTTAAACCCTTCAAAGTCCGCACCTTTAACCATGCGAAAGTGGCCTTTATCGGCATGACGCTCGAAGGCACGCCCTCCATCGTCACCCCCTCTGGCGTGGCCGGGCTGAAATTCATGGACGAGGCCGACACGGTCAACAGGCTCATCCCACTGCTGAAGGCCAAAGGCGTTGAAACCATTGTGGTGCTGATCCATGAAGGCGGGGTGCAGGCCGCTCCGGCCCCCTACAACGGCTGTGTGGGCATCTCTGGCCCCATTGTGGATATCGTCGAGCGCATGGATGACGAAGTGGATGTAGTGATCAGCGGGCATACCCACAACGCCTACAACTGCGTGATTGACAACAAGCTGGTCACCAGCGCCGCTTCTTTTGGCCGCCTGGTGACGGACGTGGACCTCGCCATTGATCGAAGCACAGGCGAGGTCATCTCGGCGAGCGCCAACAACGTCATCGTCACGCGCGACGTCCCCAAGCATTCACTGCTGACGGCCCTGGTAGACCGCTACCGCGCCCTGGTGGCCCCCCTGGCGAACCGCGTCATCGGCTCTATCACGGCCGACATCACCCGCACGGCCAACGCCGCCGGTGAGAGCGCCCTGGGCGATGTGATCGCCGACGGCCAGCTCGAAGCCACGCGCGACCCGGCCTTTGGCGGCGCAGTGGTGGCCTTTATGAACCCGGGCGGCATCCGCGCCGACCTGGTGTATAACATGATCTCCGGCGGCGAACAGCCCGGCGAAGTAACCTACGGCGAGATGTTCACCGTACAGCCCTTCGGCAATAACCTGGTGACGCTGACGCTGACCGGCGCGCAGATTGATACCCTGCTGGAACAGCAGTTCGATAACCCCGCGCCGGGGCAGAATCGCATCTTGCAGGTCTCTGAAGGCTTCGCCTACGCATGGAGCGCCTCGGCCCCCACCGGCAGTAAAGTGGATATCGCCTCCATCACCATCAACGGCGTGCCGATTGACCCCAGCGCCACCTACCGCGTGACGGTCAACAGCTTCCTGGCCGACGGCGGCGATAACTTCTTCGTCTTGCGCGAAGGGACGGACCGCCTGGGCGGCGCAGTGGATACCGATGCCTTTGAGGCGTACTTCCGGGCCCATTCGCCCGTACCGCCGGGGCCGCAGAACCGCATCACCGTCCTGCCGTAACCCACCCCTTTTGAGAACCACAAGCCCACTGCGCCAGCGGTGGGCTTGTATTATTTTGACGGGTCTCCCAACCCCTGCGGGCAGGGAGACCCCGCCCCTACCGGCTCGCAACCCCACGCGGGCGGGGAGACCCCGCCCCCCTCCACGCAACCGTAGGGGCCGGGTTCCCCGGCCCATCCTCATGCGGGCGGGGAGACCCCGCCCCTACCGGCTCGCAACCCCTGCTACCGGCTCGCAACCCCGCGCGGGCGGGGAGACCCCGCCCCTACCGGCTCGCAACCCCGCGCGGGCGGGGAGACCCCGCCCCTACCGGCTCGCAACCCCGCGCGGGCGGGGAGACCCCGCCCCTACCGGCTCGCAACCCCGCGCGGGCGGGCGGACCCCGCCCCCGCCAGCCCGTTCGCGCGTCATGGGGGCCAAAATCATATCTGTTTCAGATAAAAAACCAATAAAAAATTAATATTCTTGTGGTAAAGTGCAAAATAACTAAACAAGCCGTTCAGTGCAGAAAAAGCGGAAGCAGGGGGAGACCGCAAGAAAAGGATGTGACCACTACGGGCATCCTGTTTCTTCCACTGACGCACGATATAGAATTAACCCCGGATGACTGCCGGGGTTAATGTTTTTCAGGCCGCTCTTTGATGATATAATACCGGCATTCACCCACCTCTCTGAATCGGAGAACTGACGGAATGAAAAGCCCCGCTGTCCTGCGCCCGTTAAAGTGGCTGGTGCCACTCATCTTTGCCCTGGCGCTCTTGGCCGCCGGCCTGGGCCTGTTTACCCCCGGCGGCGGCGAACCCTACGCCTATACCAGCCTGCGCGGCGAGCAGGTGACCATCAACAACCGCGGCCTGTACGTCTACGACACGGTTAGCTCCGCCGCCCAAATGCAGGCCAACGACCTGGTGACGCTCGTGCTGGGCCTGCCCCTGCTGGCGCTCTCGGCGTGGCTGACATGGCGCGGCTCTCTGCGCGGGCGGCTTCTGCTGGCCGGCACGCTGGGCTTCATCCTCTACACGTACCTCTCGATGGCGACCAGCACGGCCTTTAACCCGCTCTTCCTGGTGTACGTGGCCCTCTTCAGCCTCAGCCTGTTTGCCTTCATCCTCACCCTCATGTCTTTCGACCTGACCACACTGCCGCGCTATTTCGGCGCGGGTACGCCCGTGCGCGCCATCGCCGGACTGCTCTACTTCACCGGAGCTTTTCTGCTGATGGCCTGGGTGGGCGGGCGCATACTGCCCCCGCTGACGCAGGGCACGCCCCCCCTGCTCGAAAATACCACCACCATGGTCATTCAGACGCTGGACCTGGGCCTGGTACTGCCGCTGGCGTGGCTGGCGGCCACCCTTCTGCTCAAAAAGAGCGCCTGGGGCTACCTGCTGGCCGCGGTGGCGGTGACTAAGATGATTACCATGGGCGTGGCCGTCAGCACGATGGGGCTGAATATGGCCCTGCAAGGCGAGCCAGACAGCGCGGTTCTCGTGGGCATCTTCATGGCCCTCACCCTGGCAAACCTGGTTCTGGCTTACTTCCTGCTCAAAAACATCCGGCCCAACCTGCCAGAGGCCGCGTAAATCCTTGCAGTTTTGTAGATCACCCCAGGAGCCGGCCTGTGTTATGCTTGTAACAGGTATCCTCTCGCCTATAAATTGCCAGGAGATGCTATGCCTTTTACTACCCCCCGCCTGAAACGCGAAGCCGCCACCGTCCAAGCGATGATCCGCCTGTACTGCCGGCTGGAGGATCACCCCCGCGAGGGCGTGATCTGCACCGACTGCGCCGAGCTGATGGCCTATGCCATCTTTCGGTTAGAGAAATGCCCGTTTCAGGAAGGGAAAACCACCTGCGCCAAATGCCCGGTGCACTGCTACCGCAGTGAAATGCGCGCGCGCATTCGCAAGGTGATGCGCGTGGCCGGCCCGCGCATGTTCCTGCACCACCCCATTTTAACCATCCGCCATTTTATTGACGGAGGGCGCAAAACGCCGGTCCGCCCGGCACAGGCGAAAGACAGCTCAGGCCTGAGCGGGCCGCGTGAAGCGCCGCCCCACGGCAAATAACAACAGCGCCGCCAGCACCAGCACCGCCATCACCCGAAAAATCCCATTCGGCCCCAACTGATCTAACAGCCAGCCGCTCAAGAGCGAGCTGACCACCCCCGCCAGGCTGGCCGTCGAAGCCAGCATCCCCTGGGCCGTGCCGGCCATGCCGGGGGGAGCCATCTGATTGGCGTAATTAACAGCGGAGTTCCAGAAGAACACAAAGGCCGGGCCGTTGAGCAGGTTCGCCAGCACCGCCCAAGAAGGGTCTGGCATGATGCCCAACAGGAAGAAGCGCGCCATCATCAGCCCCATTCCCACCATCATCAGGCGGACAGAGCCATAGCGCCGCAAAAGCGCGCCGCTGAAGAACATAAAGGGGATTTCCAGCACCGCCGGGGCCGTGGCGGTCACACCGATCAACCCCTGACCGGCCCCCATGGCGCTGAGAGCCACGCTCAGGAACATAATCGAGGCGTTGGTAGCGATCCAGCATAAAAAGAGGACGGTGATGAACAACAGCCAGGCCGGGCGGGCGAGCATCTTGCCAAAGGCGGCAGAACTGCGCGCCTCTAGACGCACTACCGCCGGGGGCAGCAGCAGGGCCGCCAGCGCAAAACCCAACATCACCACCCCGTAAGCCGGGAACATGGCACGCAGGCCGATCCGCTGGAAGAGGAACCCGGAAGTCAGCGCGGTGAGGATGTAGCCAATCGTCCCGCCCAGGCGGTAGCGGCCGTAATCCTCGCGGCGTTTGCCCAACAGCACCAGGGCGGTGCTGTCCACCAGAGTACCGGGGGCAGAGTTCATCATACTGCCCAGACAGCCCAGCGCCAGATACGCCCAAAACCCCTGCACGTATGGCACAAACTGGTTGACCACGAGCGACCCCGCCACTCCCAGGGCGATCCACAAGCGGGGCTTGCCGGTGCGGTCGGCCAGGTAGCCCCACACCACCGAACTCCCCACCCCCACCAGGGCAGTGGTCATATTCAACAGCCCAATTTGCGTTCCGCTCAGGCCGGCTTCGTGAAAGTAAACGTTGAGGAAGGTAAAGTAAACGCCGATGGCGGCGTATTGGAAGAAAAATAACAGCCACAGCACCCAAAGCTTACTCTGGCGTGCTTCGGGGGTCGGCGCCTGCGAAGAGGGTTGAGGTGAGACCACGCCTCGATTTTAACCGTTTTTCTGCCTTCCAACCAGAGCATAGACCACCACCGGCTCACTGCGGCCCTTCACCTGGGTTGGCCCCAGGCAGACGACCTCAAAGCCGCAGTCATATTCCAGGCGGGCGGCGGTGTCTTCGTTCATCAGGATGGAATAGGCGCTCTCTTTGGTCAGCGTTTCGAGGCGCGAGGCCACGTTCACGGCGTCGCCGATGACGGTGTAAAGCAGCCGGTCGAGCGAGCCAATTTGCCCGGCAACCACGTCTCCGGTAGAAATACCGATGCCAGAACGGATGGGGACCTCGCCGCGCGCGATCCGGCGCTGGTTGAGGGCTTCCAGGCGTTCCTGCATCGCCAGAGCGGCGGCGGCGGCGCGGCATTCTTTATCCGGCTGATCCACCGGCGCGCCGAAGATCGCCACAATGGCATCCCCGATAAAGTTATTGATGTACCCCCCCTGCGGCTGGATGGCGTGGTTCATTTCGGTGAGGTATTCGTTTAAAAACGCCACCACCTGCTGGGGGTGCATCTGCTCGGAGAGGGTGGAAAAATTGCGGATGTCTGAAAACAGCACCGAAACGCGGCGCGTCTCGCCGCCCAATTCCAGGTTGCCGGTCAGCAGGCGCTCGCGGACTTCGGGGGTGACGACGCGGCCAAAGATGTCGCGCTCGCGCTCGCGCTGGCGCAGGCCGTCAACCATCTGGTTAAAGCCCTGCTCCAGGATGCCCACTTCGTCGGCAGAAGTCGGCCTGACACGGACGGTCAGATCGCCCTGTTGGATGCGCTGGGCCGCCTGACTGAGCCGGATGAGAGGGACGGTGATCTGCCCGGAGGTGAGAATGGCCCCGCCCAGGCTGAGGAGCGCCGCCAGCACGGTGACCACCCCAAACAGAGTCGCCAACTGCTGCGGCAGGGCCGCCACCGATTGGGCCGTGACAATGAGCGGGTTGAGGACCTGGAGGGCCTGCGCCTCGGGTTGGGTGACGATAACCCCCCAGCCAAAGCCGCCAAAGCCCGAAAGCTGTGCCGGGGTATCGTAAAAGTCACTGCCAGAGGTGTGCGCGTACCCGGCGATCTCGCCGCCCGAACTTTTGACGATCACCTCATAGCCAGCTCCGCCCACGCCGGGGCCGGCGGCTAACACCTTCTGCGCCAGCGAATCGGTCTGCGCCTGGGCCAGCACTACCTGAGGGCTGTGACTGCTGGCCGTATCCGCCAGGATCGTTCCCCCTGGGCCAATGACGCGGATGGCGGCCATACTGCTGACGCTCTTCTGCGAGAGCCGCGCCTGCAAATCGGTCAGCGCGACCAGCGCGCGCACCACGCCTAAGATCTGCTTGGTATCGGGGTCAAAGACCGGCAGGGCCAGGCCCACCACCGGCTTTTGGGTAGGGCCATCGAAAAATACCGGGGTGATGCCAATGCCCGCCCGGTCGGGGCGCACCGCCGCCTGGAACCAGCGTTCTGAGTTTGACGAAACCGGCTCCACCGGGCGCGTAGCGATCACATGGATGCCGTGACTCTCGCTCAAGAGAATCTCGACGAAGGGGGTAGAGGGGCGCTCGGCCTGCTGGAAGATATACGACAGGGCCGGAGAAAAGGCTTCTTCGGGGATGGGGATGAAAAGACTGCCCTGCAGACGCTCGCGCACGGCGGCGGGGTCAGCGGCGATTTGGGCGATTCCACTCTGCTCGGCGGCCAGGCCGCCCAGGCGCGCCGCCTCGATCAGTTCTGGCTCTTCGGCCCAGCGGCGCACGTCCTCGATGCGCTCCAGCATATAGCGGTCAATCTCGGCGGCGGTATCCACCGCCTGACCGGTGAGACTGCGCCCCACCACGTCACTGCGCAAGGCGGCCTCGGTTTCGCCCATGCGCGCCGCCAGGCTTCGAAACTGCGTCACCATCACCCCCACGCTGATGACGCCCACCAGAATCAGCGGCCCCAGGCTGAGGAACAGCATCCAGAAGCCGATCTTATAGCGCAGGCTGGAGCGAAAGCGCCTCATGCTGGCTACCCACCCGCATCTTCGACGACCGGGAACCAGATGGCATGGGCGGCCAGGTCCATGAGCGCGGCGGCGTCATCGTTGGCCTGCGCCAGCACCGTTTCAATCTCTGCCAGGCCGGCCTTGGCTTCCGCCAGGTCTTGCAGGGCGATGATGGCCTCACAGCGGTCCTGAATGGCGATGATGGCGGCATCCAGTTTTTGGGCGGCGGCGCGGGCCTCTGGCGTGTTTAAGAGCGCGGCAGTCTCGCGGGCATAGGCGCGCGTGCCAAAGCCATCGCCGGGGTTTTGAGCGGCCCCATCCCCGTTATAGTCCTTAAACCGCGCGCCGCCCGAACCTTCGAGGATGTTAATGGTGTGTTCCAGGTGATTGCGCATCTCGGCCAGCGCGCCAATTTGGGCGGCGTTCTCGGCATTGTGGATGTGCTGAATGGCAACGTCTAACTGCGCGCGCAGACCTGGAACCAGCGCCGTGTTCAGCGGGGTGACGGGCTCGCGGTTGTTCTTGACGAACAGGGTTTGGGCCATAGCCCAGGCTTCTGGCTCCAGACCGCCAAAGTAAAAGACGCGCCCCTGCGGCGCGGCAGAGGGCTGATCGCCCTCTAAAGTGATCTGAAAGCGCCGGTAGGTGTTCAGCAGGTTTTCACCGGTGGGCGAGACCCACTCAAAGCGCACCGTGCCATCCTGCGCTACCGGCACAATGCCCAATGCAAAGGGCGAACCATCATCCTTCAACAGCCAGGCCTGGTAAGTCTGCCCGGCGGGGGGCTGTGGAAGGCCTTCCATGGCAATGCTGAACAGATCGCCCTCGGCAAACCGGCTGCCAAAGCCGGCCTGGTTTTTGCCTTCTTCCGCCAGACTGCCAGATGAGGCCGGCGCGGGCGTGTCATAAGAAAAACCGCCCAAACCAGGGCCTTCGGTGGAGCCGGAAGAACCAGCGGAAGGGGAATCAGACGGGGGCGTGGGGGTGGGCGGCGTAAAAGGCGTGGCCGAAGGGGCCGGAGCGGCGGTGGGCAAAGGGGTAGGAACCAGAGTAGGGGCCGCCGTCTGGCAGGCCGTCAACAGCAGTGCCAGCAGTACAATCATCCGTGATTTCACCATAAGCCTTCTCCTACCCATGCGGCAACATCCTTGTGGTCAGCTCTTGCAGCCTCATTCCATCCAAATCCAACCCTCGCGGCGGGACTCTCGCCCAGGCGGCCGCGCGGGCGGGGAGACCCCGCCCCTACAGCCCGCCGTGCGCCCATTCCATCAAAATGTCAGGTCCAGGGCGTTCTGTGGTGAAATTTACGGGCTTTCGGCGCGGCATGGGTGCTTTTCACAGCCCTGAACCCGACCTGCCAGATTTGCCTCTGCAGGTCTCCCAATATTATAGTTGGATCATTTCGATAAACAAAGTGAGATGTTAATGTTTAGAGGGATTTTATGGAGGGTGCGTTTACGGCCCGCAAAGCCTGAAGATCTTCACCCCATCCTGGTCGTAGACCAGGCGCGCGCCCGGCAGAGCGGCGGCGGCCCCGGCGCTGAGGGCGGCAGTCGGGTAGCGGTTGGCCCCCAGGTAAAGATAATCCACCCCCATCTGGCACAGCGTATCCAGCGCCGCCGGGTCTTCTGCCAGGCTGGCGGCGGCGCGCGAGAGCGCCAGAATTTTCTCGCGGTATTCCGGCGGCCCATAAGGGTAAAGCATGACCGAAGCCGTCGTCTGCCGCCCGGTGAAATACGGAATCCAATATCCGGCGTCAACGCCGTGCGCGGCGTCCTTCATCCAAAAATAGGTATTCACGGCGAACAGCGCATCGGGGGGCGTGTTGGCATTAATCCAATCCATCGCCGGCAGGTCGGCGGGGGTGACGAAGTAGCGGGGGGCATCAATGGTCTGGCTGTGGATGTGGCTGGCAAAGACGGCCCCGGTGAGCAGAACGGTCAGCGCCCCGTGATGGAAGGCGGGCGTATCCAGGCGCGGCAGCCAGGCCAGCAGTTCTTGCGCGCCCAGGCCGATGAGCAGTCCGGCGGGCAGGTAATACAAGATCAGGATAGCCCCGTAATTGGTAAAGGACAGCGCCGGAATATCCAGCAGGTAGGCGTGGCCTTCCAGCCAGAGTAATACAACCCACAACAGCGTTCCAATCCCCCAACCCCTGCGGCGCAGTACCAGGATCACCGCCGAGAGAGCCGCCCACGCCAACAACCAGGGCTGTAAGCCAAGGGCGAAAATATCGCCGGGACTGCCAGAATAGTACGTCAGGTCGCGGGGGCCGGTGCGGGCCGCCGCGGCGGCGGCAGTGGCGGCACTGCGCCGCAGATAGACCTGCACGCCATCCAGCGCGACAGGCAGGATCAGCAGGACGCTCAACACCCCCACCGCGGCGATGCCCGCCAGCGCCCAACGCGCCCGCCGGGCGCGCGCCGCCTGGAGGATCTGCCACGCGGTGGAAAGGAATAACAGCGGCAGGTAAAAGCCCGCCACGCGAAAGTGCAGTTCAAAGATACCGGCATTCAGCAGGGCGGCGGCCAGCGTCAGCACGAGGGCGCCTGGATTCTCTGCCGCCCGGCCCATCCATGCGCGGATGGGGTTATTATTTTTCTCTACCTTGAGGGGCAAGCCCTTCAAGGTAGAGACGGTTGAAGGTTCCGTCCACGCGCGGATGGCCTCATAGGTGACGAACCAGCCCACCAGCAGGACGGCCTGGCCCGCCGCCTGGGTGAAGCGCCCCCAGTTGATGTACCAGGCCGGCTGGAACGAAAACAGCCCCACTACCAGACTGCCAACCAGGGCCGCTTTGCGCCCCGCCAGCGCATCTAACGCCAAAAACACGCCGATGATGCACAGGGCGTTGAAAAACTGCGCCGTCCACAGCAGGGCCATGTGCGCGGGAACTTCGGCCAGGATCTGCACCGGCCCGGCCAGAGCGTACAGCCCCAAATGGTACATCTCCAGCGGGATGGGGGCGTAAGGCTCCAGCGTAAGCGGCAAGCGCCCCGATTGGGCCGTCAGTTGGGTCAGCAGGGTGTGATGAAGCGAATCGGACCAGGCCGGGAAGGGATAAAGGTGGGCCATCCACAGGCGGTTAAAGACCACCAGGGCAAACACCGCCA
>Ga0101944_10001173_pt1 | contig 59221 bp, 54 predicted proteins | sample DewCreD2012metaG_FD_75245 | JGI IMG/M metagenome (GOLD analysis project Ga0101944, IMG submission 75245) | Hot spring sediment bacterial and archeal communities from British Columbia, Canada, to study Microbial Dark Matter (Phase II) - Dewar... ...
CAGCGACCGGGGCGTGCAATACGCCAGCGGCGAACACCGCTCCCTGAGCGTGGCGGCCGGGCTGGAGTTGAGCATGAGCCGGGCGGGCAATCCGTATGACAACGCCACGATGGAAAGCTTCCTGGCCACCTACAAACGCGAATGCGTTGGCCTGGCCGAAGAAGCGGGCGGTTACGCCACGCGCGCCGCGGCCCAACTGGATTTCTTCAACTACGCGGAAACGTACTACAACCGGGCGCGGCGCCACAGCGCGCTCGGCTTCAAATCCCCTGTGGACTTTGAACGCCAACTAAACTAAAACATCCATGCGCACCACCCTCAAGGTGTCCATCAAACCGGGTGAGGCCCAGGCGCTGGTTGCTGTTGAGGAGATACGGGGCAAGGTGCAAAGAACCAATAGAACCAGCACGCCAAGTGAAGCCGAGTTTTCCTGTGATTCGGTTAGGCCCAGAAAAGACGTTAGTGCGCCCAGGCAGCCGCACCCCTGTACCAGCCCCCCGGTGAAATAAACCGCGAACTTGTACCAGAGCATCAAGCTCGTGAACAGCAGCAGGCTGAAATCGGCGCCGTCGCGCCCCCTGAGTTTCAAGCAGATGGCCGCAGTGGCCACATCGAGCATGATCGATGCCCAATACAGGACCGTATTCTTCACGAAAGGAAAAACCGTGCTGTGAAGAAACCCCACTGGCGGATTGTTAACCATTGCCACGACCTTCATGAGCGCCAAGACCGTCAGCACCATTGCTGCAAGCAGGTGCAACACCGGCCGGGTTTGGGAAAAATCAACTCGTTCAGCTTGCATAGCAGGCGTTCATCAGGTCGGCCAGTTTCGAAGGACGGGGACCACACTGGCATCGACCGTTGCCCCGCGCTGATTGCCTCAAGTCACGCAAAGACTTCAAGGACAGGCGCCTGAACGGGAAGTGCGCCCCAACCTGAACAGGGAGAGACACGCGGACGTTTGAAAGCTGCGGCGGAACAAGATTACGCGGTGATCTTGAACGATTGGGTGAGCGAGGAGCACGTAACAAAGTGCGTTCAAACACCCTACTGGGAATTCCGTGGACCTCCGCCCTGTGCGACACCCTTGCGAGGCCTACGGAAGAAACACCCAAACCGACGAGCACCACGGGAAGGTCTTGATGCAGTCGGTTCGCTGCGCGACGGGTCTCATAACAGACGAGGGGCAGTCACACTGAATGCATGACAGTTTGTCAAGGATTTCCTGCAAAACGCCCGGACAAGCTTTTGCCCCCGCTCAAGGCCATCTGGCTGGCCGCCCTCCAACCTTGCGGGCTGCGGCTCCACGCTTGTCTGCCCGACTGGTAGCCGGACTACGAGGCGCTCCATTGTCGGCTCGATCCGGACGTGCGCCAAGCCCTGCTCTGGGCCGGTCGTGTCTGCCGGACCGCTGAGACCCCAGGCCGGTGGTGCGCGGGCTGGCAACTTGTGGGTTGGCCGACTGCGGGCTAAATTGTCTGCGCCGGCGGTAGGTTGCCCCACGCTCGGGCAGCCAAGATGGCCGTCACTGCCGGAGCGGCGAGTTTGCCGCCCGCCGCAAAGCCGGGTTTTTGGCCAGGCCGCGGCGAGCCAGCGGCCTCCTCAAAGTCCGTATCGCCTTGGCCGCACGAAATCGCGAAACGCCTTCTCACTGCCCCAGCCCCGGCCGCTCGGTGGTGCGCTCTTGGAGCCAGAGGAGGTTCGGGTTGCCCGGGTAAGGGGCGTCGTTCCGCGGCGGCTCACGCTTCCGCGCGCGGTACCAATGCGGGTGATTTATTGACCACCCGGATAAAGCAACCTTCGGGAAGCCCCCCGCGGCTCAGGTGAAGATGATCTGCGCGCCGGCCGACAGCTCGTAGAACTCGCCCACGGTCAGCACCTTGTCCACATGCGGCACGAAGTCCTCGGGCTTCAGATGGAACATGTCCACCGTGGCCTTGCAGGCGTAGATGCGGCCGCCGGCGTCGTGGATCATCTCGAGGAACTCCGACACGGGCGGTATGTCCAGCTTCTCCATTTCCTTGCGCATCATGTGCGTGGCGAAGGCAGACATTCCCGGTAGCGCGCCCAGCAGCGTGGGCAGGGGGAAACCCTTGGCGTCCGGCACGCGCATGGCTGGATTGCCCACCGTGGCGATGCGGATTTTGTCCTGGTAGCCCTTCATCACGGCATAGAGCCCGAAGAAGGTGAAAAAGAGATTGGCCTCGATGCCCTCCATGCGGGCGCCGTTGGCCATGATCAGGCCCGGGTACACGCCGTCGAGCGAGCCGCGCGAGACAATGATCGAAACCTTGCGAATGCGGTCGGGATTGTTCGTGCTCATGGCCACCTCCGTTCAGACGCAACTGGCGGGTTTGGGCAGGCCGGCGATCAGCGCGGCCTTTTTGATCGGCCCGTCTGGGAACAGGGCGTACAGGTCCTTGGTGGCAAAGCCGCCGACCTTGTTGAGCCGGCGCATCCCCGGCACGGTGCCGCGCTCGCGGTAATCGCGTTGGAGGAACTCGATCACTTTCCAGTGCGCGTCGGTGAGCTGGAGGTTCAGCTCCTGCGCCAGCGCCTCGGCGATGGCGCGATTCCATTGTTCGGGCCGGGTCAGGTACCCCTCGGCGTCCACATCCACGGTATGTCCAGCGATGTTTTTTTGTGCCATAGGTTACAAAGACGGGTTGACGGTTGGGCTTTATCGGGCGCCGACCGCTCAGCCGGCCATCTCGGCCTTGAGCGCGCCGGCGGGAATTTGTTTGCCCGCGAGGCTCATCCGGTGGTCCACAAACGGGATGGGCCAGCCGCGCAGCAGCACATGCCAGTAAATCCACTTGAAGGCCAGCTTGCCCAAGTGGTTGAGGCGCGATTCGCCCAGCAAGGCCAGCGGCCCCAGCCGCGGAAACGGGAACCGCCCGGGCACCGGCTCCAGGTGATAGTTGAAATCGAGCAGAAACCCCTTGCCGAAGCCGGACTCGATGAAGCAGTTGGCATGGCCGTCGAAGCGCTCGGGCAACGGCTCACCGCGGATATGCGCCAGCACGTTTTCGGTGAGCACCTCCGCCTCGAAATGCGCGACGGAGCCGGCCTTCGAGGTCGGCACGTCCGTGGCGTCACCGATGACGAAGATGTGCTCGTGCCCGCGCGCCCGGAGCGTGTGGCGGTCGGTGGGCACGTAGTTCATTTCGTCGCCCAGACCGGAGCGTTCGATCATGTCCGCGCCGAGGTTGGGCGGCACCGTGACCATCAGGTCGTAGGGCACGTCGCGCTCGTCCCAGGAAACCAGGGCGTGCCGCTCGTTGTCCACGCGCGCGACGGCGAAGTCGGTCACCACGTTGATCCGCTTGCGCTCGAGCAGGCCGCTGAGGACCTGCGAGGCGATGGGCTTGGTAAACGCCCCCGACAGCGGCGTGACATAGACCAGTTCCGTCTTGTCTCGAAGTCCCTGTTCGGTCAGCCACCAATCGGCCAGGAAGGCAAACTCGAGCGGCGCCACCGGGCATTTGATGGGCATTTCGCTGACGTGAACGACCAGCCGCCCGCCCCGCCAGTCGCGCAGTGCGGCCTGCAAGGCCCGCGCACCCTCGAAGGTGTAAAACTCATGCACGCCCCGGCGCCAGTCCCCATCGGTCATCCCCTCGACCTGCTCGGGCACGGGCCGCGTGCCGGTAGCGATCAACAACACATCGTAGGGCAGTTCCAGCCCGTCGGCCAGGCGCACCCGGCGGCGGTCCGGCTCAATCCGGTCCACGACAGCCTGAACCAGCTCCACACCGCGGGGCAGGAACCGGCGTTTGGGACGCACCACGTCCCGTTCCGTGTAAAGCCCGAAAGGCAGGAACAGGAACCCCGGCTGGTAAAAATGCTCGGCCGTCTCGTCCACCACCCGGATGCGCCACTCCGTCGCGGGCAGGCGACCGCGCAGTTTGTTGGCCATGATGGTCCCGGCCGTGCCGGCGCCCAGAATCAGCAGTTCTTTCATACGCGCTCTGCCGGTGCAGAGCCGCGGCCGCTCCGAAGGTTACACGCAGCCGTTCAGCCGAACCTCCGTTTCAACCGCCAGGCATCGTAGGCCAGGCGCTGGGCGGAGGTCATGCGCGCGAAGTCCGGCGAGCCGTCGGCGCGGGTGGGCCAGGTGGGCGCGGAAGCAGCGGAGGCCGGAGGCCGAAAGCCGGAGGCCGAGGCGGCGGCGGGCTTCTGGGTGCCGGGCACCGATTTCGCGCTTCGGGCTTCGGATTCCGCACTGCCGCCGGCGCCCCCGGCGAGGGGATTGTCGCGCACTTCCACCGTGGAGCGGGTCCGCCCGCCGCCGTAGCTCATGACCGGATCGGTCAGTTCGAGGTCTTTTTCCAGCGGCCGGTGCGGCTTGATGCCCCGGGCCTGAAGCACGCCGTGGTAGGCGCGCACGGCCTCCTCGGGCGAAATCCGGCCGTCGGTGATGAGCCGGAGCATCTCGATGAACGCGAGCTGGTGCTCGGCGTGGTTGATCTTGCGGCCGAAAAGCGCCACGCGCGCGCCGTATTTCTGGGCGTCGTGGATGAGCTTGAAGGCGTCGAAGGTCGTGCCGGCGCCCCCGCCCAGGATGCCCACGACCATATTCGGGTCGTACTGGCAAAGCTCCTCCAGGGCGCGCGGCCCGTGATAGACGATCTTGAGGAACAACGGCCGCCCGGCTTCGGGCACCCCGGCGAGGGTGCGCAGGATGTTGTCGTTGATGAACTCGCCCAGCTTTTCCGGCGGGATGCCGGAGTCCACGTTGGGATCGAAGACCTCGAGGAAGTGGCGGAACTTCTTGCGCTCGGCCTCCTCGCGGAAGGCCTTGTAGGCCTCGAGGGTGAGCCGGTCGCGCTCGACGTCGTTGACCCAGGTAACGCTGTACAGGCCGAGATTGGCGCCGGGGAAGTCATCGGCGGAGCGGTCGCACTCGACGCGCCCGCACTGGATGTGATCAATGCTGGCCGTGCGAAACGGCCGCGCCGGCTCGCGCGTGTAGCTGCCGTGACGGGCGGCCCAGATGTCGGTGGTGTCGTTGGCGCGCGCGGCGGGGGTGACCGGGGAGTCGCGAAACACCCCTTCCCGGATGGTCAGCAGGTCGTTCACGTACGGGGACATCAGCATGATGTCCACCAGGCCCTGGTGGACGACCTCGCGGATGATGTCGAGAAACTCGGGCAGGTTGCGGTAGCCGAACTCCTCGCGGGTCCAGACCTCGGGCGAGAACTGTGCCGGGCGGGCCCCCCGTGCGGAGAGGTACGTCCGCGGTCCGGGCGCGCGCACGCCAAAGGCCATGTCTGCGTCCTTGGCGTCGGCCAGGATGAACGCCCGCGACGTCCGGTCGCGCTTGATCTCGGCGAGTTTGGCGTCGAGGGATTTCACGCTCACTTCATCTGTGCCAGGATGCGGTCGGTGACCGCCTGAACGATGGCCTCGGCCTCCGGGTCCGGCGCGGCGGCGGTCTCAGCCTTCGCCGGCACCTGGCAGGTGACCCCCGGGCGCCACTCGTCGTTGTCGCACAGTTCGCATTCCTTGAGGCCGTAACGCGGGTCCACGTAACCGAGGCTTTGCTTGATCTTGAGCAGTTCTTGAAGCTGCTGTGGCGAGAAGGTATTCGGCTTCACCCCGAGTTGGGTGGTGACCAGCAGCGTGCGGCAGTAGGCCTCGATGATTTCCATCCGCCAATAGGCTTCCTCGAGGTTGTTGTGGCTCCAGGTCACCACGCCGTGATTGGCCATGAGGATGGTGTTGTGCTGGTCCACCAGTTCGGCCACCAGCTTGCCCATTTCCGGGGTGCCCGGCGTGCGGTACGGCGCCACGGCCACGGCGCAAAACACCTCGTACTCGGGCAACATGCACGTGGGCGGCGCGAGGCCCGCCACGGCGAAGCCCGTGGCATAAGGCGGGTGGCAATGGCACGTGGCCACGGCCTTGGGCTGCCGCTGCATGATCTGCAGGTGCATCAGAATTTCGCTGGTGCGCTTCTTGATGCCCAGCAGTTGATTGCCCTCGAAGTCCACCAGGCACATGTCCTCGGGCTTGAGCGCGCCCTTGCTGACCAGGGTGGGCGTGCAGATCGCCAGGTCCTCGCCCACGCGGATGGCCATGTTGCCGCCGTTGCCGTCCACGTACTCGCGCAACCACAGCCGCCGGCCCATCTCGCAAATCTGCTGCTTGAGGTCGTGCGCGTACGCGGAGTTGAAGAAGGCCTCGAGCTCGGCCTTCGGTGACTTCGAGTTCAAAGGCCGGGCCGGTGGACGCGATTCGTTCCCGGCGGCCGTTTTGCTCGACACCCCGGCCGGGGCAGCCGCCGGCTTGCCGCCGCCCCGCTCCAGCGTGTCGCGCACAAGATCGCGGGCGGACGGTGTCAAAATCGCCTCGGCCGGCAGAGTGCTCAGGTCCACGCCCCGGCGGAGCATGTCTTCGATGTCGCGGGCGCTGATGACTCGTTTCATGGTGTGAAGGGTGAGTAAAAGACCTCGTCAATAAGCGCGGTGTTGATGGCGTCCACCGGCGTGGGCCGGGGAAACGGTTGCGCGGCCTCGCGGCCCTCGACGTAGCCGATTATGTCCCCCACCCCGCCGCCCAGATTGTCATAGACCACGAGGCTGGGGTCCTTGCTGAGCGTGAGAGACGACTCGCCGGCCTTGGGGAAATGCTCGCGGGTGAACGGGCTCACCAGCAACCAGCGCCCGCCCGTGAACTGCGGGATGGTGCGGTTGAGCGTCACACGACCGATGACGGTACCCAGCTTCATTGCAGCGGGGGGGGAGGCGCCGGGGGCCGGGCCGGGTGGCTGCCGGTGGCATCCTCCAGCGCGGTGGTGCCCGGGGTAACTTCGTCCACGATGCCGATGATCATCCAGCGCGCGGGGCTGCGGTCGTCGCCCACCGCCCGGCGGGCCGCGAGGCCGTCGCTGGAGAGAATGACCCGTTGGTGCAACCCGGCGCCCAGCGCATCGAGCGCGACCAGCGGCGCGGCTTCCGGTTCGCCGTCGCGGGCAATGGGCTGGCAGATGAGCAGCCGCCAGCCCGCGAAGCTGGGGTGCTTGCGGGTGGCGGTGACATTGCCTTCGACCCGGGCGAGGAGCATGGGGGATCAGACGTCAGGTCTCAAAAGATTCTCAGGTTGTCCACCATTACGCACCGCCGCACGCGCGTGAAGGTGCGCGGGTTGCAGATGCCTTCGCCGGTGGTGGTGGCGATGGAGAAGTTCGGGTAGCCCTCGCCGCCGCTACCCAGGCCCGCCAGGCATGAGCCGTTCTTGATGAACAGCGTCGTCTCCAGTGCCCTGGCCATGGCCGTCATGTGCGCGACGTTGTGGGAGTGGATCATCGCCGAGTGTCGGTAGCCGTGCTCGGCTTTCTTCGCCAGGGCGATGCCCTCCTCGACCGTCTTCACGCGCACGACCGGCAGGAACGGCATCATCTGCTCTTCCTCGACGAAGAGATGGGCCGCGGCGGTTTCGGCGAACAGAAGCTGGGTGCCGGCCGGGACGCTGGCGCCGGCCGCGGCGGCCAGCACGGCCGGGTCTTTGCCGATCAACTCACGGTTGACCACCGGATGCGGGCAACCACCGCCCTGGCCGGGCGGGAACACAAAGGCGGCCTTGGCGAGTCGCTCCACCTGGGCGTCGTTCAGACGCACGGCGCCGTGCTTTTCGAGCGCGCTCATGAATGGCGCGAACACCGTGTCGAGCACGAACACCTCTTTCTCCCCGATGCAGAGCAGGTTGTTGTCGTACGCCGCGCCGAAGACGACGTGACGCGCCGCGCGGTCAAGGTCGGCCGTCTCGTCCACCAGGACGGGCGGGTTGCCGGGGCCGGCGCAAATGGCGCGCTTGCCGGTCTGCATGGCGGCCTTGACCACGCCCGGGCCGCCGGTCACGCAAAGCAGGCGGACGAATTCGCTGTGGGCGATCGCGTTGAAGGACTCGAGCGTGGGCTGCTCGACGATGCAGGCGAGGTTTTCGATGCCGAGTTCGGCATGGATGGCCTCGTTAATGACGCGCAAGGCGGTGACGGCGCACTTCGCCGCTCCGGGGTGCGCGTTGAAGACCACGGCGTTACCGGCCGCCGCCATGCTGATGAGGTTGCACGCCGCGGTGGGAATCGAGTGGGTGCTGGGCGTGACCGCGCCGATCACACCCACCGGCGCGTACTCCTCGAGCGTGATGCCGTGGTCGCCGCTCAGGCCGTAGGGTTGAAGAAACTCGACCCCCGGAATCGCCCGTTGGCCTTTAAGCTTTTCGATCTTGTGGTCAAGCCGGCCGATCTTGGTTTCCTCCAGTTCGATCCGCGCCCACGGCACGGCGTGGAAGTCGCACAAGCGTTTCACGATCTCGACCACCCTGGTGCGGCCGGCCACGCCTTGCGCGGACAACTGGAGATAAGCCTCGTGCGCGGCGGCGCAGGCCTCCTGGGCGTCCTGAAAGACGCCGAACGTGCCCCGGCGCGCGGTGCTGGAAGACGACTTGGCGGAAGTCGGACAGTTGCAGGCTGGGCGGGTGTCCGGCGCCGCTGGGGCCGGCGCCGGGGCGGGTGCGGGCGCGCCGCCGAGGCGGCCCAGCACTTCGCTGACGATGTCACGGATCAAGGCTTCGTTGACAGGGCTCATGGCAGGATCGGAAAAAGCGGAATCACAGGCTCTCCACGCGGGCGGCTGAAAAGCGGTTCACCTCATGGGTGGATCAGGTTTGGGTCCTGGCGTTGTAAATCACCCGGCCCAGCACGTCCACGGTGTCCACGATGCCGATGATGACGGCGTCCACCGGCGCTTCCTTGAGGCCGGGCGCGAGGCGGGCGCTGCTGCCCTGGCAGAACATCACCAGTTCGCCCAGCCCGGCGCCCACTGTGTCCACAGCCACGATGGTGTTCACACCGGGGCGGAACCGGGAGGGGTCCTTGTCGTCCACCAGCATGGGGCGGAGCAGGAGCAGCTTGCGGCCGCTCATGGCCGCGTCCTTCTTGGTGGCGACCACCGCGCCTTCGACCTTGGCGAGGAACATGGGCGGAGAGGTCAGAATCCGGAATTCAGAAGTCAGAGAACTGCACCAGCCGGCCGGAGCTTTGCCTCGCGGCTTCTGACTTCTGACTCCCGACTACTTTTTCTTGGGCAGCACCGCGTCCACATCCGGGTGCGGGCGCGGGATAACATGCACGCTGACCAGCTCGCCCTGTATGGCCTTCACGGCCTGGGCGCCGGCGTCCACGGCGGCCTTGACGGCGGCCACGTCGCCCACGACCACCGCGGTGACCAGGGCGTTACCGACCTGCGTCATTGGGCCGGCGAGTTCGACGTTTGCGGCTTTGAGCATCGCGTCCGTGCCCTCAACGAGGGCGACCAGGCCGCGGGTTTCGAGGAGTCCAATGGCTTGAGGCATAATCTTGGGGTTCGTTGTCCGTTGTGAATGGTTCGTGGTTAAATCGCGGCTTTTGTTAGAAAGCGCTTCACTTCGCGCGCCACCACGAGTTCTTCGTTCGTGGGGATGACCAGGACCTTCGCGGCGTGGTGGGGCGGGCTGAGGACGGCTTCTTGCGACCGGGCGGCGGCGTTTTTCGCCGGGTCGAGGGCCAGGCCGAGCGGTTCGAGCCCGGCGCAGACGGCGGCGCGGACCTCGATGCGGTTCTCACCGATGCCGGCCGTGAAGACCAGCGCGTCCACACCACCCAGCTCCACGAGATACGCTCCAATCCAGCGGCGGATTTCGTGGACAAAGAAGTCAAGGGCCTGCCGGGCGCGTGGATTGCCTTGATCGGCGGCGGCCTGGATGTCGCGGATGTCGTTCGAGACGCCGCTGACACCCTTCAGGCCGCCGTCCTTGCAAAGTTCGCGCTCGACTTGATCAAGGCTTCGGCCTTGCGCCCGCAACATGTACGGCACCGCCATGGCGTCGAGGTCGCCCACGCGGTTGTTGTGCGGCAGGCCGGACTGCGGGCTCATCCCCAGGCTGTTGCCGACGGCCACGCCGTTGCGGATGCCCGTGACGCTCGAGCTGCCGCCGAGATGACAGGAAATGACGCGCAGCGCCGGCTCTTTGACGGGTGACGCACCGCCGTCCACGTACAGATTGCGCACACGCGCGGCGACATCCGCGCGGCCGAGCAATTCGGCGGAACGTTCGGCGATGTACTTGTGGCTCGCGCCGTGGAAGCCCCAGCGGCGCACGCCGGCCTCGTGCCACGCCGCCGGCACGCCGTAGCGGGTGGCGGCGTCCGGCAGCCACTGATAGAACGCGGTCTCAAACAGCCCGACCAGCGGCACCGAGGGCAGACGCCGGGCGAAGAGCCGGATGCCGGCGATGTAAGGCGGGTTGTGTGCCGGCGCGATGGCGTTGTAAGCCTCCATTGCCTGCACGACCGGTTCGTCCAGTCGGACACAGCCGGTGACGCCCCGGGCCAGCACGGTTTTGAAGCCCACTGCCGCGAGGTCGCTGGCGGTGGCGATATGCCCGCCCTGCTGAAGCTGGGACAGGCAGTCCTCGATGGCCTGCGAATGATCGCTCACCCGCTCGAAGCCGCCCTTGTGAAGCAGGCGCTCGCCGTCGCCGGCAAAATTGAACAACCGCCACTTGAGCGATGTGCTGCCTAGATTGGCGACGAGGATTTTCATGCGAGGCGCTGGAGTCCAGAAGTCAGAACGGGCGTGGTGTGCCCTGACGCAGCCTTTCCGGTTGCCGGCTCCGGGCGTCTGACTTCTGTCACTGCAGCCACTTGCCAAGGCCGGCCAGGCCCTCGTGCGGCCGGGGGATGACCTGCACGCTGATGACCTGTCCGACCTGGGCCGCCGCGGCGGCCCCGGCGTCGGTGGCGGCTTTCACCGCCGCGACGTCGCCCCGGAAAAAGGACGTGACGTAGCCGCTGCCGATCTTCTCCCAGCCGACGAGGGTAACGTTGGCGGCCTTGAGCGCGGCGTCGCTGGCTTCGAGCAGCGCGCACAGGCCCTTGGTTTCAATCATGCCGAGTGCTTGAGTTGCCATAAAACGGGTCTCGGGTTTCGGGGGGTGGATTACTTCGCGGGCCGGGACAGCGCGTTTTCGCCCAGGAACGACTTGAGCAGGTCCTCGTGCGGCCGGGCGATGATGTGCGAACTGATGAGTTCGCCCACCTTGCCGGCGGCCTTGGCGCCGGCGTCCACAGCGGCCTTGACGCTGCCGACGTCGCCCTTGCAGAGGACGGTGATCATGCCCCCGCCGATGGGGATGGTTTTGACGAGGCTGACGTTGGCGGCCTTGACCATCGCGTCGCTGGCTTCCACCGAGCCGACGTAGCCTTTGGTTTCGATCATTCCGAGTGCTTCGCTCATGAGTGTGGGATTTGGGAGTTAGAGGTCAGAAGTTGGCTGTCAGGATCCAGCAGTTTCGAGCCAGAAACCAGCATGGGTGGTCTATTTTACCAGCTCGCACGGCGTGTTGGATTGCAGGTTGCAGGCGTTGCCTTCATCCGTGTCAATGTGGACCTCCAGCTTGAAGCTCGGGTCCACGCGTACGAGCATCCGGTCGAATGTGAGCGCGCATGGCCCGCCGACCTTGAGCTTCATCGCGTCGCCTTGCTTCACGCCGTAGAACGCCGCGTCGTCCGGGTGCATGTGCACGTGTCGCAAGGCCCGGATCACGCCTTCCTTCATTTCGAAGAAGCCCGCCGGTCCCATCAACATGCAGCCGGGTGTGCCCCGGATGTCGCCGGAGAGCCGCAGCGGGATTTCAAAGCCCAGGGCGATGGCGTCCGTGTAGGCCAGTTCCACCTGGTTGAGCGTGCGGCACGGACCCAGGATGCGCAGGTTCGAGATAACCCGGCTGCGCGGGCCAATTAACGTCACCGTTTCCTTCGCGGCAAACTGGCCGTCCTGATAAAGCCACTTATGAACCTGGAGCTGACGCCCCTTGCCGAACAGCGCCTCCACCGCCTCGGGTGTCAGATGACAATGCCGCGCGCTGACGTTGACGACCAAGGGGTTTGGCGCCGTCGCCAGCCGTGGCAAGGGCTTGCCCAGCCGTTGGTAAACCACCTGACGAACCAAGTGTTCAACCACCGCCCGGGGCAAAGATTGCTGCGCCATTGCCATGTTCGAGCGCAAATAGTGCTAGAAAACCAGATCAAGTCAATAAATTTCTTGCAATTTCTACCAAAACCTTTCACAAACTATCCTAAATGACGCCGGAAGAACGCCAGCAGCGGCTCGAGGAGTACCTTCAACAAGTTGAATTCGCGTCACTTGAAGAACTCGCCCAGGCTGTGAATGCCTCGGTCTCAACCGTGCGGCGAGATGTCACATTGCTCGAAGCCCGTGGCACGGTGCGCCGGACGCACGGTGGCGCGCGCGTCATCAACCCGCGCAGCGACGAGTTCGTGTTCAACGCACGTGACACCCACCAGCTTGCGGAGAAGGAGGCCATCGGTCGGGCCTGCGCCGAACTGATCCAGCCACGCCAGAGCGTGATCGTGGACGCCGGCACGACCTGTTACCACGTCGCCCGCTACCTCGAGCCCAAGAAACCGCAGATCATCACCAATTCGCTGCCCGTGGCCACCCTGTACGCCTCGTCCAGCCTGGTGGAGGTGGTCATGTCCGGCGGCGTGATCTACCCGCGGCTCGGTGTGTTGGTTGGCCCGCTGGCGGTGGAATCGTTTTCCCGGATGCACGCGGACGTCGCGGTCATGAGCGCGGGCGGCATCACCGCCGAGGGCCTGACCAACTCCCACGGCCTGCTCATCGAAATCCAACAGGCCATGATGCGCGCGGCCCAGCGGGTCATCTTCTGCCTGGATCACACCAAGTTTGGCCGCAAGTCCATCTCGCCCCTGGCCGGCCTGGCGGGCATTCACACGGTCGTCACGGACGAACAGGCATCGGACGAATTGGTGCAAGTGCTTCGCGAACGCGGCATCGAGGTCGTGATCGCCCAAATGGCCAATGGAGAAGCGCCACACTAGGCAACCCTGCGGGTTGCGGGTCTCTCAGTGGCCGTCCGGGAGAATAACGCGGTTCAGCGTTCCGTGGGCAAAGCCACGACGGGGAACTGGTTCGTGGCGCCGACCTTGACCTGGCCCTCCAGGCGGGAGTTGCTGAACAGGAATTGGAGCGCAGCCGGGTTGGTGAGCAGCGCCTGCGGCTGATCCGGCAAAGGCGGCGGCGCGATATTCGTCATCAGCAGCCGGCCGGCGAAGCGCACCTCCTGCTGCAAGCCACGGTTGGTGCCCGCGGCGCGCAGCCCGATGACCGGCTGCGGTTGCGAGGTTACGACCTCTTGCCGGGTTGGCGCCGCCGCGGTGACCGGCCGCGCAGGACCGGTGGCGGGCGCCGCCCGCGTGGCCAGGCCCGGTGCAGGCGCGGTAGCCTGTGGATTCACTTCTTGCGGGCTGGCCAGCACGGCCGGGTAGATCGAGCCATCAGCGTCCACGAGTTGCAGTCGCGCGCCGATCTGCTCGACGCGGAAGGATTGCAGGACCTGGTTGGCTGGGGCCGCCGGCTGCTGGACAAAGCGCTGCTGCACCACAGGCGTTTCCGCAGCGCTGCTGAATGAAGCCGCCAGCCCGGTCGTGGCAAATTCTGCGGACGGTTTCGTCGCCGCCCCAGCCGGCGCCAGCTTGTCGAACATCGCATCCGCCTCAACGAGGGCGGCAACCGGCGTTGAAGGTTTGTCGGCCGCTGCGTCCTTCCCGACCCCCGGCGCGGCCGGCGCGGCAGCCAGTCGGCTCGCAGCCGCGGCGGCCGGCCAGGAATCTCCCGCTTGCTCCAAGCCTGCTGGAGCCGGTTCCTTGGCTGACACCCTTGCCGATTCGCCGGGGCCGGGGCCATGCATCTTCCAGAGCACCAAGCCCACAAACATTGCACCCACCACGCCGCCCCAAGCCCAGGGCCGGCGCAGCCAATGCCACAGGCCGGGGAGCGGATTGACGCCCGCAGCCTTCCGGCTCGCCGCCGGGCCCGGTCGTTCCAACTCGCGGTGCAGGCGTTGGCGGATGTGCTCCGGCATGGCGCGAGGTCCCTGCCAGGCGCGCCGCCGCCGCGCCGTGTAATCTTGAAGCGCGGCTTCAATTGGATGCAGCGGATCTTCGTTCATGCCAGACTTCGGGTTAGACGGTTTTGTGCGGCGGCGACTTCCCGGCCGGGGACGCCTTCAGCAGGTCGGCCAGCCGGCGCAGGCATTTGTGCAGGCGCGAGCCGGTGGCTTTGATGGTCAGGCCCAGTTCCCGGGCGATTTCCTCGTAGCTTAGATCGCCAAAATACCGCAGCTCGATGACCGTGCGGCACGGGTCGCCCAAGGCATCGAGCGCGGACCGCAGCCAGGCGCCTTGCTCGCGGCTGGCCAGGGCTTCGTCCGGGCCGGCGGTGTTACTGGAGGGGTCGAGTGTCAGGCCGGTTTGCGGGTCGGGCTGGTCGAGCGAGACCGGTGGGTGGCCGCCGCCGCGTTTGGCCGCGCTGCGTTTTTCCAGGAAATCGCGCGTCTTGTTGACGGCGATGCGGAAGAGCCAGGTTTGAATCGCGCTGCCGCCGCGAAACGACGGGAGGTGGCGCACGGCGGCCAGAAAGACCTCCTGGCAGATGTCCTCGACATCTTCGTGGCTCAGGTCTGGGCTGAATTGGAAGACAAACCGGCCCACCGCGTCGTAGTGCTGGTCGAACAAGGCGTCCCAGGCGCCAGGTTCGCCGGCCCGGCAGCGCGCGAGCAGGCTGGATTCGGTATCAGGCATCGCGGGGCGGAGCGGGCTGCGGCCGCAAAAGATTTTGCTTTTGCCGGATCGCTATCCCACCGTTTTGGCCATGACCAAGCCGCTGGCGCTTATCTTCTACGAAAGCCTGCTGGCCGGCAATCAGTTGATCAACCGACTGAGCGACCTGGATTACCGGACGCAGATTGTGGGAGACATCGGCCAGCTTCACGCCCAGGCGGCGCGCGAGATGCCCTTGGTGGTGCTGACGGAACTGGGTGCGCTGGCCGAGCGAGTGTGTGTGGCGATCCGCAGTCTGCGCGCGGAATCCGGCACGGCGCACATCCCCGTGGTGGCTTACCTGAGCACCAAGGATCGCAAAGAGGAAGACCGGCTCACCGGCCAGGCGCGAGCCGCCGGCGCCACCGTGGTCGTAAGCGAGGCCGCGCTGCTGGCCCACCTGGGCACCGTGCTGGACCAGGCCTTGCAGGTGGACTGAGGTAGGGCTCCTCGGCGTCGGAAGCCCAAGCCGATAGCCGGAACTCAGAAACTCAAATTTGGCCGACCGGTGGCGGCAAAGCGGGTATCGGTTGCCGGGTTCCCCGTGAATCCCAACCAGGCGAGGGCCTGTTTGACCCGCCATTCCGATTCCCTTGCTTCCATGCGGTTGCCCTCGTGCCGTGACCGCAAGTTTCGCCCGCCACTTCAGTTGCTGCCCGGTTGCAGCCAAGCCGGCCAGAGAGGCATGAACTGGCAAACCACCACTTGGTCGAAGCAACGAGCCATGCACCTTGAGTTGGGAAGATGCTGGCGTGACTCCAAGAATCCGATTCCCCTCCAAGCCGGTGGTCGGCCCTCCCCCTGCTTGAAAGGTGGCAAACAACCGGGAAACGGCCGCAATGCGGCTCGGGTCTGACAAAAACCTTGCCGCGCAAAGGCCCCGGTTTACTCTCACCCGAACAGACCGCACCTACTGCCGCGACACCGCACCGGTTCGGGCACCGGGGTGCGTCAATTAATAACCAGTCAAAGCTCACAGAACTTATGTCACCGAGACCTCTGAACGTTGGCTTGGTCGGGGGCGGCAAGGGCGCCTTCATCGTTCATCCGCACCAAAAAGCGATTCATTTCGACGGCACCCGCCGCGTGGTGGCCGGCGCGTTGTTTCCCGATCCGCAGATCGCGCTCGAAGAAGCCGCGAACTGGCCCTACCCGATCAAGGGTTACGGTTCGTACACCGAGATGATCAACGACCAGAAAAACCTGCCGCCCGAGCAGCGCCTGGATTACATCCTGATCGTCACGCCCAACTTCGTGCATTTCGACCCGGCCATGAAGGCCCTCGAGGCCGGCATTCCGGTCTTTTGCGAAAAACCGCTGACCGTCACGCTCGAGGAGGCCGAGCAAATCGTGAAGAAGGTCCGCGAGAAGAAGATTCCCTTCGGCGTGGCCCATACGTATCTCGGCCATTGGACCAGCCGGTTCAGCCGTTACATCGTCCGCGCCGGACTGCTGGGCGAAATCCGCTGGGTGGACAGCTATTACCTCCAGGGCTGGCTCGCGACCAAACTCGAGGACACCGGCCAGCAGCAGGCCTCCTGGCGCGTGGATCCCAAGAAAGCCGGCGGCTCCGGCTGCGGCGGCGACATCGGCACGCACGCGCTCATGCAACTGCGTTACGTGACCGGGCTGGAGGTCGAGGAAGTTTCGGCCAACTTGGAAATCTTCGTTAAAGGCCGGCCGATAGACGACCATTTCACCGCCTATTGCCATCTGAACAACGGCGCCCGGGCGCTGGTGCGCGCCTCGCAAATCAGCATCGGCCACCTGAACGATCTCGGCATCGAGGTCTGCGGCACCAAGGGCACGCTGGTCTGGCGTCAGGAAGACCCCGAATGCATCACCATCAAGCTCATGGGCCAGCCGGACCGGGTGTACTACCGGGGCGCGGTCTCGCCGGGCGACGGGTTCCTGCCGGCCAAGGCGGAAATAGACAAGGTGATGCCAGGGCTGATGGAGGAACCCACCATCCCGCCGGGTCACCCCGAGGCGTTTCACGACGCCTTTGCGCGCCTGCACCGTTGCTTCGAGGCTGACGTGCGCAAATACCAAGCCGGCCAGCCGTTTACCTGCGACGGGATGAAATACGCCAACGTCGAGGACGGCTGGATGGGCATGGCCTTCCTCAAGACCTGCATCGAGTCCAGCAAGAACAAAGGTGCTTGGACACCGATGCCGCCCAAAATCTGACAAGATCTGACACGAATCGAACCTCCTGCAACCTCGGGGACGGCGCGGTCGCCGTCCCTGTTTTTGTTTCCAGGCGTTCTCCAGAAGTGGTGGGTGTGGCAAGTGGCAGTTACATCAAAATCCCGGTCGCCGAGCAGACAGGGGGGTGGGATGAAAACCCTGACAGTGATTATCGAGGATGCCTGACACCCGAGGATGGGCGGGTCAGACTTCGGCGTTCAGCAATCTTGACAACCGGCGACTTGGATTTGCCCTTGGCGTAAGTTCTGTCGAGGGGTTGTAATTATTTACTTGACGCCAAGTCGGCTTTGTCATGTTTTTCCCCCACACATGACAAGTCGGGTGTTCAAAGGGTTGATGGCTGCGGCCTCGGCTATCTCGCTATGGCCGACGGTCATGTATGGTGTCACCGGCGTCACCTTTGAATTCCGGGACGCACCGGGTGACACATTTGGTGGGCCAAATGAAACGCGGGTCAATGCGGGGGGTTCATTTTCGGTTGAAGCTTGGATACATGCGTCCGAGCCCGTAGCTGTGGTGAGTTTCAAGCTGAGTTTCCTCGAGTATTTTTGGGTCGAGCCCGCCACGTTCATCATCAACGCTGTTCCAGACCGACGGGGCAGCGACTTAACTTGGTCCAATACCATAGACAGCCAGGTTCCGGGCGAAAAGCTGGTGCCTGAAAACCTCAGCGATTTGGGCGCCTTTATTGATCCCCCTGGCTGGACTGAAGGCGACCAGTTCGTTGTCCGCCTTTCGTTCTTTGTAGAGCCCAGCATGCCGGAAGGTACTTACACCCTCGGCCGCTCATCGTACATATTCTCTTGGGGCAGGCCCGAAGAAGGTGGTGACTACGAGTTCACCGATTTCACACCTTACTACGTGCATGTGCTGGCGGTGCCCGAGCCCGGCGAATACGCCCTGGCCGCCGGTTTTGGCTTGTTGGGTATGGCCGCTTTTCGCAGGTACCGGACTAGCCGGGTCGGTCGGTAACGCCAACCGCGCACGTTCTCGACGCCGGCGGAAGTTCCGCCGGCTTTTTGTTTTGCAAACCGGAGCTTGTGAAGGTTTTCACGCTTCCAGCATTGAACATCGTGCGAGCAGTGGCACCTTGGTTTCCAAAGTGCAACGTCTGCTCCGTCCAGCGCAGTTCAAAAGGAAAGGCCGCGGCCTGACGGGCCGTTCTGCGTTTTCTGCTGGTTGTCGCCGGCCCGGCTGGGTGTGGGGGGGATTGTGGTTGGCGCTTTGGTTCGCCGGGACAGGGTTCCCGGCCTTCGGCACCGAAACCGCGCGAGATGCCCGCGATTACCTCATCGCCGGCCGATACCTCGAGGCCATAGCCGCCGCCCAGCAGGCGCTGGCAAATCGGGATGACCTCGAGGAATGGAACCTGATCCTGGCCGAAGGGTTGATGCGCATCGGTCGTTACCCCGAGGCCGCTCAGGCCGTCACCAACGCCCTGGCCCGGCTGCCGCGCAGCATCCGCCTGCGCTGGCTGGCCCAAGACGTGTTCCGCCGCAACAGCCAGCTCGATCCCGCCCAGCGCGCGGTCCAGGAAATCCTCGAGCTGGTCTCCGGCCGGCCGTTTGCGTATCGCGACCCGCCCGAGCTTGTGGTCTTCGGCCAGGCGGCGCTGCGGCGCGGTGCCGATCCCAAGCAGGTGCTGGATCGCGTCTTCGCTGCGGCAAAAAAGGCCGACCCTCCGGTGCGCGAAGCCTGGCTGGCGGCGGGCGAACTGGCCCTTGAGAAACGCGACTTCGCCCTGGCCGCCCGCACCTTCCAGGAAGGCCTCCAACGGTTGCCCGATGATCCCGACCTCCAATTCGGCCTCGCCCGCGCCTATGCCCCCAGCGACACACCGCTGATGCTGGCCGCGATCGAAGCGGCGCTGGCGCGCAACTCCAACCACACCGGCAGCCTGCTGCTACTGGCCGAGCACCGGATTGACGAGGAGGATTACACCGCCGCCGAGGCCTTGTACGGGCGTGTCCGCGAGGTGAACCCGTACGATCCGGAGGCCTGGGCCGGGCACGCGCTGGTGGCACACCTGGAAAACCAGCCGCACCGCGAGCTGGCGGCCCGCGAGATGGCGCTGCGCTTCTGGACCAACAACCCGCACGTGGACCACTTCATCGGCCGCAAGCTCTCGCAGAAATACCGCTTCGCGGAAGGCGCGGCCTGTCAGCGGCGCGCGCTGGCCTTCGATCCGGATTTTCTGCCCGCCAAGGCCCAGCTTGCGCTTGACCTGCTGCGGTTGGGCGACGAGGTCGAGGGCTGGCGCCTGGCCCAGGAGGTGCAGGAACGCGACCCGTACGATGTGGCGGCGAACAACCTGATGAGCCTGCGGGACACGACGGCAAAGTTCGCCACGCTCACCAATGAACACTTTACGCTGCGCCTGAGCGCGCACGAGGCGTCGCTGTACGGCGCGCGCGCGCTGGCGTTGCTGGAAAAGGCCCGTGAGCGGCTCACCCGCCGTTACGGTGTCACGCTCACCCGGCCGGTGCTGGTCGAAATCTTCCCGGAGCAAAAGGACTTTGCCGTGCGGACGTTCGGGATGCCGGAGAACCACGGCTTTCTCGGGGTGTGCTTCGGCCATGTCATTACCGCGAACAGCCCTGCCGCGCGCCCCGGCCAGCGGTTCAACTGGGAATCCATGCTCTGGCACGAGTTCGCCCACGTTGTGACTCTGCAACTGACGCGTAACCGCATGCCGCGCTGGCTCAGCGAGGGCATCTCGGTGTACGAGGAGCGTCAGGCCCATCCGGCCTGGGGCGAGCGGCTCACACCGCGTTACCGCGAGATGATCCTGGGAGGCGAACTGACCCCGGTGGCGAATCTCAGCGCCGCGTTCGTTGCGCCGCCCTCGAGCCGGCATCTCCAGTTCGCGTACTACCAGTCATCGCTGGTTGTCGAGTTCATCATGACGCGGTTCGGCCCGGAAAAACTCGCGGCGATTCTGCGCAACCTGGGCGAAGGCCGGCCCGTCAATGAAGCCATCGAGCAGCACACGGTACCGATGGCCACCTTCGAGCAGGATTTCGCCGCCTTTGCGCGGCGCCAGGCGGAAAGTCTGGCGCCCGCGCTGGACTGGGAGAAGCCGTCGCTGCCGGCCAGCCTGGCCGGTCCGGCCGCGGGCGCCTGGCAGGTCTGGGCCGGCACGCGCACGAACAATTTCTGGGCGCTCACCGCCCGGGCGGGCGAGCTGGTCGAAGCCCGGCAATGGCCGGAGGCGCGAACTGTGCTCGAGCGGCTGGTTGGCGCGTACCCGGACTTCACCGGCCCGGACAGCGCGTGGCGGCAGCTTGCGGCGGTGTGCCGCGCCCTGGGTGACACCCGGGCCGAGCGCGAGGCCTGGGATCGCCTAGCCGAAAAGGACGGCGAGGCGCCGGACGCTTACCAGCGTCTGTGCGAACTCGCGGCCGAGACCGGCGACTGGGAAGTGGTGCGGCGCAACGCGGAGCGTTACCTGGCCGTGGACCCGCTGGTGGCCGCGCCGTATCGTTACCTGGCGTTGGCGGCGGAAAACACCGGCGACGCGACCGCAGCCGTGACCGCGCTCCGGGCCTTGCTGGCGCTGGACCCGGCCAACCCCGCGGAAATTCATTTTCGGCTGGCGCGCCAGTTGCACCGGCTGGGCGACCCCGCCGCGCGCCGGCACGTCCTGCAGGCGCTCGAGGACGCGCCGCGTTACCGAGAGGCCTTGCGGCTGCTGCGCGAAATCCACACCGCCGTCTCCGCCCACGCGGCGGCCGCCACCCCCCGCCAGCCATGAAGGCCTTGCGCGTCGCGCTGTTGTTGGTTCTGGCCTGCGCGCTGGTGGCGCTGGCGCAGCGACGCCGGGGCGGGGGGTGGGGCGGTTGGGGAATCGGCCCGGATCTCCGCACCGCGCGGGAGATTCCTTCCGGCAGCACCGGCACGCCGGAATGGACCAACGCGCCGGGCTTCGAGAAGGACGTGTTCACCTTCGCCCGCGTGCGTTACAGCGGCAACGGCGGCGGCCGGGGCGGCTGGGCCACGGACGTGCCGGACAGCGACCTGAACCTCTCCTGGCGCCTGCAGCAGATGACCGCGATGAAGGTGGACCCGGACGGCCGCATCCTGCGCCTGACCGATCCGGACCTGGCGGAGTTCCCGTTCATTTACATCGTCGAGCCCGGCGGCTTGTGGCTGAGCGAGCCGGAGATCGAGGCGCTGCGCCGCTACCTGCTGAACGGCGGTTTCCTGTGGCTGGACGATTTCTGGGGTGAACGGGAGTGGGCCAACTGCGCGGAAGTTCTGCGCCGCGTGTTCCCGGACCGCGAATTCACCGAGTTGAGCCTCGATCACCCGCTGTACCGCTGCGTGTTCAACATCCGTGAAAAGGGCCAGGTGCCGGCCATCAACATCGGCGTTGCCAGCCAGTGGACCGGTGACACGCGCGAGCGGCCCGACGCCGGGGAGGTGCATCACCGGGTGATTTACGACGACCGCGGCCGCATCATGGTGCTGGCCACCCACAACACCGACAACGGCGACGGCTGGGAGCGCGAGGGCGAGCACCCGTATTACTTTGAGCACTTCTCGGAGAAGATCGCCTACCCGCTCGCCGTGAACGTGCTGTTCTACATCATGACTCACTGACGCCTCATCCCGACACCCATCATGAGCTTTCAACCCACCGTCGCCCCCACCGTGTTGCCGCCCGCCACCGCGCCGCTGTCCTTCCAGGCCGAACGCGAGGCGGTGGAACGCCTGGTCGTGGGTCGCGCCCGGATCGAGGCCGAACTGGCCAAGGTGATCGTGGGCCAGCGCGAGGTGATCGAGCAGATCCTGATCGCCCTGTTCGCGGGCGGACATTGCCTGATCACCGGCGCGCCGGGCCTGGCCAAAACGCTGCTCGTCAAGTCCATCGCCCGCATCTTTCACCTCCAGTTCCAACGCATCCAATTCACGCCGGACCTCATGCCGGCGGACATCACCGGCACGGAGATTTTGCAGGACCAGGCCGGCGTGCGGCAGATGGTGTTCGTGCGCGGGCCGGTCTTCGCCCATCTGATCCTGGCCGACGAAATCAACCGCACGCCGCCGAAGACCCAGGCCGCGCTGCTCGAGGCCATGCAGGAACACCAGGTGACCGTCGCCGGGCAGCGGCACGCCCTGCCGGAGCCGTTCTTCGTGCTCGCCACGCAGAACCCGATCGAGATGGAAGGCACCTACCCGCTGCCCGAGGCGCAACTGGACCGGTTCATGTTCAACGTGGTCATGGACTACCTCCCCGAAGAACAGGAAGCCGAGGTGGTCCGGCGCACCACGGCCGAGCCGCCGCCGCCCATCCAGGCATTGTTCGACACGGGGGACGTGCTGCGCTTTCACGAGTTGGTGCGACTGGTGCCCATCGCGGACGAATTCGTGCGGTACGCCGTCCGGCTGGCCGCGGCGTCCCGACCGCACCAGCCCGGTTCACCGGACTTCGTGAACCAGTGGGTGAACTGGGGCGCCGGCACGCGCGCCGGGCAGTTCCTGGTGCTCGGTGCCAAGGCGCGCGCGCTCTTGCAGGGCCGCGCCCATGTGACCGTCGAAGACATCCGCACGCTCGCGGCGCCGGTATTGCGGCATCGCCTCCTGCTCAACTACCGCGCCGAGGCCGAAGGCGTGCGTGTGGACCAGGTCACCCAACGCCTGCTCGCGGCGGTGTCACCGCCCGTGTCATGACCCCGCCCGCCGTCCAGACCACCGGTCCCGGCCGGTTCATTGACCCGCAGGCGTTGATGAGCATCCGCCACCTCGAATTGCGCGCCCGCGTGGTGGTCGAGGGCTTCTGGAGCGGACTGCATCGCAGCCCGTATCACGGCTTTTCGGTCGAGTTCACCGAATACCGCCCCTACACGCCGGGCGATGACCCGCGGTATCTGGACTGGCGCGTCCTGGCCCGCAGCGACCGTTATTTCGTCAAGCGTTTCGAGGATGAAACCAACCTGCGTTGCCACCTCCTCGTGGACCAGAGCCGCTCCATGACCTACGGCTCGCTCGCCGGGACGAAGGCGGACTACGCCGCCACGCTGGCGGCGTCGCTGGCGTATTTCCTCAACCTCCAGGGCGACGCAGTGGGGCTGCTCACCTTTGATGAACAGGTGCGCGACTACCTGCCGCCGCGCCACCGGCCGGGCCATCTCCGGCAATTATTGTTTCATCTGGACCGGCCGGCGGCGGGTCGCGGGACCGACCTCACAGCGCCCTTGCGGCGCGCCACCGAACTGCTCCGCAAGCGCGGGCTGGTGGTGCTGATCTCTGACTTTCTGGCCCCGCTGGACCGGCTGGACCGGGCGCTGCTGGAACTGGCCGCCGGCGGGCACGAAATCGTGCTCTTCCAGGTGCTGGACCCGGCGGAAGTCGCCTTCGAGTTTCGCACGCCGGCGGTCTTCGAGGACGCCGAGACCGGCCGTCGGCTGCAACTCGATCCGGTGGCCGCGCGGCCGGATTACCTACGGCGGCTGGAGGCGCACTGCACCGCAGTGCATGACATCTGCCGCCGTCTCGGCGCGGGCTATACCCGCCTGGAAACCCGCCAGCCGCTCGAACTGGCCCTGCTGGAATTCCTCCGCCGCCGGGCCGAGCGCGGGCGGCGCAGCGTGCGCGTGGCCCGCCAGACGGCGCGCCGCGCGGCCGTCGTCGCATGAGCTTCCTCGCACCATGGTTTTTGCTGGGCGCGCTGGCCGTTGCCGCGCCGCTGGTCTTCCACCTGGTGCGCCGGACCACGCGGGAGCACACGCGGTTCGGTTCGCTGATGTTTCTCCGGCCGGTGCCGCCGCGCCTCACCCAGCGCAACCGTCTCGAGCACCTGCTGCTGCTGGCGCTGCGCTGCCTGGTGTTGGTGCTGCTGGCGGCGGGCTTTGCCCGGCCGTTTTTGAACCGCCTGCTGCCCGCCGCACCCACCGGCGAGCCGGCCCGCCGCATCGTGGTGCTCGTGGACACCAGCGCCAGCATGCGCCGTGGTGAGTTGTGGTCCGAGGCGCTGGCGAAAGCCGCCGCGGTGTTCCGCCGGGCTTCACCGGCCGACCAGTTGGCAGTGCTCACCTTCGACCGCGAAGTCACGCCCCGAATGACGTTTGATCAGTGGAACAGCACGCCCGTGGGCGAGCGCGCCGCCCGGGCGCGCGCCCAACTGGCGGCCGCCAGTCCCGGCTGGGCCGCGACACATCTCGACGCCGCCTTGATCCGCGCCGGCGAACTGGCCGCGGAGACGGACGACACGTCGGGGAGTGTCGAGCGCCAGGTGATCCTGATCAGCGATCTGCAAGCCGGCAGCCACACCGGCGCGCTCCAGGCTTACGAGTGGCCGAAGGACGTTTCGGTGCGGATCGAGACCTTGACTCCCCCCACCGCCGGCAATGCCGCGATCCAATGGCTGCCGGAAAGCGACACCGCCACGCCCGCCGCAGAGGCGACCACGGTCCGCCTGCGCGTCGTCAGCGCGCCGGATGCCGGCGGAGAACAGTTCCAGTTGGGCTGGTGGCGCGCCGGTGCGAATGACTGGGCCGCGCCCCCGCAAGCGGTTTACCTCGCGCCCGGTCAGTCGCGCGTGGTGACGCTGAACGTGCTCACGAACCCGCCCGCCGACGCCGTCCGGCTGTCCGGCGACGCGGAGCCGTTCGACAACACCGCCTACGTGGTGCCGCCGGAGCCGGCGCACCTGCCGGTGCTGTACCTCGGGCGCGAGCCCGAAGGCGACACCCGCGCGCCGCGGTTTTTTTTGACGCGCGCGTTCCAACCCACGCCGCGCCGCGCCGTGGAAGTGCTCGCGTGGAATCCTGAAGCCGCGCCCGCGCCGCCGGTGGCAGAAACGGCGGCGCTGGCGGTCGTGACCACCCCCATCACGCCCAACGCGGCCGGCGTGTTGCGCGCCCTGCTGGCCCGGGGACGGTGCGTGCTGTTTGTGCCGCCGGACGCGACGGCGGCGGCAACGATCGTTGAACTCGTCCCCGGCACGGCGGTGCCGGTCGGGGAGGCGCAGCCGAAGGATTACGCCCTGCTCGCGGAAATGGATTTCCGCCACCCGCTGTTCGCGCCGTTTGCCGACCCGCGTTTCAGCGACTTCACGAAGATTCGGTTCTGGAAGCACCGCCGGTTTGATCTCGCCGCCCGGCCCGAAGCCCGGGTGCTGGCGCGGTTTGATTCCGGCGACCCGGCGATGTTCGAAATGCCGACGGGCGCGGGGCGGGTGGTGGTCTGGGCGGCAGGGTGGCAGACCGGCGAGAGCCAGCTCGCGTTGTCCACGAAGTTCGTGCCGCTGCTCCACGCCCTCCTCGACCTCAGCGCGGGCGCCCCGCCCGCCGCGGGCCAGTTCCTCGTGGGCGACGCCATCCCCTTGCCGAAATCCGCAGCGCAAACGACGGCCGGGTTTACGGTCCTGACCCCCGACGGTACAACCGTGAAGCTGGGCGCGGACGAAACTCAATTCACGCGGACCGCCGAGCCGGGCGTTTACCGGGTCACTGCGGGCGCCACGGTGACGCGCTGGGCGGTGAACCTCGCGCCGGCCGAAAGCCGCGTCACGCCGCTGCCGCCTGATGAGCTCGAACGCCTCGGCGTGCCGGTGGCGGCCGCGCGCCCGTCGCCGGAGCTGGCGGCGGCGCGGGAAACGCGCCTGCAAAGGGCCGAACTGGAAAGCCGACAGAAGCTCTGGTGGTGGGTGCTGCTGGCCACGCTCGCGGTGCTGCTCACCGAAACGGCGCTGGCCGGCTTCGCCGCGCGCCGCGCGGCCCTGAGAACGGAGGCGGCCCCATGATTCATCCCGTCTTACAAGCACGACTGCGACCCGCCGCGCGGCGCCTGGCGCGGCGCGCCTTCTGGTGGCGGCTGGCAGCCGGCTGGGCTGTGGCCGCCGCACTCGGAGCGGCGATATGGGCGGGCCAGCGGTTCAGCGGCTGGAGTTCTTCGCTCGCTTGGGCGGTCGTGGCCGGACTTGGTGTGGTTGTCGCGGGGTGGTCCGCCGCGTGGGGCCGGCGTCGTCAACCCGACTGGCGCGCCCTGGCCGCGCGCATCGAGGCGGCGCATCCCGAGCTCGAGGGCCGCCTGCTCACGGCGGTCGAGCAGAATCCCGTGACTCTGCGTGGGCTGGGGTTCTTGCAGCAACGGGTCGTCTTCGAGGCTTGCGACCACGCGCAGCGGAACAACTGGCGCCGCACCGTGCCGTGGTGGAGCTTGCCGCTGGCGCACGTGGCCCACCTGGCGGCACTCACTGTCTTCCTCGCGGTGATTTGGAGTCTGCGCACCACCGCTCCGCCCACCCTGCTGGCCGCCCCGCCGGCGCGGGGTCTCACGGTGACGCCGGGCGACCTCGAGCTCGAACGCGGGCACAGCCTGGTGGTGCTGGCGCGCTTCGGCGGTTCGGTCCCGGCCTCGGCCGACCTGGTGCTTCGCGAACCGGGCGCGGCCGAACGTCGTCTGCCGATGACCCGCAGCCTGAACGACCCGCTCTTCGGCGGCAGCGTGGCGGAGGTGACCAACCACCTGACTTACCACGTCGAGTACCCCGGCGGCCGCTCGCGGGAATTCACCGTCACGGTCTTCGAGCACCCGCGCTTGCTGGGCGCGGACGCCGACCTCGCGTTCCCCGCCTTTGCCGCGCTGCCGCCGAAGCGCATTCCTGACACGCGCCGCGTCACGGCTGTGGAAGGCACACGGGTCACCCTGACCTTGCGCCTGAACAAGCCCGTGAAGGCGGCACGGCTCGTGCCGAAGGACCCGGCCGCCGCGGTCGTGCCGCTGACGCAGGCCAGCAACCAGCCCGCCGCGACGCTGGAAGGCTTCACCCTTCAGGCCAGTCAGACGTACGACCTCCGGCTCGAGGACGCCGACGGCCGCACGAACAAGGAGTCGGCCTCATTCACCTTCAGCGCGCTGCCGAACCGCACGCCTGAACTGCGGCTCACCTCGCCACGCGGCGATCTCCGTCCGTCGCCGCTCGAGGAAATCGCCTTCACCGGCACGGTCTGGGACGACTTCGGCGTGCTGGCCTACGGGGTGGCGCACTTGCGGCCCGGCGGCGACCCGGTGTGGATCGAACTCGGCCGCGAGGTGCCCGGCCGCGAGAAACGTGCCTTCAGCCACCTGCTGCGGCTGGAGGAGCTCGCCCTCCAGCCCGAGGACCTGTTGTCCTGGTTCGTCTGGGCCGAGGACCTCGGGCCGGACGGCGAACCGCGGCGGACCACCGGCGACCTGTTTTTCGGCGAGGTGCGGCCGTTCGATGAAATCTTCCGCGAAGGCGAAGGCATGGCTGGCGGTCAGCAGGCCCAGCAAAGCGGTGAACAGGAGGGCAGCCCGTCGGCGCAACTGGCGGAATTGCAAAAGCAGATCATGAGCGCCACCTGGAAACTGCTGCGCGACCAGCCGTCGGCCCGGAACCGCGCGCGGTCTTCGCAGCTTGCCCCCGCGAGTTCGCCGCAATCGTTCGCGCCCGGCCGCCCAGCGGGCCACATGGGTCCACGCTACCTTGTCGTCGGCCAGCCTGACTTCATGGCCCAGCGGGTGGCCGAGCGGCCCCCGCCGACGCGTCCGCCCACGCCCGCCGCCGAAGCGGGGGGTCGCCGCGAGGCGCCCAAGTCGGGCGACGATCTGGGCGTGGTGCGCGACGCGCAGGAACAGGCGATCGAGCAGGCGCAGGAGGCGGGTGCCGAGGTCGCGGACCCACGGCTGGCAGCACTGTGGGAAACCGCGCAGCGCGCCATGCGGGAGGCGCTGGAAAAACTTGAGGCGGCCGGCAAATCGCCGGAAGCCTTGCACGAGGCCTTCGCCGCCCAGCAGGCGGCGTATCAGGCGCTGCTCCGGCTTCAAGAGCGCGAGTACGCCGTGTCCCGCAGTCGCAACCAGCAGGGTCGGCGCGGCAGCAGTTCCCGCCAGCAACAGATGCAACGCCAGCTTGATCAACTCGAACTCACCCAGTCCGAAAACCGTTACGCCACGGAGAGCCGGGCCCAGGCGCCCGACACGCCCGAGCGCCGCGAGCAGTTGCAAACCTTGAACCGCCTGCGCGAACTGGCCCGCCGCCAACAGGATCTCAACGAGCGGTTGCGCGAACTCCAGACCGCGCTCGAGGCGGCGCGCACCCCGGCCGAGCGCGAGGCCATCCGCCGCGAACTCAAGCGGCTCCAGGAACAGGAGCAGCAGGTCCTGGCGGACATGGACGAACTCCAGCAACGCCTTGACCGGCCGGAAAACCAGTCCCAATTGGGCGACACCCGCCAGCAACTCGAGCAAACCCGGCAGGACGTGCAGCGCGCGGCCGAGGCGCTCGAGGAAGGCGCGGTGTCCCGGGCGCTCGCCGCCGGCTCGCGCGCCCAGGACCAGATGGAGCGGATGGGCGAGGACTTGCGGCGCGCCAGCGCGGGCGAGTTCGCCGAGGAACTCCGCGAACTGCGCGCCGGCGCGCGCGAACTCACGCGCGAGCAGGAGGCGCTGGCGCGGCAACTGGACGCCCTGAGCGATCCCGGCCGCCGCACCCTGAGCGACGCCGAGGCGCGTCAGGAATTGCTCGATCGCCTGGCGCAGCAAAAACAGCGGCTGACCAACGTGCTCAGCCAGGCCACCGACTTGTCGCGGCAAACCGAGGAGGCCGAGCCGCTCGTTTCGCGCCAGCTCTACGACACGTTGCGCCGGTTCAGCCAGGACGACGCCGTGCAGATGAAACAGATGCGCCAGGAACTGCTCGAACGCGGGCTGCTCACGTACAGTCTCGACGACCGCCTGCAACAAGCCGCCGAGCAGGAGGCGCAAGGGCTCGAACTCACCGCCGAGATGCTCCGCCAAGGTTACCTGCGCCAGGCCGATGCCGCCGAAGCCCGCGCGCGCGCGGACCTCCAAACGCTGCGCCAGGGTGTGGAACAGGCGGCCGAGAAGGTGCTGGGCGACGATGCCGAGGCGCTGCGGCTCGCCCAGCGCGAACTCCGCGACCTCACCGAGCAGGTGGAACGCGAAATTGCCGCCGCCGGCGACAGCCTGTCGCAAGACCGGGAAGGCCAGGCTGACGGGCGTCAGACCGACCCAGAAGGTCGCGCCGGCGATCGGGAAACGGACCGCCCGGATTTCACCCGGGCTGGCCGGAACGGTCGGGAAGGTCCGCCGGCCGGCGCGGAGTCAGCGGGGTCAGCCGACTCACAGTCGCCGCGTGGCGAACCGGCAACAACGGGCCGGGATTCATCTGCGACGGAGCAGGCCCGGACTGGTAATCAACCCGGCAACCAGCCAGGCGGCGGTTCGCCGGACTCGCCGGACCAGCAGGCAGGTCCGCGCACGGCGCGGTCAACCGACCCCTCTGGTCGCGCAGACTCCGGCCCGCGTGAAGGTGCCGGGTCCGCGGCTGAATCGCGAGAGCCGGGCCGCGCGGACGGTTCAGAAACGCGCGGCACGGATCGCCTGACCGGCGCTGCCACCCCGGGCCCCGGTGGCCGGGGCACGCGGCTGCCTTTCGACCTGGATCAAGTGCTAGGCAGCCCGCGCGACGCCGCCGGCGGGCCGATCACCGGCGATGATTTCGCCACCTGGTCGGACCGGCTCCGCGAGGTCGAGGAGTTGGTGGAGTTTCCCGAACTGCGCAGCCAGCTTGCCAGCGCCCGTGAGCGCGCGCGACAGATGCGCCAGGAGTTCCGGCGCGATCTCAAGAAGCCCGACTGGGCGGTCGTACGCCTGCAGATCGTCCGGCCGCTGGTCGAGGTGCGGGACCAGATCGCCGAGGAACTGGCCCGCCGAGAGCCGCGCGATCAACTGGTGCCGGTGGACCGCGACCCCGTGCCGGCCCGGTTCTCGGAACTGGTGCGCCGGTATCACGAGGAACTCGGCCGAACGCCTCCACCGTGATGTGGCCCGTCCTGTCCTCGCTCACCCTGGCCGCGCCGCAATGGTTTTGGCCTGCTATCGGCCTGCTGGCCGTGACCCTGTTGGCGCTGGGGTGGAGCTACCGCGTCGCACCCGCCGGCTGGCGCTGGGTGTGCGCGGGGCTCAAGAGCCTTGGCATCGCGGCGCTGGTCTTCTGTCTGCTTGAGCCGCTGTGGACCGGCCAGCGCGCCCGGCCCGGCGCCAACCTGCTCGCGGTGGTGGCCGACAACAGCCAGGGTCTGCAGGTCCGCGACCGCGACGCCGCCCAGACCCGCGGCGAAGTCCTGCGCGGCTGGCTCGACCCACTCCGCGCCGCCTGGTGGTCCGCCCTCGAGGAAATGTTCGAGGTCCGCCGGTTCAGCTTCGACGCGCGGCTGCACGCGGTGCGGGACTTCAACGAACTGACCTTTGACGGCCGGGCATCGGCTTTGGGCGCGGCTTTGAGCGCGTTGCGCGAACGTTTCGCCAGCCACCCGCTGGCGGGTGTGATCCTGCTGACCGACGGCATCGCCACCGACCTCCGCGACACCTGGCCGGCGCTTGACGGCCTGCCCCCGGTGTATCCGGTGGTGGTGGGTCGGCCCGGCGCGGTGCGCGACCTCGCGATGACGCAGGTGCAGGTGAACCAGACCGTGTTCGAGGACGCCCCCGTGTCGGTCCAGGCCGAGGTGCGCGCGACCGGCGCGGCGGGCGAAACCGTGACGGCGACGCTTTTCGATGCCCACGGCGCGAAGGTGGAGGAGCGCGAGGCGCGCGTCCGCCGCGACGACGAGACGCTGGCCTTCCGGTTTCAATGGCGGCCGCCGCAGCCGGGCCTGGCCTTTTATGAACTGCGCGCCGGGTTCCGGCACGGCAAGGCGGCCGGCGAGGCCACCCTGTTGAACAACACGCGCGTGGTGGCGGTGGACCGCGGGCGCGGGCCGTACCGGGTGCTGTACGTCGCGGGCCGGCCCAACTGGGAGTACAAGTTCCTGAACCGCGCGCTGGGCGAGGACGACCAGATCGAACTGACCGGCTTGATCCGTGTCGCCTTGCGCGAGCCGAAATTCGAGTTCCGCGGCCGCGCGGGCGAGACCGGCAACCCGTTGTTCCGCGGGTTCGGCGACCAGGACCGCGAGCAGGTCGAGCGCTATGACCAGCCCGTGCTGGTGCGGTTGTACCCGAACGACGCGGCCCGGGCGCGTCACGAACCGGCCTTGCGGGCGGGCTTTCCTGGTGTGGCAGAGGCCTTGTACGAGTTTGACGCGGTGATCCTCGACGACGTGGAAGCCGCGTTTTTCACGCCGGACCAACAGGCGTTGCTGGCCCGGTTTGTATCCGAGCGCGGCGGCGGTCTGTTGATGCTCGGTGGCGCGGAATCGTTCCGGCAGGGTGGCTACCAGCGCACGCCCATCGGCGACGCGCTGCCGGTCTATCTGGACCGCGCCCCGGACCCGGCGCCGGGCGGCGCGTGGCGGTTCAGCCTCGCGCGCGAAGGTTGGCTCGAGGCCTGGGCGCGCCTCCGCGAAACCGAGCACGACGAAAAGGCGCGCCTGCAGACCATGCCGCCCTTCCAGGTCCTCAACCCCGTACGCGAGATCAAACCCGGCGCCAGCATCGTTGCCACCGCGGCAGACGAGCAGGGCCGCGAACATCCGGCGTTGGTTACTCAACGGTTCGGCCGCGGTCGCACGGCGGCGATGACGATCGGCGATTTCTGGCGCTGGGGCATGCGCGACCCCACCGCGCGGCACGATCTGGAAAAAGCCTGGCGCCAGCTTGCCCGCTGGCTGGTGGCGGACGTGCCCCGCCGCGTGGAACTCGCGATCGAGCCGGCGCCGGAACAGGTGCCCGGCGCGGTGCGGCTGCAGGTGCGCGCACGTGATCCGCAGTTCCAGCCGCTGGACGAGGCGCGTGTCAGTATCGAGGTCACGATGGTGACCCCGGGCACCAACGCCGCGCCGCCGGCGTTGCGGCTGACGGCCGAGCCCGCGGGGCGCGAGGCCGGGCTCTACGAAGCACTCTACGTGGCCCGCCAGCCGGGCGGCTACCGCGCCAGCGCCGTGGTCACCAACGCAGCGGGTGCGGAGGTTGGCCGCGCCGACGCGGGCTGGAGCACGGACCTGGCGGCGGAGGAATTCCGATCGCTGGAGCCCAATGTGGTCTTGCTCGAAGAGTTGGCGCGGCGGACCGGCGGCGAGGTGGTGCCGGCCGCCCGGCTGGCTGAGTTTGCGCGCACGTTACCACAGCGGCGCGCGCCGGTGATGGAGGCGTGGACCGTGCCCGCCTGGCACACGCCCTGGCTGTTCGCGTTTGCGTTGGCGTGCTTCGTGACCGAGTGGGGACTGAGGCGCTGGAAAGGTTTGCCGTGAAGTGGCAGGACGCCGTTGCGCGACGCGGCGAAGCCGCAATCGAAGGGAGAGACCGCAAACCGGCACCGAAAGCGGAAATCTGCCCGGGCGTAAACCGGGCCGTGCTCGGGCGGAGAGCCGACCGCGTCCGGAGGCGGGGGCGCCCGCCGGTTCAACGGCGTCGCTCTCACTCTGGTGGGTCACGGCCGGTCCAGCGGATCTGGCTCAGCCTGGTTTTCGCACTCGCGGTCTGCGGCGTTGCGGCGTCGCAAGCGGCGGCCGGCACGACGGTCATTTTTGTCGCGGGCGCGCCCGGCGAGGAAATATACGCAAGCAATCTGGTGCGCCAGGCCACGCTTTGGAGCAATGCCTGCCAGCAGGCCGGCGCGCAACTCGTCTCGGTGGGGCTGGGCGAGTCCGGTGCCGTGGGGGACCGCGCGGTCCTGGAAGAAACGCTCGCCGCGCAGGCCAGGGAGGGCACCGACCCGCTCTGGCTGGTGCTGGCCGGCCACGGCACGTTCGACGGCCAGGCGGCGCGTTTCAATCTACGCGGGCCGGACCTCACGCCCGGCGACCTGGCGGCTTGGCTGGAGCCGTTCCACCGGCCGCTGGTGTTGATCAACGCGGCCTCGGCCAGCGCCCCGTTCATGAACCGCCTGTCGGGCACCAATCGGGTGGTGATCACCGCCACCCGCAGCGGCCACGAGCAGAATTACGCGCGGTTCGGCGATTACCTCGCCGCGACGTTCACCGACCCCGCAGCCGACCTCGACAAGGACGGACAGGCCTCGCTGCTCGAGGCGTTCTTGAGCGCATCGGCCCGCGTGGCCGAGTTTTACAAAGACGAGGGCCGGCTCGCGACCGAGCATGCCTTGATCGAAGATACCGGCGACGGTTTGGGCACGCCGGCGGATTGGTTTCGCGGCGTACGCGCGGTCAAGCGCCCGGCCAGCGGCGCGGTACCGGACGGCGCCCGCGCTCACCAGATCCACTTGATTCCCAGCGCGGCGGAACTGGCTCTGCCGGCGGAGGTCCGCGCCCGGCGCGACGCGCTGGAACTGGCGGTGTTCCGGTTGCGCGAGACCAAGTCGGGCCGGCCGGAAGAGGAGTACCTGCGCGAGCTGGAACAATTGCTATTGGAACTGGCCCGGCTGCTGGACGAGGCGGAACACCGGCCCTGACTCGCCGGCCGCCAGTGAGCCGGGGAGGCTTGGCCCAAAATCCGCCGTAACCAGCTATCCCGCCGCGCCGTCCTTACGTAAGCCCAGCGTGACCCGTTGTCCCGCCAAGGGCCTGTGGTATCATCCCAATCCTAGACACGTATGAAGCAAAACCTGTTGTGGAGCGCTGTGGCGCTCGTGGCGGTTTCCGCGTTGGCCGCGGAGACCAGTCCCAAGGACACCGTGAAGAACGCCGCCAGGAAACTGGCCGAGCAGACCAGCTACAGTTGGCGGACCACTGTGGAAACGGCCAGCGACAGCCGCTTCCGTCCCGGCCCGACCGAGGGCAAGACCGAGAAGGACGGATTCACCTGCCTGGCCATGACCCGCGGCGAAAACACCTTCGAGGCCTTCATGAAGGGCGAGAAGGCCGTGATCAAAACCGACGAAGGCTGGCAAACCGTGGAGGATCTCACCGCCGGGGGGGGCGGGCAGGGCAACCCGGCACGGTTCATGGCGCGCACGCTGCAGAACTACAAACTGCCCGCGGCGCAAATCGAGGAGCTCGTGGCCAAGGTCAAGGACCTCGCGCTGGCGGACGGCGCGTACGCCGGCGAACTGACCGAAGAAGGCGTGAAGCAACTCCTCATGTTCGGCCGGCGCCCGGGCGCGGAACCCCCGCCGATCAGCAACGCCAAAGGCTCGGTCAAGATCTGGCTCAAGGACGGACTGCCGGCCAAGTACGAGGTGAAGGTCCAGGGCACCGTCACCTTCAACAACAATGACATGAATGTGGACCGGACCACCACCACCGAGATCAAGGAGATCGGTAAGACCAAGCTGGAGGTGCCGGCCGAGGCCAAACAAAAGCTGAGTTAAGCCTTTCGTCAGAGCGGCACGCAAAAAAGCGGTCACCCCGCGTGCGCCCGGCCCGATTCGGGCTATAGTGACGGGCACCCAGCCCGGGCCGCCATGTCTGGTTGATACCAGCCGGCCGATGGCGGTAAGGGACTGGGTGCCCGTTCATCTCTACACGAACCTATGAGACTCATCGTAACATGCATGGTGGCGGCCACCGGGCTGGCCACCGTCTTTTCCGGTCTGGCCCAGGATTGGGCCAGGGCGCGCCTCGAAAACTCCCCCCGCCACCTTGAATGGGTGAAAGTCAAGCACGGCAACCGCGAAGTGAACTGCTTTCTGGCCTTCCCCGAAGTGAAGGAAAAGGCCACGGCCGTCGTGGTCATCCACGAGATTTTCGGCCTCACCGAGTGGGTGCGTGGCGTGGCGGACCAACTGGCCGAGGCGGGTTACATTGCCATCGCGCCCGACCTGCTGTCCGGCGCGGCGCCCGGCGGGGGTGGGACGGCCGAACTGGGCGGTGGCGACGCGGTGCGCAAGGCCATCGCGGCGTTGCCCCCGGACCAGATCACCGCCGACCTGCAGGCCGTGGTGGAGCATGTGGCGAAACTGCCCGCGTGCAACGGCAAGGTGGCCGTGGGTGGCTTTTGCTGGGGCGGCAGCCAGGCCTTCCGCCTGGCCACGAACGCAAAAGAGCCCAAAGCCTTCTTCGTGTTTTACGGCTCCGGCCCGGAGAGTGAGGCCGAGCTGGCGCGCATCCAGGGGCCGGTGTACGGCTTTTACGGTGGCAACGACGCACGCGTGAACGCCACCATTCCCCAAACAACCGAATTGATGAAGAAGCTCGGCAAGCAGTTCGACCCGGTGATCTATGACGGCGCCGGCCACGGCTTCATGCGCGCCGGGGAAGCGCCGGACGCCTCCGAGGCCAACCGTAAAGCTCGCGCCGAAGCGTGGCAGCGATGGAGGGAAATGCTCAAAGGCCTCTGAACCAAACCCCGCAACCGATATGCTGACAAACCCGCTCTTGCGATCACTGGCCCTGGCCGGCTTTCTGACCTTGCCAGTACTGAGCCGGGCCAACACGCCCGCCGTGCTTCGCAACTGGCCGCAGTGGCGCGGCCCGCTGGCCAGCGGGGTCGCACCCGAAGCCACTCCGCCGGTCACCTGGAGCGAGACCCAGAACGTGAAATGGAAGTTCGCCATCCCAGGCTTCGGCACCTCCACGCCCATCATCTGGGAAAACCAGGTGTTCCTCCTGACCGCCGTGCCCGTGGGTGAAAAAACCGAAGTCACCGCCGCTCCCGCCGAAACCGGTACGCCTCGGCCGTCCCCGCCTTCCGGTGAGCCCCCGCGCCCTCCGCGCGGCGGCGGCTCGCCTGGCGGCGGGATGCGATCGGAAAACCCCACCCAGGCCCACGCCTTCACCGTCATCGCCGTGGATCGCCAGACCGGCCGGCCGTTGTGGGAGCGCGTCGCCCGCGTGGAAGTGCCGCACGAAGGCCACCACCGCGACCACGGTTACGCCTCGTTTTCGCCGGTCACCGACGGTGAACATCTGTTTGTTTACTTCGGCTCGCGCGGCCTCTACGCCTACGACCTGCAAGGCAACCGGAAATGGGAGAAGGATCTGGGCGATATGAGCACCCGCAACAGCTTTGGCGAAGGCGGCTCTCCGGCGTTGCACGGCGATGTCCTCGTGGTGCAGTGGGACCATGAAGGCGACGACTTCATCGCGGCGTTCGACAAGCGCACCGGCCGCGAACTCTGGCGCCGCGAACGCGATGAACTCACCACCTGGAGCACGCCGCTGGTGGTCGTGCATGGCGGCCGCACGCAGGTCGTGGCCAACGCGAGCAACCGGATCCGCAGCTACGACCTCCACACCGGCGACCAGCTTTGGGAATGCGGGGGCATGACCCAGAACGTCATTCCCACCCCCGTCACGGACGGTGCGCTGCTGTACGCGCTCAGCGGCTTTCGCGGCGCCGCCCTGCTGGCCATTCGCCTCGGCCGGTCCGGTGATCTGACCGATGCTGCCGACGCCATCGCCTGGCGGTACGGCAGAAACACGCCGTACGTGCCCTCGCCGTTGCTGTACGACGGCCGCCTGTACTTCTGCTCCGGCAACAACGCGATGCTGTCCTGTTTCGACACCGCCACCGGCAAGCCGGTCTTGGATGCGGAACGGATCAACGGCGTCAGTGGCGTCTATGCCTCGCCAGTGGGCGCGGCTGGCCGGGTGTACCTGGTGGGGCGCGACGGCAACACCGCCGTGCTCAAACACGCCGCCCCGCTCGAAATCCTGGCCCACAACCGGCTTGACGACCGCTTCGACGCATCCGCCGCAGCGGTGGGCGGGGAATTGTTCCTTCGCGGCCACCGCCATCTGTACTGTTTGGCGGAGTGATGATGTCGAAGCCGCGTTGAGGTCCGGCGCTTCGGGCACAAGGCGCGGTGCGGTGCAGGCGGAAGCCGGATGTCAGCATCCGGAGCTGGAGCGTTGGTCTTCGCTCCGCTTACAGCCGGCGCAGATGAAAGCCGCCGTCCACGTTGATTACCTCGCCGGTGCTGAACGGGAACAACCCGAGCGCGATGGCGGCCACTGCTTTGCCCACGTCTGCCGGCGTGCCCCACCGCCGGATGGGCGTGAGACCGTCGGCAATGAGCGCGTCGTAGCGCGCCCTCACCGGCGCGGTCATATCCGTGGCGATGATACCGGGGCGGATCTCGTACACGCCGATCCCCGCCTCCGCCAGCCGCGCGGCGAAGAGCTTCACCAGCATGGCCACCCCCGCCTTGGAAACGCAGTAATCGCCCCGGTTCACAGACGCCGTGTAGGCGCTGATCGAGGACACGAAGATAATGATCCCGCGCGGGCGCCCGGCACCGGCATCAGCCCGGGCGGCGGAGGTTTCAAGCATCCACCGCGCGATATGTTGGGTGAGGAAGTACGGGCCCTTGAGGTTCGTAGCGATGAGTTGGTCGAAGTTTTCTTCCGTGGCTTCGAGCAGGTCGGCGCGCACCGCCGGCGCGACACCGGCGTTGTTCACCAGCAGGTCAAGGTGGGGGAATTCCGTCCGGGCGCGGGCAATCAGCGCCACGCGGTCCGCGGCCTGCGCGATGTCTGCCTGCGCGATGAGCACCCGGATGTCTCGGCCCTGCGCGCGCGCGGCGGCCAGGCAATCGGCGGCGGTGGCCGTGGCGGCGGTTTCGTTGCGGGCGTAGTTGAGCAGGAGGTCGTGGCCCAGCGCGGCCAGTTCCAGAGCGATGCCGCGGCCGATGCCGCGCGAAGCGCCGGTGACAAGGGCGGTGGGGTTCATGGCGCGAGCTTAAAAGCGGTCCGTGCCCGGGAAAGTAGAATGTGACGCGAGGTTGGAGTCCCCGTAGTTCGAAGGCAGGGCAGGAGCAAGAAGTCAGAAGCTGGAAGCCCAGGGGGAAGAACAAGGAACCGAGAACCAAGGGCCAGTATTGCCAGGTTCGACGGTGTCTCGTTCCACCAGTGGGTCAAAGGTCGAAAAGCTGAGATTGGCGCCCGGCATCCGGCATCCGTGAACCCCGAGCCTTTGAACGGGTTCGCTTGCCGGGATTGGACTTCGCGCTGCGAACTTCCGACCTCGGATTTCACCTTCGCACCTTCCTGCCTTCCCAATTGCGCAGCTACCGGGCTCGCTGGCCAGCGAGCGTGCCGCCGCGTACACTCCGGTCATGCCTAAGCGGCTGTTCCTCCTCGACGGCATGGCACTGGTGTACCGGGCGCACTTTGCCTTTGCCGGCCGCCCCATCCGCACTTCCACTGGCCAGAACACCTCGGCGCTGTACGGCTTCGTCACCACGCTGCTGGACATTCTGGAAAAATGGCAACCCACGCACCTGGCTGTGGCATTCGACACCGAAGCGCCCACGCCGCGCCACCTTGAGTTCCCCGAGTACAAGGCCCAACGCCAGGCCATGCCCGAGGAACTCAGCGCCGCACTGCCGCATGTCCGCCGCTTCGTCGAGGCCTTCCGGCTGCAGACACTGGTGCTGGACGGCTACGAGGCGGACGACCTGATCGGCACGCTGGCCCGCCGCGCCGAGGGCGCGAGCTTCGAGACCTTCATGGTTACGCCCGACAAGGACTTCGGCCAACTTGTCACGGAACGCACCCGGCTCTGGCGGCCCGGCTACAAGGGCGGCGACCCCGAGGTCTGGGGCCCGAAGGAGGTCTGCGAGCGCTGGGGGCTCGCGCGCGTGGACCAGGTGGTGGACCTGCTCGGCCTCATGGGCGATGCCAGCGACAACATTCCGGGCGTGCCGGGTGTGGGCGAAAAAACCGCCGCGAAACTCATCGCCCAGTATGGCTCGCTCGAAGCCGTGCTGGCCCACGCCGACGAGATCAAGGGCAAGTTGGGCGAGGCGTTGCGCCAGCACGCGGACCAGGCCCGCCTCAGCCGCCGCCTGGCGACCATCATCACCGACGCCCCGCTCGCGGCGCAGCCGGACGACCTGATCATCCGCGAGCGCAACGACGCGGCATTGCGGGCGCTGTGCGTCGAGTTCGAGTTCAACGCCATCGGCCGACGGCTGTTTGGCGACGATTTCAAAGCGGGCCGCGGCCGGGCCAACGCGGCTTCCGGCAAAACGCCCCCGGCTGCGCCGCCCGCCGAGCCACGCGACTTGTTTGGCCAACCTTTGGAAGCGCCGGCCGCCCCGGCCGGATCACCGGCGCCGGCGCCCCGGTCCGAGCCGGCCGTAGCCCATGGGTCCCCGCCCGGCCCGGCCTTGCGGACCGCGGCCGAGGTGCCGCACCGGTACGAGTTGGTGAATGATACGCGCGCACTGGCCCGACTGATCGCGCGGCTCGAACAGCGCGACTGGTTTGCCGTGGACACGGAGACGGACGGCCTGGACCCGCAACAAGCACGCCTGCTGGGCGTGGCGTTGAGCGATGAAGCGGGCGCCGGCTGGTACGTGCCGATCACCGGACCGGACTCGCCGGCACTGCGGACGCTGGCACCGCTGCTGGAAAATCCGCGCCTCGGCAAGGCGGGGCACAACCTCAAGTTCGACCTGCTGGCGTTGCGCTGGCAGGGCGTGACGGTGCGCGGACCGCTGTTCGACACGATGATCGCCCACGCGGTGCTCGAGCCGGAGCAGCGACACGGCCTGAATTATTGCGCCGAGGTGTACCTGGGTTACTCGCCCATCCCGATCGAGCGGCTCATCGGCCCCGCCGGCCCCGGCCAGCGCACGCTCGCGGAGGCGCCGCTCGCCGAGGTGGTGGAGTACGCCGCGGAAGACGCGGACGTGGCCTGGCGGTTGCGGGAACGTTTCGTGCCGCTGCTGCGCGAGCGCAACGCGGAGCGCGTGTTCTACGAGGTCGAAATGCCGGTGCTGCCGGCCATCGTGGGGATGGAATTCGAAGGCGTGCGGGTGGACGCGGCAGTGCTGACCGCCTTCAGCGCGCAACTCGCGCGGTTGATGGCGGAACATGAAATGGCCATCCACCGTCTGGCCGGCTGCGAGTTCAACGTGAACTCGAACAAGCAACTGGGCGAGGTCCTGTTCGACACGCTCCGCCTGGCCGAGAAGCCCAAACGCACCGCCACCGGCCAGTACGCCACGGACGAGCAAACCCTCCAGACGCTGGCCGCCGAGCACGAGATCGTGCGCCGTATCCTCGAATACCGCGCCGTGGCCAAGCTCAAGAGCACTTACGCGGACGCGCTGCCCGCCGCCATCTCCCCTCGCACCGGCCGCGTGCATACCACGTTTCTGCAGGCCGCCGCGGTCACCGGCCGGCTCAGTTCGCAGGATCCGAACTTGCAAAATATCCCCATCCGCACCGAGCTCGGGCAGGAGATCCGCCGCGCGTTTGTGGCGCGCGAATCCGGCCCCGACGGCGCGCCGTGGCAGATTCTCTCGGCCGATTACTCCCAGATCGAACTGCGCATCCTCGCGGCGATGAGTGCCGAGCCGGCGATGATCGAGGCGTTCCGGCGTGGCGAGGACATCCACGCCGCCACGGCCGCGCGCGTGTTCGGCGTGCCGCCCGGGGCGGTGACGCCCGAGCAGCGGCGGCGCGCCAAGATGGTCAACTTCGGCATCGCCTACGGCATCTCCGCGTTCGGCCTGGCGCAGCGGCTGGGCATCCCGCGCGCGGAGGCCGCGGCGCTCATCGAGCATTATTTCGCCAGCTACCCCGGCATCCGCGGGTACATTGACCGCACCCTGGATTTCGCCCGCCGGCACGGTTACGTGGAGACACTCACCGGCCGGCGGCGCGTGTTGCGCGACATCAACTCCGCCAATGCCACCGTGCGCGGCGCCGCTGAGCGCAATGCCATCAACACCCCTATCCAGGGCACCGCGGCGGATATGATCAAACTGGCCATGAGCCGGATCCATGCCGGGATCGAGCGCCTGGGCTTGCGCTCGCGCATGGTGCTCCAGGTGCATGACGAACTGGTGTTTGACCTGTACACGCCGGAGGCGACGGAAGTGCGAGCGCTGGTCACCGACGCCATGCGCGACGCCCTGCCGCTGCCGGGCGTGCCCATCGAGGTCGGTCTGGGCGCGGGTCCGAACTGGCTCGAGGCGCATTGAACCGGGAATGCCGAAGCTGGCCGTAGCGCCGTACGTCCCGCCCGCCCAACTGGGGTGACCAGCTTGTACCGGGGAGCGTACCCGCCACGGGTGCCCAGCCGGGCGCCTCGCCCCCCGTTGGGGTGTTCCAACCCGGCCGGCCGCGAAGCCAGAACGGCAGAAAAATGGCGCCGTCCAAAAGCTGGCCCCGCTCAGCCGGCGGCCAGCAGCGCGGCGCGGACGGTGTTGCGCATCAGCAGGGCGATGGTCATTGGTCCCACGCCGCCGGGGTTGGGCGTGATGAGGCCGGCGACCCGCTGCACGCCCGCGAAGTCCACGTCGCCCACCAGGCGGTAGCCGGCTTTCGTGGCGGGGTCGGCCACGCGGTTCACGCCCACGTCCACCACCACGGCGCCGGGTTTGACCATGTCCGCCTTCACAAACTCCGCCACGCCCATCGCGGCGACGAGGATGTCCGCGCGCCGGCAATGCGCGGCGATATCACGGGTGCGTGAATGGCAGATGGTCACTGTGGCATCCGCGTGCCGCGCTTTTTGCAGCAGCAGCGTGGCCATGGGCTTGCCCACGATGTTGCCGCGGCCGAGCACCACGGCTTCCGCGCCGGCGATGGTTACCCCGGAGCGGATCAGCATTTCATGCACGCCGGCCGGCGTGCACGGCACGAAACCGGTCGGGTCACCCAGCATGAGCTTGCCGACGTTCACAGGATGGAAGCCGTCCACGTCCTTGGCCGGCAATACCGCGGCGTACACGCGGGCTGGGTCGAGGTGCGACGGCAGGGGTGCCTGCACGAGGATGCCGTGGAAGGTCGGGTCGGCATTCAGCCGGGCGATAAGTTCGAGCAGTGCGGTCTCACCTGTGCTTTCCGGCAGGACGTGCGTGTGCGAGCGCACCCCGAGGCGGGCGCACATGCGCTCCTTCATGCCCACGTACACCTGCGAAGCCGGGTCTTCGCCCACGCGGACGAAGGCCAGGCCGGGTTGGATGCCGCGGGCCGCCAGCGCCTCGATCTGGGCCGCAGTCTCACGGTGGATTTGCTCGGCAATGGCGCGGCCGTCAATGAGATTGGTGGGGGCGCTCACGGGGCGAGAATGATTTCGTTCACGCGGATCAGCGGGGTGGCCCAGCGCTCCTCGATGTACTCCTCGCCAGCCACGCGCACCCGCTCGCCGCGAAACGGGCGGAGGTTAATGTCGGGCGAAGCGGGCAGGAGGTAGTTCAACCGCCGGCCGGTGTCGGTGGCGCGCAACTCGAAAGCCGTGGGCGCCTGGATGCTGCGCGTGCCGCGGACAAGGCCCTCGCGTTGCACGATGCGCGGCCCGGGCGTGGGCGCGGCTTCAGGGCTGGGGCTTTCCGCAGGGCTGCGGTCTTCAGACCGCGGCTGACCAGCGGTCGAAGTCGGCTCGCTCGGGGCTGGCACTGAAGGCGCGGCAACCTCCGGGGCTGCGGGCTCGGGGCTGATTGGCTCAGTCTGGGTTGGCTGAGGCGGCGGCGTGTCGGGAGTCGCCGGCTCGGTGGCGGGTTGGGTGGTTGCCGGTGCCCGGGACTCCGGCCTGGCAGGCTGGGCTGGCGCCGCAGACTCTGTGGTCTCTGGAATCGTTGCGGCTAGCGGCGGCACGGTGTCGGGCGCGGCATTTTCGGCGGATTTCAGCAAATGGGCCGCGACAAAACCGGACAGGCCGGGCGGCGCGACGATTTCCAGCCAGCCGCCTGCGCTATCGTTGCTCAGCACTGTTAGCGTGGTGTGGCGAGCCACCGTACCCAGCACGCCATAGTCTTCGCTGGGGCCGGCGCGGACATTCAGCAGGCGGGGACGCACCTGGTTGTTTGTCGGATCCACGTGCTCGGCGGATACCCAGACCCGTGTGCCGGCCGGCAACTCGATGCGTGTCCATTCGGTCACCGGGTCCACGGACTGGAGCGCCGGCAACCCTTCCTCGAAGACCAGCACACGCTGGCCGCGCGAAAGCCGGGTAACCACCTCACCGGTCAGGCTCGGGCGGCTGCGGACGTTCACGCGGTCGCCGGTTACGATGGCCTGTCCTTGGGCACGTGCCGGTGGCATGGCGCCGGCCAGGAACAGCCAGGCCGCGAGCGGGGTGAGGACAAGCCGCGTCATGGTGCGGACCGAGTAGAGGAAGGAACCGCCGTTCTGTCAACGGCACCGCGCGCCGGGCGGGCGGGCGGCGGGGCGCGCAAGGCCTCGATTTCGGCCGCCGTGAGCACGCGCCAGCGGCCCGGCTTGAGCTCGCCGAGCTTGAGCGGGCCAAGCCGGATGCGCTGGAGCCGTTCCACCACGAGGCCGAGCGCGCCGAACATGCGGCGGACTTCGTGCCGGCGGCCTTCGGTCAGTTCCAGTTCCACGACGCTGTGCGAGGCGTTGGCTGAAAGCACCCGCGCGCGCCGGGCCCGCAGGATTTCGCCCTGGTCCTGCACACCGGCGCACAACGCGCGCGGCACCGAGGGGTCTGCCTTGCCGAGGAGCGTGGCGCGGTAGGTCTTGACCACCCCGTATCGCGGATGCGTGAGGCGGAGACAGAACTCGCCATCGTTGGTCAGTAACAGCAGGCCCTCGCTCTCGCGGTCCAGCCGGCCCACGGGGTAGAGGTCGCGCCATTCCGCGGGCAGCAGGTCGCCCACCAGACGCTGGCCGGGCGTCTGCCGCGCGCGCGAGCAGACATAGCCGGGCGGTTTGTGCAGCGCCACGGTAAGCCGGCGGCGGGAGGGCAACGGCCGGCCATCCACCAAGACCACGTCCGCGCCCGGCTCGACCTTGAGGCCGGGCTCGCGGGCGGGGACACCATTCACCCAGACGCGGCCTTCGCGCATGAGCTGCTCAGCCGCGCGGCGCGACGCCACGCCGGCCTCGGCGATGAGCTTCTGCAGCCGGATTTTCAAAAGCGTCAGCCCGCCGGAGGCGGGCCAATGCGGTCAGCCGGACGGCGCCCGGCCTGGAAACCAGCCGGGGTCAGCTCGCGGCCTTGGTTTTGCGCAAGCCAGTGACGCGGTCACCAGGTTTCCATTCACCGCGTTTTTTGAGCAGCTCGACGCGCTCAAAGCGTTTGAGGACGTTGCGCTTGGCGCCGAGGGTGGCCGCGGCGCGGAGACTGCGATGTTGCGACATAACGATCTTCGGACTTGAAGTTGAACTGCCGCCCGGAAACGAGCGGGCTGACCATGTAGCACAGCGCGGCGGCCGTGCCAAAGACTAAAATCAGCCACTCCGGATGCGCGGCGTTGTCCGCGGGAACCAGCCGCCGCAGCGCGAAGGCCGGGAAGATCGCCCACCCGCTGTGGCCGGCGCCCCGCGCTCCGTTGCGCTCCGCGCAATTGACACCGCCGGCGCAGACACTTCCAGACAGCCGCACACGTTCACATGAAACCACCGAGCAACTCAGTTGAGGATTCAACCCATTCGACTGTGTCCGATAAACCCGCCGCCACCGGGGCTTGCCGGAGGGCGCCTGGGTTCAGCGAATGCTCCGATGTGCGCGTGGCGAAACGCAGCGAGGCGGGGACGGCTTTCGGGAAAAGCTGGACGAGCCGGCGGGTCCAACGCAGCTTTGCGCGGCTGCAAACCGGATGAAACCCCGCGAACTCCGAGACGCGCTCGCCGCGGCGGTGGACGCTGCCCGCGCGGCCGGCGCCTTGATGCACCGTCACGCCCGCGCCACCAAGCGCGTGCACGCCGCCTCGCAGCACGACCTCAAGCTCGAACTGGACGTGCGTTGCCAGCAGTTGATCGAGCACCGGCTGCGCGCGGCCTTTCCGCGTTTCGGCGTGTTGGGCGAGGAAGGTTCGGTGGCGGACCAGGGCGCGGGCCCGCGCTGGGTGGTGGACCCGATTGATGGCACGGTGAACTTCGCCTACGGCATTCCCCACGCCTGTGTTTCCATCGCCCTGGAGGAACCGGCCGCAGCCGACGCCTGGCAACCCGTGGCAGGCGTGGTGTTCGATCCGTTTTGCGGGGAGTTGTGGACCGCCTTGCGCGGGCGGCCGGCGCGGCTCAACGGGCGGGTCATCCACGTGAGTGACCGCGCGCGGCTGGACGAGGCGATCGTCTCGTTGGGCGCGGGCAAGCGGCGGAGCGCGATCAGCCACATGGTCGCGGCGCTTGCCGCGCTCATCAGGCGGGTGCGCAAGCTGCGCAGCATGGGCTCGGCCGCGCTCGCGCTCACTTACGTGGCGTCCGGTCGGTTCGACGCCTACGCGGAGGTGGGCCTGAATTGGTGGGACATCGCGGCGGGCGGATTGATCGTTGAGAGCGCGGGCGGGCGGTTTGAGACGCGCGAACTGCCCGACGGCGGCTACGAACTCCTCGCGCACAACGGCCGCCTCGGCCCGCGCCTCAAACGTTGGTTGCCCGCGCTGCCGCGCTGAATCCTGCTTACCGAATCCGTTCTCATGACCTCGCGCTTGTCTTGGTGTCTTGTGCTCGGAGCCGCGCTGGCGGCGATTCCGTCCGGCGCTCCCTTGGCGGCGGAACCCTCCGCGGACGGTCTCTACGCCCGGTTCACCACTTCTCTCGGTGAGTTCTGGTGCCGGCTTGAATTCGAGAGGGCGCCGCGCACCGTGGCCAATTTCGTTGGCCTGGCGGAAGGTACGCGACCCTGGCTGGATTACCAGCGGCCGGGTCTGCGTCAGCAGCCGTTTTACGACGGGCTGAAGTTTCATCGGGTGATCAACGGTTTCATGAACCAGTCGGGCTCACGCAACGGGCTGGGCACCGACGGCCCCGGTTACCAGTTCCAGGACGAATTTCATCCGCAGTTGCGCCACAGCCGGCCGGGCGTCCTTTCGATGGCCAACTCGGGACCGAACTCGAACGGCAGCCAGTTCTTCATCACCGTGGAGCCCACGCCGTGGCTCGACGACAAGCACTCGGTCTTTGGTGAAGTGGTGCAGGGCTACGACGTGGTGACCAACATCAACCTCCGGGCCGGCAGCCCCGGCGGCACGCCCACCGAGACGGTCACCCTCGAAACAGTGCGCATCCACCGCAACGGCGCGGCGGCGCAGGCGTTCGACCCGGCGGCGGTGACCCCGCCGTTACCGGCGTGGGAAGGGGTGACCAGCCGGCTGAACCTTGTGGGCGATAAGCTATGGCTGCATTACACCGCGCAACCGAAACGCGTGTATTACGTGTTTCTGGGGCCGGATCTGGTTCAATGGCAGTTCCAGGCGTTCCCCGCAACCGTGACGCCGCCGCTCGATGCCAGCGGCCTGCTGGGCCGACCCCGCTACTTTCTCCACGTCCTCGCCGTCGGCACGGAGCCTTGAAGCGACTGCGCGGGGCAAGCTTTGCTTGAATTCACTTCCGGCCCCGCTTAGAACCGGCCATGGGATGCGTTTGGTGAAGACATCCCGCAGCAGCTTATGAAATTCATCCTGCTCCTTTTGGCCACGGCGGCGGTTGCCGCTCTGGCAGCCCTTGCCGCCGCCTCTCCGGCGCCAGCGCCGGCGCCGGACCCGTGCATCGTCCAGCGGCAATTCATCGTGGACAACCCGCCGTTTCCCTCGAGCCACGCCTCGACGATAGTCGAGACCCCGGAAGGGCTCGTGGCCGCGTGGTTCGGCGGCTCCCAGGAACGTGCCCCGGATGTCAGTATCTGGCTCGCGCACCACGACGGCACGGCCTGGAGCGCGCCACTGGAGGTGGCCAACGGCACGACAAAGGCGGGCGACCGCCGTTACCCGTGCTGGAATCCCGTCCTCTTCCGCCGCAGCAACGGCGACCTGCTGCTTTTTTACAAGGTCGGCCCCAGCCCGGAGAAGTGGTGGGGCATGCTGCGGCTCTCCCCGGACAACGGCAAAACCTGGACCCGGGTCCGCCGGCTACCGAGCGGCTTCGTCGGGCCGGTGCGCAACAAGCCACTGGAACTCGAGGACGGCACCCTGCTGTGCGGCAGCAGCAGCGAGGACCGGGGCTGGCGGGTTCACCTGGAGTGGGTCAAGGACCCCTTCGGCCTGTGGTCGCGCGGTCCGGAGCTGAACGCCGCTTACACGGTCGCGGCCATTCAGCCCACCCTCTTGCGGCATGACGACGGTCTGCAGATGTTGTGCCGCACCAAGCAGGGACGCATTTACGAGGCCCGGTCCGCCGGCAACCTGCTGCGGTGGACGCAAATGACCCGCACCGTCCTACCCAATCCCAACAGCGCCGTGGATGCGGTCAAGCTGCGGGACGGGCGGTCGTTGCTGGTGTACAATCATTCGAGCACGAGCCGCGAGGTGCTGAACGTGGCGATTTCGGCCGACGCGGGCGCCACCTGGGAGGCGGTCTGCGAACTTGAGCGCGAGCCCGGCAGCGAGTTTTCCTATCCCGCCGTGATTCAGGCCTCCGACGGTCGGGTGCATGTAACCTACACCTGGAAACGCCAGCGCATCCGCCATGTGGTGCTGGACCCGGCGCTCGCTCGGCCGCGCCCCATGCCTGACGGCCAGTGGCGCTAAGCCGCCCCGGCCGGCCGCCATATCCCGAGCCATGGCCTCCGACACGGTTGGCAAGCTGAAACGGCTCCAAGCCGAAGCCCAGGAGGCGCTGGACGACGCCGCGCTGGCCCGCCGTCAAGAGCATGAGCAGACGCGGCTGCAACGGTTCTTGCACTTCTGGGCGCTGGTCAGCCGCAGCTTCGTCCGCAATCGCTGTCCGGTGCGCGCGGCGGCACTGGCCTACGCCAGCCTGCTGGCCCTGGTGCCGATGCTGGCGGTGGTGATCGGCATCACCAGCAGCTTCCTGAAAAGCCAGGGGGAACGCCCCATCGAGCAGTTTGTGGCCAAGCTCGTCGAGAGCGTCACTCCGGCGGCCAAGTCCCCGCCCTTCACCTCGCCGGTGGACCCCGCGCCCGGCGGCGAGAATCAAACGGCGGCCCAGACGCGGCTGGTTGAGGAAACCCGCGCGCGGATCACCCAGCAGATCATGGGATTCGTGGGCAACATCCGCGGCGGCGCACTCAGCGCGACCGGTGTGGTGGCGTTGCTGGCGGTGGTGCTGTTGATGCTGGCGCGGATCGAAGATGCCTTCAACGACATCTGGGGCGTGACCCGCGGCCGGCCGTGGCACTTGCGGGTGATCCAGTATTGGTTCGCCATCAGCCTGGGGCCTCTGCTGTTGGTCTCCGCGGCCGCGCTCACCAGCGGGCCGTACCTCGGCTGGGTGCGCGATTTCGTGTCACGGTTCGGCGTCGTGGGGGAGGCGGCGGCCAAGATCGGGATGGCGTTGCTGCCTTACCTTTTGCTCAGCTTTGCGTTCGGTCTGTTGTACCTGCTCATGCCGAACACGCGGGTCCAGTGGCGCGCGGCGGCGGTGGGTGGCGTGGTGGCCGGTGTGGCCTGGCAGCTCAACCAGGAGTTCAGCGTGTTCTACGTCTCGCGCGTCATCAGCAACACCAACATCTACGGCAGCCTGGGTGCCGTGCCGGTGTTCATGATCGGGCTGTACGTCTCCTGGGTGCTGCTGCTCTTTGGAGCGCAGGTCGCGTATGCGTTTCAAAACCGTCGCGCCTACCTCCAGGAACGCCAGGTGGAACTGGTCAACCAACGCAGCCGGGAGTTCGTGGCGCTGCGGGTGCTCACCCAAATCGGTCTGCGCTTCGAGCGCGGCGAACCGCCGCCTGCGCTATCGCGGCTGGCAGAAGAGGTCGGCATCCCGTCGCGCCTCGCCAACCAGGTGTTGAGCGCGCTCCAGGCGGCCGGACTCGTGGTCGAAGTCGCCGCCGCGGAAGCTGCCTACGTGCCGGCCCGCCCGCTGACGCAGATCACCGCCGCTGACGCGCTGCGGGCGTTGCGGGTGGAGACCGGGCGCGACCTGGCCACGCGCCCGGACCCGGCGCGCGCGGTGGTCCAGCGCGAATTTGAGCGCATCCACGAAGCCGAGCGCAGCGCGGCGGAGCAGGTGACCTTGCACGATCTGGTGCAACGCGCAGCAGGTTCTTGAATTCCGAGGAGGGCGAAAAAATGAAGCCGCGCCACGCGGCGCGGCTTCGCAGGGGTGATCGCGGCGGGGGTACGGCTAGGTGGCCAGTTCCTCAGACCAGTCGCCGTACCGGATGAACTCGCGAATCTTGCGACGTTCGTAACGGTGTTTCTTGGGTTTGCCCGGACGATCATCCACCTGACGAAACGGGTGCTTGGGGTTGCGGATGGTCTCGGTGATTGCTTCAAGGGATTTCGGCATAGTTGTCTCACCTTGGTTGGAGACCCCGCCGGGGAAACGCGACGCCTTTTCGCGGCCGCCTATAGCCTTGCGGCCGGATTGCCAGTTGCGCTGACTCAGCGAGGTCATGACGACTGGTTGGACACCGCCTTCGGTGTCACGTTCGAAATATGTGCCGGAAGGGTGGACTTGTCCAACGCAAAAATCAGCGGACTTGGCCGAGGTGGTAAGGGCCCCTTTTCTCGTCGCGACGTGTGCCCGTCCGGCGCGGGGTTCGGACCGTTGGGAGGTATTCAGCGATGAACGCCGGCCAGCAAATCGCACTCGCCCAGCGGCACGGCGAACGGCTCCAGCGGCATGGGCTGCGAATGATCCAAATACTCGTGCCAGAGCGTGAACAACTCAGTTCCGGAGGTGGCCCGCCGGCAACCGTCCAGGAAACGTCCCGTGGGGTCCACGCCCAGCGCCACAAAATTCAGATGCTTCTTGATCCGCTGCACGTGACCCCGCTCGCTCAGTCCCGGCGCCGCCGTGGCCTCCCACAAGGCGTGCAGATACGCCAGCACCTCGCGCCCTGTGGGCACAGGTTCGGGCGCGCCGCGCCAGCGCGCCCGAATCTGGGCAAACAGCCAGGGATTGCGAATGGCCCCGCGGCCGATCATCAACCCGCAGACGCCGGTCCGCCGGTGCACTTCGAGGGCCTGCCGGGCGGAGTACAAATTGCCGTTGGCAATCACCGGACACGGCAGGCGCTCCACCGCCCGCGCGATCAAATCGTACCGCACCGGGCTGCGGTACATCTCGCTCACCGTCCGGCCGTGAATCGTGACCCAGTCCAGCGGGTGGGCCGCCAGCAGGTCCAACAACGCGTCAAACCCGTCCGCCGAATCAAAACCCAGCCGGGTCTTCACGCTGAGCTTGAGGTTCACCGCCTCCCGCAACGCCTTCAGAATGGCGTCCACCCGCGGCAGGTCCCGCAGCAGGCCGCCCCCGGCGCACTTCCGGTACACCACCGGCGCGGGGCAGCCTAGGTTCAGGTCAATGCCCGCCACCGGCTGTTGCTGCAAAAACCGCGCGGTGCGGACCAGCGCGGGGATGTCGTTGCCGATCAACTGGGCCACCACCGGCCGGCCGGTGTCGTTGCCCGTGATCGCCTCCACAATCCGACGCTCCGGTACCGAGGTGGCATGGACGCGGAAATATTCCGTGAAGTACACGTCCGGTCCGCCGTAGCGATGCAACAGTCGCCAAAAGGCCAGGTCGGTGATGTCCTGCATCGGCGCCAGCACCAACAACGGCGCCGGCCGGCGGAGCAGGGCGTCCAACGCCGCGCTTCCCGGTCCGGCGTCAGCCGCGGCGGAGAAAGTCTCCGCGTCTGGAACTGGCGCATTCAACCCCCGCAGGTTAATTCGGCCTCCCGCTCGAGGCAAACCACTCCAAGCTGCCGACTGTTCCGGTAACCCCTTTGGCCGGGTCGGGGCCGGGACCGATCCGTTCGACCCGTCTAACCGGCCTCCGGCCCCCTCCGCGTGAACGGGTCTTTTCCCCTACTGGCGTGATGCCCCCGGCAAACATGGCCTTGACCACATTTCGATTTTTGGCGAATCATCGTGACGTGCGCGAGTTCCTGAACCTCACCCGGGCGCTGGCCGACCCGACCCGTGTGCGCACGCTCCTGGCGTTGCGCGGCGGCGAGCTGTGCGTGTGCCAGATCACCGAGCTGTTCGGCCTCGCGCCCTCGACCGTCTCCAAGCACCTGGCCATCCTCCATCAGGCCGGCTTGGTCACCCAGCGCAAGGACGGGCGCTGGATTTACTACGCGCTGCCCGGCCGCGACGCGCCCGTGGCGGTGCGCGAGGCGCTCGACTGGGTGGTCAAAACCCTCGGCCGTTCGCCCGAGGCCGTGGCCGACCGCAAACGTCTCGCCGCCATTCGCGGCTGCGATCCCTCGGACCTGTGCCGCAAGCAACTCCGCGCATGAAACCGCTTGTGTTGATCCTGTGCACCGGCAACTCCTGCCGCAGCCACATGGCCGAGGGCGTTCTGCGCGCCGCCGCCGGAGATTTTCTGGACGTGGCGAGCGCCGGCTCTGAACCGGCGGGCTACGTCCACCCGCTCGCCATCGCGGTCATGCGCGAAATCGGCGTGGACATTTCCGGCCACCGGTCCAAGCACCTGAACGAGTTCCTCGGCCGCCCGGTGGAGTCCGTCATCACCGTGTGCAGCAACGCGGATCAGGCCTGCCCGACCTTCCCCGGGCAGGTCAACCGCCATCACTGGCCGTTCGACGACCCGGCGAAGGCCACGGGCACGGAGGCCGAAAAACTCGCCGTGTTCCGCCGCGTGCGCGACGAAATCCGCCGCGTGTTCGAGGCCTACGCCGCCGGCCGGCGCGACCAGCTCCGCGCCGTGAGTCAAACCGGAGAGCTCTCGACATGAACGTACCCTGCTGCTTTCCACAGCCACACCCGCCTCTCGCTCGTAGCGCAGGTTTCCAACCTGCTGTATCGCCGACTTCGAGTCGGCGCGCGTATGCGCCTCCGGCGGTCAGCGGGTTGGATACCCGCGATACAGCAAACTGGAAGTCTGCGCTACGTGATGCAGTCGCCTTTCCAGACGCCGCCACTTCGAAACGCAAATCCACCCGCTCATGCCCATGAACAACGACCCTCAAGCCCAGGAAATTCGTGACCAGGTCCGCGCCGGCTACGGCGCAATCGCCCGCGACGGCGGTTCGTGTTGCGGACCGACGTCCTCCTGCTGCGCCGCTACACCCGCTCCGGACACGTTGGCCGAGCGCATCGGCTACTCGGCCGACGAACTCGCAGCCCTGCCTGAAGGCGCGAACCTCGGCCTTTCGTGCGGCAATCCCAACGCGCTGGCGGCGCTCCAGCCCGGCGAGGTCGTGCTCGATCTGGGCAGCGGCGCGGGCTTCGACGTCTTCATCGCCGGGCGCAAGGTCGGCCCGACCGGCCGCGTCATTGGTGTGGACATGACGCCCGAAATGATCTCCAAGGCGCGCCGCAATGCGCAGGCCTATCGCCAGCATACCGGCCTGGACAACGTCGAATTCCGGCTGGGCGAGATCGAGCACCTGCCCGTGGCCGACGCGAGCGTGGACGTGATCATTTCCAACTGCGTCATCAACCTCTCGCCCGACAAGCCCCAGGTCTGGTGCGAGATCGCCCGCGTGCTCAGGCCGGGCGGACGCGTGGCTGTGTCCGACCTGGCGCTGCTGCAGCCGCTGCCGCCGACCATCGTTCAGAGCGTGCAGGCGCTGGTGGGCTGCATCGCCGGCGCGGTGCTGGTGAGCGAGACCGAGCGCATGGCGCGCGAAGCCGGCCTGGTGGATATCCGGCTCAACACCCAGCCCGACTACGTGGACCACATGGCCGACTGGCAAGACCCGCTTTACCGGGAAATCCTCGCCCACCTGCCGCCGGGCACGAAGCCGAGCGATTTCATCACCAGCCTCGAAATTACCGCGCGCAAGTCGGCCGACAGCAGTTGCTGCGGCGGACCGATCTAACCGTTCACCAATCACGACTCACTGAACTCCCGCATGAGCGACAGCGTTACTGCCACCGCCATAGCCTCGTTGACGCCAACCGCGCCGCCCAGACGGCTGAACTTTTTCGAGCGCTACCTTTCGATCTGGGTGCTGATCTGCATGGGCGTCGGGGTGGCGCTGGGCAAACTGCTGCCCGACACGGTCGTCGCCCTGAGCCGACTCGAGTTCGGCCGGGGCTCGCAGGTCAACATCCCCATCGCGGTGCTCATCTGGCTGATGATCTACCCGATGATGCTGAAGATTGATTTTGGCTCGCTGGTGGGCGTGACGCGCCGGCCCAAAGGGTTGTTGGTGACGCTGTTCGTCAACTGGCTGGTCAAGCCCTTCAGCATGGCGTTCTTTGCCTGGGTGTTTTTGCAGCACGTGTTCGCCGCGTGGATTGACCCGGAAACCGCGCGCAACTACACCGCCGGCCTGATCATCCTGGCCGCCGCGCCCTGCACGGCGATGGTGTTTGTGTGGAGCTACCTGACCGACGGCGAGCCGGCCTACACGCTGGTGCAGGTGGCGCTCAACGACCTGATCATGCTCTTCGCCTTCGCGCCCATCGTGATGTTCCTCTGCGGCGTGGCCAACGTGATCGTGCCCTCGAAGGTGCTCATCACCTCGGTCGTGGTGTTCATCGTGATCCCGCTGGCCGCGGGCTGGTTCACGCGCACGCTGCTGCTCCGGTCGCACGGCCTGGAGTGGTTCGAGAAAAACTTCCTGCCGAAATTTCACCCGGTCACGGTGGTGGCGCTGCTGGCCACGCTGGTGCTGATCTTCGCCTTCCAGGCTGAGAACCTGACGGCCAAGTGGTTCGCGGTCATCCTGCTGGCCGTGCCGATTCTGGTGCAGGTGTATTTCAATTCGAGCCTGGCTTACGGGCTGATGCGGCTGTTCAAAGTGCCGCACAACGTGGCTTCGCCGGGGGCGCTCATCGGGGCGAGTAACTTCTTCGAGCTGGCGGTGGCCGTGGCGATCACACTGTTCGGGCCTGGGTCACCCGCGGCGTTGGCGTGCGTGGTGGGCGTGCTGGTGGAAGTGCCGGTCATGCTCTCGGTTTGCAAGGTCTGCAACGCCACGCGCGCGTGGTATCAGCGCGGCCTAAAGACATGGGAAACAACCAACAAATCTTGAAAACCACCAGGCGCGGCTGCGACACAAAGAACAGCCCGCGCTGGCTCAACGGCACGGTGCTGGGCATCGGGCTGGCGTTCGTTGTGCGCGGATTGGTCGCATGAAATCGCCACGACGGTGCTGCCGGCATTTCTGGCCACCATGGGCGTGGCGGCGGCGTGGCTGGGGATCGTCGAGGGCGTGAGCGACGGGTTGTCGTCGTTCGCCAAGATGGCCAGCGGTTGATTGTGGGTCAGGTCTTTGACCTGACGGTCCTGGCCTCTTCTGGAGGCCGGTTCCTATTTCAGTCGGATCAGTGGCAACGGAGTTCACGGAGTCAGAGACTCCTTGAACCGGCAGGCCGGAGACCTGCCCCACAGTGCGCAGCGCGCGTTCGGGTTCGAGCGGGTGATGGACACGCTAGGGGCAATCGTCGGCCCGGCGACGGCGTTCGTGTTGCTGCCGTGGGTGGGGCATCATTATCCGACGTTGTTCGCGCTGACGTTGATTCCGGGTCTGCTGGCGGTGGCGATCACGATCCTTGTGAGGGACAGCGAGCTTTACGCGAACGCGTGAAACTGACACAATCACTGCCATGCCAGTCGCGCTCACAGTCGAACTCCTGCAAAAAGAAGCGTCCAACTTCGCAAAAGCGGAGTCGAAGCACGCCGAGCCGAGCTTGTTTGGGGTCACGGACGGGAAGGCGGTTGGCACGTATCTCGAACATAAATTCCAGACGGTTCTTCAAGGCCGTTACCAATACGTCAGGGGCAGTTCAGCGAAGGGGATTGATTTCCCGGAACTCGGCGTGGACATCAAGGTCACGAGCATCCGCCAGCCGCAGTCGTCGTGTCCGTTCAAGAGCGCCCGCCAGAAAATCTACGGCCTCGGCTACTCGCTGCTCGTGTTTGTCTATGACAAGCGCGACGACGAGAAGACGCGCACGGGGCGGCTCGACATCCAGCACACCATCTTCGTTCGCAAGGAGCGCACGGCGGATTACCAGACAACTTCGGGACTACGCCGCCTGATTGAGAACAAGGCCAATCGCGACGACATCCTCGCGTTCTTTCAGGAGCGGATGCTGCCGGTGGATGAAGTGGAGGCCGAAACGCTCGCGGACGAAGTGCTGCGCAATCCACCTGAAACCGGCTACTTGACCGTTTCCAACGCGCTCCAATGGCGGCTGCAATACAGCCGCGTCATTGAGCAGGCGGGGAAAGTGGGCGGAATCCTCCGGTTGGTATGAACGCCAGGTCGAAAGTCGAGTTCGGCGATTTTCAAACGCCGCTGGCGCTGGCGCGCGAAGTCTGCTCGCTGCTGGCCGCCCAGGGCATCGAAGCAAATTCGATTGTCGAACCGACTTGCGGCGTTGGCGCGTTTCTGATGGCCGCCGCAGAATCTTTCCCAAAGGCTCGGCTTCTTGGCTGGGACATCAATGCGGACTACGTCCGCCAAGCAGAATCCGCTCTGGCTGCTGCAGGCGAGAACAGGCGCGCCACCCTTCGCCAGCAGGATTTTTTCGCGCACGACTGGGATGCGGAGTTTTCACGCCTTCCCGGCAGCGTGCTTGTGCTTGGCAACCTTCCGTGGGTCACAAACGCGGTTGTCTCGGGCATGAACGGCTCGAACCTGCCGACGAAGGAGAATTTCCTGGGTTTGCGCGGCATCGAAGCACGCACCGGCAAATCGAATTTCGACATCTCCGAATGGATGCTCATCCGTCTGGTGAAAGCGCTTCGGGGACGCCCGGCGACCATCGCAATGCTCTGCAAGACCGCCACCGCCCGCAAGCTCCTGCGCTTCGCATGGCAGAACGACGGAAGAATTGCCAGCGCTTCGTTGCACCTGCTTGACGCCAAGAAGCACTTCGGCGCATCGGTTGATGCCTGCTTGCTGCTGGCGAACACGGGCAGCGCCGGTGCAGCCGAGGCCGATGTCTTCGCGAGCCTGACCGCCAAGCGCGCCTCGACGACGCTCGGCCTTGCCGGACAAGACCTGGTTTCCGACATCAAGACCTATCGTAGGCTCAGGCATCTGGAAGGGCTGTGCCCGTATCAGTGGCGCTCAGGCGTAAAGCACGACTGCGCGTCGGTCATGGAGTTGTGGCGGGGCAGCAACGGCGGATTCCGCAACAAACTCGGCGAGGAGGTCAGCTTGGAAAGCGACTATGTGTTTCCACTCTTGAAATGCTCCGACCTGGCCAACGGACGCCGAGAGCCGGATCGTTTCGTCATCGTGACGCAGCGGCGCGTGGGCGAAGACACCGCGCCGATCGCGGCGAATGCTCCCTGCACCTGGCGCTATCTCGACTCCCACCGAAAGCAGTTCGAGGCGCGGAAAAGTTCCATCTACAGCAGCCGCGTTCCGTTCGCGATCTTCGGCGTTGGCGAATACTCGTTTGCGCCGTGGAAAGTCGCGGTATCGGGGTTGCATCGCACAGTGCGGTTCGCGCTGGTAGGCCCGGTGGACGGGAAGCCCGTGCTGTTTGACGACACCTGCTACTTCCTTCCGTTCGACGATGAGGACGAAGCGCGAATCGTGGCCGACATTCTCAACTCGCCGGAGTGCGCGGAATTCCTCGCCTGCCTGACGTTTACCGACTCGAAGCGCCCCGTCACGGTTGACCTGCTGCAACGGCTCAACATCCGCGCCGTCGCTGAAGATGCCGGTTTGGCCGATGCGTGGGCAGCCGCCCGGAATCGCGGCGTGCATTACTCCGCCCTGCCGGTTTCGATGCAGGCCGAGTTCGTGATGGAACGACCGGCGAAGTGAGCGGGGTGACGTTTGTGAGCGACATACCAGACAACGAATTGAAAATCTTGATCGCCGTCTCCGGTGGTAGGTGCGCATTCCCCGGTTGTGGCAAGCTCGTCATCACTGAAAGCCCGCATGGCGCTGAACCGGTGTTTTCGGGACAAGCCTGCCATATCGTCGCCCGTCGTCGCCAAGGCCCGCGCGGCAGGTCGGAAATGGCCGATGAAGAACGCAACCATCATTCAAACCTGATTCTCCTGTGTCCGGAACATCACACGCTCATTGACCGACGCCCGGCCGTTTATTCGGTGCGAGTTCTCCAGACAATGAAGCTGTCGCATGAGGCAAAGCACCGCGAAGCGGAACGCCCTCTGACTGTTCCACAGCAGACAAGGGAAACACTGCACAGCACTTGCATGGCTGTCACGCAGATGCCCGGCCAAGTTTTTGTCGCGGCGTGTTCGTATCGCCCAGGCGAAGAGGGCGAGGTCAAGACGCGGCGCAATTTCGAGCGGTATCGGGGGCACACACCGTTCTTTCTCGCCGATGACGGCCGCCTTTGTTCGTTCTGCGACCTGCGCGATCCGTGGAATCCATTCAGGGATGTTTTGAATGGAGCGAAGGCGGACGCAGTTCCCGTGGACAAACTGCTACGTGATCAGGAAGGTCAGAATCGTGTCGTGCGGTTGCTCAATATGGCGCTTCGCCAGCACATCGGCCCGAGACACGTTTTTTACGACAAAGACCACAAGCGATTTCACTTTCTTCAAATTGAGGAAGGAAAACCGCGCTCGGAAACTTACAGGTCTGTGACGGGGCGGGTGTCGAACCGGAACGTTGTCTGGCAGCCCGTGCGCAAATCAACGGGTGAGCCACGCAATTACTGGTATCACTTGGCGGCAGGGATTTCGTTTCAGCGCGTCAGTGCGCAGGCGTGGGTGTTGACGCTGAGACCTGAACGGCATCTGACGACCGATGGCAAGACGCCTTACGAATCGAAGAACGTGGGGCGGCGTGTCACCAGTCTCAAAGCCCGGATGTTCAACGACGTGTATTTGGAGGAAGTCCACTTCTGGCGCTACTTTCTAAGCCAAGGCAAGCCAGAGATTCACCTGTCCTTCGGCAAACAGCACTTGTTGGTCAATACGGACTTGTTGGCGTTCGACGTCCAGTGGCCAGCGATTGAGGGCGACACGCGACCGTTCTCAAACACTCAGTTTGAGGATGATCTGTTCACGTTCTCTGAGCGCCAAAGCGCCGGCGAAGATGAACTCGATGAGGATCTCGAGGAACAAGCGGATGAGGAGTAGCCGGGCATCCATCGCGCCGCCGAGACTCCGCGCCGAATGGTTCGACGAACCAGAACTGCTGTTCGCGGGCGGCAATGGCCATGTTGATCCGAAGGTGGGAATTAACTTGTTCGGTCCGCGTTCGTTCAACACGACGCGTCACCGCGCTGAGGTGCATTTCGGCTTCATCGGCTCTGGCGAATCCATCGAAGGAACGGCGCGATTCTACGAGCAGTGTTCAAAGGGTGTGGACGGCGACGAAGAGCACGAGCCGTTTCCGGGGTGCGACAAGGAGACGGGGTTTCGGACAGAACTCAAAATTGACACTGACGCCTCAGAAGTCATAACCGCAGCCGAACTCGAAGCAATCAAGGCTGTGAAAGTGCGAAAGTTGCGATTCGAGGCGGCGGTCGCCCTGTTGGACGAAAAACTGCGGTTGCTGAAGCTCAAGGAGCGGCCGATTGATTACATCGTCTTCGCAATACCTCCCGAGCTCTACGACCTGTGTCGCGTTGTGGATTACAAGGATTCAGCGGGTGAGGCCGTGCATCGCGACCTTCGTCGTGCTTTCAAGGTTCTCGCGATGAAACACGAGAAGCCCACGCAAATCGTTCGCGAACGAACCATCACGGACGAGATTGTAAACAGGCAGGTGGACCACAAGTCCGTGCGTGCCTGGAATCTGTTCACCGGCATGTATTTCAAAGTGGACGGAATTCCTTGGAGTCCATCCGGCTTAGACCATGAAACCTGTTACGTCGGAATTTCGTTCTTTCGTCCGCGAGCGGAGAAATCGCTGCTGCGCGCCAGCGTTGCCCAGGCGTTCGACGATCAAGGTGAGGGCTTCGTGTTGCGAGGACGGGAATTCGAGTGGGACGAGCAAAAAAACGGCAAGACACCGCATTTGCCGGACGATGTCGCGAAGGACTTGATCGGGCGAGTGGTGGCGCGATACAGGGATGAGCGAAAGACACTGCCCCGTCGTGTCGTGATTCACAAGAGTTCCGCCTACTGGCCAGCGGAACGCGACGGATTTCGCAACGGCCTGATGCAGATTTCCGAATGGGATATGGTCGCACTGCGTTCGGTGAGCCAAGTCCGCCTGATTCGCGCAGGCCAATATCCGCCGCTGCGTGGCACGGCTTTCCACTGCGGAGACGTCACACATTTCTACACGACGGGATACCTGAAGGCGCTGGAGCGGTATCCCCACGGCCATGTTCCATCGCCAATCGAAATTAGCGACCATCACGGCTCGTCTTCAAAGGCGAACTTGATTCGCGAAGTGCTCGTCCTGACAAAGATGAATTGGAACAGCGCCAATTTCTGCGGCGCGATGCCGATCACGCTTCGCTTTTCACGGCTCGTTGGCCAAATCTTGCGCGAGATGCCCGACGACGTTGAGCCAAACCCGAAATACAAATACTACGTTTGAGGCGTCAGTTTGGTCCAAAGCTTTCAACGGCGGGCGGGATTGACTATTCCTTCGAGCGGTTCGGGTTCATTCCGCGATGCAAGCTGACAACGCCAATTCCAAACGCCTGTCTGCCGGGTCGGCACAGGCAGGCCGCCCGCGCTGGCTCAATGGGACGGTGCTGGGCATCGGGCTGGCGTCGTTGTTCAGCGATTGGTCGCATGAGATCGCCACGACGGTGATGCCGGCGTTTCTGGCCACGATGGGCGTGGC
>Ga0101944_10001174_pt1 | contig 59213 bp, 52 predicted proteins | sample DewCreD2012metaG_FD_75245 | JGI IMG/M metagenome (GOLD analysis project Ga0101944, IMG submission 75245) | Hot spring sediment bacterial and archeal communities from British Columbia, Canada, to study Microbial Dark Matter (Phase II) - Dewar... ...
TAAATTAAGCTGGTTTTGATTGGGTGATTTTCCTATCATAATTCTGCAAGTTTTTTTAACAAAATTCGGCTTTTCTTGCAGATTTTAACGTGTTAATCGTAAAAAGTTATTAACATAATATGTTCATTATCAACAACTTAAAATCTTATTAAGGATTGACTACCTAATAACCGTTCAGAGCAATAAACAACTTTGGCATGGAAAACTGATAAAGCGATAAACCGGCAAACCTGATTATTATACTGTCCTGGGCAGTTTAAAAGTGATAGTTGTACCTTTGCCAAACTGTGATTCAATATTAATTTCACCGTTATTAATTGACACAAACTGTTTGGAAAGCATAAGTCCGAGTTCCATTCCCGAATCATTAACCGTGGAGCTGAGGGCAATATCCTGTTTAATGTATTGTTCACGGGTATGAGCATCAATACCTGTTCCGGTATCCATTACATGCACCTCAATTTCTTTAGGATTTTCGATATACTCAATAATGATATCATCACCGTTTCGCGCATATTTAATTACAGTTACAAGAATATTCCTGACAACATTTTCAATCATATATTTATCAGCAAATACCATAATCTCGGTATTATCGCTAAACACTTTAAGCATTTTATTTGAAGCGGTTGCGCGAAGCAATTGAATATTCTCCTGCACAACGGTGTTCAAATCAAAAGTTTCCGGATTAAAAGCAATAGAATCCTCGTTCAGCCGGGTCCATGCAACGAGGTTGTCGAGCATGTCAACAGAATTTTCACATGTAGTAGTAATCACTTTAACCTGATCGGTAATTTGTTCTTTATCCATATTATTAATATCAAGAACCAGTTTATAGCCAATAGAAATAATATCTCTAAACGGTTTCTTCAGGTCATTACCAATAATAGAAAATAACTTATTTTTCGAATTGCTTAACTTAGCTAATAATTCCTTTTGTTTATTAAGTTCCATCGTTCGCTGCTCTACCTTGGCATTAAGTCGGATATTCTGACGCCGAGTAAGCGTAACAGAGGTATAATAAAACACCCCGATAAGCACCACCAGAATAATACCGGCAATCACTTTAAAAAGTACCGTTTTATAAAAAGGCGGAATAATAATAACTTTCAGTAATACGGGATTTTCATTCCATTTACCATCATTGTTACTTGCTTTCACCTTAAACACATATGATCCGGGGTTCAGATTAGTGTACGTTACCATGTTCTTATCGGTATTTATCCATTCCTCATCAAGGCCTTCAAGCATATACGAATATTGATTTTTTTCCGGAGTAACAAAATCAAGGGCAGCATACTCAATGGTAAATGAATAGTTTTTATAACTGATTTTAACTTCATCGGTCATGCTAATTGATTTGTTCAGCATAATGCGGTCATTAATTTTATCACCAATTTTAATATTCCGGTTTTGCAGCCACAGGCCGGTGATAACAATGTTAGGGATATTATCGTTATAACGGATATACTCCGGATTAACCACATTAAGTCCATTCTCACCTCTGAAAATCATTTCGCCTGAAACAAGTTTGACTCCAATTCCGCGCGAAAAAGTATAATCATTCAAGCCGTCATTAAAGTCGAAATTATGAAAGGTCTCATTCTGTACATTCAGCATTGAGATACCATAATCAGTAGCCATCCAAAGATTTTTTCGTGAATCGCTAAAAATAGTATATACAGAATTATTGGCCAGTCCGTCGTCAACTGTATAACTGTAAAAACTATTGTCAGTAAGATCCAGGAGTTTCAGCCCTTTATTTGTACCCAGCCACAATTCATCATTTTCTTCCATAAGACAACCATACAGGGTAAACGGATAATGTTGTATTTCAAATGTTTTTGGATTAATACGGTTTGTTACATTATTGTTACCGCATGACCATACAAACCGTTTACTATCCTGGTAAAAAGCAGAAATGGCTCCGCCATGCAGAGCCGTCGAATCATTTTCATCGGCTTTGATCCGATGAAGTTTATCTGTTTTCGGGGAATAAATATATATCGAATTATTATGAATAGAAATCCAGATACTACTATCACGTGCCGCCAGCAGGGCGGACACTTCAGACACCGGTAAATTTTTTATTTTTTTATTCAGGTTAAAATAAGTACCATCAATTGTCGAATAACAAAAAACGCCGGAAAGATATGATCCCATCCAGAGATTATCGGATTGATCGAGGATTGAAATATTAAAATAATCGCTGGTGCCTTGCAATTGAGATTCGAAGGAGAACAATTTCTCAAAACGGTCGGCCACTTCATTGTACCGGCCAATTATGCCATTACGCGTTACCACAAAAATCTGTCCTTTGCTATTTTCAAAAAGTTGCCGGATAGCATTATCACCAAGAGCGCTCTTGCCGCCCGGTTCGGACAGATAATAAAAAAAACGTTTGCCGGCAACATCAAAGCGATTGATGCCTCCACCCCAGGTAGCAATCCATACCCTCTCTTTACGATCCTGCAGAATACCGGTAACATTATTATTTGATAAAGATCCATCATGTCCGGTACTGCTATAACAGGTGAATTTTTCTTTGACCGGGGAATATTTATTCACGCCATTTCCGGTTCCAACCCATATAACCCCTGAACGATCACTAAAAATTGCTTTAACATTATCGTCACATAATGAAGTAAAATCGTTGAGCCGGCTTCTATAATTTTTAAACTGCAAACCTGAATTACCGGTTTCAACTAAATCCAGCCCACTGCCTTCGGTGCCAATCCATATTTGCTGCATACTGCTGCTATGGATCGCGCCAATTTTATTATTTGAGAGAGAGTTCAAACTTTCCGGATTATGCCGGTAACTGATAAATGAGTTAGACCTGCGATTATACAGGCAAATACCACCATTGCGGGTTCCGATAAAAATCTGGTCATTAATTTTTGAGAAAGCATTAATGGCATTATCAATAAGTCCTGAACCATTGTGGGTATGATAATGTTGCCATCTACCGGTAGATAGGGAAAATTTAATAATACCGCTTACCCATGTACACAGCCAATATTCACCTTTAAGACCTTCAAAAAAGAATTTTGGCCCCATCTGACCAATAGACGGTCCGGTAAAATTGGCCGGCAAGCTAATACGGCTAAAATACTTTTTCTGATAATTATATTTTTGAACAGCTCCATCAGTAACAATCCACAGGTTATGACTACTATCCTCGGTGATTGACCAAATCCGGTTAGAATACAAACTATTCGTATCGTTAGAAATAGTTTTAAAACGGGTAAACTTCTCAAATACCGGATCGTAAAGATTGAGTCCTTCGCCATTGGTTCCAACCCATAAATTTTTTCTGCTATCCACAAACAGCACGCTAATGCGATTACTGCTGATCGAGACGCTGTCGGCAGGATTGTGCTGAAACACATCAACACGAAAGCCATTATAACGGTTTAACCCATTGGCAGTCCCAAACCAGATAAAGCCGGTATTATCCTGCACAATAGTAGTGATAACATTTGACGACAGTCCGTCACGTAATGTAATACGTTCAAATTTAATATCCTGAGATAAAATTCTTATGCAGAATATCAAAAAGAATACAACAACAAATAGAATAGCCCTCATAAGTAAAAAGTGAAGATACAGAATAATTAGGAATCTGTACATCTTTAGATAACTTTTTTTTCAGGATCAGAAAAAAGAGAATAAAAAAACACAAGGATATTATCAAAATCAGATGTCGGATTTGACCAGTGTAAAAGTATGATTAAAAATAAAAACCACCACCTGATTGCTGCGGCATAGCGGTCTGGTTCTTCTTCCAGTCCTGAAATAAATCTTCCAGAGAGCGTGATGCAAGGTAATCATTAAGCCGGCTATTAATTACAGACCATAAATTACTTACGGTTTTACGATATGCATTATCATCATTATAATTTTGATTATCGGCAACCGGACCATTAAGACATTCATAAATATCGAGTAATGAAATTTTCTCGGGAGGTTTACTCAAGATATATCCGCCGGCTGATCCTTTCCGCGCATCAACCAAACCGGCAGCCCTAACCTTAGCCACGACACTCTCGAGGTATTTAACCGAAACCTTTTGTTTTTTTAAAATTTCATTGATTTTTACATAACCAAGTCCGTATGATTCGGCCAGATAAATCATAAAAATAAATCCAAGAGTAGTTTTTTCATCTGTTTTCATCCGTAAATATTTTTTAAACAGGTCTGATGCTTGCCCTATTGCTCGACAGAACCCACATGTAATTGACTGTTATCCTGATCAATACCTGTGATATATTTTTCATCCGTGTTTATATTTAGCGAAACTTTACATGTGTGTTTCATAGCAACCTCCCATTGATTCAAAACAATCCCTCTACCGATAAATAACGCTCTCCTGTATCATAGTTAAAAGAAAGGATTTTAGATCCTGCGGGAATCGAAGATATTTTTTTTGATACAGCAGCCAGAGAAGCGCCGGAAGAGATTCCGATCAAAATACCCTCCTCTTTAGCTGCCCTGCGTGTAAATTCAAATGCTTCTTCTTTACTTACAGCAATAGTTCCATCAAGAATTTTAGTATTTAGAATATCAGGAATAAAACCGGCGCCTATTCCCTGTAGCGGATGCCTGTTATGTTCTTTACCGGCAATAACCTGCGACAATTCAGGTTCAACGGCAAACACCTTAATTGCAGGGAATTTTTCTTTTAAGACCTCAGCTACACCTGTAATATGTCCTCCGGTACCAACACCGGTAATCAGATAATCAAACCCACCGGGAAAATCGTTTAAAATTTCCCGTGCTGTCGTTTGACGATGAATCTCGGTATTGGCGGGATTACTAAACTGCATCGGGATCCAAACATTTTTCAACTGCTCCTTCAATTCATTAGCGCGATCAATAGCCCCTTTCATTCCTTTTTCGCCGGGAGTAAGATCAAACTGCGCGCCAAAGATAGCCATCAGTTTACGGCGTTCAACCGACATAGTATCGGGCATCACAAGAATCAATCTGTATCCTTTTACAGCAGCCACCATAGCCAAACCAATACCCGTATTACCGGATGTTGGTTCTACAATAACAGTATCCTTAGCTAATACACCCTTTTTTTCGGCGTCTTCAATCATTGCAAGGGCAATCCGGTCTTTTATGCTTCCCCCCGGATTATTGCGCTCAAGCTTTATCCATACCTCAATGTTATCCGGAAATAGTTTATTTATCCTCACATGAGGAGTATTTCCAATGGTATTAAGAATGTTTGTTGCTTTCATAACAATAAAAATTAATAAATATTACTTTCCAATCTTTTTAGCGGCCTGTTCAAGGTCTTCTTTTATATCGTTAATATGCTCTATGCCAACTGACAGACGTAACAGATTTGGTTCTATACCTGCTGCTGCCTGTTCCTCGACAGATAACTGCTCATGCGTTGTTGTACTGGGATGGATGATCAGCGTTTTTGCATCGCCAATATTGGCCAGATGACTAATCAGGTTTACTTCACTAACAAAGCGGGCTGCTGCTTCGCGTCCACCCTTAATATTAAACGAGAGTACACCACCAAACCCATTTCTGAGATATTTTTTGGCCAAAGTAAAATAAGGTGATGATTCGAGCCCCGGATAGTTAACTTTTTCTACCCAGTTCTGCTTCTCAAGCCAGCGGGCAATCTCAAGGGCATTATCAACGTGGCGTTGTACACGCAGCGACAGGGTTTCGAGTCCTTGTAATAAAAGGAACGAATTAAAGGGACTGATGCTTGTGCCGTAATCACGCAAACCCTCAACCCGTGCCCGGATGATATAAGCGATGTTACCAAAAGGACTGTTACTGCCGAATGTATCCCAGAATTTCAATCCATGATAACCTTCCGATGGCTCGGTGAATTGCGGAAATTTCCCATTGCCCCAGTCGAATCGTCCGCTGTCAACAATAATACCGCCAACCGATGTACCATGTCCTCCAATCCATTTTGTAGCCGACTGGACAACGATATCTGCGCCAAAATCTATAGGTCTGCAGAGATAACCGGCACATCCAAACGTATTATCAACAATAAGCGGTATATTATGCTTATGGGCAATAGATGAGATGGCCTCAAAATCGGGGATATTGAATTTGGGATTACCAACGGTTTCAACATAAAGAGCTTTCGTTCGGCCATCAATCAGACGCTCAAACTCAGCCGGATCATCGCCATTAACAAACCTTACCTGTAAGCCAAGACGACGGAACTGCACCTTGAACTGATTATAGGTTCCACCATAAAGATATGATGTAGAAACAATATTGTCACGTGCCTCGGCAATATTTGTGATCGCGAGAAACTGTGATGCCTGACCAGAAGAGGTAGCAAGAGCGGCAATGCCTCCTTCAAGAGCAGCAACACGCTTCTCGAACACATCGGTTGTGGGATTCATGATACGGGTATAAATATTCCCAAACTCTTTTAATCCAAATAGATTAGCGGCATGTTCCGAATTTTTAAAAAGATAAGAAGTTGTTTGATAGATAGGTACTGCCCTTGACAGTGTTTTTTCATCTACATCCTGACCTGCATGTAGTTGCAGTGTTTCAAAACGATAATTTGTTTTCATAATTTTATTATTTTATTTATTTCCTACATGAAATATAGAAAACAAAAATAATGCGATTTTTTTTAATTCCAAATTATTTCAACCTTTTTTTTTAAAAAAAGATAAATATCATATTTTATCCGGTTGAAATTATAATTATTCAAAAACAAGATAACACCGCTATTTGTTTAAAATTCGGTATTGTGAGCCAGATTTTATATTTTTGGCCTGCGAATCAGCTATTACATTAACCAAGAGGACAATCCCTGATGAAGAAAACGATAAACATAAACGGTAAATCCTATGGTGAAGAACAACTGTTCGTGATTGCCGGCCCGTGTGTTATTGAAGACGACAGTGTAATGCTGAAAACAGCCGACACACTCAAGCAGATAGAATCAAAATATAAGCTCCCGGTGATTTATAAATCATCTTTTCAAAAAGACAACCGGAGTTCGGCCGGATACTATGCGGGGCCGGGAATTGACGCAGGGCTGAAAATCCTTGCACGAATAAAACAAGAATACGGATTCCCTCTCATCACTGATGTACATTATCCCGACCAGATTGACGAAGTAAAATCAGTGGTTGACGTTCTCCAAATACCCGCCTACCAGTGTATGCAAACAACCCTGGTAACGGCAGCAGCCGCCACAGCCAAGGCCATAAATCTTAAACACGGGCAGTTTATAGCGCCAGAGAACATGATCTATCCGGTACGGAAAGTTGAGACACAGAATAATTTCAACATCATGCTCACCGAACGGGGCTATACCTTTGGCTATAACGACCTGATTGTTGACCCTCGCGCCTTTTACCACCTGAATGCCATTGGTTATCCGGTGGTTTTCGATATCACCCATTCGATACGGCGTTATGGTATCCCGAGCGCCAGTCCGGAAGGTGGTTCCCGCCAATACCTAAACACTATTGCACGCGCAGGTGTAGCGGCAGGCATAGACGGACTCTTCATTGAGGTGCACCCCGAACCGGCCAGAGCGCTCTGTGATGCAGCCAGCCAGATGTGCATCACCGATCTGGAAGAATTTATACAACCATTGATAGATTTACACGAAACAGAAAAAAAATACAGAAAACAATAAACCAAAACGTATGGAATTATATCTTGATTCAGCCGACCTGAAAGAAATAGAAGAAGTGTTTAAACTGGGATTTGTTGCCGGACTGACCACGACGCCAACCTTTATGCACCGCGAAGGGATCACCGAGCTTGACAGCACCATTGTAAAAATTTCCAAAATGGTTCCCATGCTGCAGATTGAAGCGCTGGGCAACAATGCCGATGAGATCTGCGCCGAAGCACATCGTTTGCTTAAGCTGGGGCTGGATAAAAAACGCACCGTATTTAAAATCCCGGCATCACTCGAAGCCATGAAAGCCACCAAACGGTTACGTGACGAAGATATTATGGTAAACATCCATCTGGTATATAACCTCCAGCAGGCCTATATGGCGATGGCGGCAGGCGCAAACTATATTTGTATACTCGTAGGCCGCATGCAGGATCAGGGATACAATGCCCTGGAGCTGGTGGAAGAATGTGTCAATGCTGTCAGGTATTATGGCTATAATTCAAAAATAATGTTCTCATCGGTTCGCCACACGCAGCATGTACGCGAATCCATGATGCTTGGCGCCCATACCTGTACCATTCCATGGAAAGTCATGAAACAGCTCACCGAAAATAATTTCACAGCCATTGGTACCGATCAGTTTATTGCTCATACCCGTCTCATCACTATGAAGGTGAAAGATGTGGTACGTAGTGAAAACCCGGTAATCGGGCAAAACAAAAAAGTATCGGATGCATTGGTAAAAATGACTGAATCGGGACTTGGCGCTGTATCCATCGTTGATGAAAATTCGCGGCTTTTGGGCCTGTTTACTGACGGCGATCTGCGCCGGCAGTTGAAAAATGAAGGCGCCGCATTCCTGCAAAAAAACCTGTCGGATTTTAACTTTACCAAAACACCTATAACCATCAGTCCGGATGCTATTCTGCAGGAAGCAGTGAAAATATTCAAGGAAAAACATATTGACAATATTCTAGTAGTAAGCGATGGCAAACCCGCGGGAGTACTCGATATTCAGGATCTTATCAACCTAAACCTCATGGTGTGATCAATGGCCGGCACAACACATAAACCCATTGCTCCAGGTGGTACATTTTTGATATCACAACCCCTGTTTAAAAAAAAGCTCGCCGGCATCAAAGCTTTTATTTTCGACTGGGATGGCGTGTTCAATGCCGGAGAGAAAGGAGAAAATATAACCGGTACTTTTACCGAGAGCGATGCCATGGGCATCAACCTGATGCGCTTTGGTTATCATATAAATCATAAAAACCGCATGCCCTACATGGCTGTTGTCTCTGGCATGAATAATGCATCAGCCGAATTCTTTGTCAGGCGTGAGTATTTTAATGCTTTGTACTCTAATTTTAAAAATAAGCGTGAACCGCTGCAACGTATTTGTGAGCAGCAGGGCATCAAACCGGCTGAAGTGGCCTACTTTTTTGATGATGTGCTGGATATTCCCATCGCCGAACAATGCGGCATACGTATTGTAATCGGGAAAAAGACACCTGTATTTAACGATTACCTTAAAAAGAACAAGCTTTGCGATTACATGACGGCTAATGGCGCTGCGGACTACGCCCTGCGGGAGGCCTGCGAGATGCTCATGCAACAGTATGGCATTTTTGAAGAAGTCATAAGCAAGCGTGTTTTATTTAATGGCCCGTACCTCGAATATTTAGCAACACGTAATACCATAACCCCGGTTTTATACCATTCCTGAAACAAATAATCCTAAATCCCAACTTACATTGGACTATTACATTTGTCCAATCGGAATAATTCATTTAGTTCATCTCTTTGCTGAGACCCCTATTGAATAATTTGGGATAATACCATTTGAAATTATTCCATTTTAATCCGGCACAAAAGAGCAAGCCCGCCTACGCAGCAGCGATAAGCGGGCACTAAAAACCAGATTTTCTCTAAAACGACGGGGGTCTGAACGATTTTCAATCTACACGCGGATCAAGATACGGGTTATCGGGTTTAAGGATTACTCCCTTATCATCAAAATCGAAGAGTGAATATTTTGATGCCTGAATGCGCGCCGGATCGGGGGCTTTACTGTTCCCTGACTTATTCCGCATGTAAGCCGGCACATTTTCCAGTTCATCAATATTCTTTCTCATATTGCTATGGTTGCTTTTGCGGGGCTTAACCGCATTTTGCATTTCTTTAAGCTGATGGAGACGTTCAGCGGCTTTATTATTATCGGGGGCCGCCGCCGGCAATTCATCCGCTACTCTGTGCAAAGGGATAAAGGCCTCATCGGCTGACTGGTCAATGAGTGATACCGTTGCTGGTGATTCCGTTTGCTGTCGCCGGTTCATAATCAGAGGCGAAGATTCAGGCCTGGAAGAAATTGACACACCCGACTGCAGTTCTGGTAACGACGAGCGATCGAAACCGGCAGCGATAATGGTTATTCCAATGGCATTACCCATCTCGGGCTCAGTGCTGATACCCCATATAAAATTAGCATTCTTATCCATTACTGTATGCAGGCGGTTTGTAATATCACTGATCTCGTCGAGCGTAATCTCGTCGGTACCTGAAACAATCTTCAGCAACACCCCTTTTGCGCCTGATATATCATTATAATTGAGCAATGGCGATGAGAGTCCTTCCTCAATCACGCGTTTAGCGCGTCCGTCACCTTCGGCCGTTGCCGAACTCATGAAGGCAATACCGCTTTGTGCAAGGATATTCCGTACATCATTAAAGTCAACATTCAGATGCGCAGGCCGTGTCACAATCTCTGCAATGCCTTTGGCTGCCTTTGTAAGAATCTCATCAGCCAGGGAAAACGACACTGAATATCCGAGGTTACCATACGTTTCACGCAACTTCTCATTGTGGATCACCAGCAGAGCATCTACATTAGGAGCCAGCTCGTTCAGCCCTTCAACGGCTTTATTGATCCGTTGCAATCCTTCAATCTTAAAGGGCATGGTAACAATGCCCACGGTGAGGATTCCTGCTTCCTTGGCAGCCCTTGCTATTACAGGCGCAGCGCCGGTACCTGTGCCTCCGCCCATGCCGGCAGTGATAAAAAGCATATTCGTATCTGCGCCGATAATGCGCATCACTTCCTCAAGATCTTCAATGGCAGCCCGTCGTCCTTCTTTGGGGTCTTTCCCCGCACCCAATCCTTTGAGGCATGTTTTACCAATCTGCACCTTTACATTTACAGGGCTGAGCATGAGAGACTGCTGATCGGTATTGCAAACAATATAATCAACATCATAGATCCCCTGCCGGAACATGTGATTAACCGCATTGGTTCCGCCGCCGCCAACACCAATTACTTTAATTGCTGCAGGTCTGCGTTCAGTCATATCGAAAATTAATTTTTCGTCACTCATGGTATTTCATCTTAAGGGTTTCTTATTTCATTTCAGCATCGTTTTCTTCAAACAACTTACTGGTCGTTTTTGATACCTGATTACGAATCATATCAAAGAAACCACCGCGTACAGTACGTTCTTTACCTTCGTCTGCCTGACGTTGCCGCATCGTATTATTCATATGATAACCCTCAATAATCAGGCCAACAGCCGTTGAATACATCGGATGATTGATGTTGTTATCCATTTCGGCGGCTAAACTTTCTCCCGGGAAACCGATTTTCACATCAAGTCCGGTTTTAAAATTCACCAATTGCGGTAAATCTTTGAGCATGGCACCTCCTCCGGTAAGGACAATACCGGCACCGAGTTTATCATAATAATTAGAATTTTCGAGTTCAAAAATCACAGCATCAAAAATTTCGGACACACGCGCCTGGATTACATGAGCGAGCTGTTTACGGGTGACATATTTTGGCTCGCGTCCGGATAATGCAGGAACAGGGACATTATCGAGGGGCGCCGTATCGCCAAAGGCAGAGCCGTACCGTATCTTGAGCTCTTCGGCCTGTTGCGGCAGAATATTCAGGAATTTACGGATATCTTCAGAAATGACAAATCCGCCAAAGGGACAAACGGCCGTATGCTGAATCACGTTATCGTGATATACGGCAATATCGGTTGTTCCTCCGCCAATATCTACCAGGGCCACGCCAATCTCCTTCTCTTCATCCGTAAGCACGGCACGCGCCGAGGCCAGCGGCTCAAGCACCAGCGAATTAACTCTTAAACCAACACTATTAACGCACCGTTCGATAATACGCGCTGAGGCAACCTCTCCGACCACTACATGAAAATTACCCTCGAGCCGGCGGCCAATCATCCCTGCGGGCTTACGGATGCCAAACTCATTATCCACGATAAAGGTCTGTGGCAAAACATGCAATATCTCCTCCCCTGTTTCAACATTCATCTTATACATTTCGTTAACCAACCGATTCACCTCATCAGTAGTGATAAGCTTCTCGGGATAATCACGATTAATATGTGTGTTATTGCGCACACCACGGATAGTTTCACCTGCGATGCCAACAAAAACATCCGACAAGGCAACGCCCGTTTTCAGTTGCAGCGCTTCAACGGCCGTCTGAATGCTGTACACAGCTTCCTCGATATTCTTCACTTCACCCCTGCGTACTCCACGCGAAGGTGTGGTACTCATGCCACGGATAATAATTTTACCGTTTTCTTTCTTTTCGCCCAACAGGGCTACAATTTTTGTTGTGCCAATATCTATGGCAGCTACAAATGGACTGATTACGTTTTTTGTGTTCATCGTTTTAGTTTTTAGTGCAGACAATCTGGTTTGAAAATTTTACATCTATTTTTTTATATTCATTCCACCCTACAGCAGAAAGCGCTTTGGAATAGAAGGTTTTCAGTTTTTCGAATTTATATTCCATATCATCAACATGGCCAAACGAAATGACATGATTACCGATACGGGGCAGCATATCCATCATGCCACCCGGATAAACATAAATTTGCTGTATCTGCGATGAAAGAAAAGGATCGTCGTAGATATATCTACCCATCCGGTATAAGTCATATAACTGTGTTCTATTTTTCTTCAGCGTATCGGCAGGAATCACTGAGGTATTATTGATAACAGGAATATTAGCAGGAATAAAGCCATTGACTACAGGCACATGCGAAGTATATTTATGAGACAAAGGAAGAATCTTCCCGTTGTAATCAATATAGTAACTCTGGCCATTGTTACAAATAATCCGGATAACAGGCCTGCGTTGGACAACATCAATGATCAGAATACCATCAACAGTACAATACGCCTCAACAGAAGCCACAGGGGGAAATTCACGGATGAGTTGTTCAATAATCAGCGTATTGATCTGCTCAACCGGATAACCTAGCGATTTAATGCCGTGTGTTTCCATTAATGATACCACATCACCGCGAGTGATGAAGCGGTTAAGCGCGCTGTCGCAGATATGGATATCCAGCTTACTGCACACCAGCTTCCTGCTCTCAACAGAGACAAAACTGATAATAAGCACCAGGTAAAACAAAATTACCCCAGCTACTGCCAACCGTTTAACGATTTGCCAAATCATTTCCCTATTTTCCGGTTTGTTTTTCAAATTGCTGTTTTATCGGTTTGGAAATTTTATCTATGTTTCCTGCGCCAAAAGTAACGAGCAGCTCAGGTTTCAGTTTAAGCACGCACTTCAACACATCATTCTTCGTACAAGTATATTTAGATTTTATTTTCATACGGCGGATAATCATCTCCGATGTTACACCCGGAATTGCCACTTCACGTGCAGGGTAAATATCGAGAACAATACATTCGTCAAGCAGGTCAAGACTGGCGGCAAAATCATCGGCAAAATCGCGGGTTCGTGAGTAGAGATGCGGTTGAAAGATGCCCGTAATACGCTTTTTAGGGAACAGTTCACGGATTGATTCAATACTCGCCTTCAATTCCACAGGATGATGAGCATAATCATCAATCATAATCAAATCTTTTGTTTTCAGGATAACATCAAATCTGCGCTTCACACCCTGATAACTTTTAACAGCTTTACGGATATCTCGGACACCGGCACCGGCAAAGAGAGATGCAGCAATTGCGCCAACAGCATTTTCAACATTGATACGACCAGGCAATCCGAGCTCAAGTGAATCAATTGATTTTTTTGCTGAAACAAAATCAAATACATACAGTCCGTCTTTTACCTTAATCTTATCGGCATAAAAATCGGCTGTTTTATCAGTAATCGAATAGGTAAAAGTTTTGATTTGTTTATTATGCACCTTAAGGTCAATACCTTTTTTATAGATCAGCACACCATCCTTTTTTATCTGATCCACAAAATCGGTAAAAGATTTTTTCACCTCAGCCAGTGATCCGAAAATATCGAGATGATCGGCATCAACAGCAGTAACAACAGCAATCTGTGGATACAGCGAAAGAAAAGAGCGGTCATACTCATCAGCTTCGGCAACAATATAATCAGTTTTTCTTTTTGTCAGCAGCAGGTTAGTATCATAGTTTTTAGATATACCTCCCAGAAATGCCAGTGTTTGCTTGCCAGCAGTTTTCAGGATATGTGCAACCAGGGTTGTGGTTGTTGTTTTACCATGTGTTCCGGCAATAGCAATAGTATCTTTATCCTTAGCAATCAGTCCGAGCGCATGCGCCCGTTTATAGATGCTATATCCATTCTTCATAAAATATATCAGCTCCGAATGGCTGTTGGAGATAGCGGGAGTAAAGATAACCAGTGTAGAATCCTTCAGTGACTTTTTCTTAAAATCAGGAGGGATAAAAGCGATATCATCTCTGTAATGAATATCAATACCTTCTTTTTCAAGCGCTTTTGTAAGGTCGGAGGGTGTGCGGTCGAAACCGGCCACTGTTTTTCCGGCAGCCACAAAATAGCGTGCCAGCGCACTCATTCCGATTCCCCCGATACCAATCAGGTAAACCTGTGTTAAATCATGTATGCTCATAATGTATAGTATTTAAAATTATATTGGCTATCCGACCTGCAGAATCAGGAGTGGCGAGCCGTTTTATATTAGTAGATAATACTTCCTGTTTATCGGCATTGCCCAGCAGATCGAATGCAGCCGGTATCAACAATTTTTTAGCTGCATGATCGGGAATCATAATAGCCGCATCCTTATCGGTCAGGGCGCGGGCATTTTTGGTCTGATGATCTTCGGCAACATTGGGCGAAGGCACCAAAATCACCGGCTTACCCACAAGACATAATTCCGATATTGAAATAGCGCCGGCGCGCGAAATAATCACATCGGCAGCAGCATAGGCCATTTCCATAGATGTAATAAAATCAACAATTTTAAGATTGCGGGTATTAACCGAAGCTGTTTTTGCGATCATCTCTTTGTAATACAGTTTTCCGGTTTGCCAGAGGATACCTGTATCGTGCTGATCAAACCTCGCGATATGAGCCAGCACACTATCATTGAGCATACGTGATCCGAGACTGCCGCCGGTGAGTACAATAATTTTACTGCAATGACTAAGTCCGAAAAATCGAAGCGCCTCTTCTTTACTGATCTGCGATTGAATCATTGCCTTTCGTAGCGGATTTCCGGTATATACAATTTTTTTACCGGGGAAATAGCGCTGCATTCCCTCATATGCCACACATATTGCTGTGGCTCTACGAGCGAGCATACGGTTAGCTAACCCGGCGTATGAATTTTGTTCCTGAATGATAACCGGTATTCCACGGCGGGCAGCAACACGCAATACCGGGTAACTTGCATATCCACCAACACCGATAGCAATATCCGGATTAAATGAATCAATAATTTCTTCGGCTTTCTTCAAACTCATGTAGAGTTTATATAGAAAGGCAAAATTCTCAATGGTAAATTTTCGCTTAATGCCAGCAACAGGGAGCCCGACAATCCGGAAACCGGCAGCAGCTACTTTTTCCATTTCCATTCGGCCTTCGGCACCAACAAATAAAATTTCGGCATCGGGTTTAATTGCTTTGACAGATTCGGCAATGGCAATAGCCGGAAAGATATGGCCGCCGGTACCACCGCCGCTGATAATAATATGTTCGTTTTTATTCTTCATCTGTATTTTGTAAACTATCGGTATTCAATATTGTATTATCCGTTTCTGTCTCATCAAGCTGACGGCTCACCGATAGAATAATCCCGAGAGCCACGCCACTAAATAGAATTGACGAACCACCCATACTTAAAAATGGTAATGTTTGTCCGGTTACCGGCAACAGATTAACAGCCACCGCCATATTTACCATGGCCTGAAATACAAGCATAACCGCCAGGCCGAACGTAAGGAATGCAGGAAATGTACGGTTGCATTTACGCACAATAACACCGGCTCTGAATAAAATAAACAAATAAAGAGAAAGAACCGCAATAGCGCCGAACAAACCGTATTCTTCAATAATTATCGCATAAATAAAATCGGAGTAAGGATGTGGCAAAAAGTTACGTTGAACACTGTTACCAGGTCCTTTACCTGTAATACCACCGGTAGCTATGGCAATTTTAGCCTGAACGGCCTGAAAATTCTCCTCTTCGTCACCGTTTACGAACGATTCGACACGGTGTTTCCACGTTGCCACACGGCTATTGGATGTTGTATGCATCAAAAAAAAGACAGCGATGGCAAGCATCACAACAAATACAAGCAGCAACAGCAACAGATAACGAATACTGGCACGTCCAACAAACATCAACAGCAGTGCAGTAGCAAAAAGAAGCGCGGCAGTAGAAAAATTCGAAGGCAGGATAAGCAAACAAATAATAACCACAGGAATAATCAAGGGTAAAAATCCCTGTTTAAAATCATCCATTACCTCCTGCTTGAGAGACAAAACACGCGCAAGATAGGTGATCAGTGCAAACTTGGCAAAGTCCGATGTCTGAACAGTAACACCGAGTCCGGGCAGTGTAATCCAGCGGCTGGCCTCGTTCAGTGTAGTACCCATCACCAGCGTAAACAGCAACAGGGGCACCGACAATACGAGCAAAATCTGCGAAAGCGGCGAATAGATACGATAGGGCAAATGATGCACAACAAAAATGATAAACAAACCCACGGCAAGTAAAAAGGAATGACGAATAAGATAATACACCGTGTTCCCGTGCTGATACTTATAAGCCAGGGTACCAGTGGAGCTGTACACAGCCAGCAGAGAGATAACTGAAAGGGCAAAAACGACAGCCCAAATCACCTTATCCCCTTTTAAATAGGTTGTTTTTATCTGCTCCATATTCTTTTCTCAAAGATTACGCACACATTCTTTAAACTGACGACCGCGGTCTTCATAATTTTCAAACAAGTCAAAACTGGCACAACAGGGCGAAAGCAATACAATATCTCCGCGCTGCGCTAGTTGGAACGATTTACGCACTGCATCGCTCATTGTTGTTGTTTCGATGATTAGTGGCACCATATCTTTAAAGTGTTGAATAATTTTTGAATTATCTTTGCCGAGACAAACAATTGCTTTCACCTTGCTGCGCACCAGATCAGACAATTCCGAATAGTCGTTACCTTTATCCACGCCACCTACAATCCATACAACCGGCTTATCCATACATTCGAGCGCAAACCAGGCCGAGTTGACATTCGTTGCTTTTGAGTCGTTGATGAACTCCACTTCACGAATTTTCAAAAAACGCTCCAGCCGGTGCTCAACATCCTGAAATTGCCTGAGAGATTCCCGAATCGTTTCATTGCTGATATCTTCGATCATTGCTGCTATTCCGGCAGCCATCGAATTGCAGACATTATGCCTGCCTTTAAGCGATAGTTCGTCTATTGTCATAACAATCGGATTTATAGGATGATTAATTATTACACGTTTTTTTTCAAGATATGCTGCCATTTTTTCTTTACGGGACAAAGAAAACGGCATACACCGTGCCTGAATGTTGTAGCCCGATAAATATTTTGAAATCACCTCATCATCAGCAAAAAAAATAAAATGGTCAGCAGGAGTAAGATTATTAACAATCCGGAATTTAGAGCGGATGTAGTTTTCGAAATCATAATTATACCGGTCGAGATGGTCGGGAGTAATATTCAGCAAAATGGCTGTTTCGGCCCTGAACTGATACATATCGTCAAGTTGAAAACTACTGAGTTCAATCACATAACAGGAATGCTCGGCCTCGGCAACCATCCGTGCAAAACTTTTTCCGACATTACCTGCCAGTCCCACATTTATTCCGGCAGTTTTAAGAATATGATAAATCAGAGAAGTGGTTGTTGTTTTTCCATTGCTGCCTGTGATACATATTTTTCGTGCCTGTGTATATCGTCCGGCAAACTCAATTTCGGAAATAACAGGTATTTTCAATTCGCGGATCTTTTGAATCAGAGGCGCCTTTTCGGGGATGCCCGGACTTTTAATAATTTCTGTTGCATTCAGTATCTTTGATTCAGTATGCATTCCTTCTTCAAAATCCACTTTCAGTTCCTTCAGTTCGGTGCGGTATTTATCTTTAATTGCACCACTATCCGAAACAAAAACATCAAAACCCTTCATCAACGCTAATTTAGCCGCGCCTGTACCGCTTTCGCCTGCTCCAAGTATAACTATACGATGACTCATCCGTTAACGTATTTTAAGTGTAATGATTGTAATCACTGCCAACAGAACACCAACAATCATAAAACGTGTAACAATCTTTGGTTCAGTATAACCTGCAAGCTGATAATGATGATGCAGGGGAGCCATTCGAAAAATTCTTCTACCTTCACCATATTTAAACCGGGTATATTTAAAGTACATAACCTGAATCAGGATAGAAACACTTTCGACCAAAAATATTCCGCAGAGAATAGGGATAAGCAGTTCTTTGCGAATGATGATAGCATAAACAGCGATAATACCGCCAAGAGCCAAACTGCCGGTATCGCCCATGAATATCTGCGCCGGATAAGAGTTATACCAGAAAAACCCAATGGTAGCACCAATAAAAGCGCTGATAAAGATTACCAGTTCACCGGTATAGGGAATATACATAATATTGAGATAATCGGCATAAATCAGATTACCGGACACATAGGCAAAAACGCCAAGTGTTGCACCAATAATGGCAGATGAGCCGGCAGCCAGTCCATCCAGCCCATCCGTAACATTCGCTCCGTTTGAAACAGCAACAATAATCACAATCACGGCAATAAAAAATACAGCCCACGCCCATTTTTGCGATTGCTCTTCTCCGAGGAAAGAAACCAGAGCAGCATAATCACCTTCATTATTTTTAAAAAAAGGAATCGTTGTTTTGGTTGACTTTGAGTCCTTTGTGATATAATGTTTACGGTTGATGATTTTACGTTGTCCATCCGGATTTTCAACCACGATCTGAGAATCGCCCACATACCGCATTTCGCGGATCACCACTCCGTCAGAAAAATACAAGGTCAGCCCCACAATCAATCCCAGCCCTATTTGTCCCATTACTTTAAATTTACCGGCAAGACCTTCTTTATTCTTTTTAAATATCTTAATATAATCATCTATAAAACCCACCATACCCAACCACACTGTAGTTATTAGCATAAGGATAATATAGATATTATTAAGCTCAGCACAGAGTAAAACCGGAATAATAATGGAGGCGAGAATAATAATTCCTCCCATACTTGGAGTTTGTGACTTAAGTTTCTCACCTTCCAGGCCTAATGCTCTGATATTATCATTCACCTGCATCTCCTTCAGATAATTGATTATCCGTTTACCGATAATCAGCGAGATGATCAGCGATAACAATATTGCTAAAGCCGATCTGAAAGATATATACTGAAAAACACCAGCTCCCGGAAAATCCAGTGTATCGAGATAATTAAACAGGTAATACAGCATACATTTAATTTTTATTGATATTAAAAAATAAAGTCACTTCTTCTTTATCATCAAAATGATGTTTAATACCATTCACTTCCTGATAATTTTCATGTCCCTTGCCGGCAATAAGCACCAAATCGCCGGAAACAGCGAGCGACAATGCCGTTCTAATTGCTTCGCGTCTATTGCTGATGACAAGCACTTTGAATGCATCCCGTTCATCAACGCCGCTGCGCATGTCCTTCAGGATATCATCGGGATTTTCGAACCGGGGATTATCCGAGGTAAGAATCACCTTATCGCTCATACGAACAGCGATTCTGGCCATCACAGGCCTTTTCAGCTTGTCACGGTTACCACCGGCTCCCACCACGGTAATAATTTTCGATTTACGCTCACGTGCCAGATGCTGAATAGTGTCAAGCACATTTTCGAGAGCATCGGGTGTATGCGCATAGTCAATAATGGCTGTAACACCATTCAATGAGGTCAGATAGTCGAAACGGCCGCTAACCGGGGTAAGCATACTGATAATCTGCAGAACATCTTCGGGCTGCATCCCCAGGGCAACAGCACAGGAATATACAGCCAGCAAATTGTATCCATTGAAGCCACCAATAAAATGCGTCCACACATCGCGGCCATCAATTTTCATCTGCATACCCTGCAGATGCGATTCGATAATGCGTCCCATATGATCGGCCTGACATTTGAGAGCATACGAAATAACCTTGGCGCGAGTGTTTTGCACCATTACCCTGCCATGCCGGTCATCATCGTTGATCACAACCAACGCCCCGGCCGGTAAAGAGTCAAAAAATAATTTCTTTGCTCTGATATATTGATCAAAACTGCCATGATAGTCAAGATGATCATGTGTAATATTGGTAAATACTCCTGCCTTAAAAGTTAATCCTTCGATACGCCGCTGAACGGCCGCATGCGAACTAACTTCCATAAAGCAGTATGTGCAACCTGTTTGTACCATTTCATTCAGCAAGCAGTTAAGCTGAATAATATCAGGCGTGGTATGCGTTGCTTCCGACATTTTATCATTTATATAATTGGCTACGGTAGAAAGCAATCCGCATGAATATCCGGCCGCGCGAAATAACTTATACAATAATGTTGCAGTTGTTGTTTTACCATTTGTTCCCGTTACACCGGTAAGGATTATTTTGGACGATGGATCGTTAAAGAAATTTTTTGCAGCCAAAGCAAGGCCGGAAACCGAATCCTTTACTACAATAAACGGAACAACAAGATCAGTTGAATGAGGCATTTCTTCACACATTATAGCTGCTGCTCCTCCGGTGATGGCCTGAGCGATAAAATTATGCCCATTGGATTGAGTACCGCGCAGAGCAACAAAAAGATTTCCCTTTCGAACGGTTCGCGAATCAGAAGACAAACCACTGATAATCGTATCTATATTACCATGTACCGTACAATTTAACCCATTCAATATATCACTCAACATCTTCATATTATCCCAGATTCAGAATAATTTTCTCACCTTTAACAATCCGTTTGCCCGGTTCGAGCGATTGTCCTCTCACTACGCCAAAACCACTAATAATAACCCGCAGGCCGGCATTTTCCAAGATATACAGAGCATCTTTTACGCCCATCCCTTTAACATTCGGCACAAGACCATTATATACATTCAGATTATCCATTTCAATTTCATTCTTTGCTGGCTGAGCCGATATCCAGTTTGAATAGATATGATTCCTCTTACTGGGAATCTTTAAAAATGCCAGTGCCTTGTCGGTATCATTTCTATTTCCGGGTAATATTGTTGGCAGTGATTGAGTAATTTCACCTGAACGGCGTGTAATCAAAGGATGGAGATCAGGACTGGTAGCAAATATTTTATCACTGATTTCTTTAAACACAGGACCAGCCACAATATTAGCATAATAGACATGCTTTGAAGGAGCATTGATAACAACAATACATGAATAACGCGGTTTATCGGCAGGAAAATATCCGGCAAACGAGGCCTGATAACTGATTCCTTTATCATTTCTATATCCGTATTTGCGATTAGCCACTTGTGCTGTACCTGTTTTTCCTGCAATCTTATAATTACAGTTTTTCAGATTAACCGCCGTCCCGTTTTCAACAACACCTTCGAGCATTTCGCGTGCTCTGGCAATTGTTGAGCGTGATGCAATGGATGAAACAATTACCTCAGGAGCAGAGTATACAGATGGCAGTCCGTGAAAACGGATCTCTTTTACAAAGCGCGGCTTCATCATTCTGCCATTATTCGCAACGGCATTATAAATAGTGAGTATCTGAAGTGGTGTAAGCTGAACCTCATATCCGAATGAAATCATTGGCAACGAAATACCGGACCAATAACGATCACCCGGATACTTAACATGAGGTTTACCTTCGCCCTGTATCTCCAAACCAAGGGGCTCCTGTACTTTCATACTATAAATACGATCAATAAACTGACGTTCACGTCCCTTATAATACCGGGTAATAATTTTAGAAACAGCCACATTGGAAGAAACTTCAAAGGCCTGCTTAACGGATATCCTGCCATATCCCTCTTCCTTGGTATCTTCAACGATATGATTATAAAACCGGACTTTCCCTTTTCCTGCATCAATGGTATCGTTCAGATGAATATATCCATCTTCAAGAGCTACCATCAGCGACAATAGTTTAAATGTAGATCCCGGCTCAGTACTCTCGCCTATAGCATAATTATACGATTCGTGGTAAGCGCCTTGTTCGTCTCTTTCAAGATTAGCAATTGCACGGATTTCGCCTGTTGCCACTTCCATTACCACCGCGCAGCCATGATGAGCTTCGTGTTTCTGTAGCTGCTTAAGGAGAGCGTTTTCGGCCACATCCTGCAGATTAATATCAATGGTAGTAACGATGTCCATACCGTCTTTGGGTTCCACCTCATCTTTACTACCCACCTGCATCCAGGTATTACCGCTAATCCGTCGCATTAAACGCATACCATTTGTTCCCTTCAGGTAGGTGTCAAACGAACCCTCTACCCCGACAGCAATTTTCCCTACCTGCTCATCACTGGCCGTATATCCGATAGTGCGGCCGGCAAGCATGGATCCATACGGATAAATTCGCCGGCTCTTCTTTTCGGCAATCAGTCCGCCTTTGTATCTTCCGGAGCGGAAAATCGGAAACGATTTTACCATTTGCAATTCATGATGTGTAGCATTACGCTGGAGCAGCAGGTAACGGTTTCCTTTACGGCGTGCATCAACCAGCATAGCGCGGTATTGCGCTGCTGTTTTATCCTTGAAAAGTTTGGATAAACATAACGACAATGAATCAACTTTGCAGGCAAACAGTTCGCGGGAAATCTGGTCGTTCGCCATATCGGCCCGGATATCATACAGTGGTATGGAAGTGGCAAGCAAACGGCCATGCACGTCAAGAATATCACCCCGATTAGCTTCAATAACCTCGTTTTTCAACGTCAGTTTCTGTGCCTGTGCCTTCCACTTATCCGCTTCAATAAACTGCAAAAAAATAACACGCCCAATAATGATCAGGGCAAAAAAAGCGATGCAAAAGTAAATCACTGCTACCCGCCATATAATATCCTGCTTTAATGATATTTTGTTTGAATCACTCATTTTTCATCTGCAATAATTTTTCGTGGAGGGACCACCGATTCTTTTAGATCCAATCCTTTACGACCAATCAGATTAATCAATGCCGACCGTTTGCTGCTATCGGTAAGTTCAGCAGCCGATGAAATGGCCTCTGCCCTCAATTCACGCACCTGATTTTCGAGCCGTGTGGCCTGCCGCACAAGTTTTTCGGCATGATAACGGTTAGCAATATACAAAATGGCCAATAAGGCCACTAAAACAAAAAAAGGTATCTGGCTAGTAATAGCATCGGAGGTCAGCACTCTCCCGTCTACAAATTCGCGGATAGTTGTTTTCTTCGGAGATTTTTTTTCCGGCTTCTCGTCAATAAACTCTATGCGCTCCTTTGTCATTTTTTTTCAATTATGTTGTGCTGCTCTCATCTTTGCCGACCGCGCTCTGCTGTTACGGCTTATTTCCCTGTCATCGGGCACTATGGGTTTAGTAAAAACAGGACTAAATGGAACACTTACATTACCATACAGGTCCTTCTCCGGTTGGCCGTCAAACTGTCCGTAACGAATATAATTCTTAACCAATTTATCTTCAAGAGAATGATAGGAGATGATCACCATACGGCCTCCGGGAATAATCATCTCTGCTGCCTGAATAAGCAAATCCTTTAATGCGGTAAGTTCATGATTAACTGCAATGCGTAAGGCCTGGAAAACCTGTGCCAAAAATTTATTTTCAGCCGCACGCGGGGTAACCGGCTTTAAACATTCAACCAGTTGGCCAGCAGTATTAATAGGGGTTATGGCCCTCATTTGTTCTATAAGAGATGTGATTTTTCCGGCTTGCCTAAGTTCACCGTAATTACGAAATATTTCTTTTAATTCGTTACTCCCGGCAGTATTGAGTATGGCTGCTGCAGTAAGTGTTGCCCCGGTATTCATACGCATATCGAGTGTCTCATCAAACCGAAAAGAAAATCCGCGGGACGGGGTATCGAACTGATGCCATGAAACGCCGAGATCGGCCACCAGTCCGTTTATCTTTTCTATTCCCATGTACCGCAAAAAATTCTTCATATATCTGAAGTTATGTTGTACAAACTGAAACTTCTCATCTTGTATACAATTCTGTGCTGAAGCTGCATCCTGATCAAATCCGATCAGCCGGCCCTTGGTACTTAACTGTCGCAGTATTTCCCATGAGTGTCCGCCACCGCCAAATGTGGCATCAACATAAATACCATCAGGGTCAATCTTCAGCGCTTCAATACATTGTTGTAAAAGAACTGGTTTATGGTATACTGTCATACCATATTATTTAAAGGCCCGTTACCCATTATCTTTTCAGCCAGATCGGCAAACGACTGCTCGCTTATACCCATCTTATCATACTGTTCGGCCGGCCATAGTTCTATGCGGCTATCCTGTCCGGCAAGTACAATATCTTTCGCAATGCCCACCTCGTCAAGTAGACGTTTTGGAATCAACAGACGGTTGCTGGAATCTAATTCTAACTCGGCCATACCCCGGTAAAAGCCACGTAAAAATTCGTTGTGTTCCTTTTTATATGGATTAATTTTCGACCGGATTATCTTATTTTGTATCTCCCACTCGTCCATCGGATATAGCACCAGACACTTCTCAAATATATCTTTCTTAGCTACGAAACGATCACCGGCTTCCTTTGCCAATTGTTTCTTGAACACCGCCGGCAGCATTAATCTGCCCTTGGAATCAAGCTTACAGTGATAATCGCCTATAAATGTTGTCATATCGTGCTGACTGTTATTCGATTGTAAATATAGTACTTTATTCCCATTTTCCTCCACTTTTTCCCACTTTTCCCCACTTTTGTTAATAACTTTTTTCTACAGACCGTAAAAAAATAGCCACAACCCTTATCAATACAGGGACACAAAAGAACTGTTGAGCAGCAATTATAAACAGTTATCTTTGCACCAATAAACAGACGAACATGGAAATCAACAAACCTGCAGTTATTGATATCGAAAAAGTAATTGGCAACAAGAACCCGCGGTTGCTAAAGATTTTGCCCCGTTTTGTTCTGAATTACATTAAACGCACGATACATCAAGACGAGATCAATCATGTACTAACAAAGTTTCATACCGATTACGGAGTGACCTTCGTTAACAATACGCTAACGGAATTGGGGTTCAGTTATCAGGTCAGAGGTGCCGAACATCTGAATCGTCCTGGCCGGCTGATAATTACAGCCAATCATCCGCTGGGCGGGCTCGATGGGTTGATGCTAATGAGTGCGGCGGCACGATACCACCATGAAGTGAAATTTATTGTAAACGACCTGCTGATGAATCTGGCCAACCTGGCTCCTCTGTTTATTCCGGTAAATAAGCATGGCAGCCAGAGTATTGAATATGCCCGCAAGATTGAAGAGGCCTATGCTTCCAATGCCGTGATACTCAATTTTCCGGCCGGGCTATGCTCGCGGAAAATCAGGGGCAAAATCACCGATCTGGAATGGAAAAAAAATTTTATTGATAAGGCAGTACGCTACCAGCGGGATATCATACCAGTTTTTGTTGAAGGCCACAATTCAGATTTCTTTTATAATCTGGCCAACATCCGGAAGATGATAGGAATAAAAGCCAATATAGAAATGTTCTATCTGCCGCATGAGATGTTCAGACAAAAATCCAAAACCATCACCTTTTATTTCGGGCAAGCCATACCCTGGCAAACATTCGATAAACGCTATACTCATCAACAGTGGACAATGAAAATACGCAACCATGTATATAGATTAAAAGATGATTACATGAAAATTTTTGATCCTGCCGTTTAGTCAGCACCGCATCATTTCAACAGGAGAGCCGGGTACAGCCCGGAGAACAAAATCAAAAGTATTAAGCGTAGTGCACAGATAAAAATCCCGTTCGGGCGCGTACGCCTGCTTCACGGGATCAAAAAAACGGCTGCCCGATCCCCTGCGGAGTATTTCTCGGAGAGATTCGAAAGAAGGCGGCTGCCCGGTTAATGAATCGCGTATATATTCAGCGCAAAAAGTATCCTCATCGGTAGGATATTGTGCTGCATAACCCATACAAACCAACGACAGGCGGCGAGGCGATTTGTTGCGGATATAACTGATTACCGCGCCGATATTGACAAAACTACCGGTAATAATCTCATCGGCATGCACCGCATGTACCACACCCTGTGTGCCACTGCTCGTGGTATGGATAACAGTTGTGCCGGCAAAAGGGAAATGCTCAATCTGTGTTGGTGAATTAGCAAAATCAAAACCTTCGGGCATCTGCTCATTCCGCTCACCAATTAATACAGATGCCGGATTCTGCTGTTTGAGACGGTACGCCTCATTGATATCGCCCACGCAATAGAGATGCGCCGGATTGTCGCGCATGATATAGCAGGCCGTGGTAAAAGCCCTGAAAACATCAATCACCACTGTTAATCCCCGCGCATTACGAGCTCCTTCAATCAGATGTAAAATTTCAATTTCCATAAACAGAGGTAAAAATAAGCAAATGCATCATAATATATGGTAAATACTGTACATTCTGGTCTTAGCTCGCTGAAACCCTTATGTCCTTTAAAACAAAAAACAAAGCCAATAATCGCATTTGCCATATTAAACCAAATCTTCTATCTTTGAATAAATAACAGTATTATTATTAAACACACAAAATGAAGAACTACATAACCCTGCCGGCCGATAAGGCCTACAAACTGCTGAACAACGGCGCAATCATTATGGTTGCCACCCGTGACGCTCAAAAACAACCAAACCTGACACCCATTGCATGGCACTGCCCTGTTGATTATGAACCGGTAACCCGGCTGCTTTTTGTTTGTGACAAAAAGCATAAGTGCTTTATAAATATCCTGTTGGCAAAAAAATTTGTTATTGTTCTTCCTCATGCTTCTCAAAGCCAACTGGTGAAGGATATGGGCAGTGTATCGGGACATAAAGCAGACAAGCTGAAAAAATTTAACACAAAAACATTTCCTTCTGCAAAGTATAAATATTCAATCCCCGAAGGATGTGTCGGATATATTGAATGTAAGCTTGAAAAAATCGTTTCGGAAAAATACGTGGGCATTGTTTTTGGCCGGGCTGTATCGGCAGGTGTGGCACGAACAGCATTTAAAGACCGCCTGCTGGTTAATAAAGCAGCCGGAAAAACACTCCATTACCTGGGCAGTAAATTATTTTACCAACCCGGCGATAAATTGATTACATAATTATTGGTTTAATTAATACCATAAAGAATGATGATAATTAAAAAAACGCTGACAACAAATTTACCATTCACCGCTTTATGAATCTGGCTATTGACATCGGCAATACAACAAGCAAAGCAGGTGTATTCAACAACGATACACTGGTTGAACAGTTCCGGCTCACAGACAATCCCTACGATGAAATCACGATAGCCGTGAAAAAATATCACGTGAAAAACATGATTTATTGTACTGTAAGAGAAAAAATACACGAACGGTTGATCCGAGATTTATCAGATCGAGGACTGTTTATAACCCTTCTGGATCAACGCTTACCTGTTCCTTTAAAGAATCTATATGCCACACCCGACACCTTAGGATATGACCGGTTGGCGGCTGCTGCCGGCGGCTGGGCATTATCGCCCGCAAAAAACATCCTGATCATTGATGCGGGCACAGCCATAACATACGATTTTGTAACCGCACAAGCCGAATTCACCGGAGGGAATATTTCACCCGGCATCCAACTTCGATACAAGGCACTGAACGAGTACACCGGCAAGCTCCCGCTACTTCAGCCGACAATGGAATATCCCGAATCGGGCAACAACACTATTTCCGCCATAACAGCCGGAGTTCAAACCGGCATCCTGTTCGAAATGGAACAATATATTCTTCGATTCACAGGGAAATATCCGGGACTGACCATCTATCTTACAGGCGGCGATGCCAAATATTTTGAAAAACCATTAAAAAATCGCATCTTTGCAGAACCAAACTTAGTTCTAATTGGTTTAAACAATATTCTGAACTATAACCTGAATGAAAAAACTATTTAGCATTATTTTCTGTAGTTTAGTGTTTCTCACTTCACATGGGCAAAATTCATACAGTCCTTACTCATCATACGGATTAGGCGACATCGTGCGCAAAGGATTTGGCCAAAGCAGAAGCATGGGTGGTATTTCGGCCGGCTTACGAACCTATAACCAGATTAATTATCTGAACCCTGCCTCGTATACCGAACAGGATACTCATTCGTTTATGCTTGACGTAGGACTTGCCGGATACCTCACTGATTACCGCTCGGATGAATACCATTATACCAGCCGCAATCTCAGTTTTAACAGCATAGCCCTCGGATTCCCGGTAACGCGATGGTGGAAATCAGGGATTGGTCTTGTGCCCTACAGTCGCGTCGGATACAATATCCTGACTACACAACAAATGATTGATCTTGAAGTTGAAAATTATTTTCTTGGTCAGGGCGGAGTCAATCAATTTTATCTCGGTAATGCCATTGAGCTGTTTAAAAAAATATCTATCGGTTGTAATATCAATTATCTGTTTGGCTATATTGAGCAATCGCAGACTGTAGATTTTAACAACACCTCGTATCATAATCTGGTTGTCAGAGATAAAAAATACATTAAGGACTTTACTGCCACCACGGGCATCCAATATCACGACAAACTAAGCAGTAAATACAGCTATACAGCCGGTATCAGTTACGATTTCAGGAACCGGTTGTACGGGCTTCGCAGCCGTTTCATCGAAAGCTATATCAATGCCAATAATACACGGATTAGCGACACAATGGTAAACACCGACAATGAATCATATACGCTTGATGTGCCACATTCGATCTCTGCCGGATTTACACTTGAATTGAAAGATAAACTGACAGCAGGCATTGACTACTCCGGACAGTTCTGGGATCAATCATCATCCCCGCTTTTTGCCGCATTTACCAACAGTAATACCTATCATGGCGGGATAGAATGGATTCCCGAGAAATACGCCTTCAGAAGCTATTATAAACGTATCCGATATCGCACAGGTTTTTATTATTCAAACACTTATCTGACCATTCAAAACACTCAGTTAAACGACCAGGGATTCAGTTTCGGATTGGGATTTCCATTTAAATTCTCTCAGTCATTATTTGGAATTACATACGAAACCGGCGTTCGCGGAACAATATCGAACGGATTAGTGCGTGAAAACTATAATCTCTTCAGTATTCATTTCACCTTTTACGATTTCTGGTTTTACAGACCTAAAATTGACTAATTGCTCATGACTGGATTTTTTTCCAAGATAGCAATCTGCTCCTGCATATTTTTATTCGTTGCAGTCAGCAGTTACAGCGACACAACCGACTGCCTGAAATACCGCACCATGTATATTGAGTTTCATAAACAAAAACAATACCAGCGCGCCTATCTCGCATGGCAGTCGGCCTTCAGCTTCTGCCCGCATACGGTTGAACTGCTTACCGACGGAACATCAAAAATTCTTCCGGCGCTTATACATGCAGCATCCGACAGCATACGGTACAATAAACTAACCGATAGTATTTTTCTGATTTACGACCTTATCATAAAAAAACCGGGACAAGCTGCTGCCGCATCCGCATGGGCCAACAAGGGAATAGATATACTCCGGTACCGGAAACCGGATAAAGAAGAGTGGCTAAAAGCAAATCACTGTTTCGAAAACTCTTTTGCTTTAGATAAAAACCAATCCTGGCCGGTAAAAACAGCATATCTGAACACCATGGTCAAACTCAATGAATGCGGAATAAAGCAACCGGCAGACATTCTAAATTGTTACCTGAAGATTGCCGGAAACGGTAATCCTATAACCTCATCCGGTGAAACAACTATTGAGATTGATCATATTTTTTCGAAAGCGCATATCTCTTGTGATACAATCAATGCTTACTTTCTATCCCTTCTCAGCCGTAAAAAAAACGACAGCTATTCTGCATCTGTTGCAATCCGGGCACTCCGCACGGGAGGATGCGATACATTTCCCGCTTTTCTCATTGCTGCCGAGATACTCCATGCATCCAACCCCATGGCTTCATCAGCGCTCAATCTTGCAGAGATAAACATGCAAAAAGCGAGATACAAATCAGCGGTTAGTCGTCTGAAAGAAGCTGTATTACTCTCTAATGACAGTACTTTTCAACTAAACTGTCAGTTGCAGATAGCCCGGTTGCTCAGCGAAAAGATCCCGGACCACGAGGCAGCACGCGAAGCAGTATTACAGGCCATAGCCCTCAATCCTTTATCCGGTGAGTCATATATGGTACTTGCGGCAGTGTATGCTTCAACGGTAAACTGTACGGATGATGAACTGCAAAAACGATCGGTGTACTGGCTTGCCACTGATGCCTATCAGAGAGCTGCTGAGATTGATCCAGGACTGAAAGCAGTAACCGAAAAAAAAATCGGAGAACTCATTTTAAACTATCCTGATAAACATACGGTTGCTATATATGGTTACCGGGAAGGACAAGAATATACCGTGGGCTGCTGGATTAACCGAAAAACAACTGTACGTGAAAAAAAATAATCTTCTGTACGGACTTTTATATGCCGTGGTTCTTATTATTCTGTCCGGTTGTGAAAACGATATCGAAAAGATTAAAATCGTTACCCGAAAAGAGGAACTGGCCGACCTGACAATGGAGAATGCTATACTGACATACACCGATACCTCAAAAATCAAAGCAAAGATTTATGCAAAAAAACTCAAGCGCTTTTCATTAGAAAAAAATCCGCACACCGAATTTCCTGAAGGAGCAAAAGTTGAGTTTTATAATGAACATGAATCAGTGAGCTCGGTTATCTCGGCTGACTACGCCATCTATTTCGAAGAAAAAGAACTTTGGGAAGGAAAAGGGAATGTAGTAGCAGTAAATGATAAAGGAGAACAACTGAATACCGAGCATATCTTTTGGGATATGAAAACGGAAAAAATTTATTCCGAAAAATATTCGAAAATAACTACTGCCGATGGTGTTTTCACCGGTAAAAAAGGATTTGATGCAGAACAGGATTTTTCAAAATGGCGATTAAAGGGTTCAGAGGGCATTGTGAATGTTAAAGACGAAAATCAATAACTTATGAATAAAAATATCAATGGCATCTTTAAATTTATCTGGCTGGCCATGACAGTTCTGTGCCTGCTGGCGGCAGTACATCAAACAATACATCAGGGCTTTTCTCACAGTTATATGTTTTTTATTATGACTGCTCTTTGCTTGATTATGTACCTGTTGCGCCGCTTTAATAAACCGGTATCGGAATAACACCTTAGTACACCATTCCTTCGCTGCCTGTTAAAAAAAATTAACATTGCTAAAAAAAACACATGACACGCTCACTGACCATTTTAACTGTTCTGGCTATTTTAGCCGGATGTAATAAAACAAACAGGATTGAACTGAGCATCCCTGATACGGGCTGGCAATTATGGCCAGATACTGCTGCAATATGGAGAAAAGACAAACTATTTTTGCCGGGCGAGTTTCATCTTGACCAATTACCGGTTAACGCTCCAACCTGCGGTTGGGATGCATTATCATCAGTCGGCATACCTGTCCGGCTTCCTTCAACTGTTGAACAGCACTTCTGGGGAAAACTATCAAAACGCCCGTATAAAAATGATGAATACTACTATGCCTTATATGATACGTCATTGATGAACGGCAACTACGAGGGTGTTTCGTGGTGGTCAAAAGAGATCTACATCCCCCGTGAGTTTACCGGAAAAACGGTTGACCTCTTCATCCGCGGTGCCCGCCAACGCGCTGAGGTCTATCTGAACCGGCAATTAATCGGGTACAGCATGATTGAAGAAGTATCGTTCACCTGTGATGCTACACCGGCCATTATCCCAGGTCGCAAGAATCTGCTTGCTATCCGTATTACTAATCCCGGCGGACGACTTGACTGGATTGATAATCTCGTGACCACATGGGATAGTGTTTTTTTTCAGCGTTCACACGGTTTTGGCGGACTCGACAGGGGAATGGTACTCCGTGCGCATGATCAGCTTTTTATCAGCGACTTGTATGTTCTAAATACTCCAAACCCTAAACGTATCAATGCATACGCACAGGTAACAAACCGTACTGCAGCAGAAGTACGAGGCAACATTGAATTCAGAATACTTACCACCGACCAGCAAATCTGCGAAAAAGTTAGTGTTCCATTCAATATTAAGCCAGGAGAAAAAGAAACCATTCAAACAGCATTAGAATACAAAGACGCTATTACATGGTCAGACAAATCACCTAAACTATACACCATGAAAGCTGTCCTTTCTTCCTCAGCCGGCAATTATTCCGATGAGCAGAAACGCATGTTTGGCTTTCGCTGGTTTGCTCCCGATGGTATTGGCAGTAATGCTGTATTACGGCTGAATGGTGAACGGGTACGTCTCGTATCAGCCATCAGTTGGGGCTTCTGGGGTTTAAACGGACTCTTTCCTACTCCTGAACTGGCACTGAAAGAAGTAACTGCAGCTAAAACCCTTGGGCTTAACTGCATTCAGTTCCATCGTAATCCGGGAAAAACAGAGGTACTTGATGCACAGGACAATCTTGGTCTCTACCGGTATATGGAACCAGGCGGTGGCATGACCGGCTTACTAAATATCAATGAACTGGAAAAAGGATTGCCGGGATATGACTCGTTAACCGGAGAACCAAATTTGTTTGCCTTTCGTTACATGGAAGAAAAAATTCTGGGTATGATGCGCGACCACCGCTCCCACCCTTCACTGCTGATGTATTGTGTGCAAAACGAGATGAACGACCCTGATCTTCGCAATCCACGTATTGATCATCTATTCAGAAAAATGCAGGCCACTGACCCCAGCCGTGTAATCATTCTTACCTCCGGCGTACCACCCACCAATCAGCAATGGGTTAAACCATACAACGACACTTTATTTAAGGATGACGGCACCGGCTATTCGGGATGGTTCGATAAACATACGGTCGGTGGTCCGGGTGTATGGCAGGATGCGCTTTACACTCATCCCGACTCATTCACACACCGGTCAGTAAATCAAAAAGAAATCGTATGCTGGGGTGAGATGCTCGGTTCGGCATGCCCCGATAACCACCAGTTAATGATTAATCAATTAAAACATACACCGGGCAGTTACGATTATGCAGACCATACAGCAATACTGACCGGCTATTCCAACTTCATCAATAAATGGCGCTTCAATTCCGGCTTTCCAACCCCTTCGGCTCTCTTTGAACAGATCGGCACAAAATGCTACGATTTCTGGGGACGGGTAATTGAAACATCTAAGCTGGCCGAAGCAAATGATTTCCTTGTAATCAGCGGATGGGAATCAACTACCATCGAAAACCATTCGGGCCTGGTAGATAATCTGCGCAATTTCAAAGCAGATGTATCTCTGATGAACCAGCGCCTGCAGCCCTTGCGGCCGGTATTCAAACCACGTACCATTATTGCTGAAGCAGGAAAAACCCTTGCTTTCGATATTTTTCTCATCAATGAAACGCGGCAACCGGTAACCGGTAAATTAGTTCTGCAATGTATTTCTCCTTCAGGAAAGAAAAGCATAACCGGCACATTCAGTATCCCTTCATTTGTGAAAGACAAATTTGTTTATTCCCTGGCAACTAACGCAACTACTGAACCCTTAACTGAAGAAGGAATGTACAGATTTCGTTTGACCCTTAATAACAGTTGGGAACACAGCATCGAAGAATCGGTATTGGTTATTCATCCTGCCGGCCAGATTGCTTCCATCCCAATGCCCGTTGCAGTGCTCACCGATTGTGATTCGGCTGTGATTGCAGGACTGGAAAAACTCGGGATCAAGGCAGAACCATATAACCAAACTAAAAAATACGGTATACTGATCACAGGTTCGCTGATCCGTTACGGTTCGCGATTTCAGATTGATGATCCGACACAAGATATCCTGAACACAGATGATGACATTCTGTATCATGATGCCTCAACATATGGCTATCCTTTCCCTTACAATGAACTGGAATATTATATCCGTGACATAAAAGCAACCGAAGCAAAAGTAACCTTATACATGGCTGATATTGGCCGAAACCCAACGATTAATGTAAAAATCAATGGCATCAAAGTGCTGGACAAATTCAATATCCGCAAAGAGGCAGGAGGAAGATACACAGCTATACAACGAGTGTTTACTGTTCCGGTTAAAAATGGAGTCATTGACATTGATCCGGGATACCGGTCGTCTATTTGCGCAATACTCATTGAAACGCCGGATACAGTGATGGCAATAAACTGCGGCGGAAAAACCTATACAGACAAGACCGGCCGTGTGTGGCATGAATACCATGAGTCCCCCTTAATTAACAAAGAAATAATCGAGGCCGTCCGGAACGGGATGAACCTGCTCGTTCTCCCACGCAGCAACGATGCAGCCGATGAATACGCCAGAGTACTGGCCAATGCCGGTGCATTCAGCTATTCCGGGCACATTGGCGGTACACGTGCCTCGTGGATGGGCGCATGGGTATTCAACAGGCACCACCCCATTTTTTACAGCATGCCTGTAAATACTGTGCTGGGAAGCTATTACCAGTTAACTATTGACGGCGGTGATGGTTTATTTGTTGATGGCAACAATGTTGTAGTTGCTGCCGGATGCAGCCGCGACCACGATCCTGCTGTTGGCGCTACCTGTTTTACCAGCACCCTGGGCAAAGGAAAAATTGTATTCAATGCTTTACCCGGATTAATCAATGCTTTACAGGATAATCCAAAACAAATTCATCCGTTGGCAGGAAAAAAAATTGTAACTAACTCGCTCCGGTTATTAGCAAAATAATATTATACCATTTGAAATTATAATTTAGTCCAAATGTCGTCCATATAATACCGATGTCATTAAACTATTACAATTATCCAATCGGTATTAGTTCAAATTATTCAGTCGAGTTGATTCAACTGCAAAACGCTCCTGAAGATCAATCCTTCAACAATAACAACTTTTCGGAAAATCTATCCTGTAACGATTTATCAACGGATAAAATTAAGAAACTCGTTGCGCCGGCCGGCTGTGAATTTATTTTCGCGCAATAAATAGCCAAATGATGAGACGCCGCGGGGATACCAATAACCAATCCATGAAGTAGCCCCATCGCTTTTAATACCGTCGTTATAGCAATAATAATGATTCTTATTCCACCGATAAGCATAACCTGCAGATGAATTATTTACTCCGAAATAATAGGAACCAATCACATCGGTTACCATAATTTTACTAAACCATGTACCTCCTTCACCGGATGATATCTTTATTCCATAAGGAGCAGTACTAATCTTCAGCGCTTTTTTATAGGTTTCGGCCAAAGCAGGAATAACCGACTGCAAAACATCCGACTTCATATCAGCCAGAGCGGTGAACCATAATCCATCACACAAAGTCACTGATTGCTGATCCCATCCGGGAAAGGTTGTGTCAAGCGAACAAGGAATATATCCGTACCGTTTAAAGGCAGTATTCAGCAGATGAGCAATTTTTTGAGCTTCGGCCGTATATTTTGCATGCTGTCGCAAACGCAATGATTCATTGTTTATACAACCGGTTTCATAACCCATATCCTTACCATCCTGAGCATTTTTTATATCAATCAGTTCCTGCTCACTTTTATTTTTATTTGCCAATACAGCAAACATTTCTGCAGCAGCCAAATAAGCTGTCATCTGCTTCACACCGATAAATACATTTTCCGGAGAACGTTTTAATACATCAGCGTTATCAAATGTTGACCATCCCATACCCTTATCTGCAATGCCACTACCATCGGTATCCCTGTTCATCACCGAATATAACAATATATCAACCATACCCAGATGCGTCTTCGTATAAGCATCATCGCCGGTGAGCTTCCAGTACCAGTAAAGCAATAATGTGAAATTACAATTTTCTTCAACAGCCATGTGCGGACCGAACCAGTAATCAGAAGTAATAGACAAAAAGGGCTGATCACCAACATCATGATAAATAAAAGGCCCGTACTCTGAAGCGGTCATCCCTTCTTTATGCGGTTTTCCATAACTATTAGTACCCCTGTCGACTTCCTTCCGGGCAACATAATCACTCCATTGGTCGAGTTGCAGTTGCAGTCGCCATGGGGCAAACAAGGCCATCAGTTCCGTTTCATAGGCGACATCAACGGTGCTCAGATGCCTGAAGCGTCCTTCCGCAAGGTAAAAACGCGGCTGATGTTTTGCATCAGTCAGAAAGAATGCATTCGCCATATCAGACCTGAAACTTAGTGATACCAACCACTTTTCTTCAGGTAAGATTTTCGAACGGGTTAGCAGGTTCTCAAATTTACCTGAACGATCGAGGTTAATCACAGCATTTTGCCGGGCATATTGCAACACATCTTTCAACGATTTCCAATACCTTGTATAATAAAACTGCAAAGCCAGATTGTATTTATTATCATACATTACCTGACCCGCATAATGCGTTGCATAAATCAATGTATCAGAAAAAATGTTTTTACCGGCAGATGTAAATTCTTTTTCCAGTCCGTTAAAACCCGAAATCCAGAAATGCTTATGACCGTTCCGGAGGCCGGCTAGTACCAGTTTGTTATCAACCGATGAGTTATCACGAAAATAGGCAACATCTGTTGATGATTCATACATCCAGAATTTTGCGCCAAGAAGATTATCAGGCATGGTCAATAATTTTTTTATACCTGTCCGGATTTTACCACGAACCGGTTTGGATGATGACACAGAGGTAATCAAATAGAAGGCGGGTGATATCTGCACTTTTATATTCACGGTATCAGAAAGAGAAGCAGAGGGCGTAAACGGTGAAACGATTTGGGCTGTAACCTTACTACCATCATCTGTTTCGCCGGTAAGGACAATGCATGTTAGTCCCGGGATCATCTGTTGATTTTTCAGATATTTATATCCCCTGGGAGGACTACAGGTCCGGAAACAATAATTACCGGTGGCTGTCTCAATGCCAATCAATAATTCGCTAAACTCATCTTCGTCATAGCCAAGCGCACCGGTATGAATACCATTATCGCGAAACACAGGCGATAAGGTAAAACGGCTTCCAAGCCGTGAATTCAAGACGGTAAGAACGGTCTGGTCATTAAGGGGTGTTGCCGGTATCTGCGGATCAACAGGAAAAGAGCCGGCAGCAATTGTCATCTGAATAATGACCACTGCTATCGCTGTAATAGAAAACTTTCTCATACATGATATTTAAGTACCGCCAAAATAGCAGAATAAAACGTGAATACAATAATTTCAGTTAAAAAAAATTCACCTGATGTCCTGAACATCTCTGATAACTTGTTTCCATCGCTGTTCATCCATTTTAGCGCCCATCACTTCAATGACATTTCCGCCAAGGATAGCGCCGGCACGGGCACAGTCTGCAAGCGGCCAATCCCGGGTGAGTCCATAAATAAACCCTGCTGCATACAAATCGCCGGCGCCGGTAGTGTCAATGGGTTTCACTTTAATAGCTTCGGCTTTGCAAATACTGTTTTTGTGAACAATTAAAGAACCGTTACCTCCCAGCTTAACAACAGAAATATCACATAAGTTGCCAATAATTTCAGCAGCTTCAGCCGGTTCTTTGGTTGTGAATGCTCTGGCCTCATCCTCGTTGGCAAACACAATATCAACATATTGAGCGATCATTTCATGCAGAAAATCCCTGTTTGATTCTACCACATTGTAACTGGCCATATCCAGTGATATTGTCAAATGATTCTCCTTTGCAATCCTCAACGCCTTTTCAAGCAATGCATGGTTTTGTACCAGATAGCCCTCAACATGAAAGTATTGATGATTGCGAAATGTTTCCGGCTTCAGATCTATATCGTTCAGTTCAACAGCAGCCCCGAGATAAGTGGCAAATGTCCGCTCTGAATCAGGACTTACCAGAGCAACGGCCCGGCCCGTAGGCGTTTGACTGAACAATAATTGCGGACTGATGGTGTTTTCTTTCATATCGTTCCGGAAGAAATCACCCAGTTGGTCATTTCCTGTTTTTCCGATATATGTAGTTGAGATACCCAATTTAGCAAGCCCGTGAATGGTATTGGCAGCGCTGCCACCCGATTGTTGATACCGTTCGAGATGCGCTGTATATTTTAAAATTGTATCGCTGGCAGCGAGATCAACCAACTGCATACTACCTTTTGCCAGGTGAAATTTTTGTAATACCCCATCATCCGGCAGTCGTACAAGAATATCTACCAGTGCATTACCAATGGCGAGAACCGTTGCCATAAGACCTAAAGTTTAAATGCCTTCTTCAGATGATCAACATAGTCGAGTTTCTCCCATGTAAAGGTTTCATAAACCTTTTTCTTTCCGTTTACATCCATAGTTTTCTTCCCCGGCTTGCGACCCATATGGCCATAGGAAGCTGACTCTTCAAATATAGGATTGCGCAATCCGAGCCGTTTAATAAACAATGCCGGACGCATATCAAACATTTCGTTCACTACAGCAGAAATCCGTTCGTCACTGCCCACCTTTGAGGTGCCAAATGTTTTCACATTCAAACTAACCGGTTTAGCAACACCAATAGCATAAGCAACCTGAATCTGAACTTCGGAAGCAATACCTGCTGCAACAAGATTTTTCGCAATATGACGTGCTGCATAGGCAGCCGAACGGTCAACCTTTGATGAATCTTTTCCTGAAAATGCTCCGCCACCATGCGCGCCACGGCCTCCATAGGTGTCAACAATAATCTTACGACCCGTAAGACCTGTATCGCCATGAGGACCTCCGATTACAAATTTTCCGGTTGGATTAACAAAATATTTGATTGAACCAGTAAAAAGATTCTGTATTGATTTGGAATAAGTTGCTTTAACACGCGGTATTAAAATATTTACAATATCAGAATAAATCTTTTTCTGCATCTTATGCTCTGCATCAAAGTCATCATGCTGTGTTGAGACAACGATGGTATCAATTTTTTCAGGTCTGTTGTTTTTATCATAACGCACAGTAACCTGCGATTTTGAATCGGGAGCAAGATATTTCATCACTTTCCCTTCCCTTCTGATGGCCGCCAATTCTAATAAAATACGATGCGCCATATCAATGGTCAACGGCATGTAGTTATTGGTTTCATTAACGGCATATCCAAACATCATACCCTGGTCGCCTGCGCCCTGATCTTCTTCTTTTAATCGCTCTACGCCCTGGCGTATGTCAGATGACTGTTCGTGCAAAGCATTAAGAATACCGCAGGATTCGGCTTCAAACTTATACGATGATTTTGTATAACCAATCCGCTTAATAACATCCCTGACAATTTGCTGTACATCAATGGTGGCTTTGGTTTTAATTTCACCGCCAACAACAACAAGCCCTGTTGTAGCAAATGTTTCGCATGCACACTTGGACCCCGGATCACGCGCCAGAATGGCGTCCAATACTGCATCGCTAATCTGGTCGCATACTTTATCCGGATGGCCTTCGGAAACTGATTCTGATGTAAATAAATAGGACATATACGTCTGTTTTATGAATTATTAATTAAATGATTCTAATACCTGTAATGGTCGGGTTTATACGGTCCGTCTGCAGGAACACCAATATATTCGGCTTGTTCGGCGGTAAGACGTGTTAACTTGGCGCCTAACTGTTCAAGATGCAAACGGGCAACTTCTTCATCCAGCTTTTTAGATAAACGATACACGCCAACTTTATAACTATTTGTCCACAAATCAATCTGAGCAAGCGTTTGGTTGGAGAATGAATTACTCATAACAAAAGATGGATGTCCGGTAGCGCAACCCAGATTAACCAATCGTCCTTCGGCCAGCAGATAAATCGCATTTCCTTTCGGGAAAGTATATTTATCAACCTGAGGTTTGATATTTGTATGTTTTATTCCCGGATAGCTAACCAGTTTATCAACCTGAATTTCGCTGTCGAAATGGCCAATATTACATACAATTGACTGATCTTTCATCTGCGACATGTGCTCGATGGTGATTACATCCTTATTTCCGGTAGTAGTAACAAAAATGTTTCCTTCTTTTACAGCATCTTCCATTGTTGTTACTTCAAAACCCTCCATTGCGGCCTGCAGTGCGCATATCGGATCAATTTCAGTAACCAGAACACGCGCGCCGTACGAACGCATTGATTTTGCACAACCCTTACCCACATCGCCATAGCCCAAAACAACAACCACCTTGCCGGCAATCATTACATCGGTGGCACGCTTTATGCCATCAGCCAACGATTCACGGCATCCATACAAATTATCAAATTTCGATTTGGTTACCGAATCATTTACATTAATTGCAGGCACAAGTAATTCACCTTTCTCCATCATCTGGTAAAGACGATGAACACCGGTAGTCGTTTCTTCTGAGATTCCTTTAAGTTCTTTAACAAAACTATGCCATTTCGCCGGATCTGTTTTGAGCGTATTTTGTATCTGATCGAGAATTATTTTTTCTTCCTTGTTTGATGCTGTACGATTTAAAAACGAAGGATCATTCTCTGCCTTAAAACCCCAATGAATAAGCAATGTAGCATCACCGCCATCATCAACAATAAGATTTGGTCCTTTACCGCCGGGAAAAGTCAGCGCCTTATCGGTACACCACCAATATTCCTCAAGCGTTTCACCTTTCCATGCGAAAACCGGAATCCCTGCATGAGCAATTGCTGCAGCTGCATGATCCTGTGTGGAAAAAATATTACAACTGGCCCAACGAACATCGGCACCTAAATCAACGAGCGTTTCAATAAGTACTGCCGTTTGAATGGTCATGTGCAGAGAGCCGGTAATCCGTGCGCCCTTCAATGGTTTTTGTTTCGAAAACTGATTGCGGATAGCCATTAAGCCCGGCATCTCCTTTTCGGCAATTTCAATTTCCTTACGGCCAAAATCTGCCAGTCCAATATCTTTCACTTTAAAATCGGTCATTACACTCTTTTTTGTTGCTGTTTCCATAAAAGAGACTAATTATATAACGTAATTAATTAATAAATAAGATGCAAAGGTAAATTTTTTTTCTGAACCGATTACTAAACTTCATAATTAAGGTTCTGTTGCAGCCATTTCTCTGTTTCAGAGATAGTTAAATTAAGACGACGGGCATAATCCTCAACCTGGTCGCGGCTAATCTTTCCAACATCATAGTACATGGATGAGGGGTGAGCGAAGTAAAAACCACTTACCGAACTGGCAGGAACCATCATAAACGATTCGGTAAGCCGGATACCGGTTCTAGCCGTTGCCTGAAGGATATTAAAAAGCACTTTTTTATCGAGATGGCATGGGCAAGTCGGATAACCGGGAGCCGGCCTGATGCCGGAATATTTTTCAGCCAGCATTTCCCGGATGCCGATTTTTTCGTCGGGCTGGTAACCCCATAATGTTGTACGTACCTCGTGGTGTAGCGCTTCAGCAAAGGCCTCGGCTAACCGGTCGGCCAATAATTCGAGCATAATAGCATTATAATCATCGCCTGAATATTTGTATTCTTTAATATAATTTTCAAGATCAAGACCGGTTGTTACTGCAAATGCGCCAATATAGTCGGCCACACCGGTTGAGGCAGGGGCAATAAAATCAGAGAGCGCATAATATACATCACTCCTTTCTTTTAACATCTGCTGGCGAAGTGTTGGCAATAGGGCCAATGGTTTTTCCCGCTTCTCATCGGAGTAAATAATAATATCGTTATCCACCGTATTGGCCGGATAAAAACCGACGACTCCAACCGGTTTAATAATTTTTTCAGCCGCAATCTCATCAAGCATGGAAAGCGCATCGTCAAACAGTTTTTTTGCTTCGCCGGCAGTATCAGCATTTTCGAGTATTGCAGGATAAGTCCCTTTAATATCCCATCCATGAAAAAAATAAGTCCAGTCAATAAACTCCCGTAATTTTTCAATGGTATAACTAACGGTTTGCGATCCGGTAAAAGTTGGACGCACCGGCTGTATTGCTTTCCAGTCGCAGGTAAACCGCCGCACATTCGCATCGGAGTAAGAAAGAAAATTACGTCCTGCTTTCCGTTCCTGATGTTTTTGACGAAGGATTTCCTGATTTTCTTTTGCTTTCCGGATGTATTCATCTTTCCCTGCACTCATTAATTCACTTAAAGCAGGAATACTGCGTGAAGCATCAGGAATATGCAGAGTTAAACCGGAATACTCCGGCGCCACTTTAACAGCCGTATGAATAGCCGAAGTGGTTGCACCGCCCAGCAACAGGGGTATAGACAAATTACGCTGTTCCATTTCACGCGCTACATCCACCATCTCATCAAGTGATGGAGTAATAAGCCCGCTAAGCCCAAGCACATCGGGATTTTCATCCTCAATGGCCTGCATAATCTTATCTTTAGGGACCATCACGCCCAGATCAATAATTTCGTAATTATTGCAACCCATTACCACCGAGACAATATTTTTTCCGATATCGTGTACATCGCCTTTAACAGTTGCAATTAAAATTTTCCCTTTGGCTGCAGGCAATCCGGCTTTCTTACCTTCTTCAATGAAAGGCAATAAATAAGCAACCGCCTTTTTCATGACACGCGCGCTCTTCACAACCTGAGGTAAAAACATTTTCCCTGATCCGAAAAGTTCTCCCACCATGTTCATGCCATCCATCAGCGGACCTTCAATTATCTTTATGGGCTGATCAAATTCTTTCCGGATCTCTTCAATATCTTTCTCAATAAATTCGTCAATACCCTTTACTAAAGCATGATGAATACGACTCATCACATCCTGTTTGCGCCAGTTATCTTTACGCTCGCCTTTTTTTCCTTCGCCCTTGATTACATCGGCAAAAGCCATAAGCCGTTCTGTTGCGTCATCACGCCGGTTAAACAGAACATCTTCCGTGGCCTCCAACAAATCTTTCGGGATATTATCATAAACATCAAGCATCTCTGGATTGACAATGCCCATCGTTAAACCGGCATTCACAGCATGAAAAAGAAATGCTGAATGCATGGCTTCCCGGATAGTATTATTTCCACGAAAGGCAAATGAAACATTACTGATTCCACCGCTGATCAGACAACCGGGATACGTATCGCGAATCCATTGTACCGAACGGAAAAAGTCAACAGCATAATTTTTATGCTCTTCAATACCTGTACCTACCGTAAGAACATTAGGATCAAGAATGATCTCTTCGGGTGCAAACTTCAACTCGTCAATAAGAATGGCACAAGCCCTTGTAAATATTTCTTTGCGGCGCTCAAAATTTTCGGCCTGTCCCTTTTCGTCAAAAGCCATCACAACAACAGCAGCGCCAAAACGGCGTACAATTTTTGCCCGTTGCCGGAATGCCTCTTCACCTTCTTTCAAACTGATTGAATTCACAACCGATTTGCCCTGCAAGCATTTAAGTCCGGCAATGAGTACGTCAAATTTAGATGAATCAACCATCACCGGAACTTTAGCAATATCGGGTTCGGCAGCAAGAAGATTAATAAATCTGGGCATCACATCCACAGCATCAATCATTGCCTCATCAAGACATACATCAATCATCTGAGCTCCACCTTCTACCTGCTGTCGGGCAACAGAAAGCGCCTCCTCATATTTTTCCTCTTTAATCAGTGCAGCAAATTTTTTCGAGCCGGTAACATTCGTGCGTTCACCAACATTGATAAAATTACTGCCGCTTCCGATCACCAGTGGTTCTAATCCGGTAAACACCGGCCGGTTGACCATCTGGCGTATTTGCCTTGGTTTATATTTAATTGCCTTATCGGCTATGGCCCTGATGTGTGCAGGTGTACTTCCGCAACATCCGCCAATAATATTAACGATTGCCTTTTTAAAATACAACTCTGCCTGCGCCGCCATTTCTTTGGCCGACTGATCATAACCGCCAAAAGCATTCGGCAGTCCCGCATTGGGATGAGCACTAACATATACAGGACATCGCTGACTCAGCAACTCAAGATAGGACGTAAGCTTATCGGCGCCAAGCGAACAGTTTAATCCAACCGAAAGTAACGGAAAATGCAACACCGAATGAAGAAATGCTTCAATGGTCTGTCCCGACAGCGTGCGTCCTGAAGCATCGGTAACTGTAACCGATATCATCACCGGCGTACGTTTTCCGGTTTCTTCGAACAACTCATCGAGTGCATAAAGGCCTGCCTTGGCGTTCAGCGTATCAAAAACCGTCTCCAGCATCAGCAAATCAACCCCACCATCAATAAGCCCCCGCGCCTGCTCCTTATAACATACAGCAAGCTGATCAAAAGTGATGCTCCGGAAACCAGGATTTGAAACATCCGGACTAATCGAAGCCGTTTTATTGGTTGGCCCCATAGTTCCAATCACCATCCGCGGCTTATCCGGTGTTTTTTCATTATATTGTTTTACGGCCTTACGGGCCAAACGTGCCGACTCAAAATTCATTACATATACCATATCTTCAAGCCCATAGTCGGATTGTGACACAATATTCGCATTGAAGGTATTTGTTTCAATCAGATCGGCGCCTGCCTCAAGATACTGAAGGTGGATGGACTCAATAATATCCGGCCGGGTAATGGTAAGTACCTCATTGTTTCCTTTAATATCAATATGATGATTCTTAAAACGCTCGCCACGATAATCGGCTTCAGTAAGATTAAAGGTTTGAATCATTGTGCCCATAGCACCATCAAGCACAAGAATTTTATTACCCATTAACTCTTTAATTATCATTTTTATTCGGATAAGGAGGACAAAAATACACTTTATTTGTGTCCTGTGCAAGACAGTAAAAAGCCGCACAAGTAACAATTCAACCTATAACTATTCTTCTTAGAAAAAAACGTAATTTTATTTTCTAAAAAAACAACCAACAGCAAGGATGAAAAAAAACGACATTTCGATACACCGGTTCAAAATAGAAGACCTGGAGGAAGTAGCCCGGTTAATCCACACTACGATACAGACAGTATATCCAGGTTATTATCCACCGGCCGTAATTGACTATTTTTTAGATTATCATAACAAACAAGCCATAAAACAAAGGGCCGAAAACGGCTTTACCATTATATGCAGGAAAAACAAAACAATCACAGCCACTGCAAGTCTTACCGGTGATACAATTTACGGAATGTACGTCCTTCCTCAATACAGCGGGAAAGGTATAGGCAAACGGCTGATCGGAATTATTGAAAAAAAAGCGTTAAATCAGAAAATCAATTTGCTTAAACTCCATGCCACACCGGGATCGAGATCTTTTTACCTGAAGATGGGATACCAGATAGTAAATGAGGATTCAATGCTGGTGGGCGCCGACCGGCTATACTATACCAACATGGAAAAAAAACTAATGTAACAATTCACTCTGCCAACCGGAGCTCATCCAGAGCAGTACTAATCATTTTAATGACTGTCTCATCCAGCGACACATTTGCAGCAGCGGCATTTTCTATGGCCTGACGGGCATCACGCGCGCCGGCGATAGCAGTTGTTATTCCGGGCTGATGAAAAGTCCATGCCAAAACAAGCTGACTGAGCGTAATATTTTTTTGAGCGGCAATCGGAATAATCTTATCAAGAAAAGCATTGATTTTCTCTACGTTCTCCGGTTTATAGAAATGACTGACAGAACGGCTATCCCCTTCGGCAAAGGTATGTCCGGGAGTAAATTTCCGGGTCAAAATACCTCGTTGTAACGGACTGTAAGCCAAAATAGCGATGTTACGGTTGATGCACAGCGGTATAAGATCATTTTCAATCTCACGACGAAGCATACTGTATGGCGCCTGGTTGGATGCAATAACAGCACAATCGGCGGCTCTCGCTGTGAGGTCAGCAGGAAAATTGCTGACCCCGGCCGCCCTGATCATTCCCTTTTCTTTTAATCGCTCAAACGCTTCCATTGTCTCTTCAACCGGCGTTTTAGTGTCGGGCCAATGAACCTGATAAAGATCAATATAATCAGTTTTCAGCCGTTTTAAACTTAATTCGCACTCATACATCACACTCTCTCTGGCTGCATATTTATAAAGCCGAATTTTTTTACCATTATTATCCGTTGTTTCAAAATAAAAAGTGCCATCCGCACTATCCCACCGCAAACCGCATTTTGTGAATATCTGTACCTTGTGCCGCATACCGCTTACTGCTTCACCAATAAGTTGTTCGCTCAGTCCGAAACCATAAACAGCAGCAGTATCAATAGCAGTTATACCATTGCTTACCGATGCGCGTATTGCCTCAATCGAACGCAAAGCATCCGTACCACCCCACATCCAGCCACCAATGGCCCATGCGCCAAATGTTACAACAGGCACTTTAATACCGCTTGTGCCAAGCATCCTTTGCTCCATACCGTTTACCGTGGAAAATTTCCAAACAAACGATGAATGAAACGATGAATGTTGTGAATACCCTTTACCGGATTGGAGAACATCATAATACACTCACCTTCTATCAACGTTACTCCGGGTTCATTAACTGTTACCCAGCCCGCGCCCGGCTGAATCCAGAAATTTTTAATTCCTTTCTTCAATGCGCTGTCAACAATACCATGCGTTGCTGCCGCTGGGGTAACCAGCACCATGTGAGTAATCCCACCGGGCAGTTCGTCAACACTATGATAACACTTCACCGTATCAATGCTGTCGGTATTCGGATTTATTGGCAATACCTCATATCCTCTTTGGCGCAATGTTGAAAAAACCAAATATCCCATTTTCCCCTTATCCCGCGATACACCGGCAACAGCAAGTTTCTTTGCAGCAAGAAACTGCTCAATCTCTTTTAATGTAACTTTTTTTTTCATCTTATTAACATTTGTTTTTTAAAAAAAAGACAGAATAGTACATATATCTAAAATTAATATATTAGTATTTGTAAAAATATGTTAGTTTTATCATGTATAATATTAAATCTATTATGTATAACTTAACAATAATTAACCCCATTTATACAATTAATATCAAAGACACAAAGAGTATCTCTGAGAATACAAACAGCAGAACCATCCCGTCAAATCGTAACAATAACGAGTAAATATACAAAACTTATATTTATCTATATTTTTGGCTGGTGGATAGATTATATGCGATACTTATAATTTAGTCCACATACCACAACGTATAATAACATTTTAATGATTATATCACGCCCGGAGATCCGGGATTTGTTTGATTCACTATCTTCCCGAAATCAAACGGGAAAGAAACACCTGGCGATCTTGCCGGTCTTTTATTTCAAACAGATATAATCCTTTTTGCCAGAATGTATGCATCCTGAGAAAATCAATCAAAGTCGCCTGAAATACTGTTTTACCAAGCATATTATAAATCGTTAAAAAATATTCTTCTTTATCCGGTGCAGTAATTATCAGCCATCCTTTTGCAGGGTTTGGAAAAATAACAAATTCCTTCTCAAGGCGGTTTTGTATTTCCCGGATATACTGAGCAGCAGTAACAACAATACTTCCATGCATCCCTGAACCCGGACTACCATGGAATGTACAATGATATCCATAAGTTGCAGCACTTGTAAACACCAGATCGTGTATTGTACTACTGCTATTCATCTGAAATGATCCAAACGCAGCATTATCTGATGCAGTAGGATGATTCCCGTCTATCCACAGAAACCGCACAGTATCACCTACCGATACAACCAGATACGATGGTGAGTAACTAAAATTCTGCACCGTAACAGTATCTATCGCTGCCCTTGTATAACTGAAGTATATCAATAAAAAAGCAATATTAAATAGAATACGAAACATATTTTTATTATTACAGTACTAAATTACTTAAATTTATCGTTATAAAAAAATTTATCCTGCTGTTAAATATCAATCGTATTGTAATATAATGATAGTTAAAAACTTAAAAACAAAAGCCCATTTTTGGTTAAAAGTTAAATACGATTGAATCGCCAAAGAAAATGCAATTCATAAAAGAAAAATTAAAAAGTTGCTATATTTAGCACTCTATAAATAAAGGAATACGATGATATTATTTGGAAAAATCACAGCCGAAAAGATCGGTAAATGGAAAGAGTCAAAAGACATAAAACAATTAACCGGCGCATTATGCGGAGAAGATGAAAATATCGGCATCATGGCTGCATCGGCGCTTATAGAACTGGGGAGCAATGATTTAGCCGCCGGGCTATTAGACATGCTGCATTCGCCCAAGCCGTCAAGCCGTATTGAAGGGGCACGCGGCTTATCACGGCTGAAACCGCCGGGTATTGCCGAGGCGATCTCATCTGCAATGGACGACCAGCAACCCGATGTTTTAGCAATTCTCATCCGTGCCATAGGAACGCATGCCAATGAAAAAACTTGCCGTCAGCTTGCCGGATTCCTTTCATCCACAAATACTGCAGTTGCAGCAGCAGCAGAGGACATGCTGATATTAAACGGACAAACATTCGCCCCGATGCTCACTGCATTATACACTGAACAAAATAATGTGCAATCCAAGGCAGCATTAGCAAGGATAATCGGTAAACTGCGGATTGTATCTGCTACCGATGCCTTGATTCATGGAATGAGCGACCAGCGCAAAGAAATTGCAGATGCAGCAGAACAAGCACTGATAAACATTGGTAAACCGGCCATGGAAAAGATAGTTACATTGCTTAAACAACCCGAAATGGAAACAAGGGCATGCCGCATTCTGACGGTATCCGGTGATATAACCTGCATTGATTCGCTGTTACAGGTAATACAAACCTCGCCACGGAAAGAGTCGGTTTCAGCAGCTATTTGTGCCCTCGGTAATATGGCCAGTAATAAAACAACCGACACATTGATTGCCGTACTGCAATCGGACAAATATAATGATACCAAACCCGGCGACCCCTCTCAGCAGGAACAAGTTAATAACGACAATCACTGGAACCATGAAATCCGTAAAAATGCCATCACAGCGCTCGGAAACGCCGGGGCAACACAATCTGCTGATGCTATCATCAAATCATTAAAAAACGCTTATACCCGCGAAGCAGCAATCCATGCGCTGATAAAATTTGGCGAGCCGGCGATTATGAAAGCTTTGGATAAAGACGAATGGTTTGCCGATGACGTTTGTAATGCTCTGCGCAAAATTAAATCACCCGAATCGGGCAGTTTAATTAAACTGATTGAAGAATGGAAAAAGAGCCGCTAACTAATTGAAGAGTTTTAATTAACTTTGTATATTTAAAACAATAAAAATATAAGATATGAAAAAAACGTTTTCTGCATTGCTGGTGTTACTGGTTGTCATAGCTGCCTGCGAAAAAAAATATGAAGATGGCCCTTATCTGTCACTCCGGTCAAAAGAAAAACGCCTCATCGGTGACTGGAAAGTCACAAGGATTGAAGGAGAAAAGGCAAAGATGCGCGACACCGTGGCTTACTCCCTTACATTTTCGGAGGATAAAAATTTCGAATTACGCACCGACTACACCAAAATGAAAGACCTCGTTCAACAAGGTGTTTGGGAATTTTCGGAAGACGAGAGAGGAGTATGGGTAAACAATATAACTATGATTGGCGTAGACACCAGCCAGCCCTATTCAGTATCCTATTTAGCTTACAGGGACAGCGGTCTTTATTCGGCTGCCAATGTTTATTTCAAAATAATTGAGCTGCGTGCCGAAAAAATAAAACTTGATGCCGAAAAAGGATTTAATCTTGAACTTGAAAGATATTAAACACTGATTTCAATACATTTATTAAAATCAGTTTAAAATCAAACAAAAAAGCCCGGATAAAACCGGGCTTCTGTATTTAATCAATTGTACAAATGTAATAGTTCACTTCTTTTTATTGTCAATATCATCCGACAATTCCTTATCAACAAGAATTCGTCCACAATATTCACAAACGATAATTTTTTTCCTCGATCGTATATCCAACTGGCGCTGTGGTGGAATTTTATTAAAACAGCCGCCGCATGCATCGCGCTGTACCGATACCACAGCAAGACCATTGCGGGCATTCTTACGGATTCGCTTATAGGCCGTAAGTAAACGCTGTTCTATCACCTTCTCAACCTGTTTGGATTCCTTTAAAAGATCTTCTTCTTCTTTCTTTGTATCTTCGATAATCTCATTCAGCTCATTCTTCTTGTTTTCAAGATCATGATTTCGTTCTTCGATAAGTTTTCTCGAGTCATCCTCAATTACTTTCTTTTCCTTAATCTCAAAGGTATGCTCTTTAATTTTCTTTTCGGCCAATTCAATCTCGAGCGTTTGAAACTCGATCTCTTTAGAAAGTGAATCATACTCTCGGTTATTCCGTACATTATTCTGCTGTTCCTTATACTTTTTAATCAGTTGCTGCGCATCGGCAATCTGATTTTTACGCCCGGAAATCGCTTTTTCAAGAGTTGCAAGCTCTTCATCAATTATCTTTTTGCGGGTTAACAAACCCTCTATTTCGTCTTCCAGATCTTCTACTTCCAACGGTAATTCACCACGAAGGGTTTTAATCTTATCAATCTCTGAATCAATACGCTGAAGCCGGTAAAGCGCTTTCAACTTCTCTTCAATGGTAATATCGGTTGCCGTATCTGTGCCGTTTTTTGTTTTGGTTGTCATAATTGGTTCAATAATAATTAATTGGATTGGTATTAATTTCCGATAAATGAAGTGCAAAATTAGGAAATTTTTTAATAATATGATTATATAGTAATTCTTTTACAAATTGTTCAGTTTCGTAATGTCCGGCATCAATAAGCAGGATACGCCTGTCGGCTTCAAAATACTGGTGATAACGTATGTCTGCTGTAATAAAAGCATCGGCGCCACGAGCAATGGCAGCGGGGATAAGAAAACTGCCGGATCCGCCGCATACAGCTATTTTTTTTACCGGCCGGTTAAGTAAGTCAGTGTGCCGTAAACATTTACATCCAAATAACGACTTAATTGTATTGAGCAATTGGTTTTCCGGAATTGCCACAGCCAGTTCACCTATCATTCCGGAACCAGCATTTGTCCATTGATTTTCAATGGGATAAAGATCAAAGGCCGGCTCTTCGTACGGATGTGCCTTGATAAGCGCATGAATAACTGATTGTTGCAAAAAAGCAGGAAGAATGACCTCAATACGCTGTTCATTTTCATGATGAAGAACATTTACATTACCAGTAAAAGGTTTTGCTCCCTCTCCCGCCCTGAACGAACCCTGCCCGTCAACAGAAAAACTGCACCAATCGTAATTTCCGATGGTCCCTGCGCCGGCATCAAACACTGCCTGACAAACAATTCGGGCATGGGAAGGCGGAACAAAAAATACTAATTTCATCAGCCGGCGTTTCACCGGTTCAAGGATAGTCAAACCCGCTAAACCAAGTTTTTCACCGATGGCGCGATTAATACCATTTACCGAATTATCAAGGTTAGTATGGATGGCATACAAAGCAATATTTTCTCTGATGGCCTTAAACACAATCCTCTCTGTAACATCCCTGCCTGTAAGCCGCTTTAAACCGTTGAAAACAGGCGGATGATGAGAAATAATCATTCCCGCACCCTTTCGAACGGCTTCGTCAATAACCCTTTCAGTAACATCAAGGGTAATAAGCGCGGCATTAACAGACGTATCAGGAGAGCCAATAATCAGTCCGGAATTATCATAATCTTCCTGTAATGCAGGATGTGCAAGTATTTCGATACAAGCCGCGAGATCCCTGACAGTCATACCGGCAATTAAAGGTTATCTTTTATTTCCTGAAGCGTATCGCGAATATTTTTGAGAATCGTTATAATCTCAAAATTTCTGTAGGTATCCTCGCGATTTTCTTTCAGCTTACGCGCTGCACCTTTCAGTGTGAGTCCGCGTTCTTTTACAAGATGAAAGATTAAATGAAAATTTTCAATATCTTTTTGTGTAAAAAACCTGTTCCCTTTCTGATTCTTTTTAGGTTTAATAATATCAAATTCTTTTTCCCAAAAACGAATCAGCGATGTATTTACATTAAACATCTCGGCAACCTCGCCGATGGTGTAATACAACTTCTCAACTTTTTTTTCTTTATACGCCAATTTCAATACGAATTAATCGAACGACTGACCGGTTCGCAGCGCAATGCTTTGCAGAGTGCCGAATCGCACCGGGGTTAGTTCGTTAAAAAAATAATATGCCGGATCAACATTAATACTGTCTTTAAGCACCTCGTAATGCAGATGTGGAGCTGTAGATAATCCCGTATTCCCAACGAATCCGATTACCTGTCCCCGTTTAACCTTCTGATTCAGCCGGACATTAAAATCACGGAGGTGGGCATAAACAGTCCGGTAACCATATCCATGATTCAGAATAATAGTATTACCCTGCCTGCTCAATGGTTTACGGACAATTGCCTCAACGGTTGCCTGGCCGGTAGCAAAAACTTCGGCGCCAAGCGGTGCACTAAAATCAATCCCGTTATGATGTTTTTTAATCTTATAAATCGGATGATACTTAACGCCATATCCGGCGGCTGTATGATCAAGTTTACTGTTCTCAACCGGTTGAATAGAAGGTATACATACAGCCATCTTATCGTTGTCCGCAGCTTTTTGGGATAACTCGCCGGCCAGTTCATTCAGATTTTTCAGATACTCACGTAACAGGCGTGCCTTCATGGCCGACTGTCCGGCAATAACATTATCAGACACCTTATCTAAATCTTTCAATCGTGCAAGACCACTAAATCCCGATTCAGTCATCATTTTGGTAGCCGGACGTGAATTAAAGATCATTCGGTAGATATTATAGTCGCGTTGCTGAATATCCTCAAGAATCACGCTTGCCTGATCAAAACGGGACTCCATCCGCTTATATTCATTCAGCAACAAAGTATTCTCCTGGCGCAAACGACGTTCGGCGGGTGTTTCAAAAAAGAAAGAAAATAAAATATTAAATAAAAATGCGATGGACAATAACATCGTAAAATACGATAGCGTAGCAATCAGAACACTTTTAAACGTAACATTAACCCGGTAGAACTGCAGATTATCGGGATTAAATTTATATACCGGTTTAACCTTCATACTGTTCAATCCATTGTTTTTCCACCCTCTTCAGAGCATCTGGCCACCATTTCGTCGTATTGTTCAGCAGTAATATCGTTGAAGTAATAGTTTATTGGGTTAACTTTTTGTCCGTTTTTATGCACTTCGTAATGCAGATGCGGGCCTGTTGAACGACCTGTGTTTCCTAACAGTCCAATAACTTCGCCGCGTTTCACATGCTGCCCTTCGCGAACCAGGAGCCGGCTCAGATGAGCATAGCGGGTAAGATACCCGAATCCATGATCAATATCAATATGAAATCCATATCCTTGCATAGAGTAAGTGGCTTTCCGCACAACACCATCGCCGGTAGCATAAATATCGGTACCGATGCGACCGTTAAAATCCATTCCCTCATGATGCTTTGGCCTGAAGGTAAAGGGATCAATACGTGTTCCAAAAAAAGATCCTATTTTAGCCAGATCCTTTATTGCAACCGGCTGGATAGCGGGCAAACAATTAATCATCTTATCTTTATTTGTGGCCAGATCAATAATCCTGTCGTACGATTTAGATTGAATATAAATTTTCCGGACAATTTTATCGAGGCGTTCGGCAGTTGCCGTTATAAATTCCGACTCGTGCAGATTTTTAAGATGGGCATACCGGTTAACACCTCCAAACCCTGCCTCCCTGACCGTATAAGGAATTGCCGGTTCTTCAAAAATCGGACGATAAATAAAATCGTCCCGCTGCTGAATCTCAGCCAACACCTCCTCAACTTCGTTTAGCTGTTTATTTAATAAACTATATTTCAGCAAAATACTCTCTCGTTCACGAATTAATTTCTTTTCTTTAGGGGTTTCAAAAAATGTGGTAAAAAGAATATTAAAAGCCACTGAAACAACAAAAAATATGAATAATACTTTAGAAAATGAATAAAACCGTTGCCAAAATGTTCGTTTAATCAAATTAAACCGCAACAGTTCAGAATCAAACTTGTATTTTCCTTTAGCTCTCAAGTCGGGTAACTCTGGAGTAATTATGCAAAAATATAACTAATTTAAACAAAACTAATTGAAAAAATTTAATTTTACAACTCCTTGCTTATTAAAATGTCAAAAACCAGTTAATATATTGTTTATACCTTGTTAATTACCTATGAATATGACCTCTGAAGAAATCCGTAAAAAATTCTTGCAATTCTTTGAACAGAAGCAACATATAATCGTTCCTTCGGCTCCGATGGTTGTTAAGAACGACCCAACGCTAATGTTTACAAATGCAGGGATGAACCAGTTTAAAGAATACTTTCTCGGAAATGCGACGGCTAAACAGAACAGAATAGCCAATTCACAGAAATGCCTGCGCGTTTCGGGCAAACATAACGATCTCGAAGAGGTTGGACACGACACCTACCATCACACAATGTTTGAAATGCTGGGCAACTGGTCGTTTGGTGATTACTTTAAAAAGGAAGCCATTGAATGGAGCTGGGAATTACTCACCGGCATCTATGGCATAGATAAAAATCGCTTGTATGTAACTGTATTTGAAGGGAGTGAAGAAGAAAAACTCGCGACTGATGACGAAGCAATGCAGATTTGGGAAACAATTATCAATAAAGACCATATACTCAAAGGTTCAAAAAAAGATAACTTTTGGGAAATGGGAGATACAGGGCCCTGCGGACCTTGTTCGGAGATACATATTGATTTGCGCGAAGAAAAGGACAGAAAAAAAACAGATGGTAAAACCCTTGTAAACACCGGTCATCCACAAGTAATTGAAATCTGGAATCTGGTTTTTATACAGTACAACAGGAAAGCAGACCAGTCGCTGGAATTATTGCCTGCAAAGCATATTGATACAGGAATGGGGTTTGAACGGCTCTGCCGGGTGCTTCAAAATAAAACATCCAATTATGACACGGATATTTTTGTGCCGGTGATAAAAGGGATTGAGGCAGTAACATCAAAAGATTATATGACGGATGAACAGACCTCTATAGCCATGCGTGTTATTGCCGATCATATCCGTGCCGTTTCATTTGCCATTGCCGATGGTGAACTACCATCCAACACCGGCGCGGGTTATGTCATCCGGCGTATCCTCCGGCGCGCAATCCGTTATGGATTTACCTATCTGGGTCAAACCGAACCATTCATCTCAACCCTGCTTCCCTACCTCATACAGTCAATGGGGAATGCCTACCCGGAACTGAAAAAGCAAAAAACATTAATTGAAAAAGTGATCCATGAAGAGGAATTATCGTTTCTTCGCACGCTTGACAAAGGGATAAAGTTACTCGACACCATCACCACAGCCAATAATAAACCACACCATAAAAAACTGAATGGCGAAACAGCATTTAAATTATATGACACGTATGGATTCCCACTTGATCTCACTGAACTGATCTGCAAGGAACGCGGATTTACGGTTGACCGTGAAGGATTTGAGAACGAAATGAAGGAACAAAAAAGCCGGTCGCGTCAGGCCGCGGCAACAACAAGCAGCGACTGGGTAATATTACAACCGGTTGAGAATACTGAATTTGTTGGTTACGATAAAACCTCATCCGACATTATTATTACCCGTTACCGAAAAGTAACATCCAAAGAAAAAACCTTTTACCAACTGGTATTCGATAATACGCCGTTCTATGCTGAAGGAGGAGGCCAAACCGGTGATTCAGGCCAGATCATACATGGCACCGAAACAATACCGATACTTAACACGATAAAGGAAAATAATTTGATTTTGCATATCACACCCTCGCTTCCGCAATCCATCAATGGCAAATTCAAGGCCATTGTTGACCGGACAAAACGACAGCAGACGATGGCTAATCATTCAGCCACACACCTGTTGCATTATGCATTACGAAAAGTACTTGGCGCGCATGTTGAGCAAAAAGGATCGCTGGTGCATCCTGACTATCTCAGGTTCGACTTTGCGCATTTCCAGAAAATGTCGGCCGAAGAAATCGCGCGGACAGAACAACTGGTGAATGAGATGATCCGGAGCAATACAGCATTGGACGAACAGCGTTCGATTCCATATACCGAGGCCTTACAGCAAGGAGCAATGGCATTATTCGGGGAAAAATATGGTGAAAAGGTACGCATGATCCGTTTTGGTCAATCGGTTGAGTTGTGCGGAGGCACGCATGTTTCAAGTACCGGCCAGATCGGCATTTTCAAAATCCTCTCTGAAGGCGCGATAGCCGCCGGTATCCGACGTATTGAGGCCGTTTCGGGAATCGGCGCACAGGATTATTACCGCAAACAATCGGAAGAACTGGCACGCATCCGTGAAGCATTGAAAAATACCCAGGATATCGAGAAAGCCATCAGCCAACTGATCAATGAGAATGAACTGTTAAAGAAACAGATTGCCGGCATCAATCACGAAAAAATTCTGCTTCTCAAAAAAGAAATTACCGGACAATTGAAGCCCTACGGCAATGCCCTTCTCTTTACCGGCCGGGTTGATCTCCCTTCTGCCGAAACATTGAAAGACCTTTGCTTTGCCCTAAAAAGCGAAATCAGTAATTTATTATTTATCAGTGGAGCAGTAATCAACGAAAAGCCAACATTAGCAGTGACCATCTCTGAATCATTGGTAAAAGACAACGGTTGGAATGCAGGACTTGTGATCCGTGAGGCGGCAAAAATAATGGATGGAGGTGGTGGTGGACAACCGTTTTTTGCTATGGCAGGAGGAAAAAATGCAGCCAAACTGGAAGAGGCAATGCAAAAAGCGCTATTACTGCTTCCTGCCCGTTAAAAATCAGATTGTCCATGGGTTCGACATTATACTGTAAAACAGGTATAACGCCGCAACAATATTGATCGCGGTAAAAATATAATTATATCCGACACGGACACTTTGAAACTCACGTCGTACGATAATCCCCAGATTCGGAACCAATGATGCAGCGATAATAAGAATAATATCGCGCATGGAGCTGCTATCATCATCGGCATTGGGTTGAAAAAAGATCAGCAGCAGAATAAAAACCATCAGGACGGCAAGATAGCCAAGGTATGTAACTTTGAGTGAAAGCGTAGATACAGGACGCTTTTTATTTAACCGAAATGGTTTAACAAGAGCAAAGGCCATATAGTAAAGGGCGCCAAACGTAAGAAGAAAAATAATAAAAATTATTCCTTGCATATCAAACCGATTTAACGATTATCAAAGAAACAAAGGTACAAAATATCTATTTAACCCAAATATCAACATATTTAATAAAAAATACATTATTCACAATCGAGCGGTAGCGGGAAAATTAGAACGAACCTTAATGCGAGTTGAAATGCTTGATATAACACTAAAACCCCTATGGTGTATGACCGCTTGTTACCGGCTGGCCATATTTTTTTTTATATTCTAACGATTTAATTCGGAAAAACTCAATAATTTGAGTTGAATCCATTTTTACAATCTCAGAATTTATTTTATTGCGAATATCTCGCATCATTTTTACGCAATCAATTTCTTCAGTCGTTATCATAGTTAATCAAATCTTTGGGTGAACGTATCTCAATTGCCGGGTAACCATTTTTAATATTAATCCCGTTGTAACCACGGATACGCTTTATGTTTACAATATGTTTAAAATTCCAACTCACTAACAAATCAATCCGAAAAATTGTTGCTATTGCAATATGTAAACAGTCTTCATAACTTGTCTGTCCCACAACATTTTCTTTAATGTATTCTAATGCTAAATTTACTGCATCATCGGTCAATGTCAAGACCTCATAATCTACCTGTAAATCACTTAGTAAAGTTCTTACTCTTTCGGGTGCGTTTAAAAGCTCTCCTTCTGTGATGTTGGAAATCACAATTTTGTACTCTCCTTTTTGAACCTCCTCAAATAATCTACGAGTAACAATATCAAACTCCTTGTCAAAATATCCACCAAGTACTGATGTGTCAATATAAACCTTTTGTATCCTCATTTAAAACTGTCAATCTTGAACAAAATTAATCAATTTTTACGACACCGCTACCACGCGATTGTATCGCGTGGTTCTTAATTCAAATCAGCTACTATAATATCCTTTAGAAGTCTCATATGTTAAAAATAGTGTTTTTTTTGCTAATAAAAAAGTTGATGTTCCTATGTCGTATACCACGCGATACAATCGCGCGGTAGCGGGGTAACCCGAATTGAGTTGAAAAATAATCATTTTTATTGTAACCTTTTTCGTTTTTCCTCGTATAAATGCATGTAATCAGGTATCGCCAATATACTTAATGTTTTGTCATACAGCGGTTTACGCTTTTAGACAAACAGTTGTTGAGAATGAATGATTAGTAAAGCAGCGGTCTGCTGCATTGAATAATGTGCTTATTACAGATAATATTTCAAGAGGCGACATTATTAATTCGGTTAATTCCGATTTAACATTTGATAATGTTACAATAGCCAATAATAGAACATTTATGAACAGAGCAATTATATTAAATGAAACCCAATTAACGATTAAGAATTCGATAATATTTGAAGAATTAGTAGACGTTGCGATTGATGCGGTTTCAAGTGATATTAATGTTTTATATTCTGATGTAATTTTAGCAAGTATAGTATATGATGCTTCTTCTACTTTAAATATTGGTGCTGGTGTTATAAGTAGTGATCCGTTGTTTGTTAACAAAAATTCTCGGGATTATCATTTGCAGAGCACTTCTCCTTGTATTGATGCCGGAGATCCTTTATCGGTATATATTAATGAACCTGATTATCCTTATGGTAAAATAAATTTAGGCAGATATGGCAATACTCAAGAAGCAACTACTTATTATTCAAGGCAATTACCTTTTACTGAAGATTTTAATAATGGTGCTCCCGGTTGGTTGACCGATGGTTTATTTGGTTGGACATGGATTAACGGTTGCAGCGGAAATGTTACCCCAACAATACAAACAGGGCCTGATTGCGATAAAACAGACGGCGTGTCAGATAATAATGGTTTTTATTATACTGAAATGACAGGTAATGAAAATGAAACATTTGTTACCAGGATTAATTTAGATGATATTACAACCATTGCAAATCCTTGCTTTGAATTTTGGTATCATATGTGGAAAAAACGCTCAAATTGACCACCCTCTCGCCGGAGCAAATTGACCACCCCTTCGCCGGACATTTTTGACCACCCTCGCCGGAGGAAACTGACC
>Ga0101944_10001176_pt1 | contig 59099 bp, 42 predicted proteins | sample DewCreD2012metaG_FD_75245 | JGI IMG/M metagenome (GOLD analysis project Ga0101944, IMG submission 75245) | Hot spring sediment bacterial and archeal communities from British Columbia, Canada, to study Microbial Dark Matter (Phase II) - Dewar... ...
ATCCAGGGGGCCAAGGTGGGAGTGCAGCGCGCCTTCGAAATCCTGGAGGTCGAAAGGGACCTTCCGGACGGCTGGAAGGAGTTCCCACCTTCGGGCGCCCGCGGCGAGATCCGCTACGAGGGAGTATCGTTTCACTACGTGAGCGAACAGCCGGTGCTCAAGGGCATCGATCTCCATGTGCAGCCGGGGCAGAAAGTCGCCATCGTCGGGCCGACGGGCGTCGGCAAATCCACGCTGGTCAGCCTGCTGCCCCGATTCTACGACCCCTTGACGGGCCGCGTCTCCCTCGACGGCACGGACGTGCGCGAATTCAAGCTCAAGGCCTTGCGGGGGCAGATCGGCATGGTGCTTCAGCCGCCCCTCGTTTTCCCCATTTCGGTCCGTGACAACATCGCCTACGGGAGGCCCGAGGCTTCCCTGGAGGAGATCGTGGAGGCGGCGAAGCTGGCACGCATTCACGACTCAATCCAAAGGCTTCCCCAGAAATACGACACCGTCGTCGGCGAGCAGGGAGCCACCCTGTCCGAGGGAGAGCGCCAGCGGATCACCATCGCTCGGGCCATCCTGCGCAACGCCCCGATCCTCATCCTGGATGAGCCGACGTCATCGGTGGACGCGGAGACCGAGGCCCTCATCATGGAAGGACTCAACCAGCTCACCGCCGGACGAACGACCTTCATCATCGCCCACAGGCTTTCCACCGTGCGGCGGGCGGACATCATCCTGGTGATCCGCAACGGCGAGGTCGTCGAACAGGGTGGCTTCGAGGAGCTCATCCGAAGGAACGGCTACTTTGCATCCCTTTACAGAACGCAGTTCGGCGCCGAAGAGAATAGCGCGTTTTAGCGCGTCATCCAAACTAGAGACAATGATCCCCCGTCCCCGCCCCAAGGAGAACATGCGTTGAACCGGCTGCATCTTCCAACAGTCGTTTTCATGGCCCTGCTGCTCGCCGTGGTCTCGGAAGCTCAACCTTTGCGTGCGTCCGCGCCCATTCCGCTTCCCGAGGATCGAGGAAGCGGAGCTCCCGAGACCGTCGAGAACGCTAGTCCAGCACCGTTGCACCTGGCCTTTCTTCACGACCCCGGGCCATCAAACCGGCACATGGAGCTTCCCCTCTCGGAATCGGAGGCCACCCTTCGTGTCCCGCTTCAGATTCGCCTGCTGGTGTTCGCTCCTCATCCCGACGACGAGACCCTTGCGGCGGCGGGCCTCATTCAGCGGGTGGTCGAGCGGGGCGGATCGGTGCGCGTGGTGTGGATGACCAACGGAGACGGTTTCCTGGACGGCGTTCGGTCCGAATACGACGTCACCGAGCCCACCGACCACGATTTTATCAAATATGGCAAAATGCGCCAGGAAGAGGCCATCAGGGCCATCGGTGAACTGGGCCTGGAGGAAGGGGACTCGGTCTTCCTGGGTTTTCCGGACGGTGGGCTTTACCCCATTTGGGAATCGCACTGGTCCGCTTCTCATCCATACACCTCGCCCCACACCCGTTTGAACCGGTCCGCCTACCCCAACAGTTACAGCCGTGCGGTCCATTACTCCGGCTCCGCCATGCTCGAGCAGCTCCTGGGAGTCATGCGCGACTTTTCCCCGGACTGGGTGGTTTTGCCCGATCCGCGCGATCACCATCCAGATCATGCCGCTTCAGGAGCCTTTATCCTCGAAGCGCTCAGAAAGCTCCGCGAGGCTGGAGAGCCCCCCTTTTCCGAGACGGAGGCCTTTACCTACCTGGTCCATTTTCCCTTCTATCCGAACGCGGAAGGCTGGATGAACGCCGCAAACCGTGCTTCCGCCGGTGGGGTACTCACGGGAAGCCAGTCCCTGTCGGCAACCCAGTGGCTCACGCTGCCCATCAATGCCGGCGAGCTCCAGGGCAAGAGCCGGGCGCTGGCCCGCCACGATTCCCAAATGGAACCCCTGGGGCCATTTCTCAACCTCTTCCTGATGCGCTACGAAGTTTTCGGCCGCCTGCGGCCCAGCCAGATTATGGAAGTCCCCGTTGACTATGTCGCCCGTTTCAGGAAGCCCACCAGCTGATAGGTCAGGCGCCATGGGCCGAGCCGGGAAAATCCGCCGGAATGGTACTCTTCCCATGATGCCTTCGCCGGTCGTGATCAGGCCCTGTGCAAGTTTCGTAACCATCGGTCCAAGGCTGCGCAAAATTTGGCGAGTCGCGGAGCCCTCCAGTGCGGCCTCACGGGACCCTCGCGGTTGGAGATGAAGCGGTCGTCATTTCCCGTGGCGGCCCGCGCCGCCCTGATGCCACGGCGGCCGCACGGCGCAGCAGGCGTTTGCGCCATCTTCCGCGGAGGAATGGCCGGTTCGGTTGGCCCAGCTTTTGATATGGGATTTTTTCTCGGTCTTTTTGTGTTCACCTTTAGAATGCTTCTCACCAATCGGGAGCTCGAAGTGCGGCTGAAAATCAAACCATGGCTCACTCTGTTTCTATGTCTCGCACTGGGATTGCTCCGGACGCCCGCAGTCCTCGCCGAGGCGGGGTCCGTTTCCGGCACCGGCTGGAAGGTCATCCGGAAGGACGGCGTTCACTGGCTGGTAGCCCCCCAGGGAACGCTCTTTTACTCCAAGGGCGTCAACTTCATCGATCCAGGCAAGGACACCCCCAAGAGCCGTGAGAAACAAGACTACTACTGGGGCAACTTCTTCCCCTCTCTCGAAGACTGGCGAAAAGGGACCAGCCGCCAGCTCCGCGAGTGGGGATTCAACACCCGCGGCGGATGGTCCGACGCTTCCAACGGACTGGATCTGCCTCTGATGGTGGAAATCGACCTCGGGCGTCTTTCCCATTTTCACTGGTTCGATTCGTTTCATCCCGACATCGAAATGCGCGTCGCCGAATGGGCCGAGAAGCTGACGGCCCCTTACCGGGGGGATCCCAGGCTCATCGGGTATTTCACCGACAACGAGGTGGGCTGGTGGAACTCGGCGCTTTTTAAGTGGTTCATGAACAAAGGCTGGGAAAACCACACCAAGAGGGTCCTGTGGGAGACGCTTCACGATCACTATGACGGGGATTGGAACCGGCTTCTGGTCGACTGGGTTGTGCCGGAGGACGTGAGGAGCTTTGAAGATGTAAAACGGGCCGACATACAGTTCAAGCTTCGGCCCGGCGGGGAGGGCATTCGAGTCGTCAACCGGTTCATGGCCCGGGTGGCCCAGCAGTATTACGCTCTCATGTTCCGGGCCCTGCGAAAGGCTCACCCCGAAGCGCTGGTCCTGGGAGACCGTTTACCGCTTTACTACCATCAGGACGCTATTTTGGCCATCGGCGACAACGTGGACGTGATCTCCACCAATTACAACGTGGACGTCGCCGACGGATGGGTCTCCCCCTACTACTTCGAGGGACTGCAGCGGCTGTCCTCCAAGCCCGTCCTCGTCACCGAATTCTTCTTCGCGGCCATGGAGAATCGGTCGGGAAACCGCAACGAGACGGCCCGCAGCAAGCATCCCAAGCCCGGCCATCTCATGACGGTCCAGACTCAGGAGGAGCGGGCCCGGGGAGTCGCGGCCACCGTACGGCGTTTTGCGCGCTTCCCCAACGTGGTCGGAGCCCACTGGTTCCAGTATCGCGACCAACCTTTCGGAGGGCGTGAGGACGGCGAGGACTACAACATGGGGCTGATCGACACGGCCAACCGGCCCTATGACGAGGTAACGGAGGCTTTTCGGGCGGCCAACGCGGATGTGGAGATCATCCGCTCCCAGCTCGCCCGAGCCGAAGACAGGAGACCTTCCGGGATTCTATCCCCGAGCACCGCCGAGGCCGCCGTCAATGAACGCGTTTCGGTGCTTCGGGCGGCGAGCCCGCCCAATGTCTCCGACCAGTCCCTCCTGGACTGGGACAAGGACAGGACACGCATTCCGGGCGTTCAGGCTCCCGAGCCCTACGTCCCGTTCGGCGACCTTCACCTGTGCTGGAGCCCCGAAGGCCTCTATCTGGCCATCTTAGCCAACACCTATGTGGATCCGGGATTCCTGGCCTACGAGGGTGAGTTTCCCGAATCCGAGGCCTTCCAGATCCATGTGGCCGTCGAAACGAACCACCAGGTCCATCACCAGACCATTACCATGCTTCCCACTCCCGCCTCCCATGAGGCCGACGGCTTCAGCGTGAAACCCAGGCTCGTCCATTCCAGGCCGGGCCGTCCCCCCGAGTCGATACCGACGGCCGGCCGCGTGCAGCGCATCCACAAATCGCTGCCACACATGCACGTGGAAGCCTTCCTCCCCGCCGCCTCCCTCGGGGTCCGATCCCTGCGGGCCGGCATGGAGCTCAGGCTCAATGTCGTGATGGTCAATTACTTTCGAGAGTTCTCCATGTCCTGGCCCGGTCGGGTGCCCCTGGAGCAGGCAACGAGCCCGGACTTCATGAAGTCGGTGGTCCTGAAGCCTTAGTGCGCAGCGACACAAGAGAGTGTTCATCGGGCGAGCCGAACCCCGAGAAACGTCATTCCGGCAATTTTCAAGCCGAAATCCACTACCAATCCCTGGATCCCGGCCGAAGATTGTCGCGGTAGGCTCTAAGCCGGGAAACCGCCGGGATGACGAAACGAAAACGGACAACTGCTTGATTGGCGCCGATCTCAGGGAGCGGCCGGAGCGGCCGAGGATCGGTCCAGAAGACTGGTGGTGAACCGGTTCACCAGCTTCTCGGCAAGGATGGAGAGCACGGTGATCGCCAGGACGACGGCCGAGCCCAGGAGGGAAAAGACCCAGAAATTGCTGGAGCTCAGAAGAGGACCGAAGGTCGCCACGTAGGGCTGGTGAAGCAGGTAGAGGCCGTAGGAGTAAACGCCGACCGTGGTGAGGCCGGAACCCAGGGCCGGGAAGATGCAGGCAGCCCGCCGCACCGCTTGGGCCATCAGGATGAAGAGCCCCATGGCGACGAGCCCGTCGTTGAGCACGCAGAGGAGGTTGGGCTGGTAGCTGGCGATTCCCGCCACGTAAAGAGCGACTCCAACCAGCAGGTTCCGCCTGGAAAAGAAACCGTCTTCCACCGCGCCGGGGTGCTTTCGATAGAGCCAGGCGAGGACCATCCCCGCCGAAAACTCCCAGAGCCTTCCCCCGAAAAACGCTCCCTGCATGTAGTTGCCGCTGACCTCGAGAACGGCGTACAGCAAAACCCTCGTGGCGACGGTGAAAAGCACGCTGACGACGAAAAAGCGGACGGGGCCGAATCGTTTGAGGAGCATGAACAGCACGGGGAACACCAGATAGAGTTGCACCAGCAGGCCCACGAACCACCACGCCGGCACCAGGTAGTAAAACACCGTTTCCGCTGGATACATGCGCTGGCCCAGGAGGCTCAGCAGCAACCTATGGTCCAGGGGATCGTATCGATGGGCCAGCGGTGAGAAGATGGCGACGGCATGGGCCACCCAGTAAAGTGGGAAAAGCCGCAACAGCCGCTTCTTGTACCAGGTCCCCCAGCCGCCCTGGGGATGTCCCGTCCTGGCGAGGGAATAGGTCAGCCCAAAGCCGCTCAGAACGATGAAAACACCCACCGGATGCGGTCCCCTCTGGATGAAGCCGGCCAGCAAACCTTCCAGAACGGCGGCCGCGAAGCCCAACATTGAGCCGGCCCCGGCGTCCCGGGCGAAGGGAATCAGGTTGGAAAACGTGAGAGGCCAGGGGTAGCGACCCGGATCGTACGTGCTGAAAAAGTGGAAGACCACGATCCAGAGGATCGAAAAGCCCTTCATGACGTCGAGCCAGAAGAGGCGCGGCCCCGGTGCCGGGAGACGGCATGCGGCGTCGATTTCCTCTTTAGCGCCCATTCAGAAGCCCGCCCTCTCCATGAGGCTGCCAAGGACCTTCTCGGCGGCGAAACATTCCGCCGCAACCTCCCTCGCCGCGCGGCACGCCCCGGCATAATCGCTTTCGATGACGTCCACGGCGGCAAGGATATCGTCCATGGTCAGGAAACCGAAGAGCCCCTTCCCTGTGGGGAGAAACTTGCTGAAGCCTGTTTCGTGGGTGATGACCGGGCGCCCGGCCGCAAGAAAACTCGCGCTCCGGTCGCTGAACCACCCGGTCACCGGACGCACCACCTGGTCCTTGGCCACGGTGAACTCGCCCCGCGAGCGCTGAATGTACTCTCGATAGGCGTTCACATCCTTCGAAATGGGCAGCGAGTGCACCAGGTTCCAGCCGTTTCCGCGCAGCAGCCGCTCGGTTTCCTCATCCACCACGACAGCCAGCTCGAAAGGGACCGGCCGCCGCCTGGGAAGATCGATAAACCTCAGAAACTCGCGATCCTTGGTCCAGTAATACTTCTCCCCCTGGTAGACGATGCTCTTGCCCTTGTTGTGCCAGGTGGTGATGGTCGTGTAGGGCGACCCGGGGTCGGGCGGAAACGGGTTCTCCCAAAGCTCCATCACCACCGGCTGCCGCGTGGGGAGCCAGCGATAGCGCTCCACCGGAACGGTGCAGTCCGGCGCCCCCAAGTTCTCCCCGAAACTGAAATGAATGTCGTGGGCGTCCAGGGCCGCCAGGGTCGCCTCGTCCCCCTGAGCCACCTTGATCTGGACTGCGAAGGGATCGGACTCCACGTAAATGCGGCGCGGGATGGCCATGTGCTCGTCACGCAGCTCCTGGGAGGCCGTGACGTTCAGAAACGCGTCGGCTTCACGGTAGAGTTGCAGGATTTCCCCTTCGGACATGCCGTAGCATTGCCCGCCGGGGTAGTTGCCCCGAAAAGCCCAGTGCCCCGCGAACCCGTGAGCTTCCAGGACGGGCGCCACCGAGGCCACGTTCCCCGAGGCGTCCGGTGAGAACTCGAACTTCATGGCGTCATAGATCCACCGGCCCGAATCCTCGACGTAATAGACGTCGTAGCCGAGCTTTCTCAGGCCGATGAGGTAATGCAGGAATTGGTAGGTGACGCCCGCCAGGGGGTACCAGAAAACAATCCCGAAAACGATGATCTTGCCCCGCCCCAGCCCGTTCGCCGCCATGCTGAATCCTTCGGAAATGCAGAGAAAAAGAAACCCGAAACTAAAAACTAGAAACTACGTCCTCCACAAACCTGCCCAAAACCTTTCCACAGTCGAAGTGGTCCCGGGCCACGTCGAGGGCTGCCCTGGACTGTCTATCGTAATCGGCCTCGGCCAGATCCAGGGCGGCTTCGGCCTCCTCGGCCGTCGAAAAGGTCAGGAGACCCGCACCGCAGGGAAGGATGGAGCGAAATCCCGTATCCTGCACCACCACCGGACGCCCCGCAGCCAAGTAGCAGGCCGATCGGCAGCTGAACCAGCCGGTGCGCAGGGCCACGTAAACGTTCTTGGCCGTAGAGATCTCGCCGCGCGAGTCGCGTATGAACTCCTGATAACGGGCCGGAGTCACGGTGGCCGCGGGGCCGTCCACCACCTGCCAGCCGCACCACGCCAGCCGGTCCAGGGGAGCGTTCACCCCGCCCACGGCAACGCTGAGGCGCGCCCGAACCCGCTGGGGCAGCTCCATGATCTTTTCGAATTCGGCTCCCTTGCTGCCGTATTCCACGCCATTATAAACGAGCTTTCCCTTGAAGGCGTTCCACGTCATGACCGTCGTCCAGGGCGCGTTCTCGGACGGGCGCAGCGCCGCCAGGGGCTCCCAGAGATCCAGGACCATGGGCATCCGTGTGGTCTTCCAGCGATAGTGCAGCCTGGGAACCAGACAATCGGGGCCGTAAATGTTCTCGGCGTAGGTGAAATGCTGATCGTGAGCTTCCACACTCCGGCACCAGCGATCCACGTACTCGGACCACTCGAATCGCTCGCTCAGCATGATCTGATTGTAGCCGGGGTCCGTGTCGAGGAAGATTTTGATGCATCGGGGCGAAAGCGCTTCCGGGATCATGCAGGCCCCGCTGACGTTGACAAACAGGTCCGCCGTCGCCGCGAATGCGTCAAAAGCCTGCCGATCCATGCCGTAGCTGGTTTCGTGAAGATGCAGGTAATGCCATTTCCCCGAGAGCTCCGGGGCGTAGGTCTTGAAAAAATCGGCCAGGTAGGCCGCTGAATAGGACCCGTCCGCCGTGTACGTCTTATCGACGGGTTGGTACGGCCAGCTCCAGGTGTCCTCATGGTAGATGACGTCGTGGCCCATCCGGGCGAACCCGATGACATACTGCAGATAATCCCAGGCCACACCGCCGACGGGGTACAATCCCACCAGCCCCGTCACAATGATCCGAAGGCGCGATTTGGGCATCCAGTCCTCCTCAACTCACCTGAAGCCATGATCCTCATCCCGAAGTGGACTGTTTATCCCATGATGCAGGGGCGTTATCAAGGACAGGATGCATGAGCCCCCGCTGCGCCATCACTTTTTGAGCGACACCCTCGGCAGAGCTCGGGCGGCTTCAAGGATCGACTCCGAGAGGGTGGGATGGGCATGGATGGCGCGGACCAGGTCCGATGCGCGCGCATCGAGTTCCATGGCGAGAGCGCACTCGGCGATCAGCTCCGAAGCTCGAGGTCCGAGGATGTGAACCCCGAGGATGCGATCCGAATGTTCGTGGGCAATGATCTTCACAAGCCCTTCCGTTTCGCCCATGCAGACGGCCCGGGCCACACCCGAGAAGGGAAACGTGCCGATGCGATGGGGTATTCCCCGTTGCCTGGTCTGCTCTTCGGTGAGCCCGACCGAGGCCACCTCGGGCAAGGTGTAGACCACCGACGGAATCACATCATAGTTGACTTCACCCGGAAGGCCCGCCATGCACTCAACGGCGGCAACGCCCTCCGCCGAGGCCTTGTGCGCCAACATGGGGCCGGCCACCAAGTCCCCGATGGCATAGACGGTGGGAACCGAGGTGCGGTAGGCCGCATCGGTCCAGACCTGCCCTGTGCGCGAATCGACCCGCACCCCGACCTCATCGAGACCGAGGTCTTTTGTCAGAGGCCTTCTCCCCACGGCCACCAGCAGCCGATCGAATTTCAGGGTCTCCTCACCGTCCCCCGCCTCGATGGTCACCCGCACCCCCTCTTCAAGCACCTCCGCGCGCCCCACTCTCGCAGACAACCGGAATTCCATGCCCTGCCTGCCCAGGATCCGAAGCAGGCTGCGTCCGATCTGTCTGTCCAGGGTCCCGGCGATGGTCGGCATCATCTCGAGAACCGTCACGCGGGAGCCTAGCCGGCTCCAGACCGAGCCCAGCTCGAGGCCGATGTAGCCGCCGCCGACGATGCCGAGAGTCGCGGGCACGGACTCGAAGGCCAGGGCCTCCGTCGAGCTCACGATCCTGTCGCCGTCGAACGGGAGGCCGGGAACCTCGACGGGCGCGCTGCCCGTGGCGAGAAGAACGTATTTGGCTCTCAGCAGCTCTGTCGAGTTACGCCCGGTTCCCTCCGTCTCTCCTCGAACTTCCACGGCGCCAGGTCCACGGAGCCTCCCCATGCCCCGGATCACTCGCACTCCGTGGGATTCCAGAAGCTTTCGGACGTGCTCGCCGAGCTCTTCCACCACGCGATCCTTACGCCGCATCATGGCGGAAAGCTCCACCCGCAGGTCGCCGACCCCGAGTCCGTGCTCCTTGAAATGAAGCCGGGCCAGGCTGTAAAGCTCTGTCGAATCCAGGAGAGCTTTGCTCGGAATGCAGCCCACGTTCAGGCAGGCCCCACCCAGGCTTCCCTCCTTCTCCACGCAAGCCGTCTTCATCCCAAGCTGAGCCGCCCGGACAGCCGCCACATATCCCCCCGGGCCGGCACCGATGACGGCCAGGTCGTAGCTTTCCTTCAATCCCATCCCTTCAGTCTCCTCCAAGCAATGGTGTCATTCATGCCCCATCGGAAGAGTCTCGCCGCCGGTCTCTTCACATTCACCTCATGCTTGATCGCGGGGATCAAATCCAACCAGGCGCCGGGGGCACCCGTACCCGAAAAACCGAGTGGCTCACAAAGGGCTTTGGCTCAGGCAGGGTTGCACTTCCACGCGTCGCCCATGATATGACAGATGCCGGCAACCTTCTTCAGCTCGATGACAAAAGCGATGCCGGTTCCGGGTCGATTGAGCTCACCCGCCTCGATGATGGCCGAGAGGACCCGCTCCGTCTTCTCCCGGGGTATGGCCGTCAGCACGATTTCCTTTTCGGGCTCAATGGGAATCCCCAAGAGCTTTCTGGTCTCATGGATGCCGGTCCCCCGGCCGAAGAAAACCGTCCCGCCCTCGGCTCCCACTGTCTTGGAAGCCTGCACAATCCGCTCGGCAAAACCCCGGTTCACTATGGTCACAATCAGATCATACTCTTGCGGAGCATCCATGATCACTTTCCTTTCCTGAAGGAGTAGAGCAGCCCGAAGCCCATGACCGCCAGAATGGGCGCCAGCGCGACCAGGGCGATCAGGCCGAAGCCGTCCAGAATGGGGCTTCGGTTCTCCATGACGGTGGCAACACCCACGGCCAGGGCCATGACGAAAGTGACCGTCATGGGTCCGGTGGCTACCCCGCCGGCGTCGAACGCGATGGATATGAAGGTGGGACTGGTGTACCTGAGCATCAAAACGGCGACCAGATAGCCGGGAACAATAAGATAGTGGATGGGGATGCCCCAGAGAATGCGAAACATCCCGAGGGCCACGAAAAACGCCACCCCGAAAGCCAGGGTTAGGAGAATGGTTTTGGCCCTGATGGACCCGCCCGACGTCTTCTCGATCTCGTAGCTCAGGATGCGCACCGCCGGCTCGGCTATGGTGGCCACGAAGCCGAGCACGAACCCGATGGGCACAAGCACCCACCGCTGGCTGAAGCTTCCGAGGATTTCCCCCATTCGAGCTCCCGCCGGGAGAAACCCCACCTTGACGCCCTGGAGAAAGAGCACCAGCCCCAGGAAGGACAGGAAGAGGCCCTTGATGAGATTGAGCACATACTCACGGGGGAGCCTCAGAAAAAAGATCTGAAAGACGGCAAAGAGCAAAACCAGGGGACCCAGTGCCACAAGGACCTCCAGGAGTACCTCCTCGACTTCCAGAAACGCCAGGAGCTCGCTCATCGATGGAAAATCCCGAGCAGCATCACCCCGAGTACAGGCCCCACGGAGGCGAGCCCCACCAGCCCGAAGGCATCGGCGATGGAGGAGCGTCCTCCCAAAACCGAGGCCGTTCCGATCCCGAGAGCGAGAATGAACGGCACCGTGATGGGTCCAGTCGTCACCCCCCCTGCGTCAAAGGCGATGGGAACGAAATCCGGCGGGGTGAAAAACGAAAGGGCGAGTACGGCCAGATAGCTTCCCGCCAGGAGGTAGGCGATGGGTATGCCGAGGATGATCCGGAGCATCGCAATGCATACAAAAATCCCTATGCCGAGGGCAACGGTGGCGATGAGCAGATTCTTTCCGATTTCTCCCTGGGAGACCAGGTCCACCTGGTGGGACAGGACCCGGACGTCGGGCTCCGCAACGGTCACGAAAAAACCCAGAAGAAAAGCCGTCAACAGGATGAGCGGCAAGCCCGCTCTCTTGGGGAGCTCGGCTCCGACCATTTCCCCCATGGGCAGGAGGCCGACCTTGACCCCCTGAAGGAATAGGAGAAAACCGAGCATGACCAGCAGCGCCCCAATGAGAAACCGCACGAAGTCCACAAGCGGCATGTGGATGATCGACAGCTGCAGCAGCACCACGACCAGCGTCAGGGGAGCGATCGCCCAGACGACCTCCATGAAGCTTTCCTTGAGCTCGCTCAGCATTTCAACCTCCACGACAGGGTTCGATGGCGTAACGCCTGGCGCCAACACTGTTCGCCGAAGAATAGTTTTTGGCAGGGTGGTTGTCCAATGATTATCCGTCGATGCAAAGCACCCGACCGATCCCCGCCGATAAAGGAAACACTGGATCATGAACCCCAACATGGCGTATTCTTATTGATACCATCCCGCGGAACCCTGGGAGCACAACGTTTAACGGATTCCAGCACGACCCTTACCCTTGGCGGGAAGCGGTGCGCGTCGGATCCAGCGGTGGATTGCAGGAGGAAAAATGTCAGCATGGATCGTTCGGTGCACCCGACTCTGGCTGTTGGCCTGCATTGGCATCCTTTTCCCGATCAATGTCTCCGCGGCCAAACAGGAGTCTCGATCGATCGAGGTGAGCGCGCACAACTCCGATTACGGCTTCTTCGAAAAGAGCGAAACCGTCGAACGCAAACAGATCGACATTGAAGAGACTTACCGCTACGTCGAGCATTCCGTCACCGTCATCTCCGCACATCCAAGGGAGAGCAACAACGGCCCCTGGTCACACTCCGACGGCCTTATCACAGGTCCGGACGGCAGAGTCGAGGCGGTATGGGTCGAGGTGAGAGCGCAGAACAGGGGTTTGCTCAGTGACGCCGTTCGGGTGCGCGCCCGCCTCACGGTCACCATCGAAGAACGGGTTTGCCCGCCCGACCCCACAGGGGAGGCGGCATCACCTCCCGAGAGCGCAGGCAAGGTCCAGCAGTAAGAGAGCCCTTCCAACAATGCATTCCACCGTTCCATGGGACCAAGATTGCACTCGTGCCGCCGGAAGGGAGGGGTGATGTGCACGCAGCTCCGATGTCTTATCTTACGTCTCAAACCGTAGGATTTAAGCAACTTCAGCATCACGACGGAAGGAGTGCATGCCATGAAAAGAAGAGATGGACGCCGGAGACGGTTGAATTTTAATATGATTGCCCTGGTGGTTATCCTGAGTGCTTCGCTGTCGCTGCTACCCGACCCAGGCTCCGCCAAGCGCGGCGGCGACGATCGCTCAAGATATTACGGTATCGTGGAGTCCCGACCAGCCCAAGGTCTTCATGGCGATTGGGTCATCGGGGGGCGCGCCGTCACCACCGGTCCCGGAACGGAATTCGATCAAAGCGAGGGTCCCCTGGCGATCGGCAGTTGCGCCAAGGTCCATTTCCGCAACGGAAAGGTCCATGAGATCGACAGCGAGCCTATACATAATTGCCGGTGATCGAAGCTTGTCCCGGCATTCCTCAAGCCGGGAGCCGGCATCCAGCGAGTTTACCGTAGAGCGGTTCATGCGGGTGCCGCCGACCATGGAGCCGGTACCCGGCCTCTCTCCTCTTATATTGCCAGCATCATCCGTTCCGGCTCCTCGACACATTCCTTGATCCGCTTCAGAAACCCCACGGCTTCGCGTCCATCAATGATCCGATGATCATAGCTCAGCGCCACGTACATCATGGGACGGGCCACGATCTGCCCGTCCATCACCACTGGCCGGTCCTGGATCTTGTGCATGCCAAGTATGCCGCTTTGAGGGCTGTTGAGGATGGGGGTACTGAGGAGAGACCCGTAAACGCCTCCATTGCTGATGGTGAACGTGCCTCCTTCAAGGTCCGAGAGGTCCAGGCGGTTCTCGCTGATCTTCATGACGAAATCGGCGATGGCCTTTTCAATCTGGGCGAAACTCAACCGGTCCGCATGGCGAATGACGGGAACCACGAGACCCCGCTCGGCACCGACGGCCACCCCGATGTGGTGGTAATGATGGATGACGATGTCTTTCCCGTCGATGAAAGCGTTGACCTCGGGGAATTCCTTCAAGGCCTCGACGGAAGCCTTCACGAAGAATGACATGAGCCCCAGACCAATCCCGTACTTCTTCTTAAAAGCCTCCTTGTGACGACGCCGAAATTCCTGAACCCAGCTCATGTCGATTTCATTGAAGGTCGTGAGCATGGCCGTGTTGCGACGGGCCTCCAGCAGATGTTCGGCGATGCGAAGCCGGATACGGCTCATGGGCTTCCGCGAGACCGCTTCCTCGACGGAAGCCGTTTCCTCCCGAACGAGGTGAGCAGGCCCTTCCCGCGGCTCAACGGCGTGCGCCGCGCGTCCCACTGCCTCATCCTTTCCGGCACGGTTCGGCACGTCGCCGGCTTTCCCAACCTCTGCACGCTCCCGACCTTCGACGCTGAGGAGCACGTCGCCACGCGTCACCCTCCCCCCGGGCCCCGTTCCTTCAATCGTCGAAAGATCCACTCCCTTCTCCGCAGCCAACTGCCGAACAGCCGGCGCAACCTCAGCCTGGCGCCACACGGGCTCAGCATCCGGCGCCGCCTCCCGTCGAGACGTCGAGGGCTCGCGGGCGGCGCGCCGGCTCAGCTGTTCCGCGGGCTCCGGCTCTTTCCTTTTCAGTTCCTTGGCCGGCTCTCGTTCGGCGGAGACCTCAGAGTCGACCGCCCCACCGGTCTCCAGGAAGCCAACCACGGCCCCCACCGCCACGGTCTCGCCCTCCGGTATCTCAATATGCAGGACCCCGTCCTCCTCCGCGGCGATTTCGAGAGTGACCTTGTCGGTCTCGATGACGAAGAGGACTTCGTCCTTGCGGACCCTGTCGCCACTTCTCTTGTACCATTGAGCCAGAAGGGCCTCCTGCACCGATTCCCCCACTTCGGGGATCCTGATCTCGAGCTTCATGTCATTCCCTCATGCCCATAGGGGCCACCCGCGCATCTTCCCGCGCACCGGCTGCCGACTCCTCCCCCAACTCGACAATCTGAAACTTCCAAGGGACCTCAGCTTCAACTCCAAGAGAAGTCCTTGCGCCGCAGGGCTTTGGGGTCGAAGGCGCGGTCGAGGATCTCCCGTTGTTCCATCTTGTGAACGCCGTGGTACCCCGTTGCGGGACTTGGAGAGGCCTTCCTTCCCGCATAGCCGACCTTTCGTCCCGTCAAATCCTGAAGCCAGTCCCGCACAAAACTCCAACCACCCATGTTTTGGGGCTCCTCCTGGACCCAGAGCCATTCCCGAACCTTTGCCCATGGTTTGACGGCCTCTGTCAGGGCTGCGTGGGGTCGCGGATAGAACTGCTCGAGACGCAGGATGACGCAGGCTGGTTCTCCGATGGATTGCCGCCTCTCCAACAGCTCGTAATAAATCTTTCCCGAACAGAGCAGGACGCGGCGGGGGGATTCCGGCGGACTCTCATCTTCAAGGACCCCCCGGAAGCTGCCCTCCGAAAGGTCTCCAAGGGTCGACACCGCCCGGGGATGACGCAGCAGGCTCTTGGGCGTCATGACAATGAGCGGCTTTCTGAAGGGCTGCTTCACCTGGCGTCGCAACAGGTGAAAATACTGGGCGGGGGTCGTCGGGTAGCAGACCTGCATATTGTCTCCGGCACACAATTGCAGGAACCTCTCCAGGCGGGCGCTGGAATGTTCGGGCCCCTGCCCTTCCATGCCGTGCGGCAATAGCAGAGCCAGCCCGCTCCGGCGCTGCCATTTGGCCTCACCGCTGGAAATGAACTGGTCGATAATGCTCTGGGCGTTGTTGGCGAAATCTCCGAACTGGGCTTCCCACATCACAAGGGCTTGAGGACTCACCAGCGAGTAGCCGTACTCGAACCCCATGACGGCGCTCTCCGAAAGCATGCTGTCGTAGGCGAAAAAGGGCGCAGCACCCTCTTCCAGGTGGGCCAGGGGGATGAAGCTCTCCCCCGTCTTGACGTCGAAAAGCGCGGCATGACGCTGGCTGAAGGTCCCCCGGCGGCTGTCCTGCCCGCTCAGTCGAACGGGAACTCCCTCGGAAAGAAGGGAAGCGAAAGCCAGCATCTCGGCGGTTGCCCAGTCGAGGAACTCGCCGGCCTCGACATTCTCGAGCCGCTTGCCCATGATCCTGACCAGCTTGGGATGGACGGAGAAACCATCGGGAACCTCGACACAGCGCCGGGCGAGCTGGATCAGCCTCTCCCGCTCCACACCCGTCTCCACGGGATCGGGAATGTAGGCGTCGCTGAAGCCCTCCCAGGATTCATAGAAGCCGTAGAAAGGAGCCGGGCACGTCCGCTCGTGAGCGGCCTTGTAAGCCTCCTCAAGCCTACGGCCGTATTCGGCTCTTTGGGCTTCCATTTCCTCGTCGGTGACCACCCCCTCCCTCGCCAGGGCTTTGCCGTAAAGCTCGGGAACGGGCGGCCGATGGCGGATGCGCTCATACATGGTGGGCTGCGTGAAATAAGGCTCATCCCCCTCATTGTGGCCGTAACGACGATAGCAGACAAGGTCGATGACCACATCCTTTCCGAACTGCATCCTGTAGTCCCAGGCCAGCCTCGCCACGTGCAACACCGCCTCGGGGTCCTCACCGTGAACGTGGAAGATTGGGACCATGAGCATCTTCGCAACATCCGTGGAATAGCGCGTGGAGCGGGCATCCTCGGGAAGCGTCGTGAAGCCGATCTGGTTGTTGATGACAACGTGGATGGTGCCGCCCGTCCGATAACCCTCAAGCTGCGAGAGGTTCAGCGTTTCCGGGACGATCCCCTGCCCCGCGAACGCGGCATCGCCGTGCATGAGCACGGGCAGGACCTTTCGGGCAACGACATTGCGAGGCTCTCGGTTCCCGAGCTGCTCCTGCCGGGCCCGCGCGATGCCCTCGACCACGGGATTCACCGCTTCCAGATGGCTGGGGTTCGTCGCCAGGAGCACGCGAACATGGTGGCCCTCCGGCGTCACCAAATCCGACAGCCAGCCCTTGTGATACTTGACGTCCCCGCTCCCCACCAGGGATTCCGGGTCGTAGCTGTCTTCAAACTCACAGAAAACCGATTCAAGAGGTTTACCCAGATTGTTCACCTGAACATTGAGGCGACCGCGATGGGACATGCCCAGGATCACTTCACGGCAGCCGTGCCGGGCCGCATGCCGAACGAGCCCGTCCAGCATAGGCACCACCGCCTCGGCGCCCTGGATCGAGAATCGCTTCTGACTCAAGTACTTGGTGTGAAGAAACTGGTCGAACTGCATGGCTTCGGAGAGCGCTCTCAGGATTCGGCGCTTTTCATCGTGGGAGAGCCGAGGCCGATTTCTCACGGGCTCCATGCGCTCCTGCAGCCAGCGCCTCTCTCCGGGATCCTGGAGATGCATATACTCCACCCCGACAGAATGGCAGTAGGTGTCGCGGAGCAGATCGACAATCTCCCGCAGCGTAGACTGCTCGGAGATCGCCAGGGACGGAGTGTAAAAAGTGCGGTCCAGGTCCGCCTCGCCCAGTCCGAAGCTCTCCAGGCCCAGCAGTGGATGCTCGAGGGAGCAGGTCTCGAGAGGATCAAGACAGGCCAGCAAATGCCCCAGCTCACGGTGCCTCGATATGAGCGCCTCGACGCGGGCCTGCCGCAGGAGCTCTCCCCTGTCACAGACACCTTCCCTGCCGGAATCCGCGGATGCGGCAAAATCGAACCCCTCGAAAAAGCTCCGCCACTCGCGCGGGACGCTTTCAGGATCGGACTTCCAGCGTTGGTAGAGCGAATCAATGAACTCGACGCTTTGCGCCACTGCCAGCACCATGAACTCCGCCCCCCTCTCCGGACGATTCGACAACCCATGTCAAGAAATTAGCACCCTGCCTCCAGGTTGTCAAAGGCAGTGGATGCACGGCGGCACCACCTGCCCGGCTTCACCAATTCCACGATGACCGTTCGTCCATTTTCTGATATGGAGTCCGGCAAGGAGCGTGACTCCCGGCGAAGCTCGGGAGACCATCGCGAACCCACGGCCCAAGGTGAGCCATGACTGACCCTGAACCCACCCCAATCCGGCGGTCCCTTTCCCGCCGCATCGCCCTCGGCGCAGGGCTGCTCGCGATGTCCCTGGTCCTGGTTCTCACTGCATCCTTTTTCCTCATTCAGTCGGAGACCGGCAGGGATTGGCTGAGAGGTCGCCTATCAGCCCTTTTGAGCTCGGAGCCCGATCAAGTGGTCGAGCTGGGAAGAATCACGGGATTTCTGCCCTGGGACGTTCGAATCGAAAACCTGATCGCGGGCGATGCGGCGGGACCCTGGCTGCATGTCGAAGGAATTGTGCTGCGATGGGCTCCGACTCGACTTCTCCTTGGCGAACTGCACATCGAGGAGTTGAGAGCCGACTCCATCGAGGTGGCCCGCATTCCCCAATCCCGAAAGAGAGAGGCATCACGGGAGCCCGGAATCCCCGGGACCACCTTCAAAGCGCCGCCGCTCACCATTCACTCGCTCAACATTCCCTCGATATCCCTCGGCCAAGAAGTGCTCGGCCACGCCGCATCCCTGGAGGTGCTGGGGTTCATCGTTCCGTCGGAGTCACCGAGCGGCCGCGCGGCGTTCCTGCAGGTGAATCGGCTGGACCAGGGGCAGGACCTCCGGGCGCACCTTGACGCCCGGTTCGACAACGGCGCCGAGTCCATGAAGCTTCAGGTGGAGGTGGTCGAATCCGCCGACGGGTTGCTCTCGCATGTCCTGGGTTTGAGCGGTGCGGGAGTGCTATCTCTGCGCCTGGAAGGCGAAGGTCCCTCTTCGGGGTGGAGAGGCGGCATGGACGTGAAGGCCTCATTGTGGGGGGCGGTCACCACGGCCCTCTCACTCACCGTTGACGAGGAAATATCGGCCGAGATCGCTGGAGTGGCTCTCGATTCCCGCACCCTGCCGTCCATCGAAGCGAAAGCCGAGGGAGGCAGGGAGGCCTTGTTTCATCTGAACGCCCGGTATCTTGACGGAAGGCTTGTCATTCTTGACCATTTAACGGCCGAGGGAGAGGGCCTTTCCCTTGAAGCCGCCGCAAGGCTCGACCTTGAATCCCGGGATATCGAGTCCCAGCTTGTGTTGACACTGTCCCATCTGGATGTCCTGGGATCGGCGGCGTCCGGTGAGTTGAAGGGTGAAGGCGGGTTGTGCGCCAGGGTTTCCGGGACTCTCAATGCGCCACGAGTCCACCTCGGCTCCGACTTCCGGGACCTGGTGGCCGGCGGATTCGGGGCAGCCCATGGCTTCGCTCAAGTTCAGCTGGAAGCCGCATCATCCACGCCCGCTGATCCGAGGATCGAAGCATGGCGCGTCTCTGCGGACGGAAGAGCTTCCGGGCTCAAGGACTCGTCGGGGAGCCCCCTGCCGGAAGCATCCCTGGATTGGCTCCTGGAAGCCGAGATCCCGACGGAAGGAAGGGCGATCCTTTTGAAGACCCTTCGCCTGGCGGGAGCGCACCACCGGCTGGAAGCCGCAGGCACCGTGGAAGTCTCCTCGATGACCGGAAACCTGGAAGCCGCCCTTCGCGTGACCGACCTGCGGACGGTCACCGGGCTTCTGGGACGCGAGCTTCCGGGCACCCTCGATCTCGATCTTCGAATGAGCGGCACGGGAAGCACCGGTGCGGCATCGGGTGGAATCAGTGGGAGATTGACAGTTCAGGGCACCACCGACAGCGAGCCCCTGATGTCCGTTTTAGGACCGGAAACCACTCTGAGAACGGATTTCGAGATCCTGGAAGGAACATCCGTCCATGTTTCGAACACGCACATCGAGAGCCCGGCCCTTCAGGTGAGAGGGAGCGGCTCCTTCAATGTTCGGAAAGGCTTCTTGAATGCGGAGTTCCTTGCTTCCATTCCGGACCTCAAGGCCCTCTCCGCCTTGCTGAATGAGGAGCTTTCGGGAAGAGCAGAGTCCACACTGAAAGTGGACGGCCCCCTCGACGACCTGACGGTAGTCCACTCCCTCAGGGGACAGCAGGTGCGATGGAGGCAGCAGCCGCCAACCGACATTCAGAGCAGCCTTGAGGCCTCGCACATCCCCCGAAAAGCTCGGGGACAGGGGAAGCTGCTGGTGACTCAGGCCGCGGAAAAGCTCGACGCATCCCTGAACTTCGAGCGGCGGGAAGAGCGGGTGCGACTGACCGCCATCCGTCTGGATGGGCCGGGCGCCAGGCTGAGCGGGGACCTTGCACTGAACCTCGAAGCGGGGACGGCCGAGGGCGCCGTGCAGGGTCGCTTCGAGGACCTCGGACGTTTGGGACGCTTCATTGGCGAGCCCCTTGCGGGCAGTGGATCTTTCGAAGCACGGCTGAGCGCACCGAGGGGAAGCCAGAATGCAGCCCTGAAGATCAACTTCAGGAACCTGTCGTCCAGCGTGGGCAAGGTCTCCAGGGTCGATGTCAGCGCCGACCTGAAGGATCTTTGGAAAACCGTCGGGGGAAATCTTCAGGCCGAGCTGGCGGAGCTGGAAAGAGGCGAGACGGTCGTTCGATCCGTCAGCTTGAAGGTGGACGGCGATCGCTCCAGGCTTTCCTTCACGGGAAAGGCCAGAGGGCGACTTGTGCAGGACGCCGAGCTCCAGCTTGCAGGCTCCCTCATCCGTTCCGACGACATCCTGAGACTCGAGCTTTCCAACTTCAGAGGGAAGTTTGAAGATTATCCGATCCAGCTCAAGGATCGGCTCCTCATCGAGCACACGCCCCGGGGAACATCACTGGACGGCTTCTCCCTATCACTGGGGCCTGGAGCCGTCGCAGCCAATGGACGGTTGACCGCAAGCCGAGTCCAGGGGCGACTCAGCCTCGAAAACATTCCACTCCAAATGGCCGCGCTCCTCGGAGGACCTGACTGGGCCGGGAAAGCCAGAGCCAGCTTCGACATCGACGGCACTCCGGCCCAGCCCGTCGCCACCCTGGAGCTGCAGCTGGCCGATGTCCGCGTGCGCGCAATCGAGGCAAAAGAGCTTCCTCCCGCGCTCATCCGCGCGCGTGCAAGACTCGAGGGTGGGGCCTTGAAGGGCGATCTCTCCCTGGAGCAGCTTTTGGAGAAGCCCGCGCGGCTGGATTACGCCGTCCCCATGCGGGTTTCGCTCTCCCCCCGTTTCAGCTTCGAGCTGCCGCTCGAGGCTCCACTGCAAGCCCGCGCCGAGCTTGAAGGAGAGCTGGGGCATCTCGCCGGCCTGCTTCCCCTCACGGATCAGACCATTTCAGGCCACACCAGGGCGTCTCTGAATCTCACCGGCACCATGGCCAAACCGGTCTTCAATGGGGAGGTCCGTTTGTCGAATGGACTCTACGAAAATCTCGGCACCGGGACAGTCTTGAAGGGTGTCGATGCCGAAATCACGGCCCGCGATCAAAGGCTTGAGATCACCCGGTTTCAGGCCACGGATGGCGAGCGGGGCCAAGTCAGCCTGGGCGGATGGCTGGAGCTGGATCCCGCCAACCGCTTCCCCATGGAGATCGAGGCCACCCTCAGGGAAGCCGCCCTGGTTCGCCGGTCGGATCTCGACGCGGCAGCCGACGGGAAGGTGAAGATATCAAGATCCGCGGGCGCGATGCGGGTGGAGGGGAACCTGACCGTTGCTCCCGCCGAATACCGCATTCCCGAGCGACTTCCGCCGGGTGCGGTGGAGCTGGAAGTCACGGAAATCGACAAGAGCGGAAACAAGATGATGCCGGAAAAGCCGGAAATCCCGCCTTCGGAAGTCCTGCCCTTGACTCTCGGACTTGGCTTGATCTTCCCCAACCGCACCTTCGTGCGCGGCAGAGGGCTCGACTCGGAATGGAGAGGGCGGTTGAACATTGCCGGAACCGCCGCAAAGCCGTCCTTGACCGGTCAGCTGGGCGTTGTGCGCGGCCGCTTCGATTTCCTGGACCGTCGATTCGATTTGAGCCAGGGAACGATAACCTTCCTGGGGACTTCTCCTCCAGATCCTTACCTGGACCTCAGAGCTGAAGCCCACGCCAAGGAAATCACCGCCCTCCTGCGAGTGATCGGGGCCGCCTCGTCGCCCGAGATCCAGCTCGACTCAGACCCACCGCTGCCCCAGGAGGAGGTGCTGGCAAGGCTGCTTTTCGGAAGAAGCGTCGACAAGATTTCCCCCATCCAGGCCCTGAAGCTCGCCCAGGCGCTGCGGTCCCTGTCGGGAAGCTCGCGGCTGCCTGGGATGGACTTCCTTGGCGCCACACGCAGGCTGCTTGGGCTTGATCAGCTGGAGCTGCGAAGCGCGGATGGAGGATCGGAGACCGGCCTCGGTTTTGGGAAGTACCTGACCGAGGATATCTACGTCGACGTCGAGAAGGATCTCCGAGGCGCTGGAGGACGGATCTCCGTCGAGGTGGAACTGACCCCCAACATCTCCTTGGAGAGCGAAGTGGGAGCGGACGCCCAAACGGGAATCGGCATCAATTGGAAGTATGACTACTGAGGGCTTCCGCCTCCAGAGTGGACGCCGCTTCACAGGAACGACAACGTGCCTACCCGGGGTTGCCCTTGAGCGCCGACATGAGGATCGATCGGTCCCTGGAGCTCATGGCCACGAACTCCAGGCCCGCGCCGTAGACTTCCTCCTGTATCGGCACATACCATCGGACCTCCACCGTCGAGCTCAAGACGGCGCCGGGCACATACAGGTTGAGGTTCAGCCGATCCTCCGAGAGTAGACTCCGGTCGGGAGAGGATTGCCGCACGTGGATGCAGCAGCCGCCTTCGGAAAGGTCCAAAACCTGGACATCCACGCTCCTCATCAGGTCCGAGCTGCCTCCTATCAGGACTCCTCTCCAGTTGACCCTGAGACGCTCATGCCTTCTGCGCTCCTGCCCGTCCCAGCTCACATGCTCCGCAAGGGACCGCCGAGCCCATGAGCTGCCACGATGGATACCGGAATCTGCCCTTGACTTGCCGCTTATTCCCCTTTTCAATTTTCCCCCCTTGGAATGGATTCAGGTCTTGAGCCGGCTCCAAGTACCATGACTTGACTCATTTCGTCACATGAATTTCCTTTTCGTAATCCGACAGGCTGCGGCCGGGTGAGTTACCGACAACGCAAAGCCAGCCAGAAAGAGGATGGGGGTATGGTCGAATGTCAGGCCCGTCAATGGATGAGAGCCGTGGTCCCGCGCAAGGTCGAAAAGGAGCCACATCCCTCATTCACTGCGAAATCAGATGCTTCAGAGCATCGGTTGCGAAGCATGGCAGGATTCATACCGAGGCATGCGCCTGGGTATGACGGAGATCAGCGACCCAGCTCACCACCAACCGGCTTCAGCCCGATCGCGGTACGCTGACGGGAGATGTGTGCGTATATATTATTTAATGATAACAGAAAATTGATGATTGATTCCGGCCGCGTGGGTTTCAGGAATGCGGGGATGTCCGCTGCCGCCGCTTTCAGGGTTGAGCCGCCGGAAGGAAGATCCTCACCCGGGCTCCCTGGCCAGGCTCGCTCATGACCTCGATGGCCCCCTCATGGGCGCGAACGATCCCGAGCACCGACGCCAATCCCAATCCACGTCCGGTGAACTTGGTGGAAAAGAAGGGGTCGAACATCCGTGAAACGACCTCCGAGCTCATCCCGCAGCCATTGTCGGTCATTTCGATGTAGACATACTCTCCTGGAGGAAGCGCGTCCCCACCCACCTTCGACTCCAGGCAATATTCGTCGCAGAAGAGGGTGCCCGTACTCACGGCAATCGTCCCGCCCCCGCCATCCAGTGACTCCACCGCATTGTGGGCGAGGTTGATCAGCACCTGGCGCAGTGCATCGGCATCGACCATCACCTTGGGAAGGCCCCTGGCCAGCTGCGTCTTCCAGCTCACGTTATCCGAAGGTAAATCCTCGAAGAGGGGGAGGGTGCTCGAAACCAGCGTCGAGACATCCTGCATCGTTCTGATGCCGACCCCCTGACCCATGTAGGTCATCATCACCCGACTGAGCTCCGAGGCACGGCGCGCCGCTCTCTGGGCCTGTCCGAGAATGCCGGGGCCCCTGCTCTCGGGGTCCAGAAAATCCTGGAGCAGCTCCAGATTGCCCAGGACACCCATGAGCAGGTTGTTGAAGTGGTGAGCCACGGCGCTGGCCATGGCCCCGAGGCTTTCGCGCTTCTCGGACAAGAGCAGTCGCCGCTCCATATCCAGCCGCCTGGCCTCTGCCGCTTTCTGCTCGGAGACGTCGTGCATGATCCCAAAAGTGTAAAGCACGTTTCCATCCTCGTCGCGGATGGCGTCAGCCCGCTCCCAGAGGATGAAACGGCGGCCCAGGGAGTCGAAAGCCTCCAGCTCACCCTCCCAGCCTTCTCCACGGTGAAGCCTTGGCATCACTTCGTTCATGAGGGTCTGGACGGCCTCGGGGGGGTGGTGATCGCGCTGATCGAGGCAAACCGCCTCGTGGAATGGATGCCCGAAAAGGGCTTCATGAGCCGGATTGGTGTAAACCAGGCGGCCTGTCCGGTCGCGGATGGCAATGGCCTCGCTGGTGTGCTCTATGATCTGCCGAAACAGCCGAAGCGCCAGCTCAGCTTCCTTTCGTTCGGTGATGTCCATGTAGGTTCCGGTCATGCGCAAAGCACGCCCGTCGGAGTCTCGCCCGGTCACCCTGCCCTTGGCCAGAATCCACTTCCACCGCCCGGATTTTGTCCACATGCGGTATTCGCATTCGAAGCCCGAGCTCACCCCCTTCAAATGGTTCCTGATCAGCTCGCGCACATGATCCTTGTCGTCGGGATGAACCAGCCGTCCCCAGAAGGTCATGTGCGGCTCGACTTCCTCCGGGGAATAGCCGAGTATGCTGGCCCATCGGTCACCATAGAAAACCTCACCGGCCGCGATGTTCCAGTCCCACATGCCGAGATCCGCACCCTTGAGGGCCAGCTCCAGGCGGGTGCGGCTCTCGTCGAGTTGCCTGCGGTCGGAAGCGTCGCGGCAGACCGCAAGCACGGCCGGCTCTCCCTGCCATGAGCCCCGGGAGACTCGCGTCTCCAACTCGAGCACTTCCCCCGTTTGGGAGACCACCGGCATCATTCCCCGAGTGATCCGGCCACTCAGCATCTCCTGGAGAATTCGCTCAGCTTCATCGAGGCCGCGGCCGGCGTGCAGATCCGCCAAACCCATCCCCTCCAGCTGCTCCCTGGGAAGCCCGAGAGCCCTTGCAGCGGCTCTATTGACACTCCGGATAGTCCCGCGTTCGTCCAAAACAAACACCAGGTCATCCAGCGCATCCAGGAGCGCCATTGCGCTCCCGAGACAACACCCTGGCAATTCTTCGTCGCCCCGCGCGCGATTCGGCACTCCCTGGGCGTCGACAGGACTCCCGGAGGACCCAGACCGTTCTCCGCTCGCCTCGGCTCCCTTAACGGCATCACTTCCCGCTGCTTTGAAACCAGTGCGTACCCATTCCATGACGGACCATCCCCTTCGAACCCCGAATCCGCGTAAATCCAGCACGTTGATCAGTTGTTCAGGCCCTGAAACGAGGACTAACCGGATATGGCCGCTGTGGCAGGCCGATCTGCCCGCCTTTATACAGGATCTTCGCACCGTGAAAAAGACTTAATTGATCTCGGTGTGCAGCGGCCAACCCCGGTGCCGAACTGGAGCGGCAACCCTGAAGGAAGGGACGGTCGAGCGCGGCCTCGCCACGCCCAACCGCGGCATTGAGCGAGTCAAACGGCAATTCAGGCCAGTTGCGAGGAGGCTTCCCGCATGAGCCGGGCAATGGGAAGGCTTCGGGGACATCGGCTTTCCGCCGGGCGGTAATCCAGGCTCGTCATCCGCCACCGTACGTCGGCCGGCAGTTCGGCGAAGAGCGCGCGCGCCAGGTCCGATTCCCCGTAGCTCCTGGCATACATGAGATATCTCATGACCTCGCCGATGGGAGCCTTTGACCCCATGGCCGTCTCGCAGATTTCCGTGCATCCGGCGCAGTAGCTCGAAGCCGTCTCCTCCGCATAGCGGTTCAGGAGCTGCGAGCCCTCCAGCGAGAGCTTGGCCTCGTTCAGCGCGGCGCCCACATTGGCCATGAGGATGCTCATGTTGGGCATCTGGGAGCATATGTTGGCGATCTCCGGGGTTTCCCAGACCGCCTTCAGCTTGGCCTGCTTGTCCGTGAAGCCCTGCTTCACGAAGCTCTCGATCAAACGGGATTCGGATTCGCTCTCCATGCTGAAAGGCCCTCCCGCCTGGGTCTTCATGGCCGTGAGCCCGATGCCGGCCTTGGTGCAGGCCTCCACCGCCCGCTTCATTTTATCCGTATGCATGATCCGGTAATTGTAGGTCATCATGATACCGTCAATCCAGCCCAGCCTGGCCGCTTCCAGCATGCAGTCTTCCATGTTGCTGTGGGTGCTGAAGCCGAAGAACTTGATCTTCCCCTGGGATTTGGCCTTCTCGGCCCAAGCCCTGGTCTCGTTGTTGATCTCCGAGATCCGCTTCAGACCATGGATGAAATAAAGGTCGATGAAATCCGTCTTCATGCGCTCCAGGGAACGGTTGAGCAGTCGCGTCATGCCATCCGGGTCGCGGTCGCACGACTTGGTGACCAGAAACACCCTGCTCCGGGTATCGGGATATTTCTCGAAAAACTGCCCGATTCCGGACTCGCTCCTGCCACCTTCGTAGCAGTCCGCGGTATCCCAGTGGGTGACCCCCCAGCGAAGGGCCTGCCTCATGAGGAGCTGATTGGACGGTATGTCGAACATGCCCCCAAGGGACAAACACGACACCTTCACCCCCGTCTTGCCGAAAGGCCGCACGGGGACTTCGCGCATTTCGCTGGGCTTGGCCGATCCCTCGGGAGCGGTTTGACCATGGGCGCGTGCCGCACCAAGCAATGTTCCGGCAGAGATGGAGCCGACCGTTTTCAGAAAACCTCGACGGGACAGATCCTTGTCCGACATGGCACACCTCCGTTGTGATGGCTGAAAGAAGTAGCTTGTTTCAGGTTCCCGGCTCCTGGCCTGGAATGGACTTTCATGATTCGCCGGCTTCAAACCGACAGGAACGACCACCCGCCCGCCCCCCTCAGAGCAGCAGGGAGCCCTTGCGGCTTCGAGATTCGTTTTCGGCGGTGACCCGGATGGCCCTCAGTCCACTGACAGGACATTCGTGCTCGCAGATGCCGCACCCGATGCAAAGGGCGGGATCCACCTGAGGCCGCTGCAGCCTCACCTGCACTTCCACTTCCTCCCCCGACTTCACGATCCCTTCCCAGGCGCCCTGGACCGTGATGGTCCCCTCGGAATTTTCCAGGATGAGGCTGCGCCTTCCTCCCTTCGAGGCCCTTACCGTCAGAAAGTAATCCCCCGTGGCGAACTCGCCGGGGCGGAAGGGGCTTTCAGCAAGCTCGATTCTCCCGCCGGAAACGCTCCTGACCGAAGCCAGACCCGCGCGGACCGTGCTGAAGTGCTCCCGCGCGAAGATGGCCTTCGGACTCACGGGACAGTTCTCCTCACAGACGATGCAGGGACGGTCCATGGCCCAGGAAAGACACCGGCCATGGTCCACGAAAGCGGTTCCCATGCGTATGGGCCCGATCTCCTCGTAGGGACCCACTCCCCTTTTCTCATCCAGCAGGATCGGCCGAATGGCCGCCGTTGGGCAGATCCGGCCGCAGGCGATGCAGTTGAGCTGGCATCCGCTGCTTCCGATTCGATAGTTCAAGATGGGGGTCCAGATCCCCTCGAGACCGGCCTCGAAGCCGGCGGGATGAATGATGTTGGTGGGACACACGCGCATGCACTGGCCACACTTGATGCACCGTTTGAGGAAGTCCCTCTCGGGCAGGGCTCCCGGCGGCCTGATGAGGCCGGGATTCCAATTGGACCCCAGCTGTCCTCCAAGTCGAACGGCCGGGATGACCGCCACCCCCGAGGCCAGGGCCAGGAGAGTGCTCCGGCGCGACAAATTCGGCGAAACGATTTCTCCCGAAGCCGACGGTTGGATTCCGTAGCCGATGACCTCATGTTTGCACCCGTCCAGACAGTTCATGCAGAGAACACAATCGGGGACGCGAATCTGCCCCAGGGGCTCGCACCCTCCCTCGCAGTCCGCCTCGCACAGCCCGCACTGGATGCAGTCGCTGCAGCTCTTGCCGATGCGCCACAGGGCGTACCTCGACAGCACCCCGAAGAGCGCGCCCAGGGGACACACAAATCGGCAGTAAAACCTTGGCACCCTGAGATTGAGCAGGAGTGCCGTGGCGAAGATGATCCCGATGAGCCAGGCGCCTTCATAATGGCGCTGGTCAACGGAGAGCACATGGGTGGAGGAGTCCGCCAGGGGCAGGAGCACAAGGTTGACGGAGCGGTAGACGAGGGGGATGGGATCCAGAAGCCCCGTCTGCAGCGATGCCCCGATCATGCCCTCGGCGGCGAAAAGCAGGCCCGCAGCGGTCCAGAAGCCGATCAGCCCAAGGAGGACCGTGCCCACCTTTCGTTTCCCGCCCCAGATCCCGACGAGAGTCACCCCCGCCAGCAGAATGGACACGGCAGCCGCCAGCCACAAGAGCGGACCGGACTGGAAACCCTCCCGGATTCCCCGGGCCAGCAGGCTCCCGGCTCCAGCCGAAAGCAAAAAGACGAGAATCCAGAATTTCACGGACTGATACGGGTGGAAACGGTTGACGGCGATCCTCTCGGAAACGCTCATGGAGCGCTTCCCCAGGACTCCCACGGCGTGGTGCATGGTTCCGAAGGGGCAGACCCACCCGCAGAAGAACCTGCCGAGGATCACCGTGAGCATAACGGTGACCAGCGCCCAAAGCAGTCCGGCGTAAAGGCTCCGCGTGGTCAGGATCGTCCCCAGGGCCACCAGCGGATCCAGCTCGAGAAACCACGAGACGGGCCATCCCCGAAGCTGCCAGACCTCGACGCCGAGGGAGCTCACGACACAGAACCAGAGGAAGAGGGCCAGGAAGAATCCCTGGCTGATTCGACGAACCGCGACGATCTTCATGAACATCCACCGGCAGGGGTCACGCGGCGCTGGCATGAACCGGTTTGAGGGATTCCACGTCGGCGGTCCCCACGCCGGCCTCGGCCGCTTTCACGATGAAGGGCAGGTCCGAGACCGCCTTACCGAGGAGGGTTCCCCCGACGGCGTCGGCCGCCACCTGGTCCGTACTCACAATGAGGGTATTGGTCGCCTTGAGGTCCGAAAGCGAGCCCCCGGTCGGACCATTGGTCATCATGGTCGTCACACCGTCGAGAATCACCAGGGTCGGCTTCACCATCATCGCCAGCTCCTTGATGGTGTTGTGAATGTCCTGGTGGAAGATGTTCCGTCGACCGCCCAGCAGCCCATACCAGTTCTTCATGATCATGGAAGCGCCGCTCCGGTTGTGATCCTTGACGGGCGCGATGGAAATGAGCTTCGTCACCCCCTGGAATGGCGTATACAAGAGAGGCCAGTCCTTGATGAGGGAACCTCCCGAGACTGTCGTGGGCCTGAAGAATCCAGCCCGGGGAAGGATCACGCGGGCCCCCGCCGATTGGGCGGCCTCCCGAAGACCCGTGAGAGCAAAGCAGCTTTCGGGATCGTTGATGGGATTGTCCGTCACCACCACCGATGCGGCCCCCGCCTTGAGACACCGCCGACAGACCTCGGCCAGGAGGTCCGGGTTGGTGGTCGCCGAGAGAACGGCCGGAGTGGCAAAGGCCGCGTTCACCTTCACCAGGACACGGTCGCCGCGCTTGATGAAAACCTCGATACCGCCCAGGGCCTTGAGAGCCACATCGAGGGACTGGATACGATCAGCTCCATGGACAATGCTCATGCGCGTTTCCAGCCCGTAAACCGAGAAGTCATCGAGCTCCACCAGACCGGTCCCGGCCGCGGAAGGCGCCCGCGGCCCCTCGGTGTCATACAGCCAGGCGCTCACTCCCCCCGCCAGGGCGAGGGCAGCTCCGGCCTTTGCGGATCGCGTCAGAAACTCCCTTCTGGAGAGTTCCTTCCCTTCAGTCGAGTGGGACATTCAGACCTCTTTTCATTTTGGCGGAGCCCCCGCGACCCGGAATCATCAAGGCAGGGCCTCGTAAAGCTTCAGGGCCAGGGCTTCGGCGGCCTCCAGATCGTCCGCTTCGTGGACTCCGGCCAGCCTCGCCCCCTTGGTGAACACCACCTCGTGGAGGTCGAAGAGATGAATCACCCTCACCCCCGGAATGCCGAGGCTGGATTCGACAAGCGTTCCCCCGTTGTCCAACAGGAACTGCACGAATGCCGAGGCCAGGCTTCGGGCCGCATCGGGCGACGACCTGAGCGAGACAAAAGCCATGAACTTCCATTTCCCATGCTCGTAAACCGCCGTATACGTGTTATCCAGCGCGTCATAACCGAAGACATTCGCCGAGAGGAGCGTGATCGACGCCGGGTCCAGTCCCTCGGCCGGGAAGACGGACACCTCCCCGAGCTCCTCCTGGACCGATGGGCGCGAATCGATGAAAAGCTTCCCGATGCTCAGGATCTCATCGGCCAGGGCTGCGTCGGACCCAACGATCTCGACATACTCCCTGCCATGCGCCATGAAGAGCGCGTTTCCCGTGCGGTAGGCAAATCGGGTGAGGTCGACTTCCTCTGCGTCAGATCTCCGCTGGGAGCTGAAAACCGAAAAACCATTGCGAGCGTCCCCCATGTCGTACACAAACAATTCAAGCCACAAACGATTGTCCCTGGCGCTGATGAATCTCTGGCACACGAGGCTCAAGAAACCGCTCGAGAGGTAGAGCTCGGCCTTACCGTCAATCTTTTCGGAGAGGGTCTCCGCATCGAATCGCTCGGGGGGGCCCATGGGCTCCAGGCCGGCGGGGATGAAATCTCGAAAAGGGGACTCCGCGATGGAGACCGATGACTCGGACCCCGTCACTCCCTGGCGGGCTCCGATGACCACCAGGACCGAAGGGTCGAAACGGGATTGCCGCTCATAGACCCAGACGCTGATCCCAACGAGAGCCAGCAGAATCAGAAACCCCACAGCGCTTTCGGTGCGACTGACCTGAGTTTTCATTGCTGATGCCTCTGGAGGCGGTGAGTTGAGGGAAAACGCGCTCTCACAGCGAAAACGTTCCTGCTGAAACCTTCATACCGTTTCACCATAAGCCACGATATAACCGCTCCCAGATGCATTATTCAACGGAAAGCGTTGCTTCGGTGCACTTTTCGAGAACAGCAACCGGCGAAAACAGCCGATCACAAGGCACAATCAAAATGATGAAAGGCTCGCGGAACCTACCCGAAGGTTTCCCGGTTTGAAACAACTTCCCAGATGATCGCAGGCATCGGAGATCCCTGAGCGACCGATCCACCGAAGATTGCTGCCGCCTGCTCCCCGGAAACTGAGAATGGAAAGAGAATTCCTGTGTGCCAAAGTCGATCGCAGAAGTCCCCGGGTGCATTGCAGGCGCGACCTGACCAAGCAGAGCGCGGTCGGGAAAGGAAATCTTATGGATCACTGGGTATTCATCAGTCGAGACCCGGAAGTCTGTGACGGTTAACCTGTAATTGCAGGTATCCGAGTGACCACAGGATTTAGATTGTTGAGACAGTCTTCGTTTTCGACCAGGCATGCATCATACGAGCTGCAGATCCTCAAGTTCATCGGGGTGGGCTGGAGCATTTCCTGCTTCCTGCAGGATTCCCCCTTCAAGGACCAGATCGCCGGGGATTACTGGAGCGCCGTGCACGAGTTTTCCCAAACCATCTCGTCCAGCGCCGGGATGATGGCGGACAGGGCCATCGACTACTTCCAGGAGCTCAGGGACGGTTTGGACCTCTACATCAGTGCCTTGGCGAGCCGGCCCGACGCCCCGGAGCCTGCGGTGGTCATCGGTCCCGAGTTCGCGAAACTGTGCGGCAGCGCCGACGACATTTACACGGTCATGGCCGGCTCCAAAATGTTCATCCTCCTGTTGGCCGCCGTCGAAGAATACCTCGAAACCCTCCAGCTGATCGGGACCGTCGACCGACGGGGATAGAGGGGCTGAAAACGCTCATGGTTCGCCCCTTGATTTTCCGCTGGCCAGGTTCGTCCGACCGAATGGAGGGCCTTCGGTTGCTCATGGCGACCGAGTAGTGGAGGGGAGTCCCTTTCCTGTCGCACCGACGTGCATGTGACCGCCACCGTTTCTCACCACAAGAGCTTCCGGTTTCGCTCCTTCTGTCATATAAGTACCCTGTGGATCGCGCCGTGGAGCCACGTTGAGGGTTGAGTCGATTGCACGACGCACCCCTTTGACGGGACCCGGCGGTTCCAGGGAAAGCCCGAAGACCTCTTGCCGTGGAGGGAGTGCAATTGTGGAAGCTGACTCCTTTGGATAACCATGAGAATCAAAGGAGGGTTCCATGACGAGGCGAGGCGTTGGACTCACGACCATTGGTCTCTCGAAGCTCCTGACCCTCTGCGGTTCCGTTGCCCCGGCCCAGGACCAGGCGACGTCCCGAAGGGTCGAGAGGCGGCGGCGGGCAGCCGGAGCGGAAGTCGTCATCAATCAGATCGAGACTTCGGCGTTCCCCAAAGTCACCCTTTTCGCCCTGGTCACCCGGGACGGGGTCCCACTCAAAGAGCTCGGCGCGGGGGATTTTCGCGTCCGGGAAGACGAGGTGGACCAGGAGCCCGTCACGGTCGTTCCGCAGCTCTCCCCGCTCAACACCGTGGTCACCTTGGACACGAGCGGCTCCATGAGGCAGCGGCTGAACGACGCGCAAGCGGCGGCCAAGAGCTTCATCGATATCCTGGGCCCCGAGGACCGGGTGCAGGTGGTGGGCTTTGCCCGTGACGTCAAGGTCTTGAGCGGCGGCGGAGACCGGTCGGCCGCCAAGGCTGCCATCGATGCCACCACGGCTCGGGGGGAGGACACCGCCCTCTACGATGCCCTCTACACCTCCATCGAACTGCTTCGTGGCGTGCCCGGGCGCAAGGTGGTCACCCTCCTGAGCGACGGAGCCGACGACACCGGTCAGGGCAGACCGTTGAGCAAGCATTCCGTGGAGGAGGTCCTGGCGCTGGCCCGGGAGGTCAATGTGCCCGTCTATACGGTCGGGCTGTGGCGTGATGAGCGTGCAGCTCTTGGGGAAGCTCACTCCGCAGTAGTCCTACGTCATCCTTTTCATGTCGCTCGTCCCCTTGCGTCACCCCCGCATGCTTCCGGCGGGGGTCCATGAATTGGAACGCCGCTGGATTCCAGCCGGGGAGGCGCGGGCATGGCGACCCATTGGGGCCCGCATCGGTGCGACGGTGTCCTAAGCTCAGCGCTTCCCGTGGCTGCCGGAGTCGGTGGGTTCCGCCGTCTCGGCCTTGAGGCGGGAGATGATTTTCTGGAGGGCCACGCGCGTGAGTCCGCTTTGCCGGGCGGCTTCGGAAATGTTGCCGCCGGTGGCCTCAAGCAGGTCCCGAACGTAGGCTTGGGTGAACTGGCGTATCAGGAGCGATTTCGCCTCCTTGTAAGATGGGATGCGGCGCGTTCCCTGCGACGGCGCCGGAATCCGCCCGGCCTCCACGAGGCGCAGGGACTGCAAGTCGATCACCTCCCCCGGGCAGTAGACCGCCAGACGGCGCATCACGTTCTGGAGCTCACGGACGTTGCCCGGCCACTCGCGGTGCTTGAGCCATTCGAGCACCTCGGAGGTCGCGAATTTCTCTTTTGTTTTCAGTTCGTTGCAGGTCTTTTTGAGAAAATACTGTGCCAGAAGGGGAATGTCCTCGATGCGGTCCCTCAGGGGTGGAACCGTCACCGTCAGAACATTCAGGCGGTAGTAGAGGTCTTCGCGGAAAGCCCGCTGAACGATCTTTTCCTCGAGATTCTGATTGGTGGAGGCCACGACCCGGACATTCACCCGTAGCGCCCGGTCCGCCCCCACGGGCCGGACTTCCTGCTCCTGGAGCACGCGCAGGAGCTTGGTCTGGACGCTGTGGGGAATGTCCCCGATTTCATCCAGGTGCAGGGTGCCCCCGTCGGCCTGAAGAAACAGACCGCGGCGGCTGCGGTCGGCCCCGGTGAAGGCCCCTTTCTCGTGGCCGAAAAGCTCGCTTTCCAGCAGACTTTCGGGAATGGCCGGGCAGTTGACCGAAAGGCAGGGCTTCGCCGCCCTGGCCGAATGGGTGTGGATCAATCGAACCACCAGCTCCTTGCCCGATCCGGACTCGCCGCGCACCAGGACCGGGTAGTCGTTGCGCGCCACCGCGGCGACCGACGTCCGCAGGCGCACCATGCTGGGGCTTTCCCCCACCAGGGCGGGGCCGCCCGTTTCGATCAGCTCCCGCAGCCGTGCGTTTTCCTGCGTCAGGCGGCTGCGCTCGAGTCCCCGACGCACCACGCAGGACAGGACGCTCTTTTCCACGGGCTTGGTCAGGAAGTCGTATGCCCCCAATTTGACGGCTTCCACGGCCGTTTCAATGGCTCCGTAAGCAGTCAGGACGACCGCCGCCATCGTCGGGGCCAGCTCCAGGGCGTGGTGCAGCAGGGAAATCCCGTCCATGCCGGGCATGCGGAGGTCGGTGATCAGGAGGTCGGCCCCGCGGGCGTTGAGCTCGGCCAAGGCTTCGTCGCCGCCTCCGGCGCACACGCATTCCACGTCCGGGAATTCGGCCGCAATGAGCCGGCAAAGGCCGCGGGCGAAATCCATCTCATCGTCGACCACCAGGATGCGACCTCCGTCCCGGCTGGGAGGGGGACTCATGGGCTGCAGGTGCATGCTCTCCCGCTTTCTTTCGCCTTCGGTGCCCTCGGGATGCGGAGGGTGAGGCAGGCGCCCCCTTCGGGGTTGTTGCACGCCTCCACACATCCTCCCAATTCCTGCAGGAAACCGTAGATCAATGTCAAGCCCAGTCCCACACCCTTTCCGGCTTCCTTGGTGGTGAAAAACGGGTCGAAGATGTGGGGCAGGCACTCCGCAGAAAAACCCGCTCCGTTGTCTTTGACGGTCATCACCACCTCGTCCCGGCCGGCATCATGGCGCAGGGAGAGGACGATGCGGCCGTCCTGGGCCGGCAGGGCGTCGAGGGCGTTCAACAACAGGTTGGCCAGGATCTGCTCCACCACCTGGGGGGCCACGCTGACAAGGGGAAGCTCCTGACCGGTTTCGAGGCGGATCGTCGCGCCTTTTTTCTCCGCCTGGACGGCGAACACACGAGTGACGTCCTCGGCCACGGCTCGGAGGTCCGTATCACGGCCGGTTGCCACTTTCGGGCGGGCGAAGTCGAGAAGGCCGCGCAGCACCTCCCGGGCCTGCCTCGTGTGGCGGAGAATCACCTCGAGGTCGTCCAGCTGGTCCGACCTCGCGGATTGCTTGAGCAGTTCGGCGTAACAGAGGATAACGCCCAGGGGGTTGTTGATCTCGTGTGCCAGGCCGGCGGCGAGCTTGCCGACCGTCGCCAGCTTTTCGGAGCGGCTCACCTGCTCGAGCATCCGGCGCTGCTCGGTGACTTCGCTCACGTGCACCACCTTGCGGCGACTCTCACCGTCCACCAGCGGATGCAGTCCCAGCAGAAAGATCCGGCCCGAGGCGAGCTTGATTTCGGGGACCTCCGGCATGTCGGTGGCAGCGACGGATGAAACGTCCCGGACGCCATCCTGGCCCTGGTCTTTCAAAAGCCACGGCAGAACGTTGCCATCGTCGCAGCGCCCTTCAGAAAGCTGCCGGGTCAGCTCACGGGCGGCCTTGTTGGTGACGATGACGGTGCCCTGACCGTCCACGAGGAGCAGCGGGTCCGAAATCCCCTCGAAAATAGACTGGAGATTGTCCGAATGGCGGAGAATGCTGTCCAGGGCCCCCAGGTATTCGGCCGAAATGCCGAGCTGGCGGCCCAGGGCCCGGAGGATCTCGTGATCCTCGCCCCGGAAGGAATCCCCCGAGTCCTTCTCCAGGTAGAGCAATCCTTCGGGGTTCCCCTCGGAGGATTCCACGGCGATGAAGGCCCTGCCGTCATCGATTCGCGCTCCGGATTGGGTGAGGATCGTCACGTAGTCGTCTGGGACCACCGGTCCGGCGGCGCCGGGGGGCCAGACGAACTGATTCCGGGAAGCGAAGGTGCAGATGTAGGCCGCGCGCTTCAGCGCGAAACGCTCGGCCAGGAGCGGCAGGGAGCGCTCCCAGAGCTGCGGCCGCGTCTGGCACAGGTTGACGCTGTGAAGGAGCCGAACGAAAAGGTCCACGTCGGCGGTTCGCTCCGCGGATTCGCGCGCGAGCTCTCGGGTGCGCTGCGCGACGCGATCCTCCAGGGCAACGGCATATTCTTCCAGTTTGTTTCGGTTTTCGGCGATGTGCTGCCCGAGCTGCTCGACCCCCTGGATCATCTCGCCGATCTCGTCCCGGCTCTCTACCTCCCGCAGGAGCTCCTGCCCCTCGGCATCTTTGAGACTGTTGCGCAGGAGCTGCATGAGGTTGCGCAGATTGTCCGTGACCACGCGCTTGAAGATCAGCTGCGTGGACAGGAAGAAGAGCACAGCCGCGACGGAGAATATGAACAGGTATGCCAGCACGCGCTTCCGGACCCTGGCCGTCTGGGCGGAAGTCGGGACGCCGACGAAATCGAGGCCGCCAACCGAATCCTCGATGCGGCCGAACCCGCGCTCACCATATTGCCGCAAAAGTTCCGGGGGGGCCTGCTCGGGGCGACCATGGCAGTGAAGGCAGCTCTTCTCGAATCGCACCGGCCGGGCCATGACATAGTGGTCGACATCGTCGAAGCTCATGTGGCCCTCCCAGAGGGAGAGGCCGGGGTTGGCGCGAAAGAAGGCGATCAGCCCCCGCTCGGTTTCGTTGGCTTCGAAGTCCGGATTCCGGGCGTTCTCGGCCACCCGGCGATAAAGGGATTGACCGCTTCTCTGCCCGGTCTGCTCCATGACGGAGCGGGAAATGAACGAGGAGGACATGGCCTCGATGATGAACTTGTCCGGAAGCTCCTGATACATCCGCGGGCGAAGGGTCATGCGCACATAAGTCTGCACGGATTCGACCTGGGCGAGAATCAGCTCCGCCTTTTCACGTACCTCCCCTTCAAGAACGTTGCGCATCTGGATATAAAAGCCCGAGGCCAGGAGCGTTCCGATCAGGATGGCCGCCACGGTCAAGCTGACGAAGAATTTGCTCTGTATGGTATAAAAGTGGGGCAGCTTCATGGTCCGTCCGCTGTTGTCGCGGTGTCTACGTCACCCAGCGATCTCCAGGGTGTAGCGTATTGCATGGCGAGAAGATTGACAACCCCCGCCCGGGTTTTCCGGGGTGGGATCTGAGCCGCATGGAAGAAGAGCTCTGGGCGGCAGCACTGGAGCCAAGGGATGGAGACTGTCGCGTCCGCGGGCCTGGCCGCCCTTTTCGGTGCGGCCTCGGTGATTCTCTTTTCCTACGGGTGGATGTCGATCCTGGGGATGTTTGCGACGGGAATTCTTTACGGGCGCGGCCGAATCTTGATAGGCCGCTGCCTCACACGGATCGTGACCGACCTCACGCGGTCCCTGGTGTCGGGGCTGACGCTCGCCGTCTGCTTCCGGTTCTACCTCGTGGTCCTCGGCCGGGGGCAGAGTCAGGGTGAGCAACTGGCTTACCTGGCAGGATGCCTGCCTGTCCTGTTCGTCTTTCTGGCCGGGGTTTCCCGCCGCATCGACCGACTGTTCGACCCGCAACGGAACTAGTCGCCGACCACCGGACCCGGATGCTCCCCCCCATGGGGCCGATAGCGTATCGTGCTGCTGGTCTCCACGCTCGAATCGCCCGTGATCGCCACATCCGTGTAGAAGAACATCCCCGTGCGCAGGTTGTGCTCATCGATCACGCGGGCCATCCGTCCCATGGCTGGAACGGTCCGGTTGATGGCGGGGAACACGACGAACATCAGGCACCAGAACAGCAAGAGACCGCCGAGAAATGCCAGCCATCGCACCGTCGCATTTGCGTTTTCCATGGTCTTGTCCTTGTCGCGTGTCGTTGCCTCCGCTGGTTCCCGGGCTCGAGCTCGGGAACCAGCGGACTTCGGACACTAGATCTTTGCCGTGATGTCCGGAAACACCACGTAGAACATCAGGTAAGCCATCGCCAGGGTCAGCATGAGGTTGAAGGTCTGACCGCAAACGTAAAGGATCAACGGCTTGCCGCCCTTGAAGTGATGGGCGAGCTCGCGGAAGTCCGTGGCGAGCCCGATGGCGGCAAAGGCCAGGCAGAAGAACCATCCCCGGGCCATGCCGGAGAACCCGCGCAGGACGCCCTGGTCGAGGAGCACGTAACCGGCGTCGGAGCCCAGCCGGGCATCGAGCACCGAGAACAGGATGGAGGCGGACAGGAAGCCCAGCACAAACTTCGGGAAACGGTACCAGATCTCCATCCAGCTGATCTGCCGGCCGGCCTGGCATTCCACCTTGGCGCACCAGTAGACCGCCACCCCGAAGGCCGTCACGCCGATCAACACATTCTGAATCATTTTGATGGTCGCAGCGACGTACAGGGCCTTGTCGGAGAGGAAGGCGCCCGCCGCGGCGACGGCCCCGGTGGCGTCGATGGTGCCGCCCATCCACGCGCCGCCAAGGATGTAGGGCATGCCCACGGCCTTGATGAAGGCGGGCATCGCCACCATCATAATGGCCGTGAAGACCAGCGACAGGCCGATGGCCAGGGTGAGTTCCTCTTTCTTGGCGCGGCAGGCGGCGGCCGTGGCGATGGCTGCCGACGTCCCGCAGACGCTCATGTCGGCCGAAATCACGATGTTGAGGGTCCTGGAGGGCATCTTGAGGACCTTCTGTCCGAAGATGAAGGTCGTGATGAGGACGATGGGGGTCACGACCCAGGCGACGAAGATGCCCGGGATGCCAATGGCCACGACCTTGGAGAACAGCACTTCCGCGCCCAGCAGCACAAGACCCGTCTTGATGTAATACTCGACCTCGAGGGCCGGTTTGATCCACTTCGGTGTTCCGATCGTGTTGGCGATCAGCATGCCGATGACGATGGCCCACACCGCGTATTCAACCCCATACTGTTTCATGGTGGCCTGGCCGGCCAGGGCGTAGGAGACGGCGCCGACGAGGAAGACCGCGCCGAAACCCTTGAGAAACGCCCTCACGCTCTTGCCCATGAACTTGATGCCGATGGCAAAAAAGAGCGCCAACACCACCGGCAGCACCAGCAGCGTCGGGATGTGGTTGTAGGGCTTCAGCTCCGTTTTCGCCTTGGCCTTGGAGGCGGCCGCGCCTGCTTTGCGCCAGGAGTCGATTTTCTCTTCGGCCGCGGCATTCAGGGCTGCATCCTGGAACGAAACCGCCGCCGCCGCTTCCTCCGCGGCGACCGCGGCGGCCAGGGCATCGGCTTCCTTGGCCTTAGCGGCCTCGTACTTCGGCATGTTGGCGACGTTCAGCGCATCGGCTCGCTCCTTGCTCATGATGAAGGCCTGGGTGATGTCGGTGCTCCAGTCGCCGGGGTGGGCCATCCATTTCTTGAAGAACTTGCCCGCCTCTGTGCTCGGCTTCAGCTTCTTCTTGGCGTCCTGGGCCTTGTACCACGCGACGGTTTTGAAAGGCGCGCGGGCGGCTTCGGACTCCATGACCGCATTCGACTTGGCAATGGTCTCGTCCATGTCCTTGGGCTTGGCGGGCAGGAAGCAGATCAACCCCACCAACAGCACGATCACTCCCAGCCAAATGGCCCAATAGTCTTCCTTTTTCCACAGGTCGGACCAACTCGCACTTCCCCTGTCAATGATGATTTCATCCTGATTCGGTGTCGGTTCCATCGGGTCTCCCTTCTCCTCGTTGTGGACATTCCATGGATTGCTTCCGCGGGTTGATCCGCCGCTCTCATGAACCGATGAGCAAAATCCGGTCCCACTGGAGTGATTACGCTATCCTTTGAATATCATTGCGAATCAGGATGAAGTGGGTGGGACGGAGCTGCACACTTTCCTTAGCGCCTGCCAATTCAAGTTTGCAGGCCTCCGGTGGCATTTAGATCGGGGAAGGCTGGGAGCGTGCGACAGAGGAATGCAAAGCGGTTGGGACCCGCCCCGCAGGCTCCCAAACTCGAGCCTGGAAGGCAGTGGGGCGGGTCGGAAGGTGGCACGGGATCCCGTCAGGTGATAAGATATCGCTTTCTGACGGTTTTTGTGCAACAGGTGTGGTGAGGTGCGTCAAGCACATTTTTCTCTCGATTTTCTGAGAAGGTTGAGAAAGGTTGCGGCAAGATTTGGGCAAGCCGTTCACGAGGGTGCGTTCTTCGCGCGGAGGGGGCAGACAAGCCGGCAAACTCCTCCTGTGAAGGCTTTAGAGGACTGCCTTCAGTGCCGAAGCCTAGTTGTAAAGATCCCCATCCCAAGGGTGGGGCTTTGAAATCACCCCCCATAGGGGGCTTTGGTGAGCAACTACTTCGGGAATCTCTCAGCTTGGAGGACACGTCGTTGCCCCGATTCACATCCTCAACATCCTCAACAACGACCTTCCTTCGTATCATCCGAGGCTCATTGAGATGACAGGAAGGCACGGCCTTTGGCCAAACCCATTCGGGACCGACATACCCAGTCCACATGACCACGCGCATGGCGCGTGGGTTTCTGCTTCCATCTAATCCTCGATTGGGGAGATAGTCACTCGGGCGGCCAGGGGGCAGAAGCCCTGTGCCGACTCAGAGATCTTGGGGTCATTCGTTCGCTGGAACAGAGTGGCGGGGATGATCCCCGGGATGGCTCAGATCGATCTGTGGAAGTCCGGTCTGGGATCAGACCTCGGCGAACTTCGGCATGCAGCCGGTGAGCAGGTACTCCAGAAGTTCCTTTACGGGTCGAATGGCGCTTCCGAAGGGCAGGCTCTCGGAACCCCGAAAGAAGAGACCTTTGTTGATATCGCCGCGCAGGGCCGCAGCCAGCTGAGAATCGATGCAGAACTGGCCGAACTTGGCCAGGCCGTCCCGCAGGCCGCACTTGATGAGGCACTGCAGGCCGACGGCACACCGCTCAGCCCCCGCCCTGGCGCACTCCTGCAACTTCGCCTCGAGCCGCAGGTAGCTCTTGAGCCACGGGGTCAGGACGGCCCGGGCCGGCAGACCGGCCACGCTCATGAAGGTGACGATATCCTCGGGTTTGGCCTCGGCAAGAACCTTCTTGAAATTGGGATGAGCATCCCCCTCCTCGGTCACCGCGAAAGGAGTTCCGACCTGGACGGCCGACGCCCCGAGAGCGAGCAACTCCTTGATCTTCTCATGGGTGTTGATCCCTCCGGCGGGGATGAGCGGAATTTGTCTGCGCTCGATGCCGAGCTCATCGAAAAGTTGGAAGGTCCCTTCCAGCACCACGGGGAACTCGAAACGCGGATCGTTGATGTCTTCGGGCTTTGGCGCGCCCAGATGACCTCCGGCATAGCGGGGATGCTCGATGACAATGGCGTCGGGAAGCCGCTTCTTGCGCATCCATTTCTTGATCACGACGGCAATGCCCCGCACATCGGACAGGATCGGTATCAGGGCAACCTCAGGGTAATCCGCGGTCAGATCCGGCAGATCCAGCGGCAGGCCGGCTCCCATGACAATGGCCTGGGCGCCGGATGCGCAGGCAGTCCGCACCAGGGCCACGTGGGCCGAGACCGCCTTCATCACGTTGACGGCCACGAGGCCCTCCCCTTCCGCGATCTCGAGGGCCGCTCTCACTTCGCGGTCCAGGGCGATGATGTTGAGCTCGTCCAGCTTCTGGTGATCCCGGAGGTCACGCGCCCGTTCCATCAGATCCTCATGATGATGCCGAAGATCGATGCTGGCTATGGTTCCCACGGCACCGAGCCGCGCTACGCTTCCTGCAAGACGGTGAGCGGAAACACCAACGCCCATCCCGCCCTGGACGATGGGTAAAAGCTTTCGCCCTTTCAATTCGAAAAGGGGCGCGTCGACATTCAACATGGTGAGGAGCTCCATTGATCGGTCAATCTTGTAACAAATGTCACAATAAAGGGAGTTTATCCCCTCTTCATCGGCTTCCTCCACCATGGCGGGTGGAGCCGGCAGCCGGCTCACTGGCTCCAGACGAACAAGCCAAGGCCTCTGCACTTCGCTGAGCTGGCAGGTCGAATCAATCGGGTTTTTGAAGCAAATGGCGCATCCCGCAGACATCAGACGTAACATTTATCAGAAATGAACGCGTCTGGCAAACCTAGTGTATCGAATCTGCCATCATTGGAGAGCATTATCTTCGGGGGCCGCATCCGCGCCGTTGATCTGCGCGTCTGCGGTGGATAGACAGCGGGGAAACATAGTGCCCGGTTTCAGCCCGCCCGGCCGGTGATGTACTCTTCGGTGAGCCTCTCGCCCGGTCGGGTGAATATGCGTTCCGTCGCATCGAATTCCACCAGGCGCCCGAGCCAGAAGAAGCCGGTATAGTCCGAGACACGGGCCGCCTGCTGCATGTTGTGCGTGACGATGACAATGGTATAGTCCTCGCGCAGGGCTTGCATCAGTTGCTCGATCTGCAGTGTATTGGCGGGGTCCAGGGCCGAGCAGGGCTCGTCCATCAGGATGACCTCGGGCTTCACCGCGATGGCCCGGGCCATGCACAATCGCTGCTGCTGGCCGAGGGAGAGGCTCAGCGCGTCCCCGTCCAGCTTGTCCTTGACCTTGTCCCACAGCGCAGCACCCCGAAGGCTCTCCTCGACCACATCGGGGAGCTCCTGCCTGGAGCAGAGTCTCAGCACACGAGGCCCAAAGGCCACATTATCAAATATGGATTGCGGGAAAGGGTTGGGCCGCTGGAAAACCATGCCCACACGCCGCCGCAGATCCACCACATCGGTCCCGCGGGCATAGATGTCCTCACCGTCCAGGAGGATCCGCCCCTCGATGCGCGTGCCGCGAATGGTGTCGTTCATGCGGTTGAGGCATCTCAGGAAAGTCGACTTGCCGCAGCCCGAGGGACCGATGAGGGCCGTGATCATTTTCTCACGCATGGAAATAGAGATATCGGAGAGCGCTATTTTGCTGCCGTAATAGAAGTTGAGATGGTGGACTCGCATCTTTTCCCGGGCCGGCACCTAACCAAACCCCCCCGTGACATAGTCCTCGGTGCGCTGATCCTGGGGCCTGGTGAAGATTTCCGTCCCCGACCGGTATTCAACGAGCTCGCCCATCAGAAAGAATGCCGCCTGATCCGCCAGGCGAGCCGCCTGCTGAACACTGTGGGGCACGATGATGATGGTATATCGATTCTTGAGCTCAAACAGCGATTCCTCGACCTTGCGGGTGGACACCGGGTCGAGACCTGACGTCGGTTCATCGAGCAACAGGACCTCGGGCTTCAGCGCCAGGCTGCGCGCGATGCACAATCGCTGCTGCTGCCCGCCCGAAAGCGCAGCCGCAGGATCGTTGAGCCGGTCCTTCACTTCCTCCCACAAGGCCGCCTGCTCGAGGCTCCTTTCCACGATCCGGCTCAGCCTGTTCTGGTCACGAATACCGGCCAGGCGGGGTCCATAGATGACGTTCTCACGTATGGTCCCAGGCAAGGGCAGCGGAAGCGCAAACACCATCCCCACGCGACGCCTCAAATGAGCGACACTCACCCCGGGAGCGTACAGGTCTTCGCCATCGAGCCAGATATGACCCTCCATTTGGGTCCCTTCCACCAAGTCGTTCAATCGGTTGATCAGGCGAAGCAGACTGGTCTTGCCCCCTCCCGCCGGACCGAAGAAAACCGTAATCGAGTGAGCGGGGATTTCCAGACTCACATGTTTGAGAGCCGGCCTCCCGTCGTAGCTGTAACTCACATCCTCAATGCGGACCTTGGGACCTACCACTGCCGTCTCCGACGAAAGACGCTGCGAATCACCGTCGCGACGACATTCATGGAAAGGACCAGCGCCAGAAGAACCAGCGCGGTGCCGTACTGCATCTCCTCGGGCATGCCGGGAACCTGGGTGCTGATCACGTAAAGGTGGTAGGGAAGCGACATGGTCTGGTCAAAAGGGGACTGAGGAAGTCGGGGAAGATAGAACGCCGCGACGGTGAAGAGAATCGGTGCCGTTTCACCGGCGGCACGCAGCAATCCAAGGATGAGTCACGGAACCGCTATGGACCGTGCCCGGAGCTTCCGGTGCCACGGCCCGGCTTGAAGGATTCGAGCCGGGCCGAGAAGCGGTTTCCCACAGCGGTTTGAATGGACTGCCCCCCCGGTCGCAGCGCTGGTGATTCAGGGGGCGACATGGCCCAGGCGCGCTTCAAAGGGAAATCCGAAGCCGGGAGATCGGAACTCCACACGATCAGCGGATGTCGGCGTGATAATCCTGCAGGGATTTCACTCCCGCCTTGCCCGCCTTGAGAGCCTGAATTCCGCGGGCGGCAGCCACTGCGGCCGCCAGTGTCGTGATGTAGGGAACCTTGTACTTGATGGCCGCCTTGCGGATGTAAGAGTCATCATGTTTTCCCAGTTTGCCGCTGGGAGTGTTGATGACGAGCTGGATCTCCCCGTTCTTGATGGCATCCACGATGTTGGGACGCCCCTCATGCATCTTGTGGATCGGCTCGGCCTCCAATCCCTGACTCGCGAGGAACCTGCGCGTTCCATTCGTCGCACGGATTCTGAAGCCCAGCTCCTGGAAGCGGCGAGCCACCTGGAGCACGGACTGCTTTTCAGGGTCCGACACCGTCAGGAGGACCGTCCCCTCCAGCGGAAGTCTCTGATTTGCCGCTTCCTGCGCCTTGTAAAAGGCCGTGCCAAAGGAATTGCCGATCCCCAGCACCTCCCCCGTGGAGCGCATCTCGGGGCCCAGCAGCGGGTCGACCTCGGGGAACATGTTGAACGGAAAGACCGCTTCCTTCACGCCGAAGTGCGGGAAATGCCCGGCCCTCAGACCCATGCTCGCCAGACTCCTCCCCAGCATGATCTGGGTGGCCAGCCGGGCCATGCTGATGTTGCAAACCTTCGATACCAGGGGAACCGTCCTCGAAGCCCGCGGGTTGGCCTCCAGCACGTAGACCGTGTCATGGGCGATGGCGTACTGGATGTTCATGAGCCCCACCACATGGAGCTCCATGGCGATTTTGCGCGTGTATTCGTAGATGGTGTCCAGATGCTTGGCCGGAATGCTGATGGGCGGGATCACACAGGCCGAATCCCCCGAATGCACCCCCGCAAGCTCGATGTGCTCCATGACTGCGGGCACGAAGGCGTCGGTCCCGTCCGCCAGCGCGTCGGCTTCGGCCTCGATGGCGTTCTCCAGGAACTTGTCGATGAGGATGGGGCGGTCCGGAGTCACCCCCACAGCCGCCGTCATGTAATGCACGAGCATCTCCTCGTCGTGGACCACTTCCATCCCGCGTCCGCCCAGGACGTAGGACGGTCGGACCATGAGGGGATACCCGATGGAGCCGGCCACCCGGACTGCCTCCTCGATGGTGCTCGCCATACCCGACTCGGGCATGGGAATACCCAGCTTCTGCATCATCCGGCGGAAGCGGTCGCGATCCTCGGCCAGGTCGATGATGTCCGGGGAAGTCCCGATGATCTTGACCCCGGCCTCGGCCAGCTCCCTGGCGATATTGAGCGGGGTCTGGCCGCCGAACTGCACGATGACTCCCTCCGGTTTTTCCTTCTCATAGATGGAGAGGACATCTTCGACGGTGACGGGCTCGAAGTAGAGCTTGTCCGAGGTGTCGTAATCCGTGGACACGGTCTCCGGGTTGCAATTGACCATGATGGTCTCATAACCTTCATCCCGCAGGGTTAACGCGGCATGAACACAGCAGTAGTCGAATTCGATGCCCTGCCCGATCCGGTTGGGACCTCCGCCCAGAACCATGATCTTGCGCCTTCCGCCGGCCACCACCCGATCGGGACCGTTGTAGGTGGAAAAGTAATAAGCGGCATTCTCGACACCGCTCACCGGGACGGCGTCCCAAGCCTGGACGATCCCGAGGGCCTTGCGGCGCTCCCGGATTTCACGCTCGGGAACCTCCAGCAGCTGGGCCAGGTAGCGGTCGGCGAACCCGTCGCGCTTGGCCCGCTCCAGGAGATCGTCCGGAATCATTCGCCCCTTGTGCCCGAGGATCTCCTCCTCCAGCTCGACCAGCTCCCTCATCTGCTGGATGAACCACGGCTTGATGTGGGTCTTGGCGTGAAGCGCCTCGATGGAGGCGCCCTTCCGAAGCGCCTCATACATCTGGAACTGACGCTCGCTGGAGGGAGTCGAGAGCATTTCCATGAGCTCGTTAAGGGACCTCTCGTGAAAGTCCCTGGCGAATCCCAATCCGTATCTTCCGTTTTCAAGGGATCGGATGGCCTTCTGGAAGGCTTCCTTGTAATGCTTCCCGATGCTCATGACCTCTCCCACGGCACGCATCTGGGTCCCCAGTTTGTCCTCGGAGCCCGGAAACTTCTCGAAGGCCCACCGGGCGAACTTCACCACCACGTAGTCGCCCCCGGGAGTGTACTTTTCGAGGGTCCCCTCCCTCCAATACGGGATTTCGTCCAGGGTCAGGCCTCCGGCCAGGCGCGCCGAAATGAGCGCGATGGGAAACCCCGTGGCCTTGGAGGCCAGGGCCGAGGAACGCGAGGTCCGCGGGTTGATCTCGATCACCACCACCCTGCCCGTCCTGGGGTCGTTGGCAAACTGGATGTTGGTCCCGCCGATGACCTCGATGGCCCGTACGATGTCGTAGGAATATTTCTGCAGCCGCTCCTGTAGCCCGGGATCGATGGTGAGCATGGGCGCGGTGCAGTACGAGTCTCCCGTGTGCACGCCCATGGCGTCCACGTTCTCAATGAAGCAGACGGTGATGCACTGGTCTTTGGCATCGCGGACCACTTCCAGCTCCAGCTCCTCCCAGCCCAGAACCGACTCCTCCACCAGGATCTGTCCCACCAGGCTCGCCGAAATGCCCCGGCTGGCAATAGTTTTCAGCTCCTCCACGTTGTAGACCAGCCCGCCGCCGGTCCCTCCCATGGTGTAGGCCGGACGGATCACCACGGGATACCCCAGCCGGGCGGCAATGGCCTCGGCCTCCTCCACGGAGAATGCCGGCTCGCTCCGCGGCATCTCGATTCCCAGGCGATTCATGGTCTCCTTGAAGGCGATGCGGTCTTCGCCGCGCTCAATGGCGTCGGCCTGAACCCCGATGATTCGAACCCCATACCGCTCCAGGACCCCTTTCCGGAAAAGCTCGGCCGATAGATTCAGCCCCGTCTGACCACCGAGGTTGGGCAGGATGGCGTCGGGCCGCTCCTTTTCGATGATTTTCTCGAGGGATTCGAGGGTCAGGGGTTCGATGTAGGTGGCGTCTGCCATGCCGGGGTCCGTCATGATGGTCGCGGGATTCGAGTTCACCAGCACGATCTCGTAACCGAGCTGTCTCAGGGCCTTGCAGGCCTGGGTGCCTGAGTAGTCGAACTCGCAGGCCTGCCCGATGATGATGGGACCAGAACCGATGATCATCACTTTGTGGATGTCGTCTCTTCTTGGCATATGCGTCTCCCAGCCCTCCCCCGGCTCCAATTGGAATTAGTGAAACTGTCAGAATCCGGCGCAACTCCGCCTCCGATTTTCGAACCGGGCGCAACCTACCACTTTTTTTGATGAGAGTACACAGAGTGATGATGGGAGTACACGGAATGGCAAGGCTTGATCCAAACAACTTGGCGGAGGATTCCGTCTTTAGTCTTGTTAAAAAACCCCGTGGCTTTGCGACCCCGGGGCCGGCTTTCATTCCGCCGCATGGTAAACGATGAAAATCCTCGCGATGGAAAAATCGTCCCGCACCCGGGCCTGTTGGCCCTCTTCGTTTCGGGAATGAAACCCCAGCACGTTTCCTTTCGGCTTGAGGCGACCCGCCGGGATCTGATGCATCTGCAGAACCCAGGTTTCGCTGGGATTGGGCAGCACACGCCAGACGAAGCATTCAAGGTCCCTGGCCTCGTCGAATCCGGTCTGCGTGATCGTCTCCGGCGGGTTGACGGTGATGAAGTTCTTGTTCAGGTCAACCTGCTTGGCGGCGAGCACGATCAAAGCCGGCAGGTCCACGCAGCCGGGAAGGTCGATGTTTTCGAAGAACAGGTCGAATACCCCCGACCCATGGGGTCCCCTGGCGTCCCCCAGTTCACGATACCCTGTGGGAAGCACGGCATGAAACGTCAGATGGGCCATCTCTCAGCTCCTTTCTCAAAACCATCCGCCATCTCCATGGAACGATGGCGCCGATGGCATCGGTCGTTGGGCCGGCCCCGAGGCGGAAGCTGAATCCCGCGGTCCAGGCCACATGAAGAGGCCGGCAAGTGGCCTCCGATCTTCATCGGCATCCTGCTTGTCCGAAGTTTCACAGAGCTTGCTTCACAGTCGGCTAGCCGAGCCCCAGCCCTTTGATCACCGAGAGCATGATGCCGGCCGCCATGATGGAGCCGACCTGGCCTCCGGTGTTCGCACCCATGGCATGCATCAGAAGCCAGTTGTTGGTATCGTAGCGGCGCCCCTCCGACTGGACTACTCGGGCGGCCATGGGATAGGCCGAAATCCCGGCCGCACCAATGAGCGGGTTGATCTTGCCCCCCGTCAGCCAGCACATGAGCTTTCCGAAGAGAACGCCCATGACGGTGTCCAGGCAGATGGCGACCAGGCCGAGGCCGAGGATGAGCAGGGTCTGCCCCCGGAGGAAGGCGGCTCCATCCATGGTCGCTCCGATGGAAAGCCCCAGCAGCAGCGTGACGATGTTGGCGATCTCGTTTTCCGAGGCCTTGGTGAGGCGCGGTACCACACCGGATTCCTTCATGAGATTGCCGAGCATGAGCATCCCCATCAGGGGCGTTCCCATGGGGGCGATGAGACAGGTGACGACCGTCACCACGATGGGGAAGACGATCTTCATGCTGCGCGAAACCGACTTGGCGGGGTACTCCATGCGGACCTTGCGCTCCTTTTCGGTGGTCAGGGCCCGCATGATCGGCGGCTGGATGAGGGGAACGAGGGACATGTAGGAATACGCCGCCACCGAAACCGCGCCCAGAAGATGCGGCGCGTACTTGGATGTCACGTAAATGGAGGTCGGACCGTCGCAGGCACCGATGATGCCGATGGCCACCGAGTCCAGGAGGTCGAAGCCGAGCCCCATGGCCAGGAGCAGCGTGAGAAAGATCCCGAACTGGCCCGCTGCCCCGAGCAGGAGGATCTTGGGGTTCTCGAGGAGCGGCGCGAAATCCGTCATCACCCCGATGCCGATGAAGATGAGGCATGGGAAGATTTCATTGATGACACCGAAATCGTAGAAGTGGCGGAGGAGCCCTCCCTCGTCCATCATGCCGGCCAGCGGGATATTCACCAGGATCGCGCCGAAGCCTATGGGAACCAGGAGAAGCGGCTCGTAACCCTTCCTGATCCCGAGAAAGAGGAGTCCGCAGCCCGCCGCGATCATGATGACGTTTTGAATGGTGAGAGCTCCGACGCCCATGAAAAGCGAAAACAATCCATTCTGAATCATCTCGAGCATCAGACTGTCTCCTTTCCATTCTTCTCCTGTTCCTCGCGATACGGCAGAACCTTCTTGAGGAGCCCGACGACCATGGTGATGAACCAGAGGCTGACCAGAGTGCCTCCCATTCCCACGACCGTGATCACGAGCCCGAAGGTGTACTTGTCGTCCATGTGAGCATACCTCCCGTCAAAGGTTGAAGCCAGGCCCCCCCGCATCGTCTCGAGGCGCGCTCTCCAGGATTGCCTGGTCCCGCCGACGCGTTCGAGGAGCTTCCTGAACGCAGGCCAATGCAAGCAGCGTTCAATGAGCTCCAAGGGTTGGCCCCAACCGGCGCGACGGGAGCGACCATCCCTCCGGGACCGCGTGATTCCTGGATGCCGAGTTTCAAACGCCCTTACTCATGCCTTCCCCTTCTCGGGAGAGGTCGGCGAGGCGGCCCATCCCCGCAGGAGGGGCCTTGCGGAGAACTGCCTCTGGAGTCATCCGTTGAACGCTTTCATAAATGAATACTTCATCATGCACAATGAGGATCATTCCCTTAGGCTTGACCTCATACCTGCGTGCCAGTTTAGACCAGGGGAAGGTCGATCCGGAAGCTGGTTCCCGCACCCAAGCGACTGACCACGGAAACGCGGCCCCTTTGCTCCTCGACAATGCTGTGAACCATGGCAAATCCCAGGCAAATCCGAAAGGGTGACGGCTGAAACGGGGATCGAAGATGAAGGGGACCTCCTCGCAGGTGCTCCCATGTCCCTGACCGTGATGGGGACCGAGGGTTGTGAAAGCTACTCTGAGCTATTGGACATTAGCGGTTAGCTTTTAGCAAAAAAATTCAAAGGGTTGCACTCTAGAGCTTTTCACTCGTCAGGTCATGACATATGTAGAGATATTCGGGCGGATGTCTTGAGCTAATGGCTGACAGCTGAAAGCTGATCGCTCGATTCGGGAGGTAAAAACCTCATGAAGATCCGCTGGCGCCGCTTCTCCTGGCAAACCGTGGAAAAATGAAAAAGGCCGACTGGAGGCTTATCCTTCCATCGGCCTTTTCAGTAATCATTCCTGAATTACTGGAAGTGGATCATTACATGGACTTCACCGTGATCTTGCGAGGTCTTGCGGCCTCGGTCTTGGGCAATACCACCTTGAGGACCCCGTCCTTCATCGTGGCCTCGATCTTTCCTCGATCGATGGCCTTGGAGAGGCTAAACTGCCGATAGTAGTCCCCCTCGCGGTATTCGCTCAAGAGCACCGAACCGTTTCCGCCGCTTCCCATAAGGGCTCTGCCTCTTATGGTGAGTTCATCTCCCGTGAGGTCGATTTCCACATTCTCCATGGGAACTCCCGGCATATCCGCAAACAGGATCAGCTCGGCCTCGGACTCGCATATGTCAACGAGCGGAGCGAAAACCGGCACATTGCGGATGCTCTCGGAAGGGGCGTCGACCTCCCTTTTCTCAACAACCTGCAATTCGTTATCAGCCATGGTTTCATCTCCTCCTACGCTCTTAAGACGATACATCGACGATGGCGGTTGAGGCCTCCGCCGCACGCCCCGTAAGAACCGGTATCTTTTTGGGCTTTGCGTGCTCTGCCTTGGGCATGAAGAGCTTCAGGACGCCATGCTCGCATTTGGCCTCCACCGCATCCGCATTGACTTCAACGGGAAGCGTCAGAGCCTTCTGGAACCTCCCCGCCGCTCTCTCACGACGGTGGTAGCTCACATTGCCCAGCTCCTCCCTCTTTCGCTCTCCACGGAGGGTGAGGGTGTTGCCCTCGATAGAGATTTCGATGTCCTCCGGCCTGACTCCCGGAAGCTCCGCATGGACAAGGATTCTCTCGCTCTCCTCGATGACCTTGAGCGCCGGAAAGACACCGGAGTCCAACGCACTGAGCGGGGCTCGCCCCATCATACCGGCAAAGAGGCGATCCATCTCGCTTCTCATCCTCTCCATTTCCTGAAAGAGGCTCGGAAAAGCTCCAAAGCTTGGAAAACGGACCATTGCCATGACTCATTACCTCCTTTCCAGCCAAACCAACGGGCTTTTGCTTCTGCCATAAACCCGTTGCATCGGGTTATCCGCTCTTGATGGCGATCTGCCTCGACTCCTTCCTGGGTCCCGCCTTCCGTGGGATCGTGATTTTCAGGATGCCGTTCTTGTAGGCGGCTCCAATTCCCTCATGCTCTGCATCTTCGGGCAGTGACAAGACCCGCTGGAAAGAGCCGTAGGAGCGCTCCATACGGTAGTAGTTCTTTTCCTTTTCCTCCTTCTCCTGTTTCTTTTCGCCCTTGATCACCAAGGTGCCATCCGAGAGCTCCAGCTGAACATCCTTCTCGTCCACTCCCGGAAGCTCCACGGAAATCGTATACTCCTTATCTGCCGCTGCAATGTCCAGGGTTGGTCTGAGCCACTCGTTTTGAGCCAGAAGGGAGTGCTCTCTCCCCAATCCCATGGACGGGAACCCGAAGCCACGGAAGAAGTTCTCGAACATGCGGTCGAGTTCCTGATGAAACTGAGTGATGGTGCTGTAAGGGCGCGGCTGGCCGTGACGCTGCACGGAGACGGGAAGCGTCGTGGCCTGCTGCTCCTCTTCGTTCTTGAACCAGTTCCAGGGTGCGAGCTTTTTCAGATCCATGATGCTTACCTCCTTTCTGAAGCCGACCCCAGGCTCTTGAGCCTGGTCCTGAAGCCTGCCATTGGTCTGCGCCGCGAAAGCGGCGATGCGGATGCCCCAGTGTCCGACGAATGCGCTTTCGCGGGGCGAGACCGCACCGACACAACTCGTGCGGCCTCCGCTCATGATCTTCCATCAATACATGTCGTCCATTCCACCGTGGGGCATGGACGGCACCGGCTCTTTTTTCTTTGGCTTTTCCGCGACCATCGCTTCCGTAGTGAGCATGAGGGCCGCCACGCTCGATGCATTCTGCAGGGCAAAGCGCACCACTTTGGTCGGATCGATGACGCCTGCTTCCACGAGATCGCCGTACACTTCGGTTTCGGCGTTTAATCCGAAGGCGCCGTTTTCGCTCTTTACGCGCTCAACGACCACTGAACCCTCGAGACCTGCGTTGTTGGCGATCTGCCGCACGGGCTCTTCGAGGGCGCGCTTAACGATGCTGACACCAAAGGCCTCATCGCCGTTGGCGTCCATTTCGTCCAGAGCCGGGATGCAGCGAAGGAGCGCTACGCCGCCACCGGGAACGATACCCTCCTCGACGGCGGCACGGGTCGCGTTCAGAGCGTCCTCGACGCGGGCCTTCTTTTCTTTCATCTCCACTTCAGTTGCGGCGCCGACTTTGATCACCGCAACGCCGCCAACGATCTTGGCGAGCCGCTCCTGAAGCTTCTCTCGGTCATAGTTGCTCGTGGTCTCTTCGATCTGAGCCCGAATCTGTTTGATGCGGCCCTCGATGGCCTCTCGGCTTCCAGCGCCGTCAACGATGGTGGTGTTGTCCTTGTCCACCCGGATGGTCTTGCACTTGCCGAGATCGTTTATGGTAATATTTTCGAGCTTGATGCCGAGGTCTTCGGAGATGACCTGGCCTCCCGTGAGGATGGCGATATCCTGGAGCATCGCCTTGCGCCTGTCGCCGAATCCCGGGGCCTTGACCGCGCAGACCTTAAGGGTGCCTCGCAGCTTGTTCACCACCAGGGTGGCCAGGGCCTCCCCCTCAACGTCTTCAGCGATGATGATGAGGGGTTTGCCCATCTTGGCAATCTGCTCGAGGAGCGGAAGCAGATCCTTCATGTTACTGATCTTCTTTTCATAAGCAAGGATGTAGGGCTCCTCGAGGACCGCTTCCATGCGCTCGGGGTCGGTCACAAAGTAGGGGGAGATGTAGCCCCGGTCAAACTGCATCCCCTCGACCACCTCGAGGGTGGTCTCCATGCTCTTGGCTTCCTCGACCGTGATGACCCCTTCTTTCCCGACCTTGTTCATGGCTTCGGCGATGATTTGGCCAATGGTGGAATCGTTGTTGGCGCTGATGGTCCCGACCTGGGAGATCTCCTTTTGATCCTTGGTGGGCTTGCTGATTTTTTTGAGCTCGGAGACGGCGGTCTCAACGGCCTTCTCGATGCCGCGCTTGAGAGCCATGGGGTTGTGTCCCGCGGCGACGAGTTTTGAGCCTTCCCGGTAGATGGCCTGAGCCAGGATGGTTGCAGTCGTTGTGCCGTCCCCCGCCACATCGGAGGTCTTGCTTGCGACCTCCCTCACCATCTGGGCCCCCATGTTCTCGAACTTGTCTGCAAGCTCGATTTCTTTCGCGACCGTAACCCCGTCCTTGGTGACCAGCGGAGCCCCGAAGCTCTTCTCTATGACCACATTGCGGCCCTTGGGTCCCAGGGTGACCTTGACCGCATCGGCCAGGACGTTTACGCCGTTCATGATCCTGTCCCTGGCTTCCGCATGGTATTTGATCTCTTTAGCTGCCATATGATCATTCCTCCCAAGTTTTCAGGATTCTCAATCTGTTTATCTCCGATCCCTACTGCACAATGGCCAAAACATCGTCCTCACGCATGATGAGGAGTTCTTCGCCCTCTACCTTGATGTCGGTTCCAGCATACTTGCTGAAAAGGATGCGGTCGCCTTCCTTGACCGTAAGAGGAGTTCTGCCGCCGTTGTCTGTGAACTTGCCGTCGCCTACCGCCATGACTTTCCCCTGCTGAGGCTTTTCTTTGGCGGTATCGGGAATGATGATCCCTCCAGCGGTCTTTTCCTCTTCTTCCATGCGCTTCACAACGATGCGATCATGCAATGGCTTAAGCTTCATACCATCACTCTCCTTTGGGGCACTGAAATCGCGCCGCCATGCTTGTTTTGGTTTGGAATTGAGGCCGAGAGCTTCGACCGGCTTGTGTTAGCACTCTAGACAGGTGAGTGCCAGACGAAATTTTGATAATCCCTTCGCTCCAAATGTCAAGAGCGGTACCGGAAAAATCTCAAAAGCTTCATGCCGTACTCCTTGACAACTCGATGGAATCCCCATCGTGAAGCCTATGGTCCCGGGATACAGGCCTCCCATTGACTCTCACCTGCAGCTCGGGAGAGGAGTCCGGGTGGTATCTCTTGAGGTAGTCCCTTACCGTTGCACCCCCTGAAAGCCTGGCAATAAGCCCGGCCCTCCCGAAAACCACAAGCTGATCCTCATAGACCTGCCGCTTGAGCAGTCTGATGAACTCGTCCGCGCTCTGGGCCTTGCAGTGTTGCCCGACAAGCCTTTGCAGCCATTGTGTTTGCGAAGTGGCGCTGTCGGGCCCGTTTGCGCGGCTCTTGTACCGCCAGTGGGCTGCCGCGCCGTGTTCGGCTTCGATGTGCATGAGTTCGGTTCGGATTTGAAATTCTATGGGTTTTCGGGAAATGTCCCGCACAGGATATACGCACGTGTGGAGAGACTGATAGCCGTTTTCTTTGGGAAGTCCGATGTAGTCGTCGAAGGTGCCGGGCACGGGTTTGAAGTGCGTGTGCACCAGGCCAAGCACACTGTAGCATTCCAGGACTTTCGTGACGATGATCCGCAGGCCGATCCGGTCCATGATGGCCTCAAGGCTTGCGCCCGTCCTCGCCATCTTGACGTGAATGCCGTAGAGGCTTTTGGTCCTGCCCTGGACTCTGCCCTGGATGCCGTTTTTATCCAGCAGCAGCCTGGTTCCTTCCAGGAGGATTTTCAGGCACGCTTCGTCTTCGGCCTGAATGGGCGCGACCTTCTTTTTCAATTCCTCATAGGCTGGGGCGTCGAGAATGTGAAAGCTCACATCCTCGAGGCGCTTTCGCAGCTCTCCAAGGCCGAGCCTGCCGGCAATCGGCACATAGACATCCAGGGTCTCGCGAACCTTGTCGTCCAAGTCTTCGGTTCTAGATTCCAGAGCCTCTTCAAGCTCAACCAAGCGAAAGGCGATTTTTAGGACGGCCCGGCGGGGGTCGCTCGCCAGCGAGGTGAGAAGCTTATGGAGGTCGCTGCGCCGATGGGGCTCCGTATCCGTTCGAAGGATGGTCGGAGACCCAAGTTCGGAGACGGCCGCGGCAACAGTCGGATCGAAAACCTGCCTGATCTCGCAAACATCCGTGCAGGTATGCCACAGCGTTGGAGCCAGCAGAGCGACGCTAACCGTGAGCGGGTCCGCGCCCTGGTCCAGGAGCAGCTGAGCGACACTGAAGGCCAGGCGGTCATCCGAGCTCAGTTTCCTCCCCGCAAAATGCGCCGCCCGAGAGACCAGATCCGCTTCTTCGGGCCCAAACACTTTCCCGGCCCGTTCAGCCAAAAGGCTACTCTTTGTCAACTGCGGATCATGAGTTGCCATCGTTGCCGAAATCCATCGAATCGAGGCGGGGACCTTCCAGCCCATGACCTCCTTGGGGAAGAGCGGCTCCGATCACGTTACCCGGCGGGAACCCCGCACCGTCCAGAAGCCCCGGCCTGATTTCCGAATAGCGGTGCCTCCGGCTACCCGTTTGACGCGTCCGCATCGCATCGAGTTGGGAGGGGATTTCCTCTGAACGACTAAACATGCGGACACCACGGCCATCGAGCCTCCCGCTCGATGCTGCTCTTTTCGCGGCAAGCGCGAGCTGTTTCAACCCGTCCAGGTCCTCGACCTGCGCGCCGCTCCGGCATATACCTTTCATGTCGGCATGCCAGCAAGGCCTTCCCCGGAATGCCCTTCATCCGCGTGCTTGTTTTTATTCATCTTCCAGATCAAGATACCTGTAGTAGGTAGCGCGCGATATCCGAAGGGTGGAACAGATTTCGCTCACCGGGATGCTTCGATCGACGCTCATCGCCTTTGCAGCCCTCACTCGGGGATCACTCGATGCAATGGGTTTTCTTCCCCCCTGTCTTCCCCTGGCGCGGCCCGTCCCGACGCCGGTTTTTGCACGCTCCTGGAGAAGCCGCTGAGAGAACCGGGCAAGGCAGGAAAAGACATCCGTCACGAGATCTCCTGAATCAGCCGTGGTGTCGATAATCAAGTCGCAAAGAGATCTGAAGCCGACCCCTCGCCCGTGCAGGTTCTCGATAAGCTCTATGAGGTGGGGGACGGATCTTCCGATCCTGTCGATTTTCCAAACGATCAGGGTGTCTCCTGAGAGCAGTTCGCCAAGGCAGGCATTGAGCCCGCTCCACTCCGCCCTGGGTTCCATCGTATCATCCGTAAAAAGATGCCTTTCCTCAACCCCGGCCGCTTTGAGCGCACTCACCTGCGGCTGAAGATCTGTCTCCAGTGCGGACATCCGTGCATATCCAAGGACTCTTCCCAAGGGCCGTCTCCCTTATACCTGCAGAGCTCTTCCATATTTGATTTATGAGACTCGATAAGGTATCAAGACAAGGCAGAAGGATAGCTCTGGATTTATCACATTGCAAGGGCACAGTTTCTTCACTAGATGCATTATTTTTCATAATAGCCGCTTTTATGCGGTTATGTGAAGCGTATTGCGCCTGCATGCCGCATATCATCCCATTAGATTGTGAGACTAATTTCTTGACATTTTCTGCGTCCTGACTATCATCTTACCGAGCTTGAGAAAATCGACTGCTGCGGCTGCAACAGCGCGGCTCTCACGATGCCTTGAGCTTTCCCTCCCGCGGCAGCCCCGGTTTTCTTCCTGTGCTTCATCGGATTCCGTCTGTAGAGGTTGGAGTCTTCCTCCCCCAAGGGCCAGCTCCGGCCTCGGGACATCCTGGATGAACGTTTTATCCCTGGAGGCCGTATCATGGACAGGGCGAGCCTTTTCTCTCACGATTTGCACAATGTTGCTCTGGTCGGCAACTACCTTCCCCGGCAATGCGGCATTGCCACCTTTACGAGCGATCTGCTGGAGGCCTTGAGGTCGGAGGCTCCAGACGCGAGCTGTTGGGCCGTGGTCATGAACGACACCCCGGAAGGATACCCATACCCGGATCGGGTGCGCTTCGAGCTCAATCAGAAGAACCTTGCGGACTACCAGCTCGCAGCCGACTTCCTGAATATGAGCCAGGTGGACGTTGTGAGCCTCCAGCACGAATTCGGCATATTCGGCGGGAGCTTCGGAGGACACGTCCTGGAGCTTCTCCGGGACCTTCGGATGCCTGTGGTGACGACGCTTCACACGGTCCTTAAAGAGCCCAACCCCAGGCAAAAGGCGGTTATCCGGGAGCTGGGGGCGCTCTCGGACCGCCTCGTGGTGATGAGCAGAAAGGCCGAGGCGATGCTGCTCGATATCTACGGGGTCGCTCCTGGCAAGATCGCCGTCATCCCTCACGGCATCCCGGATGTTCCCTTCGTCGATCCAAACTTCTACAAAGACCAGTTCGGCGTCGAGGGGCGCAGGGTGCTGCTCACCTTCGGGCTCCTGTCACCCGGAAAAGGAATCGAGTACATGATCGACGCTCTGCCGGAGATCGTTAGCCGATACCCGGATGCGACCTATGTGGTTCTCGGGGCCACCCACCCCCATGTGAGAAATGAGCAGGGAGAGTCCTACAGGCTCTCTCTCCAACGGCGCGCCCGAGAGCTGGGTGTCGGAGATCACGTCATCTTTCACAACAGGTTTGTGGACTTGAAAGAGCTTTGCGAGTTTCTGGGAGCGGCCGATGTCTATGTGACCCCCTACCTCAACCGGGAGCAGATCGTTTCCGGAACGCTCGCCTATGCCCTCGGCGCCGGCAAGGCAACGGTTTCGACCCCTTATTGGTATGCCGAAGAGATGCTCGAGGAGGGAAGGGGAAGACTGGTCTCCTTTCGAGACCCGAGGGCCCTGGCTCGCGAAATCATCGATCTTTTCGACAACGAAACAGAGCGGCACGCCATGCGAAAGCGCGCCTACACCTTTTGCCGCGGCATGGTCTGGAAGGAGGTTGCAAGGAAATACCTCGAAGTTTTCAGCGAAGTGCGGAAGGAGCGGGAGAGGCATCCGCGGCCGCTGTTCCAGGCCAAGACGCTCGATGCCGCGGCGCCTGAGCTTCCTCAGCCAAACTTCGATCATCTCATGCTTCTCACGGACGACACGGGAATCCTGCAGCATGCCAAGTTTACAGTCCCCGACCGCGCCCACGGCTACTGCACCGATGACAACGCCCGGGCCTTGATCGCCGTCCTCATGGCTCAGGATATGATTCCGGAGGAAAAGGATCTTGCCCGCCTCGCCTGTCTCTACCTTGGCTTCATTCACCATGCCTACAACGAGGAAAACGGCCGTTTTCGAAATTTCATGACGTATGAGCGCAGGTGGCTTGAAGAAGAGGGCTCGGAGGATTCTCACGGGAGGGCTGTCTGGGCCCTCGGTGTGGCGGTGGCTCTTTCGGCTTCCGAGAAGCTTACGGCCGTCGCCTTGAATCTCTTCAACCAGGCGCTTCCCGTCATGACGAGGTTTCAGTCCCCCAGGGCCCTGGCCTTCGGACTGGTCGGCATTCACAGCTATCTCAGCCGCTTCGGCGGAGACAGCGAAGTGAGAAGAATCCGCTCGGTCCTGGCCGGAAGGCTCTATGAGCTCTACAGGTCCAATGCCGCCGATGACTGGCCCTGGATCGAGAATACCGTAAACTACGCCAACGCAAGGATTCCCCAGGCGCTGGTGCTCTCGGGATGGGGCATGCAGGACCGGGAGATGTTGGAGGCAGGGCTTCAAAGCCTTGAGTGGCTTATCCGGATTCAAACCGACCCCAAGGGGCATTTCGTACCCATCGGCAACCGTGGCTGGCTCACACGAGAGGGCCACAGGGCGAGATTCGATCAGCAGCCCATTGAAGCCCACGCAATGATCGACGCCTGCATCGAAGCCTATAACGCGACGCAGGACAAACAGTGGCTGGACAGGGCATTGAGCTGTTTCAACTGGTTTCTGGGGAGCAATGATCTGGGCATACCGTTGTACAATCCCCGAACCGGAGGCTGTCGGGACGGTTTGATGCCCAACGGCATCAATGAGAACGAGGGCGCTGAGTCAACCCTTGCCTGGCTGCTGTCTTTGATTGCAATACACACTCTCGCCGCCGACAATTTGCTGAACATACCGGCCGCCATGCGATCGCCGGCACGGACATCGGATTTCAATCAAGGGAGCGCAGCGTGAACATTGCGATGCTTGCACCGGTTGCATGGCGAACCCCGCCACGACATTACGGACCATGGGAAACGGTCGTATCATTGCTGACCGAGGGACTTGTGCAGAGGGGCATTTCGGTCACCCTGTTCGCGACCGTAGATTCCCGCACCGCCGGACGACTCCATGCCGTC